>Ga0070712_100001024_pt1 | contig 16866 bp, 16 predicted proteins | sample LARL81metaG_FD_71396 | JGI IMG/M metagenome (GOLD analysis project Ga0070712, IMG submission 71396) | Corn, switchgrass and miscanthus rhizosphere microbial communities from Kellogg Biological Station, Michigan, USA - LAR L8-1 metaG | ecosystem: Host-associated > Plants > Roots > Rhizosphere ...
GCCGCCAGCTTAGCATGAGCGTCAGCGCGACGCTTCCAACCAGCAGGGGAAACCAGCCGCCTTGCGGAATCTTATGGACGTTCGACACCACAAACGTCGCGTCAAGTATGAAGAAAAACGCCGCAACCGGCCCGATCAATATCAGAGGCCATTTCCAAACGACCACGGCCGCCGTCGTGACGAGAAGGGTCGTCACGAGCATATCGCCGGCGACGGCAATTCCGTACGCATTTGCAAGAGCGTTTGAACTCCGGAACCCGAAAACCAGTGCCAGCACGGCGCTAGCGAGTAGCCAGTTAACCTGAGGCACATATACCTGTCCGACAGCCTCGTCGGACGTTTGTTTAACGTCGAGCCGCGGCAACGCACCGAGTTGGATCGCCTGTTGAACGAGTGCGAACGCGCCGGAAATGACGGCCTGGCTAGCGATCACAGTTGCTGCCGTTGTCAGGACGACGATGGGAACGAGCATTGCGGCCGGAAACATCAGAAAGAACGGATTGATCGACGTGTTCGGATTGGAAAGCACAAGCGCGCCCTGTCCGAAGTAATTGAGTACGAGCGCTGGCATTACGAAAGCAAACCAGTCCAGCCGGATCGCCTTGCGACCAAAGTGCCCCATATCCGCGTAGAGAGCTTCGCCGCCGGTCAGGGCGAGGAAAACCGAACCGAGGACGGTGAAGGCGATCCAGCCATCGGCGTGACCGAGAAAAGAGATGGCGTAGCTTGGATTCAGCGCTTTCAGGACCTGAGGATATTTGAGCAGGTTCCATCCGCCTGCCGCGCCCAGCAGGACAAACCAAAGCGCCATGATTGGTCCGAAGAAGCGGCCAACGCTCGCGCTGCCCCGGCTTTGGATCATGAAGAGCCCGACCAGGATGGCGGCAGCCAACGGAACGACGTATGGTTTGAGAAGTGGGGTGACAATTTCCACGCCCTCGACGGCGCTCAGCACGGAAATGGCCGGGGTGATCATCGCGTCACCAAAAAACAGTGACGCGCCTCCGAGGCCAATGATCAAAAGTGCCCTTCGCAAACCGCCTGATTTGGGCAGCACAAGCGACAGCAACGCCATGGTGCCTCCCTCACCATCGTTGTCCGCACGCATGACGATCAAGACGTATTTGACCGCTACGACGAGGATGACCGCCCAGAAGATTAATGACAACACGCCAAAAATGACGATCGAATTCTCGGAACTACCAGATGCCTTGATGGACTCGCGAAATGCGTATATGGGGCTCGTGCCGATGTCACCAAAGACGACTCCTAGCGCCCCGATCATGAGAGTGGCACGTGCGGGATCCGAAGCCTTTGCTTCAGTCGAAGAAACAGGCGGGGAGACACCTCCTGCTCGAGTTTCCTTCATGGCATTCCTCGCGGATCCACGGTAGAGAAATTAGGGTTCGAAATCGCTCGATTGCATTGCCCTGCACTACCCAACAGCCGGATCGGCCTCCCCACTCAATAGATGGATGAACGACAGGGTTCCAAATCTTAGCCCCAGATGGCTTTACATGCCGCGACTGCATCGCGATCACACCGCGTGCCGCGCGCGGAAGCCAGTGTCTACTCTTCGGCGCGCATCTTTAGGTTAGGCCGGCGATTGCCTCTCTAACGCCCGGGAACTGCTGGCACTTCGCGCGCTAGCGCTCGCTTCAATCAGATGAAATAGTAGCCGGGGGAAATCAGGTGGTGGAAAGGGGGGACCTTTCTGCCGCAACAACGACATGGACCCTAGTCGATCCCGAAAGGCCTTGTCGAAGGCGAAACGGATGTCGCCCCGCAAGGCGGCCATTTGCGAAAGGACGGGTCACCGGCCCTCGTAACTCCCTGACCCTTTCCAGGAGGCAAGTTCGTCCACGTTTGGCAGTCCGAAACGACTGGGTGCGGCGGACAGTCAGAGGAACATGTTCTGCCCTCGCGCGATGTTATCGGATGCAATTTTTCTCGTCCGGCGAGGCTGATATGTTCTCGGGCTATATTTTCGATGTCGAGGGCACGCTTATCGACACTGTGCCCCAACACCTCCGGAGCCTTCAGGAAGCGCTGGCGCAGGCCGGCTTCGAAGTCCCGTACGAGACCTTGCAGCCGTACTCGGGCCTTGATGGAAACCAGACTCTTCAGATACTCGGCCCCAATCTGAATGCCAGGCAGCGGAAGGAGATCCTGAACGCCCATGCCAGAATCTTCGAGACGAAATACCTTCCCAGCGTTAAGGCGTTCAGTGGCGTGCGCGGAATGTTCGAAGCTCTCACGGAGCGTGGCGGCAGGATTGCCCTGGCGACAGAGTGCAAGGGGCCAGAACTCAAGCACTACTTATCTCTCCTGAACATCGACGAGTTTATCGCGGCGACCGCCTGCGGGGACGATGTCGAACACGGCAAGCCGGATCCCCGTATTGTCGGAATGGCGCTCCGAAAGCTGGACGTTTCCGGATTTCAAGCGGTCATGATTGGAGATACGCCCTACGATGCTGAGGCAGCTTCCGGCGCGGGCGCGGCGGCCGCTGGAGTGCTGACAGGTGGATTTTCGACCAACGCACTCCGCGACGCCGGCTGCTTTGCTGTCGCAGATGAGATCTCCCTCTTGCTCGGCGCCCTCGACGAGTCGTCTCGCGCGTGACCGCCGCCGATAGGAACATACTGGCGATGGCATGATTGGTGATCAGCATCCCCGCAGATTCAGCCGTAGAGGTCACCATGTATCATCACGTTAAAAAACTCATGTACACCGTTCGCGTCGACGAGCCAGATCCGCGTTTCGGCAATATGCTCCTCGAACAGTTCGGGGGAGCCAACGGCGAACTTGCCGCAGCCATGCAGTACTCTATTCAGGGCCTGAATTGCGAAGACCCGGACCGCAAGGACCTCCTTATGGATATTGGCACCGAGGAACTGAGTCACCTCGAAGTAGTCGGCTCGCTGGCCCGCCTTCACCTCAAGCCCATGAAGTTCGATCGCGAGAAGGCCGAAGCTGATCCGCTCATTGCCATCGCAGGCGGTGGCGGGGTCAACCTCTTCAATTCGCAAGGCAATGCCTGGACAGCCGATTATTTAAAGATCACGGGTGAGTTAGACGTCGACCTGCGGAGCAATATTGCCGCCGAAGCGCGCGCGAAGATCGTTTACGAGAGGCTGATCAATTTCTGCGACGACGCGGGGACGAAGGACGCGCTCCAGTTTCTCATGACGCGCGAGATCACCCACATGAAGGCCTTTACCGCAGCACTTGAAAGCATGAAGAAGCCCGCTTTCTCGATCGGCAAGATTGCGCCCACGCCCGGCCTTGTGAACCAGTTTTTCAACGACTCCACCGGATCAGGCGACGAAGGCGAGATCGATACACGCGGACCATGGAATGAAGGCGGTGAATGGCAATTCATGGCCTCCCCGGCTCTCTCGACAACAGAGCCAGATTCGGACACGTCTATTAAGACGAAGAGTTCGCCGCCGATGGTGCCCGAAGGGATCAATGACCTGCTGGTCGACGAACTCAGAGACATCCTGCATGCGGAAAAGCAACTTACTCAGGCGCTTCCGAAAATGGCTGAGGCCGCGCGGTTCGACCGACTGCGTGAGTGCTTCGAGGAGCATTTGATCGAAACCGAAGCGCAGATCGAGCGGCTCAACGAGTGCTTCTCGCTTCTCGGCGAGACTACCCGCGCAAAACCCTGCAAAGGCATGATGGGCCTTGTCGAAGAAGGTCAGGAAGTCATTGCTGCAGGAGAGAAGAAGGAGGACGCCCTCGCCGATCTCGCACTTATCGGCGCGGCACAACGCGTCGAACACTACGAGATCTCCGGCTACACGACTGCCAAGAATCTCGCACAGCAACTTCGGCACAGCGCCGTTGTATCCTTGCTCGCGAAGTCTCTTGCGGAAGAGGAAAACGCTGACCAGTTATTGAATCAGGTTGCGCGTACTTTGATGTCGGTCGCAAAAATGCCGGATGCAATCGAGCAAGCGGTCGTAGAGTAGACCACAAACCAGAAGGGCTGGCTCGTAGCGGGTTGGCCCTTCATTTTTATTTTTGATTCGCAGCTTATTCATCGTTGTGTTTTTGCCCAGCGCTCCTGATCTGATCGACGTGATTCAGATAATCGAAATGCCGTTGGCTAACTGGTAAAAGAAACCACGCCCGAGGAGATGTTCCTCATGGAAAGCCGCAAAGTCGAAGAAAACCGCCTGAGAAGGCGCATCCCTTCTGGACGGGGCCGTAGTTTTGGGTGACGATCCCTCGCACTGGCAAGAGAGCTGGATTTATCGACCCCACTCCCTGGAGCAGAGGCTTCAAAAAGGGTCATCGTCGCTCACCATGCGGCTAGCGTGTTCACCTAGATCGGCATCAGCGACACTCTTCGGCGCCGCGTCAACGGCTGATACGGCTGCGTCCTTGGCAGCTTCAAAGCTGGTTTGCACGGCTTTGCCGGCCGCCTGCTTGACGCGATCGCTCGCTTGCCCGACGACTTTTGCTTCGGCTTTTAGGTAATGCAGCGGCGATGACCGCTCCGATCGCAATACCAACCCCGCCGATGAGTGCAGCGTTGTCGCCGATGGCGCGAGCTGCCCTCGCAGGCGCTTCCATCGCGGCATTCGTCACTGCGGAGTCCGAGCCCGTTGGATAGTGTCCTGGGCGGCGTCTAGGCCACTGTTGAACTTGTCGGTGACTGCGCTGGCAGTCTGCGCCGCCCGATTTCTCAGAGTATCGCTGGCGCCCGCAACGATATCTTGTGAGCCATCGGTTATGCCTCCGGCCTGGTTGCGAGCCGAGGAGACGACGTCTTGAACGTCGGCGCGCATTGAATGCGCGCGCGGCCGCCTCCTCCGTCATTTCCCGCGCCTTGTCTAGCCGTCCGCGGCGCGGTTACGCACGGCTTTAGAGGTCAGCGCAAGGCCTGCACCAATCATTAGAAGTGGCAGCGGAACGCCACGCGCCAGCCGCAACAATGGCACTGCGACCGCAGTGCTCGCCGCGATCGTCTGCATAGGATTTTCCATAACTTTGTGCTTCAGCCCATCGATCCAGCTTTGGGACGCGTGACTGACGTAATGGGCGACTTCCGATTTGATATGTTGCGGTGATACTTTGCGACGGATATCTTCGGCGGTATCGGATATCCGCTCGGCGCGTCAGGATGGCGCAGGCTAGAACAATTTGAAACCTCCTTGACTCAGCCGTGTTGGTCGACGTGAGTTCTGAAAATCATCAGCGTCAGGAGCTAACGTATGGCAAGACCGCAAAATGAGGATCCGCGCGAGACTCCCTTGGATAATCCGCGTCAACAGACCGACTTGGCCACACACAAACAGACCGAGAAACCCTGGAAAGGCAATCCCGAAAAAGACCAGCTCCCCCCAGATAGGCCTGCCATTGACCTGGAGGAGTGGCAGAACTCCAACACCCACTGAGACGATGTCATTTCTGAAATGCGTCGGTTCATCATACCCTCCACGACTGCTGTAGAAAGACTAGTCAGGCCCCTGACATTCAAGGCGAGCACCACCTCCAGGCGCAATCTATCTCTCTGGCGTTGGCCCGCCCAATGCGAGTGGCGAGCCCCTTGCCGTTAGGATCAGGATCGATGCGAGAAATGAACAACGAGGGTCCTACTGCATGACACTCCGTCCGTGAAAACGACAGCAGCCTCCAGGTCTGGAGGTCCAATTGCGCGACTAACGTATGGTCCGTATTCCTATCCTCAGAGAGACGGATTGGTCAGCTCACCGCATCACCGCATTCGTTCCTAAGTGCCCGCGCTTGCGCTCACGGTCGTTTCTGGGCGCCCGCGCTCCTGCGGCGACATCCGGCCTTTAGAAGGAGGGCCGCAGCTACCGAGTGAATAGGAACGTCTCCGCATGCAGCCGATTGCCTCACGTCCTCTAAGCATGAAGATGCGTTGCGCATCTTCGATGAGTGGATCAACCCCGGAAATTGATGGAGCACCGCGACATCCATCCGCCGTGTGGAAATCAAAACGGCGGTCCTACAACTTGAAGGAGTGGCCCATGAATGAGTCCAACTTGCCACGCCACATCGTGACTAGATTTGAGCGACGCTGGGCCACGCGACTTGCCGAAAAGGCTGCCACGGCCTGGAAACAGGGCAAAACCCTCCGCCGCACGAACCACTTGGTAGCCGGCACAAACGGGCACGTAATCCCGGTAAGGTACAAAGGCAGCGCCGTCTCAAAGGTCGTTCGACGATTTTTAACTAAAGTTCCTAAGCCTTGACGATAGTACCAATGAGTGCGCGACTGCATACGCGGTGTATTCACATCGCCGTTGCAATCTAGAGAAGCTAAGCAATTCGTCATACGGAAGGCTGCTTCCGCCTGCCGCGCTTTCCGGACCAACTCCGCTCTGCGCCAGGTGGGAGAGCTTGGCCTGCTCTCTAAACTACCGAGCCTGGTTCGCTAGTCGTTCTTCGAAGGACGTGACGCGCTTATGCATCGGCGCACAGGCTGGCTGCGGTTACAGTTGCGCGTGGGAGACAACATCACGAGCGGCGCGAATGATGGCGTCGGTCGTAATGCCAAACCTTCTATAAACGTCTTCGACCTTTCCGGATTCGCCGAAATCGTGCATGCCGACGAAGCGTCCCTCGGTACCCAAATAGCGCTCCCAACCCAGTTCAACAGCGGCTTCTACAGCAACTCGCGCAGGGGTCTTTCCCAGAACTGCTTTCCGGTAAGAAATATCCTGTTCCTCAAAAAGCAGCCGGCACGGCATGGAAACGACGGCTGTAGGAACGCCTTCGTTCTGCATTATCGCGCGGGCCTCTACTGCAAGGTGTAACTCGGAGCCAGTGGCGAGCAGCGTCAACCTACGCGGTCCGCCGTCGGCTTCAAATAGGACATAGGCGCCGCGTGCCGACTTGTTTTTCGTGTCCGGTTCTTTGCGAAGCAGCGGCATGGACTGACGCGAAAGGGCGATCAATGCGGCGCGTCGGGGTTGATCGAGGATAAGCTCCCAGCACTCCGCCGTTTCGATAGCGTCGCCCGGACGATAGACGGCGAGATGTGGGATCGCCCGGAGCGCCGCTAGATGTTCGACCGGCTGATGCGTAGGGCCATCTTCACCTAAGCCGACCGAATCGTGGGTCATTACGAAAATGGTGCGGATGCGCATCATTGCGGCGAGCCGGATGGCGGGACGGCAATAGTCGGAGAAGCATAAGAACGTGCCACCGTAAGGGATGAGCCCACCATGCAGGGCGAGCCCATTCATCGCTGCCGCCATACCGTGCTCACGCACACCATAATGGACGTAGGAGCCTGCGTAGTTCCGAGGTCCGATCTCGATCTGATTTTTTGCCCTGGTATTGTTAGACGGAGTGAGATCGGCCGAGCCGCCGAGCAACTCGGGGACGGCCTCGAAGAGGTGATCTAGGACATCGCCACTCGCCTGCCGCGTCGCCAGCCCTTTACCGTGGTCGGTGAATTCCTGACGGGCTTTGCCGATGGCCTTCTTCCAATCAGCCGGAAGCTCGCCGCTATTGCGGCGCTCAAATTCGGAGCGCCGCGCATACGGAGCGGCGTTCACCCGCTCGGTCCAGGCTGCCCTCGCTTTCGCCCCTCTGGCACCGATGTCACGCCAAGCTTTAAGCAACTTTTCGGGAACTACAAAGGGGGGCGAATTCCAACCCAAGATCTCCCGAGCCCCAGCGATTTCTTCCTCGCCGGGCGCGTCACTGTGGGCTTTTTGCGTGCCAGCCTTGGTTGGAAAACCGAAGCCAATGATTGTCTTGCACGCGATCATCGAGGGCTTATCGGTGACCGATCTCGCTGTTAAAATTGCCTCACGGATCGCATCTGTGTCATGGCCGTCGATTTCGAGCACGTGCCAATCGGAGGCCCTAAATCGTTCGACCTGGTTGTCGGAGACTGCGAGACTCGTCGGTCCGTCGATGGAAATCGAGTTGTTGTCCCAAAACGCGATGAGATGGCCAAGTTGGAGATGGCCCGCGAGCGAGAGCGCCTCGTGGCTGATACCTTCCATGAGGCAGCCGTCGCCCATGAACACGTAGGTGTAATGGTTGATCAGGTCGTCGCCGAACTGAGCATTCATGACCCGTTCGCCTAGCGCCATGCCAACCGCTTCTGCAATACCCTGTCCGAGCGGGCCTGTCGTCAGTTCGATACCGTCCGCATGGCGGTACTCGGGGTGACCCGGTGTCCGGCTGCCGACCTGGCGAAAGTGTTTCAGTTCCTCAATCGGCATGTCTTCGTACCCGGTTAGGTACAGCAGGCTGTAGAGCAGCATCGAGGCGTGGCCATTCGAGAGGATGAAGCGGTCGCGATCGATCCAATGCGGCTCGGCGGCGTCGAACTGCATAAAATCGCGGAACAAGACAGTAGCGATGTCGGCCATGCCCATGGGCGCGCCAGGATGACCACTTTTTGCCTGCTGCACGGCGTCCATCGACAAGAAGCGGATGCAGTTGGCCATATCGCGCAGTTGCCGGTCCCGCGGGGCAGGCACGATTTTCGGCTCTGGCTTTGCTGAAACGACGTCCGACATTACTAATCCCTTTTTTCGACTGTGGTGGACCTCACTGCTGAAATCGAATCTGAGGGTCCCAGCCCTCGTCACCGTGGTCAGGTTCGGCTCGTGCACAGACTACTTCTTCAGTGGCGCCCTGACCCACGCCCATCGGCATCCCTCAGCGCCCTAAAGTAGGCTGCGCCGTCACCGACGCGATCAACTCGTTGCAGGCGTCGATACAGTTCTTTCACATGCTTCAAGTTTGGAAGCAGATAGGTCTGGCTCCGATCCATATTTCGTCCTGAGTCTCAATCGAACTCGGGGCCGCGGGTTCCTTTGGCATTCGCATCGACTCCCAATATCGCGTCCATGAGCGCCGTCGAGAGGAACCGGAGTGTTTTGCGAAGAGTTAGTTGCTGAGCTCCCTGGCTTAGACCTCTCACATTAGAGAATGGACCACGATCGGTGCAGGATACGATTTTATCGGCGCCCTTACACACGAACATTCCCTTTCGGCTCGACCGGCTTCCCTGGGCCAGGTTTCATCTCCTCGTCGTCATCGGACTGGGTATCACTTGGATACTAGACGGACTTGAAGTCACGATCGTTGGGTCGCTCGGACCTGCTCTTCAGAGCACCAATACCCTTGGTCTTTCGAGCGCTAATCTGGGTGCGGTGGCATCCTTCTACGTTGCCGGGGCCGTAATGGGCGCGCTGGGCTTCGGCTGGATTACCGACCGTTATGGCCGCCGCCTTGTCTTCTACATCACCCTGATCGTCTACCTCACCGGAGTTCTTCTCAGCGCCTTTGCATGGGACTTCTGGAGTTTTGCCTGCTTTCGCCTAGTGACCGGACTGGGCATTGGGGGAGAGTACGCGGCGGTCAATTCTGCAATCGATGAGCTAATTCCGGCGAAATTTCGCGGTCGGGTCGATTTGCTCGTCAACGGCAGCTTCTGGCTAGGTGCGGCGCTCGGCGCCCTCGCGACGCCTTTCCTTCTCGACCAGCGACTGTTCTCCGCCAACTTGGGCTGGCGTCTGGGCTTCGGAATCGGCGCCGTGCTCGGACTTTCAATCCTGCTGCTTCGAAGATTTGTTCCGGAAAGCCCGAGATGGCTCGTGACACATGGCCGGAACAACGAGGCGGAAGAAACCGTGCAGCGGATCGAATCCGATGTCGCCACCGCGACCGGGAAATCATTGCCCGCCGCCCAGGGCACGATCGAGGTTCATCCGAAAAAGGCCTTTGGCCTCGAACTGATCCTTTCCTCCATGTTAGGACAATATCGACAACGAAGTATTTTGGCGCTGGTGCTAATGGTCGCTCAGTCGTTCCTTTATAACTCAGTATTTTTCACCTTTGGCCTGGTGCTCTCCAATTTCTACAACGTGCCGAGCGAGCGCGTGGGGCTTTATGTCCTGCCGCTGGCGATCGGCAATTTCTGTGGGCCATTATTGCTTGGTCCGCTATTTGATACGGTTGGTCGACGAAAGATGATCGCTGGAACATTTGGCGTGAGCGGACTTTTGCTTATAGTTACCGCCTACCTGTTTGCTGCTGGACTGCTGTCGCCGCTCACGCAGACGATCGCCTGGTTCGCTATCTTCTTCTTTGCTTCCGCGGCGGCCAGTTCGGCCTATCTCACGGCAAGCGAAATCTTCCCGCTCGAGACCCGCGCCTTGGCGATCGCCTGCTTCTATGCACTCGGTACCCTGATCGGAGGCAGCACTTCACCCCTCTTGTTTGGGTGGCTGATCGAATCGGGATCGGCTGGGCGCGTCAGCGCGGGCTATCTCCTGGCGGCGCTGCTCCTGATCATTGCGGCGGGAACGGAGCTCAAATTTGGAGTAGACGCTGAAGGCAAATCGCTTGAAAGCATCGCCGAGCCGCTGTCGAAGTGATGCGCGATATGCCCTACGGCGGAACGATCAGCCGCGCCAGGCTTCGATTTTGATAACGGTGTCACATCTCCCGAAAACAGGCGGTGAGATGTTCTGAACACGCCGTCTCGCCGCGGCATTTCGTTTAGCGCTTATAACTAACTTCGTGGCGAGAACGTTTTGCGCCAAGCACGGCCCCCCGGTCGGCGACCGAACCATCCAGCAGGTCGATGGCCGGGAACGGCATCCGCGAAACTGTACTGGCTGGACCCTAAATCCCGGCCAGTGCGGACCAAGAGAGCCTGTTTTCGCTGTTCGGGGCGAATAGCAGTTTCGGCACCATTGCACGGCTCGCAAGACGTTAGAGGCGGTACGTAGGAACGAAATCAAAATTAGCAGCTTAGGATAGCGTCAGCACGGTTAGGAAACTACGACGGCGGCGGGACCAATAAGGAGAGTATCATGCGTTTCGGAGTCGGCCTGTTTTTCTTTATCGCCGTCGGCGCTCTGTACGTCGCGCCCGCGTCCGCGCAGGACAGGTATTGTCTGCAGGGAAGGCAGTGGGGTTACCCAGGAAATTGCGCCTTCGCGACGTACGGCCAGTGCATGGCGACTGCATCGGGGACTGAATCCGGATGTGGCATCAATCCTCGCTACGCTAGTGCTCGTCTGCGTTGGGGGTACAGGGACGCCCGCTAGAACGTCGTTATCGCGTCGCGCTCGTGTGTCTTCAGGAGCCGCTATACGTTTGCCGACTGTCCTCTCCACGATGGTTTTCGAAGGCCGCGCGTAGAAGCATTGGTCAACAGGGAAAGCTGCTCAAAGGCGGTCCAGCTGAAAGCGGTGCGAGGTCGCGGATCAACATAATGCAATCAACGGCATTTAAAAATTATGAGTAACATTGCGGAGCATAAGACGGAACGCACGGCGTTGGAGAAAGTACGGCGTCACATCCGTATTCTTATCGAGGTGGGGCGGATAGCAGGCGATAATGAGTTAACCAGCTTCCTGAGCCAGGTGGTTCTCCAGGTCGCACGGGCCGTCGAGATTGACCACGTTAAAGTTCTTCAATATCGGCGGCGTACAGCCGACCTCTTGGTCGTGGCGGGCCTCGGCTGGGCAGACGGAACCGTCGGGAGCGCGGTTCTGTCAAGCGACATGCGTTCGGCTCCTGGGCGCGCGTTTCAAACCGGCGAACCCGTCACTATACAAAATCTTTACCAGCAAGATGAGTATGTGGCTTCCCCTTTGCTAAAAGAGCACGGGATCATCTCCCTTACAAATGTCCCCGTTCTGATAGATGGAGCCGCCTGGGGAGTCTTAGAAATCGATAGCACAACCGAACGTGACTTCAGCGAGGACACTACGGACTTCTTGACGGCCGTTGCGGCTTTGCTGGGTACGTTAGCCGGACGATCCTCACGACCTGATAAAACGGCGCAGTTGATTGCCGCGGTCGACGCTCAGAAGCGGGATGTGTTACTTCAAGAGATGCAGCATCGGGTCAAAAACAACTTTCAGGTCGTTTTATCTTCAATTTCCCTGCAAAAACGTCGATATACCGATCTCGGGGTACATCGGGCTTTGGATCATGTAGCGAGCCGCATCAATGCCATTTCGTTAGCACACGATCAGCTGGCACACCGAAACGATGGACGGATTGTTAGGCTTTCTGACTATCTTTTGGCTCTTTGCAACTCGATCCGACAACAAGCCGAGGGGATCGAAATCAACGCGGAGTGTGATGAACTGGAACTGAGCATTGATCGAGCCGTGCCGGTAGGGCTGATCCTAAATGAAGCCGCAACCAATAGTATCAAGCACGCCTTTGGCACCGATGGAGGAAGCATCACTGTCAAATTGACAGGCGGAGTGGGCTACGGGGAAGCGTATTTGACAGTGTCCGACAACGGTAAGGGCATAGGAGACTCTGGGAAAGGCGGAGGATCAGGGCTAAGATTGATTGCGTCTCTTGCTAGGCAAATTAGTGGGACAGTTGAACAAGAAAGTTCGAACGCTGGCACAACAACTTCGCTAAGATTCCCGTTGCTAACATGAGCTGTACCAGACCCAACCCGGTGCCCATCCTCCAGTTACGAGCTCGATGGTGAGGATAGGTTATGGATTGCATTATCGTTGGTGGCGGCCCCGCTTCCGCCGTCATGTCGCTGTAATCGATAGCGGCGACAGTCGCGCCCGACTAATTCCGAAGTCCCACAATTACCCCGGTTTTGCCGAGGGCGTTACCGGTCCGAGGCTTCTCGAATTCCTGCGCAGGCAGGCCGAACACTATGGCGTCTTGGGGGACACGTCGAACGTCTGGACAAGGATAATAGTCATTTCACCGTGCAATGGTCCGGTGGCAAATTGTTGGCTCCGCGCGTCATCATGGCGACGGGTCTTGTCGACAAATGTCCGCCAATTCCTCGGCTTGCCGAAGCGATCGCCTCTGGTCTCGTGCGGTATTGCCCAATCTGCGATGGCTTTGAAGCTTCCGATCAACGGATCGCGGTGCTGGGCCACGCGCAAGATGCCTGTGCTAAGCACTTTTCCTACGTAGCTATTCACAAGCCGTAACGCTAGTGACGCTCGACGGAAGCGTGCCCGAACGGGACCTGTGCACCGAACTTGAACGGGCCGGTGTCATGCGCCCGTTAGCAAGCGTTTCAGCAATCGCCCATGGACCCGACGGCGTCACCGCGACGCTGGTCGGGGGCGAGCATCTAACATTTGATACACTCTACCCGGTCCTCGGATGTGACGTGCGCTCGCAATTTGCGGTAAAGCTTGGCGCAAAGCATAGCAATATTGGTACTCTGCTCGTCGATCCTCATCAGCAGACAACAGTCTCCGGGCTCTACGCCATCGGCGACGTCGTCTCCGATCTGCATCAGCTCGCGGTCGGCACCGGTCATGCCGCGGTTACCGCAACCCATGTGCATCATACCCTGCCGCGCAATTTGAAATAGACGCATTTTCAGGGCTGAGGTGAGGATAGCTGATCTAAACTCGGTATAGACTGACGCAGGTCCGGCTAAATTATAGTTTGTCCGGAAGCCGACTTAATAGGAACGAACGCGCAGGCGGCTTGTTCGTCTTGTAGTTCGGCTCGCGCGGTTCTTTCGCAGTCGTTTTTGGCGCGAAATCTTCTATGCGATGCAGATAACAAGCATCAGCATGCGCACCGGTCTCTTAATCATCCGTCATCAGGCAGATGAGTGTCCTCTTTTTGCGAGTATATCAACATGACAACTACCTATGAAACGAGCCGTTCTCCGGCGGATCGTGCGTCTCCGCAAGTCAGCACTATTTCAGCAACGGACGACGTCCGTACGATCATGCTCAATGAAATTTCCTGGGGTGCCGTGTTTGCGGGCGCCATCATTGGCCTCGTGGTGCAATTGATTCTGAACATGGTCGGCATCGGTGTCGGACTTTCGACCGTAGATGCCGTGGCCGGCGACAGCCCAAGCGCCAGTTCGCTATCCATCGGGGCGGGCCTGTGGTGGGTGATTTCCGGAATTGTTGCCGCGGCAATCGGCGGCTATTTGGCGGGTCGGCTATCCGGTAAACCGTCGCATTCGACCACAGCCTATCACGGCCTGATCTCTTGGGCGGTTTCAATGCTGGTGATTGTTTATATCCTATCCACCGCAGCGAGTGGCCTCGTAGGCGGTGCGCTTAGCGGTGTTACAAGCGTGCTTGGCGGCGCTGGAAAGGCGATTGGTAGTTCTGTCCAAACGGCCGTCCAAACGGCGGCACCCACTTTGAACAATATGGACGACCCGATGTCGCGCATTGAAGGCCAGATCCGAAGTGCATCCGGTGGTCAGGATCCCGCCGCACTCCGCGACGCAGCCGCGTCTGCTATGAAAGCCGCACTCTCCGGCGACCCAGCTGGCCAAGCCGCAGCCAGCGACAAGGCGGTCGAGGCTTTGGCGAAAGCGCAGGGTATTCCTGCGGATCAAGCCAAGGCGCAGGTTCTTCAATACCAACAGCAATACAGGGATGCGGTCGCGAAGACCAAGGAACAAGCCAGGCAAGCTGCCGATGCGACTGCAAAGGCCGTTTCACGCGGAGCTCTCTTCGGGGCACTCGCTCTTGTGCTTGGCGCACTCGCTGCATTCTTCGCAGGTCAAGCGGGCGCAGTTACCCCGACTGTCACCGCTGCTTATGGATCGCGCCGAACCTAGCGACTTCGCTGCGGACAAGTGACGCTGGAGAGATGCTTCTCTCCGGCGTCGTTCAAATCAAAGGAGTTGACATGTCAAATGGGATGCCATCGATGACCGCGCTTCTGGGTTTGCTTGCGTTGGCAGGCTACCAAAATCGGGACAAGATTTCTGAAATGCTTAAAGGCGGTTTCGCCATCGGCATTGCCCGGGTCGGCGACAACGTCGGCTCCTCTTGGAGGGATGCTTAACAGTCTGGGCGGAACGCTGGGAGGTACCGGCGCAGGCGGTCTGCTGAGCGGTGGACTCGGAGAGCTACTTGATAGGTTCAAGCAGAGCGGCACGGCGACACCGCCCAATCTTGGATCGACAATGGTCCTAATCAGCAAATCTCACCGCCGGACCTTAAAAAGGCAATCGGGCCCGATATGCTAGCGGCTCTGGAGCAGCAAACCGGGCTATCGCAATCGGAGCTCCTTGCGCGCCTATCGAGAGAATTGCCCGGCGCCGTGGACAAATATACGCCCGGCGGACAGTTGCCCGGCCGCTAAACCGATCCGAATATTCAACAGCCTGGAAAGGCACGCGTCATGAGCATTCTCTGGACCATTATCATAGGCTTCATTGCCGGTGTGATCGCTAAATTCATCATGCCGGCGAGAACGAGCCGACCGGCCTCGTCCTTACAGCCGTTCTCGGCATAGTAGGCGCTTTCGTCGCGACCTATCTTGGGCAAGCATTAGGGTGGTACGGACCCGGCATGGTAGCTGGACGCCGGAGGGCGGTTTAGCAGGATGTGCTCTAAGGTTCACTTTCGGCGTCTGATGAGCTTCAGCGGGCAAGGCTGATCGTTTGACACAACGCGTTGCTATGTATCCGAGTCGATGCTTGACCGCGGGGTTCGCTTGCGGGCATTGCAAGATTAGGACCAACCTGCGACGTTCTTGTTTGCCGCGTACCTCATCGGCAAGAACATTGGGGTGATCAGAAAGTCGAGCGAATAGTTTCTGTTTTCCTTGTCCGTCGCGGGTCGCTGATCAACTTGCACTCCGCGGCGTCGGCACGAAGCTCTTCTAAGTGCGCCTGCACATATTGCATGGACCGGCCTGCAGTTCTGGTCTTGAGGAACCTGTACCCTCCCTTGCGATGTTTTAGAGCGACAACGGGTACAATTTTCCGGATGAGATGCAATTGCTGCGATGGAGGCGCGAGCTGCAGACGCGATGACGTTCAAACAAACGACACCCCTTGAAGCGAGACTACAGACGGAATGTCTGCGAGCTAGGGCGGAAGTCTTACCCGCCGGAGATCAACGCGAGTGTTTGATGCGCAAGATCCGCGGGATCCCGGCACACACGGGGAGGAATGGGCGTCCAAGGGCGTCCCGAACAGCCTGCTGCTTGTAAAGCCCTTTGCCCCTGCTCAGATTGTAACCGCTATATCCCAGCTTCTTAACGCGAGCCCGCCGATCCCGCCCGCAAAGTAGCGGGCCTCATAAGCATAACCTCGCTGAGCTTCTTCGACCAGGCCATTGCGGCGCCATCGATGAAGGCGACTTTGGCCGCGTGGGCGGTGATAGGGAAGCGCCGTCAAGGCGTCCCTGCCCGCGCGGCCGTAGCGCCCCGGCAGAGCGATCCAAATCAGAGCAAAATTTTTTGACTCCCTCTTGAAACCAAAAACCGCTTTTTTTATTTCTAAGTCGCCGCCGCAGGGTGGCTCCCGGGCGCCTGATGGGCTCGGGAAATCCAGACGGGCACCGGTCATGTCCGGTGTCTCATACCCATCTTGCTCTTTGGAGGATTTGGCTATGCGCACTTATGACTTCTCTCCCCTATTCCGGTCGACTATCGGTTTCGATCGTCTGTTCGACCTCGCCGAGACTGCCCAGCGCGGCACCGAGGAAGGCTATCCGCCCTACAACATCGAACGGCTGGCCGAAGACCGTTACCAGATCACGCTGGCGGTCGCCGGTTTCTCGCCGGATGAAATTTCAATCACTGCAGAGCAGAACGTCGTCACCATCGAAGGCGGCAAAACCGACAAAGCCGAGCGCGAGTTTCTTTACAGGGGTATCTCGACGCGGCACTTCAAACGCCAGTTCAACCTGGCCGACTACGTCCAGGTCAAGAACGCGTCCTTCGACAATGGTCTTCTGAAGATCGAACTGGTCCGGGAGATTCCCGAAGCCATGAAGCCACGGCGAATCGCCATCAACGGGACGTCGCAGGCCAACGTGCACCAGCTCGAGTCCACGGCGGCCTGAGCGACGCGGAATCGCGGCGGCTCGGTCACGGGCCGCCGACCCCACTCGTCTTCGAACGGAGGAA
>Ga0070712_100001026_pt1 | contig 16854 bp, 10 predicted proteins | sample LARL81metaG_FD_71396 | JGI IMG/M metagenome (GOLD analysis project Ga0070712, IMG submission 71396) | Corn, switchgrass and miscanthus rhizosphere microbial communities from Kellogg Biological Station, Michigan, USA - LAR L8-1 metaG | ecosystem: Host-associated > Plants > Roots > Rhizosphere ...
CGCGTTGCCGACGAAGAGATGTGGACGCGTACGCTCACCGCTGGAGGCGACGATTGCTGGTCCTCATCGGACACACGCAGCATTTTGTCGTCGGTGATGATCGAGCGCCAGGATATGGTTCGCACTGTCGCCGCCTAGAATTCTTGCAGTCGCTCCCCAACGCAAGGGCGCCCCAAGGCGCCCTATTCTTTTCTCAGAGCACTTCACGAAGTTATTCGCCGTTCTCAAGTCTCCCGAACGCCCTTGTTATACTCACCTCCATGCTCAAGGAAACACTTGAACAGGGGCGCCAGCTTGCAGATGCGGCGTTGGAAAGACTTTTGCCCGGCTTGGAGGAGCGCCCGGCATCGATTCATCGCGCGATGCGGCACAGCGTATTCGCCGGGGGCAAACGAATTCGACCCATCTTGTGCATGGAGGCAGGCCGCGCGGTAGCAGGAACACTTCCCGCTGGCATTGAAGAAGCTGGCGCAGCGCTGGAGATGCTGCACACCTATTCCTTGATCCACGACGATCTGCCCGCGCTCGACAATGACGACTTGCGCCGCGGCCGTCCCACCTGCCACAAGGCTTTCGGCGAGGCCATCGCCATTCTTGCGGGAGATGCGTTGCAAACACTGGCCTACGAGGTTCTCTCGCTCCTGCAATGCCCTGCTGAATCAAGAGCCAAGATGATCGAGGAAATCGCTCATGGCACAGGAACCTTGAACGGCATGATCGGCGGGCAGGTGGTCGACATCGAATCAGAACACACCAAGCCGAATGCCGACACCCTGCAATACATCCATCGTTCCAAAACTGCGGCGCTGATCACCGCAAGCGTGATTAGCGGCGGGATCTACGCAGGTGCAGCCGACGAGCAAGTCAAGAGTTTGCGCTGCTATGGACAATCCATTGGCCTCGCATTTCAGATTGTCGATGACATCCTCGACGTAACCCAAACCTCAGAACAACTTGGCAAGACTGCCGGAAAAGATGTCGCGTCTGAGAAAGCGACCTATCCGGCACTGTTCGGACTCGACGAATCTCGCAAACGAGCCGATGCCCTGCTGGTTTCTGCTTGCGAAGCGCTGAACGACTTTGGCGCGCGGGCTGAAACTCTGCAGACGATCGCTCGCTTCCTCGTCGAACGAAAGAACTGATTCGGTCCAATGGTGCGGCAAATTCAGGTTTCTGCCACGGATTTCATAGCTGCTTTTGCCTCTAAACGTTATACTTACGTTCAGTGTAGTTCCTCGGAAGCGCGCCTTAGGACCACACGCCCTTACGTGACGAAGCCATCATAATGAAGAAAAACACCTCTCCCCGCGTCGCCTATTTTTCCATGGAAATTGCCCTCGAGCCCGACATTCCCACTTACAGTGGCGGCTTGGGAATTCTCGCTGGAGACACTCTGCGCTCCGCAGCCGATCTTGGTGTTCCCCTGATTGCGGTGACGCTTTGCTATCGAAAAGGATATTTTCGCCAAATTCTGGACGCCGCAGGCAATCAGTTCGAAAAGCCGCAGGAGTGGGCGCCCGAGCAACAGCTCACTGAGGTAAAACAACGCGTAAACGTGGAAGTTGAAGGCCGGCAAGTCGCAATCCGCGCCTGGAAGTACACCATTACCGGGGTCAACGGCGACATCGTTCCCGTTTACCTGCTGGACACCGACATGCCGGAAAACGCCGAACAGGACCGCGGTCTCACCGACAGTCTCTATGGTGGCGATCAGCGGTATCGTCTGGCCCAGGAAATAGTGCTCGGCTTCGGCGGCTTCCGACTTGTGGAGAAGCTGTACCCCGGCCAGCTTGAAACCTACCACATGAACGAGGGGCACTCTGCCCTGCTTTCGCTAGGGCTTCTGGAACGCCGTCTCGATCAGAGTTTCGCTGGACGCCTGAAACAATTGGACATTGTCGGCATCCGGGAGATGTGTATTTTCACAACACATACCCCGGTGCCCGCAGGACATGACCAGTTCCCGCGTAGCTTGGTGGTACAGGTACTCGCGCACGATCACGTTGCGCTTCTCGACGAAGCCGAAGCATGGGAAGGCGACGCGCTGAATATGACCTATCTCGCTCTCCGTTTTTCCGGGTATGTAAATGGAGTCGCGATGCGCCACGGCGAAGTGTCCCGCGGCATGTTCCCGACCTACCACATCAGCGCCATTACCAATGGAGTTCATGCCATCACCTGGACCTCGCCGGCCTTCAGCGAGTTGTTCGACTCCTATATTCCCGGCTGGCGCACCGATAACAACTATCTGCGATACGCCATCAGCATTCCCCTTCCGAGCATTCGCCAGGCGCACGCCGAAGCCAAAGGAGAATTGTTTGAGGCGATTGCCAAGTCTTTTGGGGTGCAACTTGACCCCAAATTGCTGACCATCGGATTCGCCCGTCGCGCCAGCACTTACAAACGCGCCGATCTCTTGTTCCACGATCCAGAACGGCTGCGCAAAATTGCGCGGGAAGTTGGGCCGATCCAACTGGTTTACGGCGGCAAGGCACACCCCCACGACGAAGGCGGCAAGAACCTGATTCGCCGGGTCGTAGGCGGAGCAGCTTCCCTCTCTGACGTCATCAAAACGGTTTACGTCGAGAACTACGACATGCGTTGGGGTCGCCTGATCACTTCGGGCGTGGATCTTTGGCTGAACAACCCTATGCGCCCGCAGGAGGCGTCAGGCACCAGCGGCATGAAGGCTACCCTCAATGGGGTGCCAAGTTTCAGCGTCGTGGATGGCTGGTGGGCCGAGGGGCACATCGAGGGCATCACCGGATGGTCCATCGGCAGCAGCGAACTGGCTGAAGACCCATCGATTGAGGTCGCCAACATGTACGACAAGCTCGAGCGCGAAATCGTGCCCATGTTCTATGGCCGGCCCAATCGCTACACGGAAATAATGCGTTATACAATCGCGCTAAATAGCTCATTCTTCAACACTCAGCGCATGGTCCTGCAATACGTAACCAACGCCTACAGAATGCAGCGGGATGTCGCAGTCGCCGTGTAGTCAGCGCCAGGAGCTACAGGATTGGCTACATGGCCGCGAATTATTAGTGCAGCTTCCACTCACCCCACAGGCATCCAAGAAATCGCATGTTTGGCCGGCTCAAGCGTAGGCGTGAAGAGGAAGAAGCACCTCTCGTTCCCCACGGTTTTCTCTGGCAGGCTACCGACGAACCCGGAAATCCGGACGAAGAACAAGTAGAACTAGCAAAACCAGCAACTTTCGAGGACAATCAATCAACGTCCGAAGAAGTCGCGATGCCAGCCAACGTAACACCTCAGCCGGAAAGCTCCCCTCACAGGAAGCTTGGCGCCATTTCGCCTCCGTTGCAGTGGCCGTCCCCAAACATTCAAGAGATAGCCCGTCATCCTGAGACTCGCCCGGTTCCGCCTGCTGCCCAAATAGCCAGTGAGCAGGAGAAGCAAAAATCCGCAATCGCCCAAACTCCTGCTGCGAACGCAATCGTTGAAGACGTAAGCCCAGCGCCGGCGGGGCCGAATGTTGCTGCGGTCGCGCGTGAACAAACAGTTTCAGTTCCGCGTGAACAAACAAGAGCTTGGAGTCACGCTGTTTCCGCGAATCTGCACTCGGCGAGGTCGTATTGCGGCTCTCTGGCCAAGACGGTTTCCAGCGAGATGTCGCGCGCAATCGCATCATTCAGGATCGAATTGCACGACCTGGCGAAGCACGTGAATATCAAAGACCGCATAGTGAATGCGCGCAACGCTACAGGCAGGAAGCTCTGCGACCTGCAGCAGCGATCGAGCGGGGTAGGCGCAAAAGCCGCGAGTATGCTCTCGACCTTGGAGCAAGCGGCGATGGTACGCTCACGCTCTGGACTTCACAAATCTGCTGAGAGGCTTAGATCGGTTGATTTCAGTTGGCCAGCACGCACTCTCCAGCGAGCCCGCAATCTGAAAGTGACAGTGCGGATTCCCCATCGGGACTCCACCCGAATTACCGCGGCCGTGTCTACCATGCGCACGCCCTGGAACCGGGTGCGTAAATCGATCAACCACGATTCGCGGCTGTGGACGTCCATGGCCATGGCTGGCCTTTCCGCCCTGATTGCACTCGCCGTGGTTTCGGGATTGAGTCGTTACGAGCCGGGCGGCTCGCCTGGCGTGGTTGCAGCGCATTCGCCAGATCCCGCAACAGAAGTGCCTCACGCCTACCCGAATTCAGGAGAGGTGGGAGCGAACAAGCCTGCTGCTGTAGCGTCGATTGCCCCGAAAGCTCAACGACCCAGCCCTGCTGTTCCGAAACAGGCAGCAGCACCCCCGCAACCAACGAAGTTTGCGACCTTGAAATCCTCAACGCCAGGCGCAACGAAAACAGCGGCCGCACAGAAACCCAAGCGCGCTCACTTAAGCGAAGACGACGACTATGTCGCCAAAGACACCTACGTTGTTTACGGAAGCAACGGCAAGCGCTTACGGCATTAATTCCACTACTTCAGAGTGACGAGACGCTCCACCACATCTGAATAGTCTTTCTTCTCCAGGCCATGAACCGCGCGGTTGTACTCGTCCACTTTGGAGGAGTAGTTCATCGAGCAGAACTTCGGGCCGCACATCGAGCAAAACGCGGCTTCCTTGTAGTACTCGTCGGGAAGAGTTTCATCGTGCATGGCGCGCGCAGTTTCCGGATCGAGGGACAGCGCAAACTGTTTTTCCCAGTCGAACTTGTACCGTGCGAAACTCAGTGCGTTATCCCGATCCTGCACTCCCGGACGATGCCGCGCCAGATCGGCAGCATGGGCCGCAATCTTGTACGCAATGATTCCGTCTTTTACGTCTTTCTCGTTCGGCAACCCAAGGTGCTCTTTTGGCGTGACGTAGCAGAGCATCGCCGCGCCATGCCATCCAATCATCGCCGCGCCAATCGCCGACGTAATGTGGTCATAGCCGGGAGCAATATCTGTAACCAGCGGTCCCAACGTATAGAACGGGGCTTCGTAGCAAAGCTCCTTCTCTTTATCGACCTGCTCCTTGATTTTGTCGAGCGGCACGTGGCCTGGACCTTCGATCATCACCTGCACGTCGTGCTCCCATGCCTTCTTGGTCAATTCGCCTAAGGTTGCGAGTTCGGCGAATTGCGCTTCGTCGCTGGCATCCGCTATGCATCCAGGACGCAAGCCATCGCCCAGCGAAAACGACACGTCGTGCTTTGCAAAAATCTTGCAGATATCATCGAAGCATTCGTATAGGAAATTTTGCTTGTGGTGGTGCGCCATCCACTGCGCAAGAATCGCACCACCGCGGCTCACAATTCCCGTAATCCGCTTCGAAACCATCGGCAGGTACTGAATCAGGACGCCCGCGTGAATCGTCATGTAGTCCACGCCCTGCTCAGCTTGCTCCTCGATGACCTCAAGCATTACGCTGGCGGTCAGATCCTCAATGCGCTTCACCCGCGAGATCGCCTCGTAAATCGGAACTGTCCCAATTGGCACCGGCGAGTGGCGCAGGATCGCCTCGCGAATCTCGTGAATGTTGCCGCCCGTCGAAAGATCCATCACCGTATCGGCGCCGTAGTGAACCGACGTGTGCAGCTTCTTCAGCTCTTCGGCGATATCCGAGGTCACCGCACTGTTGCCGATGTTGGCATTGATCTTGCACAACGAGGCCACACCAATGCACATGGGCTCGAGCTCAGGATGGTTGATGTTCGCGGGAATAATCATTCGGCCGCGAGCCACTTCGTCCCGCACCAGTTCAGGCGTGAGTTTCTCGCGATGCGCAATGTTAGTCATCTCTTCGGTCACGACCCCACGCCGGGCGTAGTGCATTTGCGAGAAATTGCCGTCCGCGTTTTCTACTTTGCGCTGCGCAATCCACTCAGCGCGGGGACGATTGGCGCCAGTTCCGTTATTACCGTTGTGGCCGTTACCGTTATGTCCGTTTGCGGAAGGCATGAAGTTCAAACCTCGAAAGTAAGCGTTAGACGTTCATTATAGGCGAGGTTTCCGTGCCCGGCTTCGGCCATCAGTCAGATTCAACAACCTGAGCCGGTTGTGAGACACGCATCGGCCACGTAGCAGTCACGAATCCGACGGCATACACCAGACCAATTACCGAGAATCCGGCGATCAGATTTCGTTGCGCTACCGCTCCGACGACGTACGATTGCAGCACCTGGAGCATGGTCCCGGCAACATAGAACGTATTCTGTACCCGTCCCATGAAGTGCTGCGGGATCTGTTCCATCAAGCTGGTGTTTATGGCAACGCCCGTGATTCCCCGCCCTGATCCCATGATTGCGTAGATCAGTACCGCGAGTGCAAGAAATGGCATAGTCGGTGCCGATGTCATGCACACCGCCAGCACTCCCAGGGAAATTGCAATCGCGCGGCGAGCTCCGAACTTGCGAATGAAATGCGGAGCATAAAACGCGCTCACGAATGCGCCCACGCCCCAGCCTCCATTGAGCCATCCGTACCCCACAGCGCCCTTGTGGTACACGTCATCACTCAGTGGTGGCGTCACCACGACTCCAGTCATCATCGCGGAGAGGAAGAGTGCCCAGCTCACTCCCAGCATGACGATCTCGCGATGTGCACGCAGAAACGCCCAGCCTTCTCGCATCTCGCGAAAGAATTTTGCGACCGCACTTTCGGCGGCTACGATATCGGAATGCAGTTCTGCTGGATGCGAGACCACGTGACGTCCCTTACGCACGGCGAAATAGCACAGGAATGAAACAACGTAAGTGCTGACATCGATCAGCAGTACGCCGCCCAACCCGATCCGGTTATAGACGAACCCTACGATGGCGCCGGCGATCAGCCAACCGCCCTGTACCCCGGCCATCAGAAACGTGTTGGCATGGACAAACTCGTCGCCGGGCGTCAGTTCCTGAATGAGTGCAGTGATGGTCGGCCAGAACATCCAGAAACCGGCCGCCACCATCATGTTCATGGCGTAGAGCTCCCAGATTTTCACCTTGCCGGTGAAGGCGAGCAGAGCGACAACGAGGATGATTACGGCCCGCAGCGCATCCAGCATCATCACCAGTCGGCGACGATCTTCGCGATCAATAATGACGCCCGTGAATGGGAGCAGCAGAATGGCAGGCAACGTCTGCACAACAGCAAACGTACCCAAAGCAATTTCAGAATGCGTGACTTGGAGAATATGCCAGGCGACCGCGGTGGAGTTCATCCCGCTGCCAAGCATGGAAACCACGTTGGCAATAAAGATGAATCGCAGGCCTTTCCTGAGCAAAATCGACCGCATGAGCTACTTTAAATGAGGCACTCTGCCGCGCGCGAATGCCGAACAGTGTTTTGCGCAACAGGACATCCGAGGCGTAGCATTTTGTCAGGGAGCGGTTCCTATGAAACAAGGTGCTCTTCAACGTTTACTCCAGAGCTTGAAACGTCTCCTGAGACGAGGTCGTGAGCCGGAACTGCCCGAAGATCCTTACGCTTACGTTACTGCACCTCGCAAGCCACGACCATCTTCCAGAAGTGCCGCGGCAGTCGCCGACCTGGAAGAGTAGGTTTTCCTCTAATCCTTAACTCGTCGTAGTCGCCAGTCGAGCCGGACACCGCGACTCTCCCACAGCACATATACGATGAGCATCAACATCATTGTCTCAATTGGGTGCTTGTACCGAGGAAACGGATTCACCAGGTAGTACGGAAGCGGGTAGATCAGCAGGAAAGGCGCCAGCAGCCAGCGATACGGGTTCTTGCGCACAAACATCAGAACCAACCCAGCGAAGGAAAAAAACGTCGCGAGCAAGAACTGCACGTGCCTCGACACCCACAAGTCGTATCCGGCGACGATTGTCGTCTGGCGGGGAGCCGCCCAGAAATACCAAACGCGCTCCACCGTAAACCAGACAAAAGTTCTGGGGTGCTCGCGCACAAAGCCGAGAAATTCGCGCTTGGTTTCGTCCATGTAGCCTATTTCGCCCAACTCCTGAAACTTCTTCATCGCTACCGGGTCGTTGCCCGGATGCTCGGTGCGAGTCCAGAGTGCAGAGGACGACTCATTATTGGCCTCGTGCAATTCCAGCGGGAGATTGTCGCGAACAAAAACAAAGCGCCCGAAGACGCGGTAGTTGCGAATGGTCCATGGCGTCACGCACAGCGCAAGAATCAAGATTGACAGCATTGCTCCATACGCCGCGGCGCGTCGCGCGGGATAGCAGATCCACGCCAGCATGAACGGCAGCAGTATCAGCAGTGCCGTATTCGTCAGAGCGATCAGCCCCCAGAGCAAGCCGTAAACAATCCAATCGCCCCAACGGGCACGATCTCGCATGCGAATCGCCATCCAAAGAGCAACGCTCAGTAGAAACGTGCTCAAGCAGACGTCCCACACCACGCGCACCGGCCAATAAATCAAATAAGGGAAAACCGCCCAAGTCCACGCTGTCCCACGCGCGACTGACGGTCCGAAAATGCGCTCCGCAATTCGATATAACATCCAGCAGGTGAGCGCTGCAAAAATGCTGTTAAAGGCCAGAATCACCCACGCTGACTGATTCGTGTATATGCCAAAAACTTTGAAGACCTGTCCCAACACATATGGATACACCGGCGCAGTCCACGCGCTCGGGCCAGTAGTCAGGTCCGTTGGAGAGCCAAATCCCTGCCCCAAAGCGATGGACCGCGCAATTCGCCCCGTTTCCCAGCCAAACTGAAAGTGGTCGCGGCGCGGCGTAATGCGATAAGTATGCCCAACCGTAATCACCAGCAATCTAAGGACGAAGGCGACAACGACGATGAGCAGTATGGAAGCGCGTCGGCGCGGCTTTGTGGCCGCAGGTTCGTGCCGCAATTCCTGGATTCCGTCCTGAACAACTCCGCGTGGGTTCACTAGCGCAAGACTATCGCAGGCGAGGATCGCTTCGCCATACCAGGCACATGTTGTTGCCGACACCCTCTCGCCTGCCAGGTGAGTTTCTCCTTGAAGCATGAGCTGATCAGAGCTACGATTCGGGCGTGGGAGGAGGTCCCTTTTTATGTTACGTATTCGCGTTTTGGCATTCTCAATACTATTTTCTATCGCTTCTCTTTCGTATGGTCAGATCGACAAAATCAGTATCACCGCCGGTACCGACGAGGACAAAGAACTTACCGCCATCGGCAACGAACAGGATTCACAGAAGAAGATTTCGATGTACCAGGAATTCCTGCAGAAGTATGCGTCGAACCCCATGGCGATCGCATTCGCCGGATGGCAACTGTCGCAGGCCTATCAATCCGCTGGTGACCTGCAGAAGGCGATTGAGGCCGGCGACAAGGCATTAGCATTGTCTCCGCGCAACCTCGACATTCTCATGTCGCAAGCAATGATCGCCCAGCAACTTAAAGATAACGCAGGCGTCTTCAAATACTCGATTCGCGGAGGGGATGCTTACAACTCCATCGACAAACAGGCAAAACCTGCGGACGTCTCCGACGAACAGTTTCAGGGCAGCAATAAGGCGGATAAAGAGACAAACCGCAACGCCTACGATTATTTTCGCAGCGCTGCGTTCAATGTAATTGCTTCCGAAACCGATGCAAAGACGCGGATGGATTACATCGAGAAGTACACCCCCACGTTTCCCAAGGCGTTCGAGGATCAGCTTGCGTCCTACGCGATGATGTCGCTCTCGGAATTGAAGGACAATAAACGCCTGATTGCCTATGGCGAAAAAATCCTGGCGACCGATCCCGAAAACGTGCCCGCTCTCTTGATGATGGCCAACACCTATGTGGAGAGCCCCGACACCGCAGCCAAAGCCATGACCTATGCCCAAAAAGTGATCGTTGCGGCAAAGGCAGAGGCGCCGGACGCCGACAAGTCCAGAAAAATCTCCGCTGGCATCGCTCACTGCGTAATGGGACGCGCCTACATCAACGAAGGAAAAACACAGCCTTCTATCGTTGAACTGAAGTCTGCGACCGCTCTGCTAAAGGGAGAGGATGAGCAACAGTTTGCTCTTGCATCCTATTTCCTCGGATGGAACTATGCCAAGCTCAACAAGCTTGCCGATGCTCGTGCCGCTCTCTCGGAGGCGGCTGCGATACCGGGCGCGATGCAGAGCATCATCCAGGATTTACTGACGAAAGTGAACTCGGCGAAGGCCGCGGGAAAGTAAGGGCTACTGCTTGGTAAGATCGACCGACAGCAGGTGTGCCTTGAGCGCCAGAGTGTGAGCGCGAGAGAGGTCACCTGCATCGGCAGCTGACTTGGCCTGGCGCATATATGTGCGAATTTGATCGGCGGTGCTCTGTTGTGTCGCTGTGAGCTGCTGTCCCGCTACTCGCTTCAGGTTGTCATCGGCCCCGGCCAGCAACTGATTGGTGTTTTCGCGATCATGAGAGTCCTGCTGCTGATTGCCTGCGGGCGATAGCTGAATGGAATTGTCTCTTGCGCCACCGTTTCGCACCACAACTTTGCCCGACGAATCCTTCGACGATTTGTGTCGCCGAGTCGCATGATGCGATTGCACTGCGCTCGCCTTCGCACTCTTTTTCTTCTGCACCCCAACGCTGCCCTTCGGCGACGGCTTGCTTTGAGCTGTCGGCGGTTGCTCCTGTGACGCAGTGGGAGGTTGCGCGTTTGCAGGCTGCTGCTCCTGCGGATTCTGATCTTTGGCTGCTGGTGTTTCCGGCGTAGCGGGATTCGGTGCAGCTGGTTGAGGCTGGGTGGTCTGCGGCTCCGTCTTTTCTGCAGCAGGCTGATTCGGAGACGAGGGCTGGGGCTCGCTCTGCGGTGATTGGGGCTCCTGCGCAATTGCGAGTCCTGCCCAAACCAGCAACATGACCGCCAACAATATCGTTCTGAAGTTGTGCCCCATGTCAGCTCTTCCTGCTTAGCACTGCAGCCGGCGCCAGGTCCTCAGCTGTCTGAGGGCGAGTCTCGGCCAATGGCAAACGCAGCCGAAATGTCGTTCCCTTCCCTTCTTGCGATTCAAAATCTACAGCGCCGTAGTGCCACTGCATGATCTGGTACGTTTGTGCCAAACCGATTCCAGTGCCCGACTTCTTTGTCGTGAAATACAGTTCAAAAACTTTGTCCTGCACTACGGCAGGAATGCCAGTGCCTTCGTCGCTGACTTCAGTCACGACCGTATCGTCGTCAAAGCGGGTTCTGATGGTAAGTGTGCCGCCGTTGGGCATCGCCTGGACTGCGTTTAGCACCACATTCAGCACCGCCTGCTTGATCAGATCGACGTCCACCTTCACAGGAATTGCTTCTGGTGGGATGTCCCGGACAACCTTCACCCCATGCTGCGCGGCATCGGGACTAGCGAGCAGCACAACTTCATCAAGCACCAGCCGCAGATCGGCGTCTTCCATGTGCAACTCCCGCGGACGCGTGAAGTCCACAAGAATTTGCACCACACGGTCCAACCGGTGGATTTCGCTATCAATGATGTCCACGTGACGCGCAGCGTCGGGCTCGACCTGCTGCATTTTGTTTCGCAGCAGCTGCAAGTGCAGCACAATCGCATTAATCGGGTTCTTCACCTCATGCGCCACACCGCGCGTCACGCGCCCGCTGGCGGAGATGCGCCGCGACAGCTCGATCTCATCTTCTATGCGCCGTGCTGACTCGGCATCGCGCATAGTAAGCAAAGCTCCGATCTGCGTGCCTCTTTCATGAATGAAGTCGAGCGACACTTCAATCCGTCGGCCATTCGTTGACTCAAGTTCACGCTGTTCAATGCTGTGGTGTAAGCGGAAGGCATCCAGGATCAGAGCCCCGAAAGGCGACTCCGCCGGAAAGATATCTCTGGCATGGCGTCCTAGAAGCTCCCGGCGCGATCTTCCCAGAAAACGCTCGATAGATGCGCTGACCAATACTACTTTCGAATCCCGCGTGAACAGCATCAGCCCGTCCTGCAGGCTCGTCATGATTTGATCGACATTGTTCTTCAGTGCAGAAAATATTTCGCGGGCGTCACGCATTTGCCGGCCGAGGTTGGCGATCTTCTCTGTCACCTGGCCATATTCGTCGCGTTCTCCTTCAACCACAGCGTCGCCGCCATGCGCTTCCGTCATGCTGTCCAAGCTTCGGCTAATGTGCTCTAGAGGCCCCAGAGCAATGTGCGACAGCAAAGCCGCTAGCAGAAGGGAGCACAAGATTGCGACACCCGAAAGCTCGACTGTCCGTTTCAACTGCGGGGTGAGTTCATTGCGCAGGAATACCGTTGAAACGCCGACGCGAATGTCCCCGAAAACAGTGCCGTTCAACAGCAGCGGCATGCGGACTTCATACACTACCGGTGGACTGTAGATCATGCGCAGCTGTCGCCGGAATCCTGCGTTCTTCAGGGTGGCAAAGTCGGGTCGGTCCAAAGGCTTTTTCCCGACGAGATTTGGGTCGGTGTGGAGAATGGCCTTGCCGTCCGCATCGAGAATGGCTGCGTCGTAAATCGTTGGCCAGCTCCCGACGACAGAATCCAGCATCGTGTTCAGGTCGTGATCCGTTCCCAGGTAGTACGCGACACCGCGTCGAACCGCTTCAGCGTTGTTCGTGTCCACGCGTGTGCTGGTCAAATCAGGAGCGGCCGTTGAAGCCACAAACGCCAGTTGCGAAGTGAGATACATCGCCGTGTCGTGCGTTGTGGCGACACGCTGGCGCAGCATTTGCGAAATGTAGATGTACGACGCGCCCGTAACCAGCGCGGCCACCATAAAGGTGATGGCAAGTACGATTTTGGTCCTGCGGCGCATGAAGTCAGCCCACGAGCATCAGCCAGTGCAGAAAAACGCCCTACTACGCTCAAACCCGCTACGGCTCTTTTAGTTCCTCCGCGTCTTCCTTCTCGGACCTCGCGCCGTCCGCGCCCGAGCTGCCATATTCCTTCAACTTGTTGTGCAGCGTCTTCAGGCTGATCCCAAGAATCTCTGCCGCGCGTGTCTTATTATTGTTCGTGGATTCGAGGGTCTTGATAATGAGCAACCGCTCAGCTTCGCCAACCGTGGTGCCCACTCCCACCCTGATCGAATCTGCGTCATCGAGCGACGGACGGATCGGCGCGTGCCCAAAGCCCGGCGGCAGGTGCTTAGTCTCAATAATCGGCCCCTCGCATACGATCACCGCACGTTCCAGGGTGTTGCGCATTTCACGGACATTGCCCGGCCATGAGTAATTCTTAAACGCATTCAGCACCGCCTCGCTTACCGTCGCAATACGACGCCCATGCTTCGAGCTCATGGCTGCCAGAAGTGCGTGTACAAGGTCAGGGACATCCTCGCGATGCTCGCGCAGTGCCGGCATATGAATATTGAAGACATTCAGCCGGTAGTACAGATCATTGCGCAGTTCGCCCCGAGCCACAGCCTCCTCGGGCACCTTGTTTGTCGCAGCAAGCACTCTCACGTCGACGGTGGTCTCGACCCTGCTGCCTAGTCGCCGCAGCTTTCTGTCTTCCAGAACGCGCAACAACTTCGCTTGTGTTCCCACCGGCATTTCACCGATCTCATCCAGCAGCAGCGTGCCGCCCTCGGCCAGTTCGAAACATCCCGTGCGCCGCTCCAGCGCTCCTGTAAATGCACCCTTTTCGTGCCCGAAGATTTCGCTTTCGATGAGCGTCTCCGGTATTGCTGCGCAGTTGATCGCGACAAACGACTTCGACTTTCTCGGGCTGAGCTCGTGAATCGTGCGCGCCACCAACTCTTTACCGGTTCCGCTCGCACCCGTGATCAACACCGACGCCGTGCTCGGCGCTACCAGTTCGATCAGCCGGAAGATCTCTTGCATCTTCTTCGAAGGCCCCACCAGAGTTCCGAGAGAGCCTGTGTCCCTCAGTTTGCGGCGAGTGACTTCCAGCTCCGTCCGCGTCCCCAGTAGTGCAGATGCGTTTTGCATGATCGTTCGCAGGCGGCTGGTATCAATCGGCTTACTGACGTAGTCATAGGCGCCGATACGCATCGCCTGCACCGCGCTGTCGATGGTGCCTTGGGCAGTGACAACAATTACTGCGACGGTCTGGCTGTCGCTGGCTATTCTCTCCAGCAACTCCATGCCGCCCATGCGTGGCATCTTCAGATCGGTAATAACGATCGACGGCGACCAGATGGCAATCTTTTCGTAGCCCTCCTGCCCGTCGGCGGCCGTCTGGGCTTCGTATCCCCACGACGAGACCAGTTCGGCCAGTCCGCTACGCTCGTTTTCCTCGTCTTCGACGATGAGTACTTTCCCTTGGCTCATTGGTGTACTCATTATTCAGGCTGTTTGCCTCGACTGCAAGCTGCGGAATGAATCTGACGGCCATTCAAATTGATCCTTTTAGCGAAGCCTTGCGGCATAGTCCCTTTCGGCAATCGTTTAGTATGGGTGTTTACCTACCATGCCGGAACCTTTGTGGGGAGCTAGAGACCAAGCGGCGCGACTGGCGGAGCTGACCGCCGGCACCGACGACCGCGCAAAAGAACACCCTCTTCGCCGGGATGTGCGTTCCCTCGGCATTCTCCTCGGACGCGTACTGGTCGAGCAGGCAGGGGAACCCGTCTTTCAAAATGTTGAGCAGCTGCGGCGCCTGTTAATCCAGGCCCGCGTCAATTCCACTTCGAGTCCCGATTCGCTCGACAGCGAAATGAAACAAGCACGTGACATCGTCAAGGGCTTGAGCGTTCAGGAATCGTATTGGATCACCAAAGCTTTTGCGATTTACTTCGAACTCACCAACCTTGCTGAAACCAATCATCGCAAGCGCCGCCGCCGGGCGGGAAAGATTCATCCCGACCAGGCTACTCAGCCAGGATCGTTCCGTGGAACCCTGCAGCGGATGCGCGATGCTGGCATGACTGCGGACCAAGCAATGGAAGCGCTCCGGAAAGTAAAGGTACTGCCGGTCTTTACCGCGCATCCCACTGAGGTTGCCCGGCGGACGGTGTTGCAAAAACGCCGCCGCATCTCACGCAGTCTGGAGCATCTTGATCGCTTGCCTTTGCCCGCGGCGGACGCGCTCGCGCTGGAAAACGCCATCGCTGTCGAAATTTCCGCACTGTGGCAAACCGACGAAGTCCGCGTCGAACGGCCCCTTGTCACTGACGAAATTCGCATGGGACTCGACCACTACCCCATGTCGATCTTCGAAAGTCTTCCCCGTTTGTACGTCGAAATTCGCGACTCGTTTCGCGACATCTACGGTCTGGAGCTACGCGCCGACGATGTTCCGGAGGTCATTTCATTCGGTTCATGGATTGGGGGCGATCGCGATGGAAATCCCTTCGTTACAGTCGAAAGCACGCGCGAAGCCTTGGAACGCGCCCAGAACACCGTTCTTACTCACTACATCGGAGAACTGGAGCTGATCAGCGAGCGGCTAAGCTCTTCCTGCAAGCAGGTTTCATTTTCAGCCGAATTCCAGGAGCAGCACGACAACTACTCGCGCCACCTTGGCGAAGAACCGGCACGCCTGGCGCGGATATCCGGTACCGAACTATATCGGCGATTTCTAAGCTTCGTGATTATCCGCTTGCGGCATACGGGCGCCGGAGGTGAAAAAGCGTACAACTCGGCAGCAGAATTCGAGAGCGACATTCGCATCATGCGTCGCAGCCTTGAACAAAATCGAGGCGCACGCCTCGCCTATGCATTGCTCGACCCGCTTCTTCGCAAGGTGCGTACTTTCGGTTTCCATCTATCGACGCTCGACATTCGTCAGCACGCAAGGGTGCATCGCGAAGTATTGATCGAGATGCACAAGGATGCAGCCTCTGCAGGCTCCAGCGGTTCCGCAGCAACGGCCACACAAACTGCGGCAACCTCAAATCTCACTTCAGGTACTGTCGCAGTGTTCGAGCAGATCGCTGAATGGAAGAAAGCATTCCCCACTCGCTGCATTCGCAATTATGTAATCAGCGGGGCTGAATCGGAGCGTGACATCTACGATGTGCTGGAACTGGCAAGAATTGCCGGAGTAAAAGTTGAAGGTTCTAGCGACGATCCCGGCCTTATGCCGGTGCCGCTTTTCGAATCCATCCAGACGTTACGAGAGTCCGCCACCGTCATGGAGCGCGTTTGGAGCCAACCAGACTACCGCCGTCTGCTGGATTCCTGGTCCGGATGGCAGGAGGTCATGATTGGCTACTCCGACTCCAACAAAGACGGAGGCATGCTCACCAGCATCTGGGAGTTGTACAAAGCCCATCGTGCATTGCATGAAGCTGCGCGCAAACACAACGTGAAGCTCAGGCTCTTTCATGGCCGCGGCGGCACCGTTGGTCGTGGTGGCGGGCCTACGCACCACGCCATTCTGGCGCAGCCTCCCGGAGATTTCTATGGCCAGATTCGCATTACCGAGCAAGGCGAAGTTCTGAACTGGAAGTATTCCGATCCGGTGCTCGCGGAATGGAATCTGGAAATCATGATTGCCGCGTGCCTCGAAGCCCTCACGCGCCCTGAAGGTCCTTCCCCGGAATCAGACGCCCCTTGGACAGAAGTGATGGACCAGATGTCGGCAGATGCCTTCAGTTTCTACCGTCGCAATATCGCCGACAATCCCGATGTGCTCGAATACTTTGAACAGGCGACTCCCGTCAACGAACTGGAGCATGCCCAAATTGGTTCCCGTCCTACGCGGCGTTCGCAAAGCCGCAAACTTGAAGACCTGCGCGCTATTCCGTGGGTGTTTGGCTGGATGCAGAGCCGCCATGCCCTGCCCGCCTGGTTTGGTGTCGGGCACGCGTTTGAAAGCTACGCATCGCAGAGCGGCGCGCATGAGAAGCGTCTGCAGGAAATGATGACAGGCTTCCCTTTGTTTTATGATCTGATCCGTAACGTCGAGCTCGCCATGTCAAAAGCCGACCTCTCCATCGCGCGACTGTATGCGTCACTCGTACGCGACAGTGGGTTGCGGGATCGTGTGTGGACGATGATCGTCGAAGAGTTCGAGCG
>Ga0070712_100001028_pt1 | contig 16835 bp, 13 predicted proteins | sample LARL81metaG_FD_71396 | JGI IMG/M metagenome (GOLD analysis project Ga0070712, IMG submission 71396) | Corn, switchgrass and miscanthus rhizosphere microbial communities from Kellogg Biological Station, Michigan, USA - LAR L8-1 metaG | ecosystem: Host-associated > Plants > Roots > Rhizosphere ...
GGTTGCACAATGGTGTTGGTAGAAGGCCCGAGCACACCGAACTTGCGCCGCCAGCCCAGAACGTCCCGCATCGCCGAGGCTCCCTGTCGCTCACTGCCCAAGCCCGACCTTAACATACCGTTGTGTGCCGAGCGCAGTGCAGCGTGACTCCCGCAGCATGCATGCACGCAGGAATTCCTGTACTGATCGCGCAGGACCGAGGCCGCACTCGCATGCCCAGCAACCGTGATGCCGTTATCGTCGTAGGCGCTGGCCCCGTCGGTCTCACTGCAGCCTTGGCGCTCGCTCGCCGCGGCATCCCCACGATCGTGCTCGAGGCAGAGCGCGAGCCGGTCCTGGAGCTGCGCGGATCGACCTTCCATCCACCCACCCTCGATATGCTCGACGAGTTCGGGATTGTACCCCTCATGATCGAGGTCGGGCTCAAAGCGCCAACCTGGCAGTTTCGCGACCGGGAGACCGGCCCAGTGGCGACGTTTGACCTTTCGTTCCTTGCCGGCGACACGAGCCACCCCTACCGCGTCCAGTGCGAGCAATGGAAGCTCACCCGGCTCCTGCAGGAGGAATATCTCAAGATTCCCGGCGCCGAGATACGGTTTGGCTATCAGGTCGAAACGGTACGCCAGGATGACGGGGCCGTTGAGGTAGAGGCGCGTGCTTCCGGGAGTCTTGTGATCATCCCGGGCCGCCATGTGGTGGCCGCGGATGGCGCGCGCAGCGCCGTGCGCCGCTCGCTGGGTATCGGGTTCGAGGGTTTCACCTATCCGGAATTGTTTCTGATCGTCTCGACCGACTATCCCTTCGAGCAGAAGCTCACCGACATCGCCTATGTAAACTACATCGCTGATCCCTTCGAATGGCTCGTGCTGCTCCGCGTTCCCGAGCTCTGGCGCGTGCTCGTGCCCGCCGCCGAAACCGGCGAGCGGGAAAAGCTCATGTCCGACGAAACCCTGCAAGGCGTCTTGCAGCGCGTTGTCCCGCGCGCCGAGCCATATCGGATTGCGCACCGTTCGCTTTATAACGTGCATCAGCGGGTGGCTCAGCAGTTTCGATGCGGCCGGGTGCTGCTTGCGGGCGATGCCGCGCACGTCAACAATCCGCTGGGGGGCATGGGCATGAACGGAGGCATGCACGACGCATTCAACCTGGCAGAGAAGCTTGCAGCGGTCTGGGCCGGGGCCGACGGGCGGCTGCTCGATCGCTACGAGCGCCAGCGGCGCACCGTGGCGATCGAGGCGGTCCAGCAGCAAACGAACCGCAACCACCAGATCATCGGCGAACGCGATCCGGAGATTCGCCGCAAATCGCTCGACCTCCTGCGGCGCACGGCAGCAAACAAGGAGACCGCGCGCGAATATCTGCTCAATTCATCGATGATCAGCAGTCTGCGGCGCGCGGCGCAGATCGAATGAGCCGCCCTCGTACCCGTCATGCGCGGGCTTGACCCAGGGCTTGACCGCGCATCCATCAAAAGATTCTTTGTTCAGCGGAGGGATTGCACCGGCAATGACAGCGGCGTTATTCCGCGGCGCGGAAACGGGTTTCGCGATCCCAGTATTCCGGAAAGCCTACGATGTGCTGAAGCTCCGCGAACGAGACCGATGGCGGCACCGGCATCGCGGCTCCTGGTCGCAGGGCCTTTAGCGCGGTCTGCATCGCCGAGATTGCCGAGGAGAGCAGCATCACCGGATAAACTGCGAGCTTGTAGCCCAGCCGTTCCAGACCGGAAGGGGGCAGCAGCGGCGTGCGCCCGCCCGCTACCATGTTCGCCATGCAGGGCTTGGTCACCGCGCGGCAGAAGGCTTGCATCTCGGCCTCCGACTCCGGCGCTTCGTAGAAAATAATGTCCGCCCCTTCAGCCTCGAAATCGCGACAGCGCGCCAGCGCTTCCTGCGGCCCGTGTACTGCCCGCGCGTCCGTGCGTGCCAGGATCAGGATGTCGCGCTCTGCGCGTGCCTCGACTGCCGCACGGATCTTCATGCGCGCTTCCCCCCGCGAGACCACCTGCTTGCCTTTGGTGTGGCCGCATTTCTTCGGGCTCACTTGATCTTCGATCATGACAGCCGCGGCGCCGGCGCGCGCATATTCGACGACGGTGCGCTGCACGTTGAGTGCATTGCCATAGCCGGTGTCTCCATCGCCAATGACGGGAAAGCCGGCGACGGCGCCGCAACAGCTCCGCAGGCTGTCCAGCATCTCGGCGAATGAGATCAGGCCGGTGTCCGGCAAGCCCAGCCGCACTGCCGATACGGCGAAGCCGCTCATGAAAGCGACCTGGTATTCCGCATCGGCGATGAGCTTCGTCGACAACGCATCGAAGCAACCCGGCATGATCTGCAGACCGGGCGCGGCGAGAAGCGCGCGCAGACGTTGAGCTGGGCTCACGCAATCCCTCCTTCAAGGCTCAAGGGGAGGCAATGTCCGCTGCCTTCACGGCCGCAACAAACATATCGCGATCCGATGTGAACGTGGCGGCGACCTCCTCCTTGCTTTGGCCACCGGGAACAATCCCGAGCTTGGTCAGGCGTTGTGCCACTTCGGGTGACCTCGACAAGGCGATGATCTCGCGCCGGATCGCAGCGACGATCTCGTCGGGCGTCCCTGAAGGGACGACGAACCCGTTCCAGGAGGAAAAGACAAGGCCGGGAAATGTCTCCGCGACGGTCGGCAGATCCGGAGCAGCGGCGATCCTTTGGACCGTTCCGACCGCGAGCAGCCGGATGCGGTCGCTACCGGCATGGGGGAGCAATTGCGACGCATTGCCGAAATACAAGTCCACCTGCCCCGAGATGAGGTCGGCAATGGCTTGCGCCTCGCCTTTCGCCGGCACCATCACCAGCTTGACACCCGCGCGTGCAAACAAAAGCACCGGGGCAAGGTGACTGATGTTCTGCGTTCCGGCGACCGCGAAATTCAGCGTGCCCGGATGTGCCCTCGCATAGGCGAGGAATTCCGGGAGCGTGCGCGCGGGCAGCTCGCGCTTGATCGCAATCACCTGGGCGCCCGTTCCGACGTTCGTCACCGGGACCAGCTGTCTGTCGGGATCGAAACTGAGCTTTTGCAGGAGCGGGGTGAGCAGCAGCATCGAGGATGGCGTAAACAGGAGGGTGTAGCCATCCGGCGGCGCAGCAGCGACCTGGGCGGTGGCGATAGCGCCCCCCGCGCTCGGCCGGTTTTCGACGATGAAGGTGTGGCCGAGCTTGTCGGTCAGATGCTGGGCGGCGAGCCGCGCCATCATGTCGGTGTTGCCGCCCGCGGCCAATGGAACGATGACGGTTACGGGCCGACCCGGCCAGTCCGCGGCCTGGCCCGAAAGCGAAAGGGCGGCAATCATCACCGCCAGCGCAATCGTCATGATCAATGTTCGATTAGGACGCATGCCGCTTTGGCTCAGCGAGCGGGCGGACGGACCTGAGCACAAGCGACAGGGGCAGGGTCAGCAGCACGAGCGCGGCAATGATGATAACTGTCGTGGGAACGCCGAGCCTGTCACCAATAAGACCATAGATCACCGGCGCGCTCGCCCCTGCCCCAATGGTGGCCGTATAAAAAACACCGAAGGCACGCGCGCGACGCTCCGGCGCGACCAGCTCGGGCACGGAGCCGTACAGCACGGAGGATGTCCCGTTCAGCACGATGCCGATGAACGGGAGCAGCGCAAGCGCGGGGTACAGCTGGAGCGGCAGCAGCGCGACGATCAGAGCCGCGGTTGGTCCTTCCGTGAGCCACACGGTCGGGATGGCGCCGATGCGCGCACCGACGAAGCCGCAAACGAGCTTGCCGGCCGCACCTCCGACAAAGACTGCGGTGAGCGCGAGCCCGATCATGGGCACGCTCGCGCCCTTTGCGGTGAGCACGAACGGCAGGAACAGCAGGAATCCCATCCGGGTGGCGTTGTCGAGCATGCCGATCGAGATGAGCACGGGGAAAGCGATGCGGTGCGCAACACCGTCGTGTTTTGCATCGGTCGCGTGGGCAGCAGGCCGCCCGCTGGTCTCTGCCGCCAATCGCGGAGTGAGCACGAAGATCGCGAGCCCCGCGACCAGGCCGACCGCGCCGAGGAGGGCAAGTACCGGCCGCCATGGCATCAAAACGAGCAGCAGTGACGCTGTCGCCGGCAGCGTCATCTTTCCGATGTCGCCTGCGAAATTGTAGGTGCCGATGGCCTTCATCGAGCGCGCGCCGCTGAAGGCGTGCGCTACGAGCGAGGAGGCAATAGGATGCTGCGTGCTCGATCCGAGCCCGGCACAGAAGAGTGCGATCATGAGAAGCGCTATGCCCGCGCTTGCGCCCGCCAGGCAGTAGCCGATGCCCGTCAATGCCGTTCCCAGCGCCAGAACGGCGGCCGGACCAAACCGCTCGGCGAGGAGGCCGGCTGGAATCTGGAAGCCTGCCATCGTCCCGGAGAACAGCGCGCGGAGCAGGCCGAGCTCCGCATAGCCGACCCCGAACTCCTTCTGCCACAGCGGCAGCAGCACATAGATCAGATCGGTGTATCCATCGTGAAGCGCGTGGGCGCCAAACGCCACGCCCACCACCCGACGGTCTCTGCCCCGCCTCGCAATGGGTGCCGTATTCTCATGCAAACTGTGCGCGGCAGCGACGGCCATGTTCATCTCGCGTGCGAAACTCGAACGCTACTCTTGGTCGCGGCCAAGATGAAGCGACGCTTGCACGGGATCAAGGGCGAGTTTTCATTTGCTGCGCAGGGAGCCGGTCAGCAGAAAAGCCACCGCGCTCACGATCACCGTGAGCGTGATCAGGATCATTCCAAGGCCGAGCGCCAGAGGGAGATCGCCTTTGCTGGTCTCCAGCGCAATAGCCGTGGTCATGGTGCGGGTGTAGCCGCGGATGTTGCCGCCGACGATGATAATGGCGCCGACCTCCGCAATGGCCCGGCCGAAAGCCGCGAGAAAGGCCGTGAGCAGAGCGCCGCGTCCAATGATGAACAGCTCCCGCAGCGAGCGGGCCTTGGATGCGCCGTCAACCTCGAGCACGTCGCCGTATTCCGACCACAGCACGAGGATCGCGCGGTGCAGGAGCGCGATCACAATTGGTGTGGCGAGAACGGTCTGCGCCAGGATCATGGCGGCGGGAGTAAACAGCAAGCCGGCAAAGCCAAGCGGACCCGAGCGCGACAGGGCGACATATATGACAAGCCCGACCACCACCGGCGGCAAGCCGAGCAGCGCGTTCGCAAGCACCACGGCGGCTTGCCGCCCCGGAAACCTGCTCACCGCGATGAGCCCGCCCGTCGGTGCGCCGATGCACATGGCTATGACCGTGGCGGACAAGCTTACGCGCAATGACAGCGCTACGATCTCGATCAGCTCCCGATCGAGGCTGCCAATGAGAGCAAGGGCTGCGAGGAAGGCCTGGCCGATATCATGCATCGGCACTGTGTAGCTGCCCAATCACCCAACTGCCATTACACCTGACAACAGACTCGATAGCGATATTCTCAGTGTTGAACAAAGAGGCCGCGCAGGGTTTCCGTCTCGCTCTCGCGCTGCCAGGCGATGTCCGCAATGCGCCAGCCTTCTTTGAGCTTCACGAGCTCGAGCACGATCACGGTCGGCTTCTCGTCGTTGTCGAACGTCACGGTTGCAGTCGCTTTGTCCGGCGCAGTCTCTGCAAGCGCGATGTCGAATGCAGCGATATTCCAATCCGCCGCATCGACGAACGGGTCGCCGGTGAGCGTGGGAGCCTCGCCCTGATCGGCGGCTTCCTTGCGGTCCTTGCTGATGAGTGCCACCAAGCCGGGCTCGAAATAACGCCGGAGCGCTGCGTCGGTATCGACCGCGATGCCATTGCCGCCGCGGCCCTTGTAGGCATTGTAGATCGCTGCAACGAAGCTTCGTGCCGATGCGTCGGCCGCGTTCGCCGTCGCGAGCGCGCCTATTGCGCCGAACACTCCAAGAAAGAGCATCGAACGACGGTTCATGATGGCCGCTTTGGGTTCTGCATCACAACGTGGGAAAGCAGCCCTGATTCGACGCCCCTTTATGTCCTGGCGGCGAGCGCGGCTTTGACGCGCTCGGGTGTCATGGGATATTCGCGCAGACGAACGCCGGTCGCGTCGAAGAACGCGTTGGCAATTGCTGCGCCTGTTGCTCCGATCACCTCTTCGCCCGCGCCGGTGGAAGGCTCATCGAGCCGCTGGACGACCACGGGCACCACGTCGGGATGCTCGGCAAAGCGCAGCACGGGATAGGAGACCCAGTCGAGGCTGGTGACGCCGCTCTTATCGAAGCGCACCTCCTCCTTGAGGATGCGGCTTGTCGCCTGGATCATCTGTCCCACCATCTGGTTCTCGACCAGCGCGGGATTGACCACCTGGCCGGCGTCGAGTGCCCCGCAGATACGCTTCGCCACGATGCTGCCGGTGCGGGTGTCCACCTCGACCTCGGCAACGGCGGCGCCATACGACACGTGATGGGTGCCGAGCGCGATGCCGCGGCCGGTGACCACCGCGGCCTTGGAGAGCGAGGAGGCGGCGACGCGCGGCGTCCATTTGGCAGCGTCAGCGGCGGCGTTGAGCACACCGAGCCAGCGGGCGTCGCCGATATTGTGCCTGCGAAACTCCAGGGGATCCATTTTGGCCGCATGGGCAAGCTCGTCAATCGTCTGCTCGGAGGCAAACGCAAACGAAAGATCGAGCGGCGAGCGCAGCGGCGCTCCCTTGAGATATCCGACCATGGGCACGGCGTGACTCACCACACGGCGGTTCGCAACCGTATACATCGAGCCGGTGCTCATGCGGTTGACGGGAATGGACGGGGGCCCGCTGGTCTGCTCCTTGGGGGGCGTACGCAGCGCCAGTTCGTGGGTGGTCTCGTTGACCATCCAACCATGCTGCCATCCGTGATACTCGTAGGCGACGAGCTTCCCCGCAGCATCGATCCCTGCGCGCACGTCGGCGAGGTGGGCGGGGCCGTAATCGTCCCAGCCAAACTCATCCCAGCGCATGAACTGCACGCGTACGGGTTTGCCGACCGCCTGCGACATCACCGCGGCGGCTTGCGCGGCATCGTCATAGCAGCTGCGACCGAATGTGCCCGAGCCCTCATAGTATTGGACCCGGACCTTCTCGACCGGCAGCCCAAGCACGACGGCGAGCATCGCACGCGTGTTGTAAATGTCCTGGGTCGAGGAGCGGACCAGCGCGCCGTCAGGTCCGACATCGGCAATTGCGCAGTTCGCAGCGAATGGCGCATGGGATTGATACGGGCAGCGATAGCTTGCCGATGCCACCTGCGCCGCTTGCGCAAAGGCCTTATCCGCATCGCCCCAGTCCGCGATGACAGTGTCCGTAGTCTTGGCAGCACGCATGTGCTCGAACAAATTTGCAGGCAATGCGGGTGGCTCCTGCCAGGTGATCTTGAGCAGTTCCGCAGCCTTCACCGCGTCCCATTCGTTGGGCGCGATCACTCCGACGAAGTCGCCTTTGCGCACCACGCGGGCGCCCGGAATCGTTGCAATCGAAGCCTCGTCGATGCCCGCGGGTTTTGCGCCGGCGCCATACGCGCGTTGCCCGCGTGGACGCACGATCCGGCCGTGCAACATGTCGGGTACGCGCACGTGCTGCATGTGCACGTAAGTCCCGCCGGCCTTCTCGGGAATGTCGACGCGGGGCACCCGCGTGCCGACCAGCCTGTAGCGGCTGATCGGCTTCTGCGGCGCCATCCCGGTGAACTTCACATTGAATGGCTGGTCGCCCAGAAGCTCGCCGTAGGTCACGGCGCGGCCGGGATGACCGTCGATGGACACCACGCCCTTGGAGACCGTGAGGCTCCCAGGCTGGACGCCGAGCCTGTTCGAGGCGAGTGTCAACAGCGCCTGGCGCGCCTCGGCGGCGGCCGCGCGCACTTGCGGGCCACCCCGGTGAATAGATGAGCTCGAGACGGTGGCACCCTGGTTCGGCGACACGTTGGTATCGAGCCTGACCCATCTCAGCTGACTCATGTCGAGGTCGAGCTCTTCGCCGGCGATCTGCAGGAGGCCGGTCGTGTTGCCCTGGCCGAACTCGCCTTTACCCAGATAGATCGTCGCGGTGTTGTCGGCGTGAACGGCGATCCAGGAATCGATCGTGCTCGGATCGGGCGGTCCAGCCCCATCTCCGCGTGCTGCCGCAGCAGGCGAGGCTGTCCCGCCCATGCTGAAACCTACGACCAGCACCCCGCCGGCCTTGAGCAGGTCGCGGCGCGAGAAAGGCAGCCTGGTGTGCATCGTCATCGCACGTCTCCCGCCATTGTGTTGCCGGCGAGCACAATGGCCTGCATCACCCGCGGATAGCTTCCGCAGCGGCAGAGATGGCCATTCATGTGCGCGCGAATTTCCGCTTCGGTCGGCTTGGGATTCTTCGCCAGCAGCTCCGAAGCCTTGATGGTCATTCCGTTGTAGCAGTATCCGCACTGGATCGCCTGCACGTCGATGAACGCTTGCTGTAGCGGGTGCATTGCCGGCGCCTGCGGTAGCCTTTTCTGCTCCGCATAGAGCACGGGCAAGCCTTCCAGCGTCGTGATTGATTTCCCGGCGATGCTTTCGACCGGAGTGATGCACGAACGAATCTCCACCCCGTCCGCAAGGACCGAGCACGAGCCGCACTGAGCTAGGCCGCAGCCGAACCGCGGCCCTTGCAGGCGCAACTCGTTGATCAGCACGTAAAGGAGCGGGGTGTCCGGCGCAGCCGTTACCGGCCACATCTTTCCGTTCACTTTGATGTTGAGACCGTCGGGCATGCCGATCCTCCCGTCTTTGTGACGACCCGTAGTCCGGATGAGCGAAGCGATATCCGGGCCCTTTTGTCTTCCGAGTGGGCCCGCATGTCGCTGCGCTCATACGGGCTACGGTGTCATGTTGAGGCTAACGAAACCACGCCGTCGGAACAAGCAGCGAGGCTGCCCAATCGCCTGTAGTCGCATGACATGTTAGAAGCCCGAACCACTCAGGTGATGCCAAAGCTGAAATCACGAAGGCTGAAATCACGAGGGCTGAAATCAGGATGGCTGAAAGCAGCATGACCACCGACGTTTCGGCAAAGCCCAGCTCTCGACGCGCTGCGGGAATGCCGCGGTCCGCCATCCGCGAAATCATGGCGCTTGCCGCCGGCCGGCCGAACGTTATTCACTTGGAAGTGGGCGAGCCCGATTTTTCCACGCCGCTGCCGATCGTGGATGCTGCGTTCGCCGCCGCGCGATCCGGCTTCACCAAGTACAGCCCCAATGCGGGGCTTCCTTCCCTGCGCCAGCGCGTAGCGCAGCGGGTGAGCGCGGCGTGGCAGAGGAGTGTTGCCGCAGAGCGGATCGTCATCACAACCGGCGCTATCGGAGCGCTCTATTCCGGCATCATGGCAGTGACGGATGCGGGCGACGAAGTTCTCATCCCCGATCCGGGTTGGCCGAACTACGAGGCCATCGTTCATCTCGCCGGCGCCGTGCCTGTGCGCTTTTCGCTCTCGGCGAAACGCGGCTTTGTGCCTGATCCCGCCGAGCTATCCCGCCTGGTCAACCAGCGCACCAAAGTGATCGTCATCAACACGCCGGGCAATCCTTCCGGAGCGGTGTTCTCGGAAGATCTCATGGCTGAGATCTGTGCCATTTCGCAACGCACCGGAATCTATGTCATCAGTGACGAAGTGTACGAAGACATCGTCTTCGAGGGGCGCCACGTCTCGGCCGGCGCGCTCGGGGCCACGGACCGCACCTTCGTGGTTTCGGGGTTTTCCAAGACCTATGCCATGACCGGATGGCGGCTCGGCTGGCTCGTGTGCCCGAACGAGCTGGCGCCTGTCGCAGCGAGCCTGCAGGAGCCCGTCACCTCGTGCGCTTCCACCATTGCGCAGAAGGCGGCAGAAGCCGCCCTCGACGGCGATCAGGCGGTCGTCAAGAGCTTTCGCGACAGTTACAGGCGCCGTCGTGACATTGTCGTCGATGTATTCGGAAACACGCAGCTGCTGCCTGTCATTCCGGAAGGAGCCTTCTACGCGCTCATCGATGTCGGTTCGACCGGGCGCCGCTCCCTCGATTTCGCGCGCGATCTTTTGGTGCGTTGCGACACCGCGGTCGTGCCGGGGCTCACTTTCGGACCGAGCTGCGATCGCTATGTGCGCATCGCCTTCACCATTGGCGAGGACGACCTGCGCAAAGGTCTTCAGCGGTTGCGCTCACATATCGAGGCGGTGCGCGACAAAGGGGCGAGTCAGATGGAGAGGGACTCCCATCCATGATCAAAGTAAACAGGGATCGTCTGCTCTCGGATCTGCGGGAGCTTGCAGGCATCGGGCGGTTCAAGACCGGGGTCGACCGGGTGGCGCTGTCTCCCGCCGATCTCGAGGCGCGCGGCTGGCTCATGCACCGCATGCAGGAGGCCGGGCTCGAGCCGCATATGGACGAGGTCGCGAACGTGTATGGTCGCGATCCCGACGCCGCGCGCACGCTGCTGATCGGCTCGCATACCGATACGGTCCCCCAGGGCGGATGGCTCGACGGAGCCATGGGTGTCATCTATGCGCTCGAGATCGCGCGCGCCGCCAAGGAGCGCGGCGCATCATCGCCGATCGGGATCGACGTGATGTCGTTCCAGGACGAGGAAGGCACCTACCTCGCTTTTCTCGGCAGCAGGACGTTCTGCAACAACCTGACCGACCCGGAGATCGACGCCGCCAAGAGCGGCGACGTGCGACTGCGGTCGGTGCTCGCCAATGTCGAGCCGGCCGCCAATCCCCACCGCCTCGATCCAGCGCGGCATCTCTGTTATCTGGAGGCGCATATCGAGCAGGGGCCGCGGCTCGAACAGGCGCGGCGGCGCATCGGCGTCGTCACCGGGGTGGTAGGGATTCGGCGATTCCGCATTCACTCTCGCGGACAAGCCGATCATGCGGGGACGACCCCGATGTCCGTTCGCAAGGATGCGGGCGCTGCGCTGATGCGGCTCGCTGCCCAGGTCGCACAGGAGTTCCCGCGGCTGGGCAGCGCGGAAACGGTCTGGAACATCGGCCGCATCAGCCTACGGCCCGGCGCTCCCAACGTGGTGCCGAACGCGGGCGAGCTGGTGCTCGAATTCCGGGATACCGATCCCGCCATCCTCGATGCGCTGGAAAGCCATGTACGCCATTGGGTCGATCAATTGGGCAGCGGCGCTTACGCTGCCAAGATGGAGCCGATGGCCTTGATCGCTCCAACGCCATTGGCGAAGGCGCTCGCTTCCGTGCTGGCCGCCTCCAGCGAGGCCCTCGGCGAGGAGCCCATGCACATCCCAAGCGGCGCCGGCCACGATGCCATGGTGGTCGGCCGCTACATCCCGGCAGCGATGCTGTTCGTCCCCAGCATCGGTGGACGCAGTCATGACGTCACCGAAGACACCGAGGAGGCGGACATCGTGTTCGGCTGCGAGGTGCTGGCCGATGCCGTCGACAAGCTGCTTGCTAACCCCGACCTGATCCGCCGGCTTAGTATGGCGGATTAGATTAGTAGTACTGCGTCACAACTGCTCTGCCCCGTCATTCCGGGGCCGCGGGCGTAGCGAGCGGAGCGCCGGCAGGTCTCATGTCCACCTATAGGAACAACGCGGCGATCTCCGCGATCGGCAGAAAAAGGCGGCGCCCAGCGCTGGTAAGTCGCCTGAAACGATAATGTTCATAGAATGATTGTGCGACTTCATCTTTGGCATCAACAACGAACGCGTAGGACGCAATCTCGCTGCTCAGCGAGCGGCTGAAAGCATGGAACAGCAAGAGTTCGCCAAATCCTTCACCGCGCCGCCTTCGATCAACGGCAAGGCGGCCCATTAGCGTTGCTGGAACAAGTGGATACCGCGGCAACTTTTTGCCCAAGGCAGGCGGCAAATCGGTAAGCGCAATGCCTGTTGCAGAAAGAGTGTAATACCCGGTTACGGCACCATCGGCCGCGACCAAGACAAAGCAGGACGCCACCCGCTTTCGATTTTCCTGACCTGCCTGGGTCTGGAGATAACGGTCAAGGGCCTCAACCCCGGACGAAAAGGTCGCTCGCTGATGCTGAGCCCCAAGCGGTTCGAAGCGATAACTGGCAGGAACAACCCTAGCCACTCGGTTTGAATCTGCTGAGATAACGGCGGGCGGCAGCACGAAGCTTCTGATTGGGCTTGCGGGGATTGAGCATTGCCTGAGCGAATGCCCGACTATCCTGCGATCTCAAGCGGATGATCTCCATGTCTTCGATGGTGCGCAGAGCAGCCTCCTGAGCGCTGGAAACGACAAAATCGGTGAGTGTGCGGCCTTGTAACTGCGCCGCACGTTGAAATAACTCTTTTTGGTTGCGTGATATGCGCGCTTCGAGACGCGCTGACCGCACGCAAACTGATCGCCTGTTCGGTACTGGATGCGCCATGACCCGATCGTTTTTCGGAGGACCCCGTTGTACGGCAAATAGCCTCACGACTCAAGAGCGGGTTCGTTGGCAGCGGTTTCGTTGGCCATCCCTTGGCCTTCTTTCGTGCGTCGTGTCCTACAAATACAGCAGCTTTCCGAAGCCCGCCATCGGTGCAGTGATGCCGAGCGCCCGCAGGCTTGCCCAGAGCAAGGCTTGGTTGCTGGTCACGACGGGACAGCCGATTTGCCGCTCAAGAGAATCGATGATGGGGAAGGTCTGCATATCGGTCGCGAGCAGACAGACCGCATCAATACCGGTCGCGGCGACGCTACCCGCGCTGCGCAAGATCCGATCGGGCGAGAGGCCGCGCACCGCCGCAACATCCCGGATGGGCGTGCCTGTGACGTTCGCGACCTCAAATCCGCCGGCGGAAAAAAATGCGGGCAGAAGCGCATTGAGATCTTCAGGATAAGGCGTCACCAGCGCAACCCGTTTGGCTCCCAAGACGGTCAGTGCATCCCTGAGCGCGCAATTCGCGGAGGTCACCCCTTTGGGGGCCTTCCTGGCGAACCGCATCAGCAGATCGCGTTCCCAATCCCATCCCTTCACGATCGTGCTTGCCATGCAGCAATAGCAAATGAAGTCCACACCGGTCTGGCGCAGCAGATCGGCGGCGCCCTCCGCGTCGTCAACCATTTTGCGCAAGGCTTCCGGTGTCAGGTCGCCCTCGACGCGCATGCGCGTCTCGTACACTGCAACGCCGTCGGGCAGCGCGGAATAGAATTCCGGCAGGACGACCGTGTTGTTGGATGGCACGATCAGTCCGATCATGCCGCGCGCACCGAGCATCGTTCACCTCTCCTGCCGTGCAGGGGCGGGTTTTAAACCCGCCCCTGCGGCGGCAACTCCGCTACGACGCAGAAGACGGCCGCGCTGGGCGTCTTCATGGACCACGCCGTTCGCGTAAACGGTGCGGCCGCGCACCATGGTGAGATCGACCCGGGCCGTTACGCGGCGGTCGTGAAACGGCGAATATTTGGCTTTGGAGAGGAACGCCGCGCAGTCGATCCTCTCATCCACCTGATCGTCGACGATGACGAGGTCGGCATCGAGTCCGGGCGCAAGCGCGCCTTTACGGTCGCTTATGCCGAACAAGCGTGCGGGCGTTTCCGCAGCGAGCCGCACGAAGGCTTGCTCCGTGAGCCTGCGCCGTCGAAATTCAGAGAGCATGGCGGGCAGAAATGTTTCCAGCCCGGGAAAGCCAGGCAATGCCTTGCGCAGATCCTCGCGGCCAGCCTCCTTCTCGTCCGCATGATGCGGAGCGTGATCGCTCCCGATGGTCGCGATATCTCCGCGTTCGATCGCCTTCCATAGTGCGTCCACGTCCGTGGCGGTGCGCAAGGGTGGCATGATCAGTCCTTCCGCACCCCACCGGATGAAATCCTCAAAGGTCAAAACGAGATGGTGCGGAGTGACTTCCGCAGTCAGGAGGTCACGCATGCTGCGGCGCAACTCACCAACGACGAGGGCAGACAGCGCCGTGGAGGTTTGCCGTACGTGCACCGGGCAGCGCTGCGCCGCTGCCAACGACAGCACGGAGATGAGCGCTCCGGCTTCGATCTCGGCCGGATGCGCGCGCGCAATCGCTTCGGCGTCTCCCCCGCAATCCAGCGCGGCGGAAAGCTCGGTATCGTCGGGGTAGACGCCCATGAGGCCGCCGGCTGCGGCAACGGCGCGAAACAGCGCACCCTGCACGCCGCGATCGCGCGTGATCAGCGCCGGCGGCCCGCCGCCGAGAAACAGCTCGAAGGAGACCGCCCCACGCTCGGCGAGCGCCCCGATGTTTTCCAGGCTCGACGCATGGGCAAGCGCCTCGATGGCGAAATCGACGATGCTCTTTTGCCCCGCCTCGGCAGCGGCATCGAAGCCGATTACGCTGTCGATAAGGGGCGCCGTGTTCGGCATCGCCATGATGGTGGTCACCCCTCCGCGCGCCGCCGCGCACGAGACCGAGCGAAAATCCTCCTTGTAGGTCGGCCCGGGATCGCGCGTATGCACGTGGGAATCGATGAGGCCGGGAATGACCTGCCGCTCCGCCGCGTCGATCACCTGCCCGCCGCTTATCGTCCCATAAGGCTCGATCGCGACGATCTGCTCGTCCTCGATGACGACGTCGGCCGGTCGCGTACCGGATGGTGTGACGACGCGGCGGCCGCGCACGATCTGGGGGCGCTGTGCACCGGAAGATGACATCTTGCGACGTTAGCTTAGGACGTCGGCCCGCCTCCACCCCCGTGCACCGAATCGAGTTGACGCGCCGTGCACGTTGGCGCGACCATGAGCATCGGCAACACGCGGAAAAGAGGACAGCCATGCGAGGCAGCAACAAAATCCGGGCTCTGAGCGCGGGTCTCGTGATCGCGGCGATGGCCGCAGCTCCGGTTGAGGCGCAGCAGACAAAGAACATCCGCCTGGTCCTGGATTGGGCATTTCAGGGCCAGCAGGGGATATTCACGCTTCCAGCGAGCGACGGCACGTTTGCGCGGTATCATCTCAACGTCACGGTGGACCGCGGGGTCGGTTCCGGCGACACGGTCAGCAAGGTCGCGAGCGGTGCCTACGACATCGGCCAGGCCGACCTTTACTCAATGGTCCGTTTCATGGGCGAGAATCCGGGCCGCCCGCTCATTGCCGTGTTCATGGTAAACGACAAGTCCGCGCTCGCCGTCGAGACCATGGCGAAGAGCAACATCGTTAAACCCCAGGATCTCAACGGCAAGAGCATCGCCGCCCCGGCCGGAGATGCAAGCCGTCAGCTGTTTCCGCTGTTTGCGACCGTTAACGGCATCGATCAGGGCTCGATCAAATGGCTCAACGTCTCGCCCGAGCTGCGCGAGCCCATGCTGATCCGGGGCGAGGCGGATGCGGTGAGCGGGAACGTGCCCACCGTGCTCATCAACATGCAGGCGGTGAACATCCCCATCGATACCGTGCGGGTCATGGCTTACGCCAACTACGGCGTAGGGCTCTACGGGCTTGCGCTCATCACTCGGCCGGAATTTGCCGAGCAGAATCCGGACGCGGTGCGCGACTTCATCCGCGGCACGGTGCATGGGCTCAATCGCATGATCCAGGACCCCGCTGCGGCCGTTGCATCGGCAAAGACCCGCGATCCGCTGCTCAATGACAGGGTCGAGATGGACCGGATCAAGATGACGCTCGACTACGCCATCATCACCCCCAATGTGCTGGAGCATGGCTACAGCAACGTCGATATGGGGCGGCTCGCGAGCACGCTGGCGCAGGTTGCTCCCGCCTTCAATATGAAGGCTCCGCTGCCCGCGACCCAGGTCTACACCGACAAATACCTGCCCCCACGCGACGAGCTGAAGGTCGCGCGGTAGAAACCTTGCGTCCGTAGGGGCGAGGCATTGCGTCGCCCCCATATCCGCACCGGCGCAAGCGGAATCAGGGCGAGGCAATGCCTCGCCCCTACGGATTGGGTGCCCTGCATCCATGCCGCGTCCCGCCCGGGATACTCAGCCATCCCCACCGATGTCGATCTCGGTGCCGAGCCCCAATTGCGCCGCGCGTTGCGCGATCGCTTGCGCCGTCACGAGGTCCTGGATGGGCACGCCGATCGACTTGTAGACGATGATCTCGTCATCGCGCTCGCGCGCAGGCTTCGCGCCCGTGATGACCTCGGCGAGCTCGGATACTTGCTCCCGCCCGATCACCCCCTCGGCGATGGGAATGACAAAGTCGCCGGCCTGGTCGAGACAATCGGCGCGGCTGTCGATTACGCGCTTCGAGGCGCTCTGAAGCGTAGCGCTGTCCACCTCCCGCGTCGTCGGCTGATGCGCACCGACCGCGGCAACAAAAGCGCCGGGCGCCAGCCAGGCTCCCGCAATCACTGGGGTCGCCGAGGTCGTCGCGGCCACGATGATATCCGCATGGCGTACCGCTTGCTCGCACGATGCAGCAACGCGGATGTCGCGGGGAATGCGGCCACCCGTACCCGCCATCTCCGATATGAACCGCTCCGCGCGCGCGTTGCTGCGGGTAGAGAGGAACACCGTTTCGAGCGCAAAGACCTCGGCGAGCGCGGCAAGCTGGTTGCGCGCCACCCGCCCCGCCCCAATCAATGCGAGAAGCCTGCTGTTCGCGCGCGCGAGGTACCGCGCCGCAAGCGCAGTCCCCGCCCCGGTCCGCAGATCGGTCAGGTAGCCCGCCTCCAGCACCGCCTGCGGATGGCCGCTCATCCCGTCGAAGAGGCAGACGAGCCCGCTCATGCGCGCAAGCCCGCGCTTGTCGTTGTCGTAGAAATCGGAGATGACCTTGATGCCGTAGCCGGCTCCGCCGCGCAGGAAAGAGGGGTTGAAGATGGCGACGCCCGGCGGCGCCTCCGACGCCACGAAGCTGCGCAGCCCCTGGACCGATCGGCCCTGCGCGAGCAGTCTGAAGGCTTGCGCCTGCGCCTCGATC
>Ga0070712_100001033_pt1 | contig 16796 bp, 15 predicted proteins | sample LARL81metaG_FD_71396 | JGI IMG/M metagenome (GOLD analysis project Ga0070712, IMG submission 71396) | Corn, switchgrass and miscanthus rhizosphere microbial communities from Kellogg Biological Station, Michigan, USA - LAR L8-1 metaG | ecosystem: Host-associated > Plants > Roots > Rhizosphere ...
GGCTGTCGCAGGTCTACAAGGACGCCAGCTACGATCTCACCATCATCGGCCACGCCGAGCCCTGGGACATCGCCAACTACGCCAACCCCGGCTACTACTTCCGGTGGGACAACAAGGACTTCCAGGCGCTTTACAAGGAGTCCGAGCAGACGGTAGACGACAAGAAGCGTCGCGAGCAGTACGCCAGGCTGCAGAAGATGATGGCGGACGAGGCGCCCGTGGTCTGGCTCTACATGCATCCGCGTCTGGTGGTGGCGAAGAAGGGCGTGACGGGAATCTGGAAGGATCTGCCCATCTCCTCACTGGACCTGACCGAGGTCGCCTGGCAGAAGTAGGGACAGATTGCGCCGCTACATCCTGAGGAGGGTGGCCGCCATGCTGGCCACCCTCCTCTTCGTGTCTGTGCTGGTCTTCCTCGTCGTCCGCGTGTTGCCGGGCGATCCCGCTCTCGTGATGCTCGGCCTCGAGGCTTCGCCCGACACGGTGGCGCGCCTGCGCGCGTCCATGGGCCTCGACCGGCCTCTCCCCGTGCAGTACGTCGAATGGATAGGCGACGCCCTCCGCGGCAATCTCGGCCGGTCCATCCAGTACGACGTGCCGGTGGCGGGGCTCATCCTGTCACGCCTCTCCGTGACCCTTCCTCTCACGTTGATGGCGGCGGCCCTCATGACGCTGGCCGGCGTCCCCCTTGGCGTGTATGCCGCCATCCGCCATCGCGGCTGGGGCGACTACCTCACCATGATCCTGTCCCAGGTGGGGATCGCGGTGCCCGCCTTCTGGGCCGGGCTTCTCCTCGTCCTCCTCTTCTCGGTGCGCCTGGGTTGGTTCGCCTCCGGCGGCTTCGACGGGTGGGGGCAGGGAGCGGGCGGCGCCGTCAAATCGCTCCTGTTGCCCGCGGTAGCCCTCGGCCTCTTCCAGTTCGCGGTGCTCGCGCGCACCACGCGCTCCGCTGTGCTCGAGGTGCTCCGCGAGGAGTACGTGAAGACGGCGCGGGCCAAGGGGCTGAGCGAGCTGGTGGTCCTCTTCCGCCACGCCCTGCGCAACGCCATGATTCCCATCCTCACCGTGGCCGGCGTCCAGCTCGGACAGCTCATGGCCGGGAGCATCATCCTGGAGTCCGTGTTCTACCTGCCCGGGCTGGGGCGGCTCGCCCTCGGGGCCATCACCGCCCGCGATCTGCCCGTGGTCCAGGGCGTCGTCCTGTTCGTGGCCTCAGTCATCGTGATGATCAACGCCGTGGTGGACATGCTCTACGGGCTGCTCGACCCGCGCATTCGCTATGAGTAATGTCCCGGGCCCGCGCGCGGCGGCCGGGCTCCGCCTCGCTCAGCGAGGCAGGGCACGGGGGAGGGTGCCTCGGCCCCTCAGGCATCTCACCTTCACCCTCGGCCTCGCCATCACCGCCCTGCTTCTCCTCACGGCGGCGGTGAGCCTCGTCTACACCCCTCGCGACCCGCTCGAGATGTCCATGGAGGCGAGGCTCGAGGGCCCCTCGGAGTCGCATCCGCTGGGCACCGACCAGTTCGGCCGGGATCTCCTCTCCCGGATCATGGTCGGCTCGGAGACCTCGATCCTCGTCGGCGTCATCGCCGTGGGCATCGGGATGGGGCTGGGGGTGTTTCTCGGAATGCTCTCCGGCTACTTCGGCGGCTGGCTGGACGAGACCTTCATGCGCCTGATGGACGCCGTGCAGGGCTTTCCCGCCATTCTCTCAGCGCTTCTCATCACCGCGGTCTCCAAGCCCAGCGTCGTCATCAGCATGGTGGCCATCGGCGTGGCCTTTCTCCCCGTCTTCGCCCGGCTTACCCGCGCCTCCTTCCTCGAGCTTCGAGACCGCGAGTTCGTCCTCGCCGCGCGGGCCCTCGGGACGGGGGACGTCGCCCTCATCGGCCGCCACATTCTCCCCAACACCCTCGCCCCCCTCATCGTCCAGGCGACCATCAGCTTCCCGGTGGCCATCCTCGCCGAGGCTGCGCTTTCCTATCTCGGGCTGGGCACCCAGCCGCCTCACCCGTCTTGGGGGCTCATGCTCAGGGAGGCGCAGGCCTTTCTCGGTCTCTCGCCCTGGTTTGCCATCTTTCCAGGCACCGCGATCGCTCTGACTGTGCTAGGCTTCAATCTGCTTGGCGATGGGCTCAGGGATCTCCTCGATCCGAAGATGATGGCCTAGCGCAAGGCTCTTCACACACAGCAAAAGGAGACCCGTACGTGCTGAGAGCTCTACTTGCGGTAACGATCACAGTGTTGGTGACGCAGGCCGCGGTCCTCGCGACCTCGATCTACCTTCACCGGGGCCTGGCACACCGTGCGCTGACCCTGCATCCCATCGCCGACTTCTTCTTCCGCATCATCCTGTGGATCACCACCGGCCAGGATCGCCGCCAGTGGGTCGCTGTCCACCGCAAGCACCACGCCTTCACGGACACCGAGAAGGATCCCCACAGCCCGCTCGTTCACGGCTTGTGGAAGATCCAGCTGGGCAACGTGTACTACTACATCCGGGAAGCGCGGAACCCCGAGACGCTGGCGCGCTGGGCGAAGGACATTCGCGAAGACTGGTGGGACCGGCGGATCTTCTCCAAGGGCACGCTGGGAGGCATCCTGGGCCTCGTTCTCGCCATGGCCGTCCTGGGGCCGGCCTGGGGCATGTTCGTGGTCGCCGTGCACCTTCTCCTGTACGTCTTCGTGCTCGCGCCATCCATCAACGGTCTCGGCCACTGGTGGGGCAGGCGGAACTTCGGCAACAACTCCGCCACGAATATCCGGGTCCTCGCCTGGCTCACCGGCGGGGAGAGCCTGCACAACAACCACCACGCCTACCCTTCAAGCCCCAAATTCAGCGTGCGCCGGTCGGAATTCGATCCCTCGTGGGTCGTCATCAAGGTGCTGGCGGCCGTCCGCCTCATCACGCTGGTCGGCGACAAGGTCAAGCTGACCTCGTAGCCCATCGCCCTGGTTTCGAAGACCCAAGAGCCCCGGCCCTGACCGGGGCTTTTAGTTTCCCCCGATCTCGATGCGTCCCGGCCGGATGCGCACGGGGGCGAGAGTGACAGGAACGGGCAGGCGCCTGAGCCCCGGTGTCGGATCGAAGTGCCGGATGACCCAGTCCACGAGAAAGCCCGGCACGCGCACCCCTCCGATGCTCACGTTCTCGACGACCAACGTGAAGGGCCGGTCCCGGTCGGCGGGGCCGAAGCGGATACGTGCCCGGAGCGCGGGCCCGAAGCCCGTCACCAGCATCTCTCCCGTTCCCTCCCCGAGGGTGATGGTCATGCCGCGGCCCACCGGCTGCCCGCGGATGAACAGGTCGAGGTCTTGCTCCGTCACGGTGAGCCGGCTGATGCGGAGCTGCTGGATGTCCAGGATCTCGAGCTTGTCCTCGCCGGCAAGGCGCTGGGGATTGAAGAGGAGCCCGTCGATGTCGAGCCTCACGTCGCGCACGCGGAGGGGTGCGCGGCGGGGTCGATTGAACTCGCCGACGAGGACGGCGTCGGCGGTGAGCACGGCCCGCTTCACCCGGCCGCGGAGGATGTCCGGTCCCCCATAGTCGAGGGCGAGGCGCAGGCTCGAGGCCTCGCGCAGGTTCTCGGCGAGGAGGCGCTCGGGATCGCGCGAGAGGCGCGCGGCCAGCGCGGCCGGCGTGCCCGCGAGCGGTGGGATGCGCCGGGCGCGAAGGGTGGCCGTGCTGCCGTCGGGCAGGGGATACTCCGCGATCACCGGAAACGCCGAGATCCAGTAGGGATCGCCGCCCGCGAAAGCGCGGGTGAGCCGCTCGGGCCGGGCCGACGCATACGATGGCCCCTGATCGCGGCTCTTGAGAATGACGAAGTCGACACCGAGGGGAGCGTCGCTCCACGCCCGCGTCATGCGGTAGGGCAGCCCGCGCCGGACTGTTTCGTACCGGAAGTTCGACACGGAGAAGAAGTTGTCGTTGGGAATCACTGCGACAGTCACGGGCTGGCCACCGCTCGCCCGGCCCAGGTCCGCGAGGATCCTGTCGTGCTGCCAGTCGGCGCGGCTCGGTGCGCGACCCAGGGCGAGCGGCATCACCATCCCCGGGAGGATTGGCGGCGCCGGCACCTGGAAGAGAGCCATCGAGACCTGCAGGGCGCCGAGGGCCACCGCGGCCGCGGCCGTCCATCGGCGAACCCGCACGGGCAGGGATCGCAGGCCCACCGCGGCCACGAGGGCGGCTGCAGGGAGGATGGGCAGGGTGTAGCGGAGGTTCTTGTTCTGGATCAGGGAGAAGAGGACGAAGGGCGCGAGGGTGGCGAGCCAGAGCAGGGAGCGCGCGGCGCGATGCTTCCTGAGCGCCCACAGTCCCCACAGGAGCAGCGCGCCCCCGAGGAGCCCGAGCTGGGTGGGGAGAGTCCGCGGATAGTAGGACAGCGCCGCGCTGGTCAGCGGCTCGGGGTTCTGCTGCTCCGCCGCCTGCTTGAAGGAGCGGTTGAGGACTTGCATGGGCAGGCCGAAGAGTCGCGGGCCGTACCAGGGTAGCGCGAGGAGCGCGCCGATGGCGAGGGCGGCCGCCGCCCAGCCGAGGCGACGGCGGCGATCGGGTGATCGCAAGGCGCACCAGAGGCCCCACAGGACGGGCGGGGCCGCGTAGATGGCGAAGGGCGGCTTGGTCAGCATCCCGAAGCCGAATACCGCCCCGAGGGCAAGCGACCAACGCGCATTGCCGAAGCTTTCCGAGCGCACGAGCGCGTACACGGCGAACACCACCATGGCGGCCAAGGGCAGGTCGAGCTGGAAATTGGTGAGGGAGAACACCACGAAGGGCGCGGTGGCGAAGAGAAACGCCGCCCACACCCCTGTCTCCGCGTCGGCCAGGCGGCGGCCCAGGCCATAGAGGGCGGCCATGGCGAGGGCGAGGAACGCCATCATCACCGCCTGCGCGGTGAGGGGGGCGATGGGGAGAACGAGGTAGAGCAGGCCGGCCGCGCAGGTCACCACCGGCGGATAGAAGGACGAGGCTTCGAGAATCTCGCGGGTGCCCGTGTCGGCCACAATGCGCAGGCTGCGATGGCAGTCCACGGCTCGCTCGAGGTGATTGGCGTGATCCCACTCGGGCGGGCGCCGGTCGAGAAGGACCCAGACAGTGACGACGGAACACAAAACCGCATAGAGGAGGACGAGCAGAATCCGCGGACGCAGCATCGGCCCGAGTCTATACGACGCGCCAGGCGCAGGCCGCGATTTCCATGAGCAGCTAAAATGTTGACGCCGTTTCCGTGAGAGTGTACAAGTCGGAGCGTCGCGGTAGGCCAAAGAGGTGCCCGGTCGCCGGCCGTCCGAGCCGGACCGTCGTGAGACGCTGTCATCTAGTCTGGGGGAGTTCCATGGTTGGAGCAGTCGAGTTTCGGCGAAGGACGGAGCCGATGATCCGCCGCCTCTCTCCCGTCTCCGCGGCGAACGTCGCACGGTGAGGCGTACTGCCTCCAATCAAGATGTGCAGGGCTTCGTCGCGGCCCGGGAGCAGCATTGGCACAAGCTGTTGCAGGAGCTCATCCGCATCCCGAGTACCTTCAAGTGCGAGCAGGCAATGGTCGCCCGCGTCGCCGCGCATCTAGAGAGCCTCGGTGTCGGCATTCGACGCTTCCCACACTACTCCCACCAGTTGAAAGACCAACCGGCTGCGCAGCCGCCCTTCAGTGCCGATCCGGGCCGCTATAGCCTGTCTGCCCGCATTCCGGGTTCGGGCGGTGGCCGATCACTGATCCTCAGTACGCACATGGACGTCGTGCCCGAGGGCAATGAGGCCGAGTGGACCCATCCTCCCTTCTCCGGCCACATCGACGAGCCGGCGGGGGTGATTTACGGCCGGGGTGCGACGGATGACAAGGCAGGCGTCGTAGCGGCTCTCGCTCTTCTCGAGATCATCTGTCACCTTCCCCTGCGGCTACGAGGAGACGTTATCTGCCAATTCGTACTCGAGGATGAAATTACTGGAAACGGCACGCTTTTGTGCTTGAAGGACGGTCCTCGGGCGGACGCCGCCTTCATCATCGATGGCACGCGCCTGAACCGAGCCATCAATCAGCACGCCGGGAACGTGGAGTTTGGCATCGTATTGAAGGGGAAGCCCGCGTCGGTCGGAGTTTCCCACGTGGGGGTCAACGCGGCGGAGATGCTGGCCCGCCTGGTCCTCCATATCCGGGACGCCGTATTCGCGCTCAACGCGGAACGCTCCGAGCTGTGGAAGCAGTTCCCGAGTCCGTTTCAGATTTCCCTGCAGGAGATAGAGAGTGTGGGCCGCCAGCTGACGGTGCCCGACTTCGCTCGTGCCCGCTTCTACATGACCTTCCCACCACCCTTTACCCTCGCGAGCATGCGGGAACTCGTGACGGAGTCGGCCGCGAAGTTCTGCGCGGCATATGGGCTTGAAGGACTGGTTCGATTCGACTGGGACGGTTTCGCGGTCGAGCCGATCATGGCGGAGTGCCCATCCCTTGAGGCGGTTCTCCAAGAATGCGCGACGGGGGCCGGGCTTGGGTCCATCAATATTGGACCGTCGACGGGAACGTCGGATATGCGTCATTTCGTCGCCGCCGGCATTCCATGCCTGCTCTATGGTCCTGGCGACGGCGGGAATCCTCACCGCATGGACGAGTTCTACAAGCTAGCGGATCTCAGCAAGGTCATCCTGCTCTATACAGCCGTCATTCAACGCTGGTGCGGCACCGCCGTCTGATACGGTGTTGGTATGAGAAGCAAAATACTTCCTCACGATTGGGTCCAGGGCTCGCTCCGGAGAGATGCCCCGCAGCCTTTCCATGCTCGACAGCGCGACGAAGGTAGCACTGACCGCACGACGGCAAGCATCGCTCCCTACGGCAAGGGCTGCGTGATTCCTTTCCATGAACCTTAGGCGGTGGGCGTTCGTGGCCCAAGTCGTCATCACCGCCGCGCTCCTGGCCCTGCTGTTTCGTCACTTCGATTGGATGTCGTTCCGTTCCGCTCTCCTGCGCACGTCACCGTGGTTCTACCTGGCCTCCTTCGGCGTGCTCGTGGCCGGCCAGGCGCTGTACGTTTTCAAGTGGGGACTCGTGCTAAGAGCGATGAAGCTGCGGTTGCCCTTCTGGCGCCTCGCCGAACAGTACTTGCTTGGGATCTTCTTCAACAACTTCTTTCCCACCATGATCGGTGGAGACGCCGCGCGGGTCTACTACCTGGGGCGGCAGGAGGGGTACACAACCGTCGGCACTTCTATCCTCGTAGACCGAGGCCTGGGCTTTCTCTCCATGGCTGCATGGGGAAGCGCACTAGTCTGGTGGCTGGACATCAAGACGCCCGCCTTCATCGTAGCCCGCCAGGTGCTGAGCGTCCTCTGCCTGGTGCTGGTCGTCGGCTTGGTCGCGGCACTGACCCTTAGACTCGCGCCAATCGTCGTTCTTCTGCGTCGCTGGCCCTTGTTAGGGCACCTGACCGAGACGCTCGAGCTCGTCAGGAAACGCGGCCGGCCGCTCCGCCGCCGACCGGGGATTATCCTCGCCGTCTCTGCGGCGAGCTTTCTGTACTTCGTGCCGTTCGGCTGGGTCTACCAGTCCTACTTTCAGCTCTCGGCAGACCTCCCCGTGCCCTATGCGGCCATCCTGCTCGTCCTGATCGCGATCGCGATCCTTTCCAATATCCCTATCTCGGTCAACGGCATCGGCCTCCGCGAGCAGCTTCACTATCTACTCTTCGGAAGCCTCGGCGTGTCCAAGGAGCTCGCCGTCGGCATTTCGATCATCGTCTTCTCCCAGTTTCTGATCCTGAGCGTCTTCGGCGGGCTCGTGTGGCTCCGACTCCGCGCCCGCGGGTCCTTGACCCCCGAGCGTCCTTGACCCGTGTCGCCGGGGCGCGTTAGCATCGGGCGGTGATGGCGGCCTGCACCCTCGTCGTGCTCCAGCCCGGGTACCTGCCGTGGCTGGGGTTTTTCGACCAGATGTGGCGCTCGAGCGTGTTCATCTACTATGACGACGTCCAGTTCGACAAGCACGGCTGGCGCAACCGAAACCGCGTCAAGGCGCCCGGGGGCGCGCTTCATTGGCTGACCGTGCCCGTGCTCCATTCCGGCCGGAACCAGCCGGCCATCCGTGAGGTTGAGATCGACAACCGGAGCCCGTGGGCGCGCAAGCACGTGGGGACGCTCAAGCAGTTCTACGGCGCGGCGCCGCACCTCCACCGCTATTTGCCCGCGCTCGAACAGATGCTCGAGCGACGCTGGACGCTCCTCGTGGACCTGGACCTGGCAGTGACGAAGCTCATCTGTGGATGGCTCGGGCTCGAGCGGCAGACGCTCCGCGCGTCCGAGCTTGGCATCTCCGGCAGGCAGAGCGAGCGCCTGCTCGCCCTCTGCCAGCACGTCGGCGCGCAACGTTACCTCTCCGGCAGCGCGGCCAGGGACTACCTCGACACAGATCTCTTCTCCCGGCACGGCATCGAGATCGAGTGGCATGACTACGTGCACCCGGTCTATCCTCAGCTGCACGGCGACTTCGTGCCCTACCTGTCCATCGTGGACCTCTTGTTCAACTGCGGCGAGGAGAGCCCGGCGATCCTCGGCCGCGCGGGAGCCAGTGAACGCCTATGAGCGCCAAGACCATTCTCGTGACCGGGGGAGCGGGTTTCATCGGGAGCAATTTCGCCCGGCGCCTCTACACGAAGTACCCCGACTATCAGATTCTCGTCGTGGACGCGCTGACCTATGCGGGCAGCGTCGCCAACCTGCCCGAGGGAGCGCAGCAGTCAGGGCGCTACGAGTTCTGGTACGGCGACGTGCGAAACGGCGAGCTCATTGACACGCTGGTCTCCCGCGCGGACATCGTGGTGCACATGGCGGCGGAGTCGCACGTGACGCGTTCGATCTACGACAATCGCCTCTTCTTCGAGACGGACGTCCTGGGCACCCAGACGGTAGCCAACGCCGTGACGAAGTTCCGCGATCGGGTGGAGCGCTTCATCCACGTCTCGACCTCCGAGGTCTACGGCTCGGCGCTCGCCGAGAAGATGGACGAGGAGCATCCCTTGAACCCGCAGAGCCCGTACGCCTCAGCCAAGTGCGGCGCGGACCGACTCGTCTACTCCTACTGGGCGACCTATCGCATTCCCGCAACCATCGTCCGGCCCTTCAACAACTTCGGCCCCTTCCAGCATCTGGAGAAGGTCGTCCCGCGCTTCATCACATCCTGCATCCTGGACGAGCCCATGCGCGTGCATGGCGACGGCTCGGCGGCGCGGGATTTCATCCACGTGGACGATCATTGTGAGGCCCTCGACCGGCTGCTCCACGTGCCCCGCGAGCAGATCACCGGGGAGGTGATCAACCTTGGTACCGGCCGCCATGTGACCGTGCTCGACATCGCCAAGGGGGTTCAGGATCTGATGAGACCGGCCCAGGTCCCGATCGAATTCATCGGAGACCGTCCGGGTCAGGTCTTTCGGCACACCTGTGACTACGCGAAGGCGGAGAAGCTCCTCGATTGGCGGCCGCGGATCTCCTTCGAGGAGGGACTGGAGCGCACCGTGGACTGGTACAGGAAGAACGAGGCGTGGTGGCGACCGCAGATGTGGATGCGTCACATACCGATCATCTCGGCGGGCGGGAAACAGGAGCTCCATTGATCAGGCCCATCCCGTTCTTCCAGCACGACCTGGGCGAGCCCGAGCTGGAGGCGATCCGTGAGGTGCTGCGCGGGCCAATTCTGACCACGGGCGCGACGGTGGAGCGCGTCGAGCGTCGACTCGCCGAGTACCTGCATGCCCGGCACGCCCTCGCGGTGACGAGCTGCACCGGAGCGATGCACCTGGCGCTGCTGGGACTGGGCGTGGGCCCGGGCCACGAGGTCATCACCACCCCCATGACCTTCATTGCCACCTCGACGGCCATCATGGAGGCGGGCGCGACGCCGGTCTTCGTTGATGTCGAAGAGAAGACGGGCAACCTGGATGCCAGCAAGGTCGAAGAAGCCATCACGGCGAGGACACGCGCCATCTTGCCCGTGCACCTCTATGGCCAGATGTGCGACATGCGGGCGCTGCGCGCCATCGCGGACAGGCACGGGCTCCGCATCATCGAGGACGCCGCCCACTGCATCGAGGGCGAGCGCGATGGCGTCCGACCCGGGCAGCTCTCGGACGCGGCATGCCTCTCCTTCTATGCCACGAAGAATCTGACCTGCGGCGAGGGCGGAGCCATCGTCTCCAACGACACGGCGCTGACCGAGCGCCTGCGTCTCCTGCGCCTACACGGCATGACGAAGACGGCCTACGACCGCTCGCGCGAGGGCTACCAGCACTGGGACATGGTGTCGCTCGGTTGGAAGTACAACATGGACAATATTCACGCCGCCCTGCTCCTGCCCCAGATGGAGCGCCTCGATGCGACCTGGCGGAAGCGCGAGGAGGTGGCCCAACGCTACCAGGCATTGATCGCCGAAGTGCCGGGACTGACGTGGCCGCAGACGCTGCCCGGCGTCAAGCACGCGCACCATTTGTTCCCCGTCTGGATCGTGAACGGGCGCCGCGACGACGTGGTGGTCGGGCTCCAGGAGCGCGGCATCCCGACCGTGGTCAACTATCGCGCCATCCACCTCCTGACCTACTTCCGCGAGCGCTTCGGCTTCAAGCCCGGCGCCTTCCCGATGGCCGAGCGTATCGGCGATGCGGCTGTCTCCCTGCCGTTCTACCCCGGCATTCCCGCCGAGCACGTGACGGCCGTGGCCGAGGGCCTGCGAGCCCTCCTGGCGGGCGGGCGTTGAGCCGTTTCTGAAGCCCCGCTTCGACCGCTCCGTCTCGATGCTGGCGTGGGCCTACAACGAAGAGGCCCTCATCGACAGCTTCCTGGAGCGGGCGCTCGCCGCCCTCGAGGCGTCGGTCAGCGACTACGAGCTGATCCTGGTGGACGACGGCAGCACCGACCGGACGAACGAGATCGCCCAGGCCCACGCCACGGGCAACCCCCACCTGCGCGTCATCACGAACGAGCGCAACATGAACATCGGCGCCTCCTTCAAGCGCGCCCTCGCATCGGCCCAGAAGGAGTTCGTGTTCTGGCAGACGGTGGACTGGTCGTACGATCTCACCCATCTCCGCATCTTTTTGGAGCTTCTTAAGCATTTCGACGTGGTGGTCGGGGTGCGCCCGGTTCCCATTCGATTGCTGAGCTATATCCCGGTGATCCGCTCGATCTACCGGGTGAGAACGCGATCCGACAACTTCCGGAAGGCCATTATCTCGCTAGGGAATTACTACATGCTCCGAATCCTCTATCGAATGGAGTTTCACGACTTCCAGAACATCCACTTCTACCGCACGGCGCTGTTACAGGGCTTCACGCTCGAGGGGGAGAGCTCCTTCCTGGCTCCAGAGATGATGGCGAGGGCCTTGGCGAGTGGTTGTCGTTTCCTCGAAGTTCCAATCCCATTTATTCCCAGGGCGGCCGGTGAAGCGAAAGGGACGAAGCTTGGGTCCATTATGCGTTCAGTGAAAGACATTTTGGGTAACTGGTTGCGGTGGGGCTGGCGTTTCAGGTTGAGCCGGGGGCAGAGTCGACAACGTCAGATTTGGAGAGTCAGCGAGCCCTTCTTCTTGGATGAGAACGTCTTGTGGCTGATTATCCCGCTCTTGAAATTTTTCAGAGCGCCTGACGGGCCAGACTGACTCGAGAGTTCGGCGAAAGGCGGCTCGAAGCACGCGGGGACAATGATGCCTTGTCTGCGCGACGTGACGAACTTCGAGAAGAGGAATAGCCGATTGGCAGAGGCCAGATGGTCTAACCGAAGGTCATTAGGGGTTGAGGTCAACCTTTATGCCTTTTTCGCTGAGGATAGCGAGCAAGTCATCCACCCGCGTCATCGCCGCGATCTCCTCTCCGCTGAAGACAACATCGAATGCTTCCTCCAATCCGAGGACAAGGCTAATGTGAGCCTGCGAGTCCCAACCGTCCACATCGGCGGCAGTGAGGCCTTGTCTGAGGATCAGCGCTGGGTTCTCCAGAATCTCACGAAAAATGGCGTGCAGAGTCTCGCTTGACATAACGCCTCACTCTAGAGTGCGGTGAATTTCATGGTAAATGTTCAGTCTCGCTAGGGATGGCTTCAAGCCAGCAGGGGAGGCAATGAGCAGCCGAACGGTCTTTGGCGTGTTGCATGGCAATTGGCTCCCAGCAGGGTAGTTCCCACACGAAAAAATTGACGCTATCGACAGTTCGAATTCGGAATACGGATGTGCTCGCCCCGAATGCCTCGACCATTCGGCCGGGCTTGATGTGCCTCTGTACGGTTTGCCGCACAGCCCGCCGTCGAATCATGTGGAGTCTCCCGTCGTGGTCCACGACCTCCGCCTTCATCACGTCGGCGGTATATATCGGAATCGGATAGCGATCCTGCAAGCGTGAATCGATCACATGCACAAGGCTCATCGTATTGAGACTGACGCCGAGACCAACGAGCTGGGCCGGATGGGCCAGGATGCGCTGAAATGGTGAGTCTGCGCCCAAGGGATCTAGGCCTGTTGGAACGCTACCGACTATTCTTTCGGCGGCGGGGCCTTTGGCGGCGACCGAGAAGTCAGGATCCAGACTCCGACGTACACTCGGTAGGCGCCGTACCAGCTCGCCCAGGAGGCCTGCGCGACAAGGAGTACGTTTCACATCGAAGCGGGGTTCGGTGCGGAGGTAATCCTCCTCGGTCCCCACGTACGGGAAGCATGGAACGACTAACGTGCCGAACGGGTGAATCCAATCGGTAAGGGTCTCTAAAAGTTCGTCTGGCCTGATCCCGATCCGAGCAAGCCAATCCGCCGAGGAGTGTATGAGGAGGACGCGATCACCCTTTACACCGAGCTCTCCAAGAATCGTGCTCAAGGTTGGGTGCCCGGTGATTGACGACGTCGGCCGGGATCGAGGCCCGATCATACTAAGCCCTTCTCAGCCGACCGAGAAGTACTCTCGATAATCTCGACAATGCCGACTCCATCAATGTTGGAGAAGGAAACCTGCCGACCGTGGAAAAGCAGCGTAGGGCGAGGTGCGCTCAAGCGGATGACCCGCTGGGTCTGTTTGATACTGGCTAAGGTTGTCGACAGATCCGCGCACGTAAACGCCAGGCGATAGACGGTGCCGCTGAGAGTCTTGACGAGATTATCGATGGGGTCGGGTGTGTCTGCCGGTGAAATAACTTCCACGGCTGGCATTTCAGGATGGGAGCACCAGATAAGATTGACGTTCTGTGACGGATCGAAGACGCCGTCGTGAGGTTTGTATCCGAGACTGGTCAGGAAGGCCACCGCGAGGTCTGGCTTCTTTGTCGCCAGGCCGAAGTGGTGAAAGTGAAGGCCCGAATTATCCATTTCGGCGACCTAGGACCAAGGCGAGGTTCACCGGTAGCTTCTTCGCGACCGATTCGTCGATGGTCCTACCAGTATAGGGAACGAGGAGCTGATCGACGACCTCGAGACCACAGCTTCGCACGAGGTCCGTGACCTCCTCCGCGCTGCGGAAAAGGTGGATATGGTCGACGGCTGGAGCGTTGGCACAAGTTGTGACGTACACGAAAGACTCAGAATGAGCAAGCGCTGCGATCTTCTCCAGGAACGCCCTTGGTTCCTCCACGTGCTCGAGCACCTCACCCATAACGATGGAGTCGTAACGCTCTTCACGGGAGAAGGAGAGAAAATCTCCCTCAATGATCTCGTAGTTGGAGAAGTGGCCAAAATGACCGCTGGCGATGATCTCTTGGGTCATAGCAACGCTCGAGGGGCTTATGTCAACTCCGAGGAATCGAGCGTGTTGCGTCCGCCTCATGGCCTCCATGAAATAGAAGCCATGTCCAGGGCCGATCTCGAGATAGGTACCGCGCGGTTTGTTGGGAAGCAGGTCGACGAAGAAACGCATCATCTGCCGGTGGTTGGGCCATAGAAAGGCGGTGATAGCGAGCCCATCCATATACTTGACCATGTAGTCCGCGTTGAAGTAGACGAATTCACGGACCTCCGCGAAGGTCGAATAGCGGTAGCGGTCGTGACCCTGGAAATAGATCTGTTCGGTCATCGTATCATTCACGAGGAGGAGATACGCCTGGCTGAGCTGATCAAGGCTGGCTCCACGTCCGAGACGATAGCTTAAGTAGGCCTCCAGGGCGTGCGCCTCATCGTCACGGAGTCCTGCGAGAGACTCGGAGAGGAACCGACGCTGGAGCGGATTGGCCAAAGCAATCCTCTCAAGCAACGCATCGGTTAGCTTCATGGCGCCCCGCAGTCTCAAGAAGTCTCGATTCGAGCAAAGTGCTCTGGCACCCTCGGGTCCGAGGTCACGTATCGTCGAGAACCGGTCGTTGCACTATCCTGCAGCTGAAAACCGAGCTGGTCGAACAGGTCACTGACTAGCTGGTTTCGCTCGGTGGGTCGATATTCACCACGCAGGCGTACCACGTCGCTGGCGCGACACCAATGGATCAGATGCTCGAAGACGGCGTATTCGATACCCCGACCGAAGACCCGGCACGACATGACCCATGTGTCAATTCGGAGATCCGACCCCGTCCGCTCCCCGAGGATGACCGAGATGATGCCGGAGTCACCGAAGCGATCGTGGACTGAAAAGGCATACGCGTAGTTGGATGGTACGTGAGCGAACGCCGAGATGTCAGCCTCCGAGCGCCGTCGTCCGGTGAGGTTGAACTGATTGGTCTTATGGACCAAGGAAGTAACCCGTGGCAAATTGTCCTGCCCAATTCGATGAGCGGTTACCACCATCTCAAGGCTTCGCAGGTAGGCTGTCGGATCACCGATCCGGTCGCGCTCCGCCTTTCGGTCTAGCTCTGATCTGTACGAGTCCACACGGATGCGATCATCATCGGTCAGCGCCGGTTGGATGAACCATCCCAGATTGATCAAATATGGAACACGTCCCTCGGGGTCTTCAGGAAGTTCAGGGACGAGGAGGTCACTGATCTCGAGACGTGCTTGCGCGCGCTCGTGTCTTGAGTCATCCAGGAAGCAGACTTGATCGGCCCCGAGGTTAAGGGCCTTGATGATGCGTCGGATCGCTATTGGTTTCGGCTCCCAACTCACTTCGAAGAACAAAAGGTCCTCACGTCGGAGCACCATCTCTGGACGCTCCCGGAACGGGCGTTCCGCCATGATTGAATCGTTTTTGGAGACGGCGCACAGCGGGATGCCACCGGCGGAGAGGTCCTTAAGGAATCGCTGCAACCGGAGGAAAGGAGCGCCAGCGCCGAATGGGTCTAGCTCGAGTCCGCTCACGCCGTCGTCCCCAACAACTCCACCCCAAATAGTGTTGTCCAAATCGATGAGAATGGCGCGGACCCGAGGCCGGAGGAGCCGGGCAATGATGCGCGCGGTCTCGAAACCGAGGCGGGCCGCAGCATCAGGATGACACGCGGCGCGAGCGGCGGCCCAGTACCGGCCAGCGTGCCAGCGTGAAGCCGATAGCTCACGCTGCAGTGGCTCCGGGTCGAGACAGACAGCACTTGGGTTGAGTGCCCGCAAAATCGCAGCGTGCCACCGGTTCCGCCAGGTTGCGAACAAGGAGAAGCCGGCCTGCTCGAATTCGAGAGCATCTGGCAAAATCACCACGAGTCGCTCACCCCGTGTTCGCACTGCCTCTGCCACAGCTTGAAGAGTCTCGACGGCAGGCTCGGGTCGCACGCTTCCGCCGCGGGTCAGCCCCATTGACGACAACCACACCACGCGAATGTCGCATGGTGTTTGTGCGTCGAGAGCGTCGACGGCCCACGCGTCGAACCCCGCTTTCCGAATTTTGACGTCAATCCCCTCGGCAGCGAGGCCCAAGATCAGCCCTGGTTCGAGGAATTCAATATTGCAATTACCCCCGAGCACCACCCGTAGCGTTATGGAAAGCCCTGTGCGGCGCTCCTCATCTTCAAGGTCAGCGAGCTGCTTCACCTTGCGCAGCATCGCATTGTAGCCGAATGGGATTACAGTCACGCCCGGAGCACTTTTTATCGGCGGGAGCGTCATGGCGTAGGTCGACTCAGATTGTGATGTTCCGAGAACACAACGCGTTCATTCAGGACCCCTCTAAAGGAATGCACTGCCTGCTTGCATTGGCGGCTTGGCTGCTTACAAACATGCTCATTCCTGGTTGCCCTAATCGGGCTAATAGCGGAAGGCGTAGATGCATGGATGCTTGAGACACGCGGAACCCCGGTCACGTCTCGAGCATGTCGAACCAACACCTATGTTCTGCATGAACACGCCCTGGAGTCTATCGGAAATTGAGAGAAAAGTGAAATGCTCTGGACGCCAGCACCGCTCATCTTCATTCGGAGAACGGTCTCACACCCACCAACACCACTCCAGCGCGCGCGTCGAGGCTTATCGCGTGAGCCCTCGTGTAGCTGTTACGGTGAATCTTGGACAGCCGGGACGTGGTTTCTCCATCCCGAGAAGGGAACTCCAAGATGAGTTGAGCAACCAGAGAATCAGAGCGGGCCCGAGCGGCAAAAGCCCGCCTCGGAAGCATCCAGGACTACGAGCAGGTCACCGGTAACGCCAGCCTGACCTGCCGATTCTTCGGCGTCTACCGGAGCAAGTGTTACTCCGGTCCACGCCGCCGGCTCGAGCTCCGCGTGCCTGGGGAGTCCGTCCAGGTCGACGTCAAGCACCTGGCGATCGGGTCCGGCCGACTCTAGCAATTCACGGCATCGATGAGGCGACGCCGTATCGGGTGCTGAAGATCTGTGACCACAACTCGATCAAGTCGGCGAGTGGTCCGCGCGCGCCTGCCCATGGCGATCCAACGGATCCAGACGGACCACGACTCCGAG
>Ga0070712_100001034_pt1 | contig 16789 bp, 20 predicted proteins | sample LARL81metaG_FD_71396 | JGI IMG/M metagenome (GOLD analysis project Ga0070712, IMG submission 71396) | Corn, switchgrass and miscanthus rhizosphere microbial communities from Kellogg Biological Station, Michigan, USA - LAR L8-1 metaG | ecosystem: Host-associated > Plants > Roots > Rhizosphere ...
CCCATCCCCGCTCATCGAACCGGACGTGCGGATTTCCTGCATACGGCTCTCCGACTGGCTTCATCGTGAGAGCCGAGGCACTCGGTGTCACGCGAAGTCGCACTCCCTCCGTTCGATGGTCGATATGAGCGCAGTGATGGGACTCGTTGATTTCCCCGCCTTTAGCTGCTTACCCGCCGTTTACCCGGCCTGATTTCCTTCGACTTTTAAAAGCTGCGGAACACCTAAATTCTCTTGCGATTTCAATATGATAGCGCACAAGGGCTCGATCCTTAGGCCGCTGATTTCGTAGCAGGTGTCGGCCAGCGTCTGCGCGGCCCAGCCGAGGCGGCTTTGCTGATAGCGCTTGCCGGCCGTGGCCGCGCAGCGATCCGGCGTAGAAGCATCCTTGCAATCGGGGTCGTTGAGAGCCCTCTCCGTGCGCCAGATGATGTCCGGCGGCAAGGGATGCGATGGATTGCCGCGCACCGCATTGAACGCAGTCTCATGCAGCGCGAAAGAACGAGTCGGTTTGAAGAAACGGAACGGATTCTCGACTTCCCAGATCAGATCGGCAGCACGAGCGGGCGCGAGCACGAAGCTCGCGCAAAGAGCTGCCCCGAGCAGAGCGAGGATCTCAAGGGAATTAACCCGAACGGCAGATGCAAGTGCTGGCGGACGCATGAATTCCTTCCCCGACCGCATTGCACGCTATAATCGTCAGGGGCGAATTTTACCCCTGATCTTGAGGCCGAATTACGTCCTGTGGACCTGATCTTCATGTCGTCGCGCCGCGGCCCCGCATTCCCTGATATTGCCCGACTGATTGACGGCATTCGCGCCGGCCAACGTGCGGTGATCGCGCGCGGCATCACTCTCATCGAAAGCCGCCGAAGCGACCATCAGAGATTGGCGCGCCTGCTCGTACAGGATCTGCTCCCCTTCACCGGCAGTGCCGTTCGCGTCGGCATCACCGGCGCGCCAGGCGTAGGCAAGTCCACCACCATCGATGCGCTCGGCAGCTTCCTCACCTGCCAAGGCCACTCGGTCGCTGTTCTTGCGGTCGATCCCTCATCCACGCGCAGCGGCGGCTCGATCCTGGCGGACAAGACCCGCATGCCCCGGCTCGCTGTCGATGAGCATGCATTCGTACGTCCCTCTCCCTCTTCCGGCACCCTCGGTGGGGTCGCGGCGAAAACGCGGGAGTGCATGCTGCTCCTCGAGGCGGCGGGCTACGACATCGTCCTGGTGGAGACCATGGGCACCGGCCAAGCGGAAACCGTGGTCGCGGACATGACCGATGTGTTCATGGTCCTGATGCTGCCGGGTGGGGGCGATGAGCTGCAAGGACTGAAAAAGGGAGCGGTCGAGCTCGCCGACATCATCGCCGTCAACAAGGCCGACGGAGACAATCGCCACCGCGCCATTACGGCCGCCGCCGAATATCGCGCCGCGCTGCATATCCTTACGCCGCGATCCCCGAGCTGGTCGCCGCCGGTCCTGACCTATTCAGCGCTGACAGGGGAGGGAGTTCCGCAGCTGTGGGAGACGATCAGCACACACGATGCGCGCATGCGCGCCTTGGGAGAGCGCGATGCGCGCCGGCGCGAGCAGCAGGTCAAATGGATGTGGGCAATGCTGGAGGAACGCATGCTCGCGCATGTGCGCTCGGACCCTGCGCTCAGGACCAAGCTGCCAACACTCGAGGTCGCAGTGGCGGAGGGCCGCATGTCCGCGGCCGTAGCGGTCGAGGAGATCGCCGCTGCGCTCGGCATATGACCGATAAGATCTGCCCATGAGCCTCACCATCCTGATCACGGGGTTCGGCCCGTTTCCCGGGGCACCTTTCAATCCAACCGGCGTGCTTGCAGAGGAGCTGGCGCGGCGGCGCCATCCCGCCTTCGCGAATGTCCGTCGCATCGCACATGTATTTCGGGTGAGCTACGATGCCGTTGATCGCGAATTGCCGGTACTGCTCGGAAGCGAACGGCCCGACGTGTTGATCATGCTCGGAGTGGCGACGCGCAGCAATTACGTTCGCATCGAAACGCGGGCACGCAACACGGTTGCGCGCACGATACCCGATGCGGGGGGTGATGTTCCCTCCTCCAGCACCATTCGTGCCGGAGCCCCGGCAGCGGTGCCGCTGCGCACGCCAGCGCAACGGCTTCTCATGGCGGTCCGGGCAACTGGCCTGCCGGTCGTCATCTCTCGCGACGCCGGCGACTACCTCTGCAATTATCTCTGCTGGCGGGCCGCCGAATCCGCATCCAGCGGGCCGCCCCGGCTCATGTGCTTTGTGCACGTGCCCCAGGTCATCCGCTTGCCCATGCGGAGACTTGGCCGGCCGCGGTTCTCGCTCGATGATCTCGCGCTGGCAAGCGAAGCCATCCTGCGCGCGGCAATTCCCGCCGCGCGCACCCGCGGGTGACAGTATTGCTCAGCTTCGTAGGGGCCAGTCGGGGTCCCCGCCGTGGCCCCTACAAAATCTTAATGTGCGGCTGTGACACATCGCCATTGTACGAAGGCCTTGCCAGTGGCCATATTCCGGTCTGAAGCTTCCCGCCCATTGTCCTCATGCGTTCTTCCGCCCGCAAAGTGCTGACCGCCGTCCTCGCCCTCTTCATCTTTCCGCTCGCGGTACATGCGGCGCTCTATGCCAGCAAGGATCACCCGGCGAGCTACCGCGTCGCGGACTGGTCGAGCGTCGGGATGTTGCCCCCAGCCACGACGGACCGCGATGCCCGCCTGCTGGTTTTCACCGGCCGCACCGGACGCTGGAAGGGCATATTCGCCGTCCACAGCTGGATCGTGCTCAAGCCTGAGAACGCCTCCACCTGGAGCCGCTACGATGTCGTGGGCTGGGGACAGCCGCTGCGCGCCAACGGGTGGGCGCCGGATAGCCGCTGGTTCGGCGATACGCCGCGGGTGTTAGTCGACGTGCGCGGACCTGCGGCGGCGGCCCTTATCCCGAAGGTGAAGGCCGCCATTTCGTCCTACAGCTACAGCAATTTCGGCGACTATCGCATCTGGCCCGGGCCCAACAGCAATACGTTCACGGCAAGCGTATTGCGTGCAGTCCCGGAACTCGAAGCGACGCTGCCGCCTAACGCCTTGGGAAAGGACTTCCGGCCCTATCCTTATTTGGGCCTCACCGACAGCGGCACGGGAATCGAAGCATCATTGTGGGGCCTGCTCGGCGTGAAAGTCGGCTGGGTGGAAGGTGTCGAGTTAAACTTCTTTGGCCTCGTGGCGGGACTCGACCTGCGCCACCCCGCCCTGAAGCTGCCAGGCTTCGGCCGGCTGGGCATGGACGACGGAACAGCCGTCGCCGCTCCCGCCCGCGGAAACTAGTGAAGCTCTCCATCATCGTTCCGGTGCTGGATGAAGCCGAGGGCATCGCCCCGATGTTGGACAGCCTCGCGCCTCTGCGCGCGCGCGGAGCCGAGGTGATTGTGGTAGACGGCGGCAGTCGCGATGCGACGGTCGAGCATGCACTCGCACGCGCCGATTGCGTGCTCTCCTCCCCGCCCGGACGGGCGCTGCAAATGAATGCGGGAGCCGCGAGGGCCTCGGGTGATGTGCTCCTGTTCCTCCACGCCGATAGCCGTCTTCCCGCGCGCGCCGACCGACTCGTGATCGATGGCCTCAAAAGCTCCGGGCGGGAATGGGGACGCTTCGACGTCACGATCATAGGCAGGCAGCGCCTTCTCTCCGTGGTCGCGTTTTTCATGCGGATGCGCTCGCGACTGACGGGAATCGCAACCGGCGACCAGGCGATCTTCGTGCGGCGGAACGCATTCGAGGCCGCGGGAGCCTTCCCTCCCATTGCGCTGATGGAGGACATCGCGCTCTGCCAAGCGCTCAAGCGCATCGGTCGACCGCTCTGCCTATGCGAGCGCGTCGTCACTTCCGGCCGGCGTTGGGAGGAGCACGGCGTGCTGCGCACGGTGGTGCTGATGTGGATGCTGCGGCTGGCGTTCTTTTTCGGCGCCGATCCAAAAAGGCTTGCGCGCCGATACGGCAATGCATGAGCCTGTCGAGATCGCCATCCTGGCCAAGGCGCCGGTGCCGGGTTTCGCCAAGACGCGACTCATTTCCTTGCTGGGTGCGGAGCGCGCGGCCCTGCTGCAGGCCCAGCTGATCGAGCGTGCCGCAAACACCGCGGCGGGCGCCAAGCTCGGTGCAGTGACGTTGTGGGGGGCGCCGGACGAGGGGGATCCCTTATTCCAGAAGGTCTGCGCCCGGCATTGCTTTCCACTCCGGCGCCAAGCCGAAGGCGATCTCGGGGCGCGCATGCTCGCAGCCGCGCAGGCGGCAAAGGGGCCCGTCCTTGTCGTCGGCACCGACTGCCCCGGCCTCACCCCGATGCTGCTGCGAAGCGCGGCCGACATTCTCCGTGGCGCAAGCGATGCGGTCATTCTGCCTGCCGAGGACGGCGGCTACGTGCTCATCGGGATGCGCAGGGCACAGCCAGCTCTCTTCGACTCCATGCCGTGGGGCACCGGCTGCGTGCTCGGCGAGACGCGGCAGCGACTGATGCAGCTCGGACTGACGTGGCAGGAGCCGGCGCTCCTGTGGGATCTCGACCTCCCGGCAGACCTCGACCGGCTGCATGGCACCGGTCTCCTTGCCTGACTCAGTCCGCAAACATGGCGCCGGGCCATGCTTTGGGAGCGGCGCGCTGATACTGCTTCGGGCGTGCTACTTCAGCGCCGAGCACCTTGGCCGCGTGCCATCCCCAATGCGGATTGTCGAGCATGGCGCGCGCGAGCGCGACCATGTCTGCCCTGCCTTCCGCCACGATCGCTTCTGCCCGCTTGGGGGTGGCAATAAGCCCCACGACGCGGGTCGGCATGCCGCTTTGCGCCTTTATGGTTTCCGCAAACGGCACGTTCATGTTGGCGACGAGATTGGGACGTGCATCGGAGCTCACTCCGCCCGAGGAAACGCAAACGAAGTCCACGCCCACACTCTCGAGGGCACCAGCAAACACGGCAGCATCAGCGGCCGTCAGCCCTCCATCGATCCAGTCATGGCCGGTGATGCGCGCTCCCAGCGGCATGCCCCGCGGGATTGCCGCGCGCACGGCCGTGGCAACTTCGAGCGGAAAGCGCATGCGGCCCTCGAGGGAGCCGCCATACTCGTCGTTGCGTTTGTTGGAGATGGGAGAGAGGAAGCTGTGTAGCAGATACCCGTGAGCCCCGTGCAGCTCGACAGCATCGACGCCGGCGCGCACGGCGCGTTGGGCCGCCTGGACGAATCCGGCGCGCACGCGTTCCATATCCGCCGCCACCATGGCGCGCGGGATGTGCCAGCCTGGTCCAAACGGAATGGCGGAGGGAGCGATGGTCTCCCAGGCGTCGTCCCCGGCATTGAGCGGGTGGCCCCCCTCCCATGGCCGCTGGGCGGACGCCTTGCGTCCGGCATGGGCGAGCTGAATGCCGATTTTCGCATTCCCGTAGCGCCGACAATGGGCCAGGACCTGCGTAAGCACCGCTTCGCAGTCGTCGGAATAGAGCCCGAGGCAGCCGTGGGTAATCCGCCCACGCCGCTCGGTCCCGGTGGCCTCCACCACGACCAACGCTGCGCCCGAATTCGCCAACGTGCCGAGATGGGTGAAGTGCCAGTCGGTCGCGACCCCGTCATTGGCACTGTATTGGCACATCGGGGAGACGACGATCCGGTTTGCAAGGTCAAGCCCGGCGAGCCGGATCGAGGAGAACAGGGCACTGGTCATGAATGGCGCGCGCTCACTTGCAACGAAAAGGAACGCGCTTCATGCCATGATGTAGCAGCGGGTTTCAAACCCCGCTGGTAGCGGGCATGATCTCAATTCTGCCCCCGCTCCGTCGTCTTCAAAAATGCGCCGTCATCAAAAAAACTGACCCGCCCGGACGGGGAAATCCGGGCGGGTCGCTTTGATCGGCGCAGGGGATCGGGGGGGCGTGAGCGCCGATCGGGGCTGTTAAACTCCTTCACTTGCGGCCTTGACGGCCCGTTTCGCTATTAGTCGGGGGACCCGCCGGAAAGGTTCAATTGATCAACCACGGGAAGCCGAATCTTTTTTGACTGTTGCACCGGCGTCACTGCATGGGGCCGCGCGTGGCCCCATGCCGGCACCCTCATCCGGGCTACAGCTCTGACTCCTAAGAGGAATTTGCAGTGGGTGGGGCGCGCTAGTCGGCGGCGGCGATAAATCCCACGATCCGGGATTCTTCCTGCATTCGGCGAACGATCTTGCCGACGTCGTTCGGCGGGAGGGGATTCTCGGCCAAGCGGATGCGGTAAAGCCCGCCGCCCGCCTTCAACGGCCCCTCGACCAAGCTCGCCTTATACGCACCGAGAAAATTGGTGATCTCAGCCGCCGTTGCCTGCGGGGCAAAGCGGACCATGGCAAAGGAGCCGCGATTGACGCTCGCGAGCTTGGGGCCAGCCGTGGGCGGGCGCTCGTCCTTGAGCACCACGGCCGCGATCACCGCGGCCTGCACGATGAGGGCCACTGCCGCTGCGCCTGCCGCCCAAGCGAGTGTGCGCAGGGTAAAGCCCGCCAGGAATTCCGAGATGCGCTGGGCGAGATCGAACGATGTTCGCCGGCGGGGGGAGCGCGCCTCCTCGGCGTCGATTGCCGCAAACAGCTTGTCCATGGCGCGGGCGGACGGCGCACCCAGGGTTTCATTGAGATGGATGGTCTCCGCAAGCTCCTCACGCACGAGCGCATATTGGCGGGCGAGCTCCCCGTCGGTGGCAAGCGCCCGCTCGATCCGATCGGAATCGCGACGGCTCAGGGTGCCGGTTGCATGCCAAGGCAGCAGCATTTCAAGGTCTTGGCGCTCCGGCTCTTTATTTATCGTGTTCATGGCCATCCTCGTTCAATTCCTTCCGCCTTGAGCAGCTCGGAGAGCCTTTTGCGCGCATAGAACACTCGCGTCTTCACCGTGTTCTCCGGAATACCTACGATTGCTGCGACCTCCTCGACCGACTTGTCGTGGTAGTAGACCAGATCGATGATCTCCCGGTGTTGCGCCGACAGACCGGCAAGACATCTCTTGATCAGCGCGCTCTTGTCCTTCTTCTCCAGGCTCGTGTGCGGATCGTCCGATCCATCCTCAATCCCGGCCGTGCTGGTCTCGTCGAACTCCTCATCCGGCCGGCGCCGCAGCGCCGAAAGGGCCTTGAAGCGCGCCACGGCCAACATCCAGGTCGATACCGAGGATCGACCTTGGAACCGGCCCGCCTGCCGCCACACGTCCAGAAACACGTCGCTGATCAGGTCCTCTGCCGTGGATTCATCCCGGACAATCCGGATCACAAACCGAAAGACTCTGACGTGGTGGCGCGCGTACAGCACCTGCATCGCAAGCCGGTCACCGTTCGCTATTCGTCCAATCAGCACCTCGTCTGATGTTGATTGCATCGCTCTTGGACGGCCGACTTGCCGATTAGTCGTGGGGGCGCGCGAATGGGTTCACGGTTCCGCCACAGTGATGGCAAGACACTTCCCCCTCGGATCCCCCGGCGAGCTGCCGCAGGAGAATTTTACCCCTTGCAATATGGCTATTCGAAGGGATACCGGGGTGAGATGGACAATACGCTAACGTCTCGCGCGACCTGAGAGCTGCCGAGACCCACTCGGCAGCTCCTCGTCACAGGTGCGTTGCGGAAAGGACCTACCACTAATACAGGAATTACGTCGTGATCTGTTCTCAATGGTTGCGCTGTTCATCTTCCAACATTGTTTTTACTGGCTTTTTCTCGTTGGCTTCGTTTGCGGAGAATCGCAATAAATGGTTGCATCGAAAGCTTTTGCTAAACCCGAGATAGGCATAAGAGGGCAGCAGGGCGTCATGAGCGAGGGCAGAGTTCATCGTTTGTTCTATAACACGGAGTCGGCAGGTCTGCAAGCGGAATGCGCCATCGGCTCGTCATGGGCAGGTTACGCCGCCAAGTCGGCATAGCCTACTTGGCGTGCTACCTGCCCTACGTTCCCACCCGCAACGGGGAGTGAAGCTTGCGCAAAGCTGCGACTGCGGAGAGGGCGGTAATCCGTCCCGTTTTGGGATTTTCCGAGGGAACATTCTCGATCGAGAGCGAAAAGCGCGCGGAATCGCTGTCCACCTCGATGGTGTGGCAATTGCGCTCGATCACGGGGTCGGCCCAAATCTCGATGGTAGTACGGTCGGGACCGATGCCGGCCAGCGACAGAGCGGCCGCCACGTTCACATTTTCCGGGAATCCTGCCGCCGCGTCGCGGGCGGATCCGCAAAACACGCGCTTCGCTTCATTGAGGCCGTCAACGCCGATGCCGTTGGCCACGAGATAGGGAGCCCCGCGCAGACCGCGCGGGGGCTTGCGCGTGATCATGCGGACGGAGTGAATCTCGCCCTCGGCCGCCGCGGTGACGGCGTCGAGCCCCAGGAGCGCACCGGTCGGCACGATGATCTGGCCTCCGCGCGCCTTGGCCAGGGCGACGAGCTCGGGCCGCGGCAGGAGCGCGCCGGCCGAGAGCACCATCACCTGCTTGCCCGCCTCCAGCATGGGCCGGCAGATGCGCTCCAGGGCCGCGGGCGGCGCGCATTCGACCGCGATATCCGCGCGGGCGGGAAAGTCCTCCGGCTCAACCAGCGGACACGCGATGCGCTGCGCTCCGAGCCATGCCTGCGCCTTTTCCTGATCGCGGGTCGCGGCGCATGCGAGCACCAGCCCCGGCAGACCGTCAGCAAGCCTGCGCGCGAGCGCGCGCCCGATGGCGCCAAGCCCGGCAATGGCGACGCGGGTCGGCGGCATCACGATCACTCCAGCTCGATGTCGCCGTCCACCTCATGCGCGAGCCCGATATCCCTGACAATCACGGTCGCCTTGGCGGCGAATTTTTCATTCCCTTTCACCTTGCCCTCTTCCACGGCCTTGCGGACCGCTTTCTCGATCTCGCGCTGGGCGGTTACCCCGAGCGTCTTGAGAAACTTCCGGATGCTGGTGTTGAGCACGTCCTCGTTCATGCGGGTCTCCTGCGCCGGTTTACGCCCTCACGCTTGACAACAATTCCAGTCATGTCCTTTTGGCCGCAAACGGCGAATCGAGCAACACCATCCGTCAATGCCTGTCTTCACACCGCAGCAGGATGCCGCGCTCCAGGGCATAGCCCAGTGGTGGAAGGAAGGGCGCCGTCGCGCGCCGATATTCCGCCTGTTCGGTTATGCCGGCACGGGGAAGACCACGCTGGTCAAGCACATTGCCGAGGATATCACGGGCAAGGTGCTGTTTGCGGCTTTCACCGGGAAGGCCGCCTGCGTCATGCGCAGCAAGGGTTGCGACGGCGCATCGACCATCCACCGCCTGATCTACAAGCCGCAGGAGCAGAAAGAGGAGAACCCCACCTTCGAGCTCTGGCACAAGGCGCCCGCGGGCGACGCGAAGCTCATCATCATCGACGAGTGCTCGATGGTGGACGCCGAGCTCGCGCGCGACCTGATGTCGTTTGAAGTGCCCTTGCTGGTGCTCGGCGATCCCGCGCAGCTGCCGCCGATCCAGGGCGGCGGCTTCTTCACCGACGCCAAGCCCGACGCCATGCTCACCGAGGTGCACCGGCAGGCGCAGGACAACCCCATCGTCCGGCTCTCCATGGATATCCGCGCCGGCAAGCCGTTGGCGCAAGGGCAGTATGGCGAGACGCAGGTTGTGCGCCGCGGAGAGCTCGACCCCAAGCGGGTGATCGGCGCCGACCAGGTTCTGGTCGGGCGCAACGTGACGCGCCGAGCCTACAACATGCGGCTGCGGGAGCGGCGCGGGCTCAAAGGCGCGCTGCCGATCGCTGGGGACAAGCTCGTCTGCCTGCGCAACAACCGCCAGAAAGGTCTGTTCAACGGCGGGCTGTGGGTGGTGAAGCAGCGGCCGAAGCCCAAGCGGAAGCGGAAGATCCTGCACCTGCGGCTCAAACGCGACGAGGATCTCGGCGACGACCTCGATGACATTGTCGCGGTGGCAGTGCGGCCGGAATGCTTCAACGGCGGCCTCGAGGAGCTCAGCTGGCTCGAACGCAAGCCGTTCGACGAGTTCGACTACGGCTATGTGCTCACCGTGCACAAGTCGCAGGGCTCACAGTGGGACGACGTGGTGCTGTTCGATGAATCCGACGCGTTTCGCGAGAATCGCGGCCGTTGGCTCTATACCGGGGTAACGCGCGCAGCCAAGCGGCTCTGCGTGGTGGTGCCGTAAGATGACGACCCACGCTTATTCCACGCACCCGGAGTACGATCCCTTGTCGGGCGCAACGCGAAAACAGCGACGCAAGACAGAGGCAGCCATGACCCACGCGTTTCTCCTGCCGTCTTCATTTGAAAGGCCACTCTCCCGGAGCTGAGCTGATGCGGCATCCCCTTATCATTGCGCCCTCGATTCTCGCCGGCGACTTCGCTCGATTGGGCGAAGAGGTCCGCGCGGTCGATGCCGCGGGCGCGGACTGGATCCATGTCGATGTGATGGACGGGCATTTCGTTCCCAACATCTCGATCGGCCCCGAGGTGGTGAAGGCGATACGGCCCTACACGAAGAAGCCGCTCGACGTGCACCTGATGATCGCGCCGTGCGATCCCTACCTCGAAGCCTTCGCCAAGGCCGGCTCCGACATCATCACCGTGCATGTGGAGGCGGGGGCGCATGTGCATCGCTCGCTGCAGATGATCAAATCGCTGGGGAAGCGCGCGGGCGTGACGCTCAACCCCGGCACCCCGGTCGAAACCATCGAGCCGGTAATCGATGCGGTGGATCTCGTGCTGGTGATGTCGGTCAATCCGGGCTTTGGCGGGCAAACTTTCATTCCGTTCGCGACCGAGAAGATTGCGAGGTTGCGTGCGCTCGTGGGATCGCGTCCGATCGACATCGAGGCGGACGGCGGCATCACTGCGGAAATCGCGCCGCTCGTCGTGCGCGCCGGCGCCAACGCCCTGGTCGCGGGCTCCGCCGTGTTCAAGGGCGGGGGCGGCGCCGAGGGCTATGGCGCGAGGATCGCAGCCATCCGCCAAGCGGCGGCCTTCGCCCGCGGGGAAGCGGCGTAAGCGCGCCGGCCCTTTTCGTTATTCGTACGGGCGACGCATGCGTCGCCCTGCAACCACTGCCGTCCGTGTCGAAAGAGGGCGAGGCAATGCCTCGCCCCTACGAAGAATCACATCCAAGCAATGAGCTCGGGACGCCTTAAGCGCGCGGGTCCTCTTCGTTATTCGTAGGGGCGACGCATGCGTCGCCCTGCAACGACCGCCGTCCGTGTCGAAAGAGGGCGAGGCAATGCCTCGCCCCTACGAAAAATCACATCCGAGCAATGAGCTCGGAACGCCTAATGGCCGTAGTTGGCGCAGCGGCTGAGATGACGTTGGTATCGATCAGATAGCGTAGCGCAGATGGTTGTCTCTTTCCGGGTAATTCCCTGCTGCTCTGGCGCCGGAAACAGCAATGATCGCCAGCAATAAAGCGGAGGACCACTGAAAAAGTACGCCAATTTCATCACTGATCCCTTGGGCAGCTTCTCCGCCGGAATGTTTACGTTGACGATCTGGCTGTTGTCATTAGCATGATGGCGAGCAGGTGAGCCGCATCAGTGTGGGCGGGCTCATCGATCTGCGTGAAGCGAAGGCATTTCTCGATACCGTGCCAGACAATATGCTCCAACCTGACCGAGAGTGAGATGATCCCCCGCTACACGCGACCGGAGCTGGCGGCGATCTGGGATCCGGGCACGCGCTATCGCATCTGGTTCGAGATCGAGGCGCATGCGGCGGACGCGATGGCGGAGCTCGGGATCATTCCGAAGAGCGCCGCACAGGAGATCTGGCAGAAAGGAAAGAACGCAACCTTCGACCCTGCACGCATCGATGCGATCGAGCGCGAGGTCAAGCACGACGTCATCGCCTTTCTCACCCATCTCAGCGAGATCGTCGGACCGCAGGCGCGCTTCGTGCATCAGGGGATGACCTCCTCGGATGTGCTCGATACCTGCTTCAATGTGCAGCTGGTGCGCGCGGCCGATATCCTGATCGCCGACGTCGATAAGCTTCTTGCCGCGATCCGACGGCGCGCCTTCGAGCATAAGCTTACCCCCACCATCGGCCGCTCCCACGGCATCCATGCGGAGCCCACCAGCTTCGGGCTCAAGCTCGCCTCTGCCTATGCGGAATTCGCGCGGGCGAAGGAACGCCTCATGCGGGCGCGGACCGAAGTGGCCACCTGCGCCATTTCCGGCGCGGTCGGCACGTTCGCGCAGGTCGATCCGCGGGTCGAGGCGCATGTGGCGAAGGCCATGGGTCTCGCCGTCGAGCCGGTATCGACCCAGATCATCCCGCGCGACCGGCATGCCATGTATTTTGCCGTGCTCGGGGTGGTCGCCTCCTCGGTCGAGCGGCTTGCCACCGAGATCCGCCACCTGCAGCGCACCGAGGTACTGGAAGCCGAAGAGTTCTTCTCCGAAGGGCAGAAGGGCTCGTCCGCGATGCCGCACAAGCGCAACCCCGTTCTGTCGGAGAACGTCACCGGGCTCGCGCGCATGGTGCGCGCGTATGTGATGCCTGCCATGGAGGACGTGGTGCTCTGGCACGAACGCGACATCTCGCACTCCTCGGTCGAGCGGATGATCGGCCCGGATGCCACCGCCACGCTCGACTTCGCCCTGGTGCGCCTTGCTTCCATCGTGGACAAGATGATCGTCTATCCCGCCAACATGCAAAAAAATCTCGAACGGCTGGGCGGGCTCGTACATTCGCAGCGCGTCCTGATCGCGCTCACGCAGAAAGGCATGGCGCGGGAGGAGGCCTACCGGCTCGTTCAGCGCAACGCGATGCGGGTGTGGGACGGAGAAGGCGACTTCCTGTCGCTGCTCAAGGCCGATGGCGAGGTGCGCAAGCATTTGACCGAGGGCGAGCTCGCCGAGCTGTTCGATCTGAGCTACCACCTCAAGCACGTCGATACGATTTTCAACCGGGTATTCGGGACGACGCAGTTGTAGGTGCCATTGCAGGACCGGCTCGCATCCCGTAACCACTGGGCCGACGTGGAGAGTGCACCGACCATTCTGGTGTTCGATTCCGGGCTCGGCGGGCTGACCGTTTATCGCGAGATCGCGAAGGCACGACCGCACGCACGTTATATCTACGTCGCCGATGATGCCTACTTTCCTTATGGCCGCCATGGCGAGGCCGAGCTTGTGGAGCGCGTATGCGCGCTCATGGCCGAGCTGATTGCAGCGCATTCTCCGACCATCGTGGTCATCGCCTGCAACACCGCCTCGACCCTGGTGCTCACGGAGCTGCGTGCGCGTTTCACCGTTCCATTCGTCGGCACCGTCCCGGCCATAAAGCCGGCCTGTGCAAGCTCGCTTTCCCGGCGCGTCACGGTGCTCGGAACGCAGGCAACCGTGAGCCGCGAATATACCCGCGCGCTCATTCGCGATTTCGCCAACGGCAGCGAAGTCGCACTGGTGGGCTCGGCGCATCTGGCGCAGTTCGCGGAGGCGGAGCTGCATGGCAGCCCCGTTCCGGACGAGCTGATCCGCCGGGAGATCACGCCGTGCTTTCGAGATGGAGAGCGCCGCACCGATACCATCGTGCTCGCCTGCACGCACTATCCGCTGCTGCTGGCGAGACTGGAGCAGCTCGCACCCTGGCCGGTCGCCTTCGTCGATCCCGCCCCGGCAATCGCGCGGCGAGTTGCCGATCTGAGCGCGGCCGCGAGGCCCGCAAAGCCCTTCGCGCGCGCTCGCGCCATATTCACGTCGGGCCGCCTCCCCTCCGAGCAGCTCCTGGCCGCGCTGGCGCGATTTGGAATCGGCAGTTAGCATCCCGGCCGCCGCGCCAAACGGCGCGATGCTTTTGCGATTGGACGGGACGAATGGCAACAGAGTCTCAGACGGTGCGGCGAACCGTTCAGTTCAAGTTTACGCTTCCAGCGGCGAACTCTGCGCACGTCGCCTCGCTTTTGCGGGCCGCCGCTCCGTTCTATGAGGCGTTCGGCGGGCGCCGGGTGCGGCTCCTGCAGAACGTGGATGATCCCGGCCGCTTCATCCACGAGATCGAGTATGAGACTCACGAAGTCTTTGAGCTCAACCGGCAGCGGGTCGCCAGCGACCCGCGGGTGCAGGCCTATCTGCAGACCTGGCGCACGCTTTTGCCCGGCTCGGTCGAGATCGACGTGTATCAGGAGGCGGGGTAGCACGTTACCCATTGCGTTGACTTGCTGTTATCACCGTCATGCGCGGGCTTGTCCCGCGCATCCACGTCTTTGGTCCGGCAGCTAAGACGTGGATGGCCGGGCCAAGCCCGGCCATGACGATCGGGGCGGCCGCGCGCACAGGTTTGACTTGGGGGGCCATTCTCCCTAAGTACCGCGCGCCGTGCGCCCCCCGGGGCAAATTAGCGCGGCGTTTCGCGACCCGTGGTTTGCCCTCGCTCAGGTCAGACCTGTCGGTTTCGGCAAAGCCGGAACAGAGGAGGGCGCGATCCTCGCACATCGACACGAGATGAGGACGCGATGACAAAGCGCCACGAGGCGAAATACAAGATCGACCGCCGCATGGGCCAGAATGTATGGGGCCGCCCCAAGAGTCCCATCAACAAACGCGAATACGGGCCCGGCCAGCACGGTCAGCGACGCAAGGGCAAGCTCTCCGACTACGGCGTGCAGTTGCGTGCCAAGCAGAAGCTTCGCGGCTACTACGGCAACATTTCCGAGCGCCAGTTCCACGGCATCTATCAGGAAGCGATCCGCATGAAGGGCGACTCCGGCGCCCATATGATAGGACTATTGGAGCGTCGGCTCGACGCCGTCGTATATCGGGCGAAGCTCGTGCCCACCGTGTTCGCGGCGCGACAGTTCGTCAATCATGGCCACGTCAAGGTGAATGGCCGCCGCGTGACCATCCCAAGCTATCGAGTCAGGGTGGGCGACGTGGTGGAAGTCAAGGACAAGTCCAAGCAGCTCGCCCTGGTGATCGAGGCGACCGGGCTCGCGGAGCGCGACGTGCCGGACTACATCGAGGTCGATCACTCCAAGATGACCGCCAAGCTCGCCCGAATTCCGCAGTTCTCGGACGTGCCCTACCCCGTGCAGATGGAGCCCCATCTGGTGGTCGAGTTCTACTCGCGCTGAGGTTGCTTCGTAGGGGCGACGCATGCGTCGCCCGCCATCCACAGCCGTGCATCCTGAAACAGGGCGAGGCATGCCTCGCCCCTACGCAGCCATGCACAACGTACGTCGGGGCGACGCATGCGTCGCCCGCCAGCCACAGCCGCGCATCCTGAAACAGGGCGAGGCAGTGCCTCGCCCCACGAAGAAACAGAGGGCGGATTTGAAATCCGTCCCTACGAAGAGACGCCCCGGAGGCGCGCGGCAATCAGGTCGCTGCGGTTTCCCGCACCTGGACACCCTTCGTCTTCAAGAGGTCCTGCAGCTCGCCTGCCTGGAACATCTCCCGGATGATATCGCAGCCGCCGACGAACTCGCCTTTCACATAGAGCTGCGGGATCGTGGGCCAGTTGGAATAGGACTTGATGCCGTCGCGCAGATCGTCCGATTCCAACACATTCAGTCCTTTGTAAGCGACGCCGAGATGATCCAGGATTTGCACCACTTGCCCGGAGAATCCGCACATCGGGAATTGTGGCGTGCCCTTCATGAACACGACCACGTCATTGCCCTCGACCTCATTTCTGATGAATTGCTCGATCGCCATGGATATCCTCGTAAGTGGCGGAGCGCTCTCAAGCGCTCCTCAACCTTGACCTATATGTAGCGCAGCACCGCCGCGACCCCAAGGGCTGGGAAGGGGTGGGCACTGGTTATTTTCGGCGCAACAGCCTGGCGTTTCGCTGTTTTTCCGCGTGGGCAAACGCGCACGCAAGTCCGAGCGAGCTGAAACACCGTTCACGCGCGTTTGCCCACCCTACAGTGCTGAGATCGCGCCGATTCATTTTTTCAGGGGTGCATAGAACGTGCCTTCGACCTCGAAAATGTCGTCCTGGTTCAGCCGATGCACCTCGACAATGGTGCGCGGCGGATAAGGCCCCTGCCCCCACAGCTCTTCCTGCACCTTGTTCACAAGCGGTCGAAACCGAAACATGTCGGTGACGTAGACGACGATGCGCACGCAATCGCGCAAGCTCGCCCCTTCCGATTCCGCAATCAGCTGCATGTTGCGAAAGCCCTGTCGGATGCGGGCTTCGTCGCCCGCAACGAGCGTGTTGCTCTTCGGATCGATGCCCCGCATCCCGGCGATATAAATAAAATCTCCGGCACGCGTTCCAACATTCCACGTTCCGGTGGTCTGGATCGCTCCTTGCGGAGCAAGCGTTTTGACGCCATTGGGCGAGAGCGATTGAGCGAGAGCCATGCTTCCCATGAGACCAACAGATGCAGCCGCCCCGATGGACTGCATTGCTCTCATCGTCCCAGGTTTCCTCCCTGCTCTGGAGTGCCCGTCTGGAGCGCGAGCGCGTGCAGCCTGCCCCCCATCTCCTCCTTGAGCGCATCGTAAACGAGCTGGTGCTGTTGCACGCGGGATTTTCCGCGAAACGTCTCAGAAAGCACGGTCGCGGCGTAGTGGTCGCCGTCGCCCGCAAGGTCCCGAATCGTCACTTCTGCATCGGGAATGCGACCCTTGATCAGCCGCTCGATATCGCTTGCTTGCATCGCCATTGCCGTCTCCGCCGATCAACCAATCGCGCCCGCCATATAGGCCGGCAGCCAGCCTTCGAAGCGCTCACGCAGCTTTGCAACTAGAATGGGGCCGTCGTCCTGGAGGGTCAATGCATCTCCGCCGGTGAATCCGAGC
>Ga0070712_100001036_pt1 | contig 16766 bp, 14 predicted proteins | sample LARL81metaG_FD_71396 | JGI IMG/M metagenome (GOLD analysis project Ga0070712, IMG submission 71396) | Corn, switchgrass and miscanthus rhizosphere microbial communities from Kellogg Biological Station, Michigan, USA - LAR L8-1 metaG | ecosystem: Host-associated > Plants > Roots > Rhizosphere ...
CTTGCCGCCGACGCCGGCGTCGATCTCGTCGAAGACCATCGTCCCGGCGCCGGCCGCCCGGCCGAGCCCGCTCAGCGCCAGCATCACCCGCGAGAGCTCACCGCCGGAGGCGGCGTCGCGCAGGGGCGCCGCCTCGATCCCGGGATTGGGCGCGACCCGCAGCTCGACCGTCTCGCGACCGGCGGGGCCGTAGCCGTCGGCGTGCTGCTCCAGCGCGACCTGGAGCGAGGCGCCTGCCATCGCCAGCCGATCCAGCTCCGCGGCGACGCGCGCTTCCAACGGCCCGGCGGCCGCTTCCCGGCCGGCGCTGAGGCGCCCCCCCAGCTCGGCCCGCCGCGCTTCGGTCGCGACCAGTGCCGCCTCGGCCTCGGCGGTGCGCTCCTCGGCACCCTCGAGTCGGGCGATCTCCTTGCGGCAGCGCTCGGCGTGGGCAAGAACGGACTCGATGCTGCCGCCGTGCTTGCGCTCCAACCGGTCGATTGCCTCCAGGCGCTCCTCGACACCCTGCAGGGAGGTGGGGTCTGCTTCGACGCTCTCGGCATAGATCCGCAGCTCGGAAGCGACGTCGTCCAGCTCCACCGCCAGCGCCGCCACCCGCTCGCCCAGCCGATCAAGCGCCTGGTCGAGTCCGGCGACGCCGTGCAGCGAGGCTTCGGCCTGGCCCAGCGCCGCAGCGGCGCCGCCACCGTCGGCATCGGCACCGGCGAGCCCGGCATGAGCGATGACGGCTGCCTCGCGCAGACCCTCCGCGTGCCGCAGTCGCTGCCGCCGCGCAGATAGCTCCTCCCTCTCCTCGGGGGACGGCGCCGCCTCCTCGATCTCGGAGAGCTCGTAGCGATAGAGGTCGAGATCTCGCTCCCGCGAGCCTTCGCGCTCGCGCAGCTCCGCCAGCTCCGTCAGCAGGCGCCCGCACTCGCGGTGCGCCTCCGCGTAGGTCCGCCGCAGCTCGAGATGCTCAGCGCCCACAAAGCCGTCGAGGATCTCGAGCTGGGCCGAGGAGATCGTCAGCCGCCGGTGCTCATGCTGGCCGAAGAAGGCAAGCAGGCGGCCGCCGAGCAGGTTCAGGTCGGCGGCGGTGGCGGCCCGGCCGGCGACAAAGGCGCTGGTCCGGCCGCTTGCCGAGACCCGGCGACCGAGGACCACCTCCTCGGCCCCCTCGGGCAGGCGTTCCGCCAGCTCGGCCATCTCCGGCTCCGCCAGCAGCCCCTCGGGCAAGTCGAAGACTCCCTCCACCCAGGCCTCCGTCGCCCCCGGTCGGACGATCTGCGCTCGCGCCTTGCCGCCCATCAAGAGATCGAGCGAGTGGGCGAGGACCGTCTTGCCGGCGCCGGTCTCGCCGGTGATCGCGTTCAGTCCCTCCCCCAGGCGAAGCTCGGCCCGCTCGATCAGCAGCAGGTTCTCGATCCGCAGCTCGCACAGCATGGGATCTGTCTAGCAACGCCCGCGGACCGACTCGGAGGGTTCTCCCGCTCGTTGCGGCTATCCAAGCGCCAGGCCCGCGATGACTGCACCGACGACGCTGGCCACGATGCTCGCGAAACCGATGATCATCGTCCGCTGCATCGCATCGAAGCGAGAATTCATTTCCGCCTGAAATGAGTCGAAGCGTCCGTTGACGGAATCGAAGCGATTGTTGACGGAATCGAAGCGTCCGTTCACTTCGGTCCGGAGGTTCTGGATTTCACCCTTGACTTCGGCGAACCCCCTGTCGACCCGGCCCGCGAGGTCGTCAAGCCGCTCGTCGGTCCACTTTTCCCTTGCCATCACAGCCATGATTCAACCTTACGAAGCGTGTTGTCACGGGTGGTGCGCAGGATGGAAATTCTTCGAAGAATCTCTCGCGCGAAATTGCGTCAGCCGCCCGCCGGCTCGCTCGGTCCGTCCGTCGGCTGGACGAAGTTCTCGGATCTGACGAGGAGAAAGCCAAGGACGGCACCGGCGAAGGAGACGATCGCAGCGATCAGGATGATGTCGTTGAAGCCGCTGACGAAGGCGACGTCGGCCGCGTGTTGAAACTTCGCGGAGACGGCGTGAGAGCCTCCCGAGGTGACGGCTTCGCCGAGGCCGTCAGGAGCGTTCGGCAGGAGCTCGCCCAGCTTCGAGTCGACCCGTCCCTGGAACACGGCGCCGAGGCCGGCGACGCCGGTGGCGATCCCGACCTGGCGGAAGGTGGTGTTGATCCCGGATCCCATACCAGATTTCTCGACCGGGACGACGGCGATCGCCGCCTGGCCGATCCCCGGGTTGGTCGTGCCGATCCCGATCCCGGCGAGGACGAAGCCGACCAGCAGCGTCGTCCAGGTCGAATCGACCGAGACCCCGTGCATCAGCAGCAGTCCGAAACCGACGATCGTCAACCCCGTCCCGAGCAGGACCCTGATCGGGACCCGGTGCGAGAGCGAGCCTGAAATCGGCGCGACGACGAAGCCGAGGACGGTCAGCGGCAGGAAGCGCAGGCCGGCTTCCAGCGGCGAGTAGTCGAGCACGCCCTGCATGTAGATGGTCAGGTAGAGGAAGAGCGCGAACATCCCCGCCGAGAGGCAGAAGGCGACCGCCGAGACGCCGTTGAAGGCCGGCTTGCGGAACAGCGTCAAGTCGAGCATCGGGTGGTTGCTGCGGCGCTCGACAGCGACGAAGAGCGCCAGCAGGACCCCGGCGCCGATCAGGCAGGCGAGGATCAGCGGGCTCCCCCATCCCTCCGGATTACCGCGGATCAGGCCGAAGATCAGGAGGAAGAGCGCCGAGGAGAAGGTGACGAGCCCGGGGAAGTCGATCGGCTCCGGGTCCTGGGCGGAGACGTTGACGATCTTGCGCTCGGTCAGCACCATCGCCGTGATCCCGATCGGGACGTTGACGAAAAAAATCCACTCCCAGCCAAGGCTCTGGGTGACGACGCCGCCGATCAACGGTCCGACCGCGACGGCGCCGCCGACGGTCGCTCCCCAGACGCCGAACGCGGTCGCCCGGTCCTTGCCGTGGAACTCCTGGCCGATCAGCGCCAGCGAGGTGGCGAACATGCCGGCGCCGCCGATGCCCTGCAGCCCCCGCGCCAGGTTAAGCAGCGTCGGGCTGCTGGCGATCCCGCAAAGGAACGAGGCGAGGGTGAAGACGCCGAACCCGATCGTGAAGACGCGGCGCCGGCCAAGGCGGTCACCGAGCGAACCGGCAGTGAGCAGAAAGGCGGCCAGCATCAGCGAGTAGGCGTCGACCACCCACTGCAGGCTGGAGAGGCTCGCGTTCAGTTCCCGCTGGATGTCCGGCAGGGCGACGTTGACCACCGTCACGTCCAGCAGCAACATGAAGGTCGCGACCGAGACCAAAACCAGGGTCCACCACTTTCGCTCCATGGCGGGCCACCCTAGACAACCGACTGGGCGGGCTTGTGCGGGTCGGCGCTAAACCGCCAGGTGGCCGAACTTCTCTCTGATGCGGCCGTAGAAACTCGTGCCGGGCAGCTGCGCGAGGCGGCTGACCGAGTCGAGGAAGCGGACTTCGAGCGCGGCGCCGGCGGCAAGGTCGGCGATCTTGCCGCCGTCGACCGCCACCTCCACCGGCTCGCGTTCGGGCGCGTTGACGACGTGGAGGACATCCCCCGGGGCGACGACGAGCGCCCGCGCGGTCAGCGAGTGCGGTGAGATATAGCTGACGACGTACCCCTTCACCCCCCAGGCGAGGATCGGGCCCTGGTTGGCGAGGTTGTAGCCGGTCGAGCCGGCCGGGGTTGCGGCGACAAGGCCGTCGCAGCGGACGTGACCGACCTCCTCGCCAGCGATCCGGTAGCTGAGCTCGGCGACCCGATCGTGGGGACGGCGGGCGAGGGTGATGTCGTTCAGCCCCACCTGCTCCTTCCCGTCTACCTTCACTTCGAGGCCGGGCAGCTGGATCGTCTCGATCTCGCCGGCGAGGGCGCGGCGGATCCCCGTGGCCGCTTCGTCGCGCTCGACCGCGGCGAGGAAGCCGACGGTGCCGAAGTTGACGCCGAAGACGGGGACTTCCGTATGGGCGTAGCGGCGCAGGGCATGGAGGATCGAGCCGTCGCCGCCCAGAACCAGGCAGATGTCCGGGACGGTGTGTTCGGCGGTGACGTCGACCCCCTCGGCGGCGGCACCGTGCTTTTCCAGCTCCCGCTCGGTCGCCGCCAGTCGCCAGCCCATCTCGTGGGCGACCTCGGCCGCGACCGCGACGGCTTCCGAGGCGCTCGGCGGGTGCGAGTGGGTGATCAGCGCCGCCGTCTTCACCCGTCCCCCTCGACCGCGAGCACCGCTTCCTCGAGGTCCTCGAGGCCCGGGCCGGTCCCTCCCGCCCAAACGAAGGTCTCGCGATTGCCCTTCGGGCCCGGGAGCCCGGAGGAGGCGAAGCCCCGCACGGGGAGCCCGAGCTGCCGGATCGCCGCGGCGACGCCGAGGATCGCCTCGCGGCGGTCGGCGGCGGCGCGGACGACGCCGCGCCCGACCCGCTCCCTGCCGAGCTCGAACTGCGGCTTCACCATCGCCAGCACCTCGCCCCTCGGCCGCAGGCAGCGAACCGCCGCCGGCAGGACCTTGGCCAAGGAGATAAAGGAGATGTCGATGGTTGCCAGGTCGGGCGCGAACGGCAGGTCCCCCGGCTCCATCTCCCGCGCGTTGAGGCGCTCGATCACGTGCACGCGCGGATCCTGCCGCAGGCGGACGTCGAGCTGACCGTAGGCCACGTCGGAGGCGACGACCCGCGCCGCCCCCCGCTGCAGGAGGCAGTCGGTGAATCCGCCGGTCGAGGCGCCGACGTCGAGGCAGTCGCGATCGGCGACGTCGACACCCAGCGCCTCGAGAGCGTTCTCCAGCTTCGTCCCGCCGCGGGAGACGTAACGCGGGCCCTCGTCGACGACCAGGCGCGCGTCCGGCTCGACCAGCTGGCTGGGCCGCAACGCCACCGGTCCGTCCTGGCCGATCCGCACTTCCCCTGCCCGCACGGCTCCGGCCGCCGCGGAGCGCGAGGGAAAAAGGCCGCGGTCGGCCAAAACCGCATCTATCCGGGACTTCTTCACGCCGCGAACGCTAGCGAGCCCCCGGGGATGTAGCCGTTTATTCGTGCTTGAGGATGAGATGTCACATTGCGCTTCGACCGGTTACCGAATTTGATCTGGTCGCCTGGAGCAAATCGGGTAGAGAGGCCGGAGAGTCCGTCAATTGCAGCATCTCTGTGACCCCACTCACACACAAGTCGCACATACGTTCGTACGCTGTTCAAGGATTCGCAAGAGGAAACCGATCAAGGAGCACGACCAAACTTTCAAGGCTGATCCCCGCGTCGACATATCGCCTCGCTGCTTCCCACAGCGACGCACTCGACACAAACCGGGCTCACCTACCTCCCACGGATCCACACATATATAGAGATACATATCTCTCCTCCCTGTAGTAACCCCAGAAGCGCCCCGCCTCCCCGGCGGGGCGTTTTCTGTTGTGGAGCCAAATCTGGCGACTCGCCAGCGCAGGCGGATGACACAGAAGTGGCCGATGCGCCAGTTGATGCGCCAGTCCGACCATCGCCCTGTCGAACAGGGCAGCCGTTTCTGAAGCATCTGACCTAGCTATTACTTTGATCGCCGCCTATGGAAAACCAGAGCCGCGATCTTCCAACTGAAGCCCAAGAGCCGTGAGGCGCATAAGCAGCGCAGCGCAAATGCTTCTGGGACTGGCGCTGCTCTTGGCATTGGTCGGGGCAATCGGCTGGCTCGCCTACACCACCATCAAGGAGGCTCCAGCGGTTGTAGCGGCGGTGATAACGGGCGTACTCGCCATCCTCGGGCTGGGGGTACAGCGGTTCCTAGAGCAGCAACGGGAGGATGAGCGCATCCGCCGAGAGCGGATGGCGCCTATCTACGAGGAACTCGTTGGGCAGCTGCACCAGATCGCGGAGGGTTCAGTTGGGCCGGCCGATGTCGAAAGCTTCATTAAGGAGCTTGCTCGGAGCCTTCAGCTTTGGGGAGCCCCACCCGTTATCGAGGCCTTCAATACTTGGCGGGCAAAAGCGGTGGAACACGACGCAAAAGACGAGTCAGGATTCGACATGCTTTTGGCTTATGAAGACTTGCTCCTCGTGACCCGCGCCGACCTCGGAGTCTCGAACGAAAAGCTTGAGAAGGGCGACCTCTTGCGCCTCTTCGTCAACGACCTCGACGAGCATCTACAAGAGGGGTCGGCCCTACCTGGCAATCCCCTGCCCTGAGCGGCAGCTACAGAATGCGCAGCGGACCTGGGAGGTTGGCGCTAACGGGGTCGAGATCGAGGACCAAACATTCGCGTTCGTGATTTATGTTCGGGTTGTCCACGATCTGTTCCGCTTCCACCCTTGACGAAGTGGTGGCGTGGATCATCGAGGGGCTGCCGGCAGAGAGCTGCGCTTCCTCGGCTCGGAAGTCAAGCGTCTCCGCTGGATCGTCCTGTGAAGTCATAGCTTCGCCGTCATCGAGCACCCGGACGCAGTAGCTGCCCTTGTATTGATCAGTCACACACGCAGCGTAGAAGATCAAGCGGCGGTCTCGACCGCTTTCTCGGGGTCCCGTGCGAGGTAGGCGTCCATCCTTGCCCGCACATCGTCGTAGCTGCCGGGCAGCAAGTGTCCGTAAACGTCGAAAGTCGTCTGGATTTTGGAGTGCCCCATGACGAGCTGGATCGCTTTCGGGTTTGCCCCGGTGTCGATCAGGAGTGACGCGAAGGTGTGGCGGCACTCATGAAGGGTCAGCGTGGTCAAGAGAACGGGATCGCGGCCCTCCTCCTCGGCGACCTCCCGCTCGCCCAGGTTGTAGGCCCTCCAAGCTCGCCGCGCCCTGCCGTCGACGGTGGACGGGTAGAAGACCTGATCGGTGGCGCGACCGAAGATGCGATCCGTTCCCGTCCTCCCCGTCCTGACGAGTTGCTCATCGAGGAAGTCGCGGAGGATCGCCAGCAGGGGGATCGTCCGCTTCGCCGCCTCTGACTTTGGCTCGATCTCGCCCTCCTCCTGATCCCAGCCGCTTCTGACGTGGATCAGGTTCCTGGCGAGGTCGATGTCTTCGCAGCGAAGGGCCTGCAACTCGCCCCGCCGGAGGCCGGCATAGAAGGCAGTTGCCCAAAGCGCCCGATCCTCAGGAGGAAGCAGCTCGATCAACCTGCCGGCTTCATCGGGAGCAACGATCCGCCGCGGCCGTCTGGACGTGCCGGAAGGGAGATCGATTCCTTTGGTCGGTTCGTTCGCCAGTTCTTCTCGGTCGATGGCGCGCCGGTAGAACGCCTGGAGGGGGTTGAGAACGTTGCTGGCGCTGTGACCAGAGAGAGTCGCTAGCAGGTCGTCGGCAAAGTTCTGAACGTCAGCACGTCGAACCTCGAGGGGCGCAAACCGCCGAGTTCGGAGTCCTTGTAGCGGAGGCGCACGGCCCGCTCGTAGGAGCGGATCGTGTTCGGCTTGTAGCGCTCCTTCTTCTTCGGGCGGACTTCACCGGTCTCCATGCCGGCGACGAAATCGACCAACGCCTCATAGACCGTGCGCTTGTCGCTAGGCGTTTGGCGTAACTCTCCCTTTCGCGCCGCCGTCAGTGCTTCGGTCCGCCACGCTTTGGCCTCGCCCTTGGTCTTGAAGGTACGACGAACCTTTTTCTTCTCGCGACTGAGATAGACCCACGCCTCCCAGCCAGACTTGCAGCGGCAACGTTTGCCCTCCCGAGTTGGACAGACTCGCGCGTGCCTCCTGACAACGCCCTCAGCCATTGACCCGGCCCTCCCGAAGGAGAAGGTCGTCGCGCGTACGCGGACATGCATGCATAAGGTGAGAACCAGCCATAGGGAGGTGTCGTCTCCTTGTGGTCAGGCCCTCGGCGGCGCTCCAACGCCGTTCCGGGGGCCGCTTTTCGTTGCCGTGAAATCTACCGGCCAAGACCGACGCAGCAGGCTTCATGAGAGTTGCTCCAGCATCGGCGCTTCGGCATTCTCCGCGACCCAGCGCTCAAGCTCGATGACCGGGACCAGTCGCTTGCGGCCCCGGCGGATCAGGCCCAGGTGCGGAGCAACGTGCTCATCGAAGTAATCGGGGCCGACCCCGATGGCGGCAGCCGCCTCGGGCGGCGTCAGTGCGATCCGCGGAATAGAGGCGTTGAGCTTCTTCGCCATAACTCACCCTCGATCGCCACAGGTCGGTCTCGCCGGTCCATCCCTCGAAGCTAGCCGGGACTCTGACCACCTTGAAGGGGGATAACCCCGGGTAGGGGGTCGACCCCCCGGGGAAGGGCTGGCGCCTTCCGGACGAAGGCTCGGCTCCCTGCCGACTGCAAAGCCCGGGCATCCGTTTGCCCGGGCAAAGGCCGCTTCCCCGACATTCGACTGCCCGGGCAGAGCGCTATGCCCGGGCATAGCGAAGCCCTGGCTATGCCCGGGCAAACAGGCATGTATGCCGGGGCATCTCAAAGCCCGATCCCCTGGCTGAGTGAATGCTCGGCCGAGCGCTCGGTTTGCCGGTGCAGTTGAAGCCGGCGCTGTACCTGCTCCAGAGAAGCCCTCGCCCGCTCGTGCTCCAGGTGGCCGCTGCGATCCGCCGGCTTCGGCCCGAGCGCGCTGTCTCTGTCCACCACGCCGTTCCTCAAGCGGTAGCGCTCGATCCCCCGGACCCCCTTGTCCCATGCCGCGGCCTTGGAGGGATCGGCAGGCCGCTCGCCCAGCTCTGTGGTGATGTAGTCGGGCGGGGAGATCCGGGCGGCGGTGGCGGCGAGCCGCTCGCGGTCGGCGAGGAGCGATTCGATCACCGCCTCCTCGGCCCGGGCCTCGTGGCGCACCTCGGGCAGCTCGCGGGCCTCGGCCCCCAAGCACTGGGCCTCCTCGGCCGCCAGCCGCCCGCGGAGGTCGAGATCGCGTTCGCCGCGCTCGCGCTCGGCGCGGTCTGATCGACGCTCCCGCCGCGCCGGCTCGGACAGCCCTTCCCGCGCCTCCTCGACCCGCTCGACTCGCAACTCGTTCTCCCGCACCCGCTCGGCATGGCGGCGGTGGGCCTCCTGGTCGGAGTGCTCGGCCCCGACCTCGGCGCGCAGCTCCCGCAGTCGGGAGGCGAGCTGCTCGGAAGGCATCTGCGCGAAGCGCGAGCGCAGCGCCGCGTCCATCGCCGCGCTCTGGGCTCCGGAGCGCTCGGCCGCTTCGGCGATGTGGGCGAGACCGGAGCGCAGGTAGGGCGAGGGGGGTGCGATCTCCTCTCGCGCGATCTGCACCTCCGGGGTCGCGTAGAGGAAGGTCTCCCCCCGGGTGCGCGAGGCGGCGACGTAGAACTCCTCCCGGGTCATCGAGGGGTCGGCCATCACGAAAGCCGAATCCAGGGTGGCGCCCTGGGCCTGGTAGATCGTCGCCGCGTAGCCGTGCTCGATCGCCGCCGCCCCGTCCCTCGGGTTGACCCGCTCCAAGAAGACGGAATCGACACACACCTGCCTGCAGGTGTCGATTCCGTCCAACACCAGACGCCGGGACCGGGCGTCCACCTCCGCTATCCGCCACCTCTCGCGGTTGAAGACCTGACGGCGCTGGTCGTTGATCCGGGTGATCACCCGATCCGCGACCGCGAAGGACGCCTCGCCGACCGCGATCTCCTCGCCCCCGAGCTTCCCCTCGGCGGTCATCCTCTCCCGCGCCATCGCGTTCAGCTCGCGGACCTCGGCGTTTCGCTTCGCCAGCATCAGCGCGTCCTCGCCCCGGTCGAAGCGCTGCCACCAGTCGGCGACCATCGCCTCCCGTCGCGCGAGAGGGTCCTCGGAGACCGTCACCCGCTCGGCGCCCTCATAGACCGAGATCGCCTGGGCGCCTTCGCCCGAGCGGATCAGCTTCGCCCCTTCGCGCTCAAGCTCGCCGCGGTGGCGGATCACTTCGTCCAAGACGACCGGCTCGGTGCGGGAGACGAGCGCGGCGAAGAGCCCGCCGGCCTCGATCTCCCCGAGCTGGGCGGGGTCGCCGATCAGGACCAGCTTGGCCGCCGCGCGCTCGGCGTGGTCGATCAGCCTCGCCAGCGCCCGGGAGTCGACCATCCCGGCCTCGTCGACCACCAGCACCGAGGCCCGGGCGAGGCCCTGCCGACCCGCGGCGGCGCCGCGGTCGAGCCCTGCCAGCAGGCGGGCGACGCTGGTTGCGGCGAGACCCTCGGAGCGCAGGACGTTGGCGGCCCGCCAGGTCGGCGCCGCGACCCTCAACTCAGGGCAAGTCGTTTGAGCTGACCAACCTCGGGCCGCGGCGGCCAAAGCGTAGGTCTTGCCGGTCCCGGCCTCGCCGACGACGACGGCCAGGCCCTCGCCCCCCGTCAGGAGCCGCCGGACCATCGCCACCTGATCGGGCTTCATCGAAGGCCGCTGGGCGAGCACGCGGCCGACGATCAGCTCATCGGCGACGGCGCGATCGCGCCGGCCCGCCATCGCCTCGGCGCTGCCGAGCGCCCTCTGCTCCAGCTCCCAGATCTCGCGGGTGGTGAAGCGGGCGCCCTTCGGGCTCTCGGCGATGCGGATCACGTCACCGCGGTTGAGGTAGGCGTCCGCCAGCTCGACCACCTCGGGACCGGGAGCCCCGGCAGGGAGGTTGTCGGCAACGGCCTGGATGGCGTCGCGGCGGTCGAAGTGGGAGGCGTGGGCGGTAAGGGAGCGCTCGATCGCCGCGGCGGCGACCCGCACCTCGGGCGCCTCGGGCTCGCGGCCGAAGGTGGCATGGATCGTCTCCCTGCCGAGGCCGATCTCCTCGGCCTTGGCCCGCCAGAGGTCGCGCAGGCTCTCGGTGGCGAGGTCGGTGTCCTTCGCCTCCCTCGTCGCCAGGGTCGCGACCTGCATCGCCCGGGCCGATGCGACCTCGCCCCCTGCGGCCTCGAGGATCTCCGCGCGGCGGGTGGAGAAGACGCGGAGGTGCTCGGGATCGAAGCCCTCGACCTCGGCGATGCCGTTCCGCACCTCGCCCCAGCGCACCCCGAGGCGGCGGGTCAGCTCGTCGCGCAGGTGGGCCTCGTAGATGTAGCCGGCGGATTTCAGGTGGTCGTAGACGGCGGGGTGGTAGAGGCGAGTCCATCTGCCGTCAGGTCCCTTGGTCGCGTTGGCGACTAGGACATGGGTGTGGAGCTGGGGATCGCCGGCTCGGGAGGAGCGATGGGTGTAGGCGGCAGCGAGGTAGCCGTTGCCGGAGACGAACTCGTGGCCGCCGGCGCCGCGGCGGGTGAGGCAGGCGACCTCTTGCAGGTAGGCAAGGCCGGCCTGCACGGCGGCGGCGTGGGCCTCGGCGACATCGGCGCCGACCGGAGGGCCGGCGAGCGCCCAGGTCAGCGAGACCGACTTCGGCGCCGAGAAGGTGAGGTCGAAGCCGGGGACCGCCCCGCCCTGAACGTGGCGCAGGCCGAGCGGCTCCCCGGTGACCGGGTTCTGGCCGGTCAGGATCGCGACGAGCTGGTCGGGCTCGATCTCCCCGCAGAGACCAAGCTCCGCGGCGGCGTCTCCGGTCCACTCGCCCGGGGCCTCGCCCTCGCCCGAGTAGTAGTCCTCGGCGCCTTCGGCGACCTTCTCCAGGTAGTAGCGCTCCTGGCCGCGGCCGAGCCTTCCGGCCGAGAGCATCAGCGCTGTCCTCTGTGGCGGTGCGGGGCGAAGCCGAGCATCGGTGCCATGCCGTGGGTGCCACCGGGGAGCGTCGTCTGCATGGTGGCGGTGGGGCTGCTGCTGGCACCGGAGGGGAGCGCGGCGAAGGCCATGCCGGGGAAATGCCATCCGGGGCGCGACGGTCCCGGGGAATTTCCGGCGGTAAGGCTGCTGCGGTTCCAGGAACGGCGGGCAGATCGACGGCGAGCGCCGGTTCAGACCATCACTAGACAGTGATAGTGCGTGAGGGGTTCTGCTCTTGAGGTAGCGGTGCCTGCTGGGGCTCGACAGCGACCCTCTCTGTGCGAGGTCCCTTCCTTGAAGGAGCCTTCGGCTGCCGGAGGGCTGGGATCGCGTAGTCGGGGTTTCGCTGACTGAGACTGGAGTCAGCGGATTCGTGAGGCGGCTTCCTCCCGAAGCCGCCGCTCGATGGTCGCGACGGGGTTGTCCTCCTGCATCCGCTCGTGAAGGTAGCCACGCTCGGTGCGTGCCAGCCTGCGGACGCGCCGCCTTCGGTGACGGCCTTCATGAGCTGGCCTTCGGACGTCGGGGGCGCGGCTGGTAATCCGCGGAGTCCATGTGCCTCTGCGCCTCGCGATCGTCTCGGATCCTCACCAGCGCCTTCCTCTGTATCTGCCTGACCCACACCGGGCTGATGTCGAGTTCTTCGCCGATCTCTTTCAGCGTCCGGCATCTTCCATCCCCCATGCCAGTACGCATCCGAAGGACATGCGCCGAGCGGTCGTCAAGCTCAGACAGCTCGGGCTCGCCGAAGGCATCGAGATCGACGCGCGGCAGCCTTACCGGATGGGCCGGGTTGCGCTTTGACGGCTCACGTCGGCTCATTCGCTGACTCGTGCCCCACCGCCGAGACCAAGAGGAGGCGGCTCGGCAGACGTCATGCGGACTTACTAATGCGCCCAATCGGGACCGTGGTCCCGGTTCGAACCAGCTTCATCGTCGTCCTCCGGCTTCCTGTCGGCCGTGGTTTACAAGGCCGACGCCACAGGAATTACGCGCCAGCCCTCGCCCAGGTCCAGGGAGGCTGAAATGGGCAGCCTCACAGGGAGCAGGAGTTTAGGTTCTCCAGAACCAAAGCGGTAAGTTCTCTGAGCGTTCATAAGCAATCGCCATTAACAATCCGGGGGCAAGGGAATAGAGATCCACGACCAGATAGAGACCGCCCCGACCGTCAAGGCCGAGGCGGTTTCGGCTTGCTACCTAGCCGGACTTCGTGATGGAAAGAACCGGCACAGCCGATCCGGTCATTGCGACCCGCATCCTCCTCACCCCCTTTTAGTTTGCTTAAAGAATCTAAAAGCAAACGCTACCGGGGCAAAAAGGCGCGAATACCAGGCCCTTTCTGATAACTACCTGGAACCCATTGCGTTCAGGGAACGATGAGGAAAGGCGAAACCCAAGAGGTGCCCAACTCAACCGCCAAGGTGCGGGTCACGTCTCAGCCCCCCACGCGGCTGGATCGGCTCGCCGTCGTCTTCGCCGACCCGATCCGGTTGAAGATCGTTACCGAGTTATTCCGCCGCGAAATGAGCTCGTCGCAGTTCTTCGAGGCTTTCGGCGGCGGTACCCCAGCCCGCCTCAATCGTCATTTCAAGCGACTGGCCGAGTACGGCTGGCTTCGGCTCGTCAAAGAAGAGCGCGGCGGCCGCCGCCGAGGTGCCGTGGAGCACTTCTACCGGGCGCCTGAACTCGCGATCATCGAGGAAGAGTTGTGGGAGCAGCTCCCGGCTTCGCTCCGCGCCGAGTTCAGTTGGCGCACCTTCGAGCAGTTCTCCGAGCGGGTCAAAGATGCCTTGGAAGCCGGGACCTTCGACGCCAGGGCCGATCGGCATTTGACCTGGACGCCGCTGGTTCTCGATGAGCGCGGGCGCACCGAGATTCTGGATCTGGCAATGGCGCTCTTCAGATCGCTGCTCGAGGAGCAGGCAGACGCGAGAATTCGCTTGGCGAGTTCGGGCGAGGACCCCATCGAGACGACCGTGGCGATCGCAGCGTTTGACTCGCCGCGCTTGCAGCGCAACCGCTCCGGCCTGATCCTGCCGCGGCCTCCCGAGACGAGCCGCGTTCCCTTGTCGCATTTCCCGGTCAGGCTGGCAAAGGTTCTCAGCAACCCCTTGAGCCTCAAGATCGTGAAGGAGCTGAACCTTCGCGAAATGAGCGCTTCGGGCTTCTATGAAGAGTTCGGAGGCGCGGCCCGGCTCTCCGATGTGAATCGCCGGTTCAAGGTGCTGGCGGAAGACGGATGGCTCGTCAAGGTCCGGGAGGAGACCGGTGGTCGACGCCGCGGTGCGACCGAGCATTTCTATCGAGCGCAGGGGCCGGCGACCTTCGAGACCGACACCTGGTCTGAGGTGCCGGAGCCGATCCGCGCCACCTTCAGCTGGCGAGTTTTCGAACAATTAGCCGAGCAGGTACGAGAGGCGATGGATGCCGGGACCTTCGACGCCCGACCGGACCGCCATCACACCTGGATGCCCCTCATCCTCGATGAGGTTGGCTGGAGGCAAGTCATCGCGGCAGTCGATGCCGCCTTTCACGATCTTGAGCCGCTGCAAGCCGCAGCGAAAGAGAGGCTCGCGAACACCGGGGAGGAGCCGATCATCGCCACGGTCTATCTGGCGGCCTTCGAATCGCCGGCAGGATCGGACGCTGGCACCTGGGCCGTGGATTAGAAACCTAATTGCGTTTGAACCGCCTGACCGGGCGACCTAATTTGGCTCCATTGTTCTTTCGCGGTCGAAGACCCTGGGCCGCGACCAACCAATGAAGCCATGGACACATTCGAGATCCCAAAAGTCGACGGCCGTCTGACACAAGCAACCACCCACCCTCTCAGGGTCCGCTTTCTTCGGCTATTGGCCGACCGGACAAGCCTCACGGCGGGTGAGGCGCGCCGCGAGATCGAGCAGGGCGGCGGGGAAGCCACCCTCAGTGAAGTGGGCTACCACGTTCGGGTCTTGGAGTGCCTCGGAGCCGTAGCGGTGGCGAGCCCGGCGACCCGAGAGCGGGGCATCTCCTTTCGTGCAACTGACATTGGCGAGCTTCTCATGCTCGCCATCGGAGCGGCCCCACGCAAGATCTAGCCCTCTTCAAGAGCCTGCCCGGCAAGCAGAGTGCCTCTGGTGAAAGTTCACCCCATCCGTCGCACTCGGGCAGAAGTCGGTCCAGCGCTCGCCCAAGATGGGGACATCCAGACTGGTGGTGTCCTGGGTGAGTGGCTGGGCCGCAATCTTCACCGACCATGACGACGCCCCGAATCCTCACCCCCGACGAGCGAGATGCTCTCTACCGCAATCTCATCGTGCGACTGACCGGAATCAACGACGTCTACATCGCAATCGAGGCCGAAGATTGGGACCTGGCCGATCGCCTGAGCCGCGAATTTTCCGATCTTCTTCGTCTGGCTCAGGACTTGGGCTGGGGAGAAGAGAGCAGAGAGGCAGTGTTGACGGCCCCGCCTGAGGTCCTGCGGGGCGCGCTGTCGCGCTTGCAGGAGAGAGCGAGGACGGCAGAGCGCGACGAAGCGGCCGAGCGCGAAGAACTGGCGGCCCAAGGCCACCAGAATCAGCTACTTCAAGATGTTTGCTCGCGGCAACTGGCCGGCCTGGGAACGAACAGCAAAGACCGAGATCGGGGAGCCGGAATGACTTAGAGCCCTCCCAGCACTCGGTCAGGCGAAACCTCTAGCGCGGCGATCAGCCGCAAGAGGGTCGTCAGCCTGACCTCGCGGACTCCTCGCTCGATGCGCGACACCTGGACCGACGTGAGGCCCGACCGGTCGGCCAAGTCCTCCTGCGTCCATTCCCGCTCAAGGCGCACTTCTCGTAGTCGGCGGCCGAAGACGGCAACTTGATTCACCGCCGGATCGTCGGGCCACAGAACCAAAACGTCCAGAACCAACCCGGTAGGTGCGTCTGTGCTCGGGGCCAGGGATAAACCTCAGGGAGTATTGAACGCAGCTCTTTTGATCAAGCGCAATTCTTGCGCTTGATCGTTCGGAATTGCCGTGGTATTCAATCGGCTCTCGGTGAGGCGCAGGGGTTGCGGAGGACACCCATCCGTGGCGCCGTCCTTGCCTTCACACCTGACCGAGACACGGTTTGCTGCCATGCCGCGAACCCTGCCGTTACCCAATACCAACGTTGATCGGAGGAGTTCGTGAAAGCAGGGCAGCGCGGAAGGAAGGTTCGAAACTGGCCTGGGGCAAGTGGGTACCACAGAACGCTTGCACTGGCAGCCGCCTTCCTGGCTGCTCTCATCCTCCCCACCACTGCCTCCGCCGCCACGTGCACCGACACCTGGACCGGACCCACCGAAGGTAGCTGGACCGCCGCCTCCAACTGGTCCGCCGGACACGTTCCCACCGAAAGTGACGTCGCCTGCATTGGCTCCGGCAAGACGGTCAACGTGACGACGGGAACTCAGAAGGCGAGCGTGGTCCAGGGGGAAGGAGCCCTGAAGATCGAAAAAAGCACGCTCGAACTCCTCAGCTCCTCGGAAACCTCGCAAATCAAATCGTTGACGATGAAATTCGAAGCAGTGCTCACTGGGCCGGCCACGCTTAAGGTCACCGGCTCTTTCTCCTGGCCCAACGAAAGCACGATGTCGGGATCGGGGTCGACCATTGTCGAACCGGGCGTCTCCGGCACCCTCGCGGCGGCCAAGGCGAAACTCATCGGCCGTCGCTTCGTCAACCGCGGCAGCCTCACCTACAGCCGTCAGATCGTGATGTCCGAAGGCGCAGTATTCGAAAACGCGGGCACGCTGCTTGCCGCCGCGCCGGAAGCAATCAAGGTCGCAGAAGGCTCCAAATCAGCGCCCTCCTTCGTCAACGCCGGGATGCTCAGGAAGACCGAAGGAACGAGCGAAGCTCCGGTCGAAGTGAGCTTCGAAAACCGGGGGACCGTTAATGGGGAAAAAGGCTCCTTCGCCTTCCGCACTGCTGGACCAACCTTCACCCTCGCCAACGGCAGTGTCCTCGAAGGGGGAATCGCCTTTAAGGAAGCGAGCGTCACGGCTGGATCCTTTACCGGCAGCAGTGCCGTGCGCCTGATGAAAAAAGCCACGATGGCGATGGCGACCGGCGCTAGCTCCACCGTCGGCAGCCTGACGATGGAATTCGAATCGGCCCTGAACGGACAGGGCACTCTCACTGTCT
>Ga0070712_100001045_pt1 | contig 16718 bp, 18 predicted proteins | sample LARL81metaG_FD_71396 | JGI IMG/M metagenome (GOLD analysis project Ga0070712, IMG submission 71396) | Corn, switchgrass and miscanthus rhizosphere microbial communities from Kellogg Biological Station, Michigan, USA - LAR L8-1 metaG | ecosystem: Host-associated > Plants > Roots > Rhizosphere ...
CTGTGCGCGTTGAGGAACAGGCCCATCTTGGGCTTTCCGGAGCGCAGTTGCTTCTTGAATTCTGATCCTGTAAGTGCGGGGTCTGGCATGTATTTTCCTCCTGGGACGCGAATTGCGTAGTGTACCGTATCGAGCCGGATGAACTGCGAATGGGGAGTAAATTTTTGTTGTGACCCGGGGATAGAGATTCCTCGTGTCTGGCTTCGCTCGTGCGTCGGAATGACAAGTGACTGCGGTGAGCCTATAGTGTCATCACGTTTGGAGATGGTATGAAGCTGCTTTTGAATTGGGTGCTCAGTGCGCTGGCGGTCTGGGTTGTTTCCAAGATCGTGCCCGGCTTTTATGTAAGCGGAGTTGTGGCGGCGTTGATAGCGGCGCTGGCGATCGGTTTCATCAACGCAACGATTGGATTACTACTAAAAATCATTACCTTTCCTCTAACGCTTCTGACTCTGGGGCTGTTTTGGCTGGTGATCAATGCGCTGATGCTGGAGTTGGCTTCGGCGGTCGTGCCAGGGTTTCAGATTCGCGGATTCTTTGCGGCTTTCATCGGGGCAATCGTTTTGAGCCTCGTGAATCTGCTGCTGAAGGCGATTGTTATGCCTAAGAATGAGCAGCGGTAGCTTACAAGAAAGACACTCACCACAGGGAACACAGGGTTTCACAGGGACTTCTGCTTCTTTGGCTGCGCTGACTTCTTCGGTTTCAGGGCTTGCCAATCTTCTTCTTTCAGCATGCGGCCTAGCGCGCTGAATTCTCCTGCGCCTTGGAGGAATTCGCCGCCGTCCATGCGGATGACTTCTCCGTTGATGTAGCTTGAACCATCACTTACCAGAAACGCTGCGACGTTCGCCAGTTCATCGACTGTTCCGAAGCGATGCATCGGGTGACGCTCGAGCGCGAACTTCTCGAGCTCTGGACTTGGCAAGACGCGGGAGAATGCGCCTTGCGTGGGGATGGGACCGGGCGCGATGGCGTTCATGCGGATGCCGCGGTCTCCCCACTCGACAGCTAGGCTGCGCATGAGAGCTTCGACTCCAGCTTTTGAGACGGCGGACGGCACGACGTAGGCAGAACCAACTGGGGCGTACGTTGCGGAGATACTGAGAACTGTACCTTTATGTTTGGCGGCGAGCCAACGGCGGCCGCAGGCCATCGTGCAATTTAGAGTGCCCATGAGGACGATGTTGATGACTGATTGCCATGCATTGGGCGAGAGATCCTCAGTGCGGGAGATGAAGTTGCCCGCTGCATTGTTGACGAGGATGTCGAGCGCGCCATCTTGCCAGATCGTATCAATCATCCTCTCGACGGCGTCGAAGTTGCGAACATCGCAGGGGATGGAGTGAATCGGGCCTTTGCTCTTCAGCTCGGCCGCTGTGGCGTTGAGGATTTCTTCGCGGCGACCGCAGATGTAGACAGTCGCTCCGAGTTCGAGGAAGCGGGTGGCCATGCCTTTGCCGAGGCCGGTGCCTCCGCCGGTGATGAGGATGCGCTTGGACTTCAGAAGGTCGGGACGGAACATGCGATTGAGTAATTGAGAAATTTAGTAATTTGTAATCGAAAGGCTCTCCAGTTGTTTGGGATAGCCCAAATTACTCAATTACCAAATTACACAATTACTCAATCGCACGCGACTCGGAATCCATAATCAGCATACTGAAATTCTGGTGGGATGCTGGAGCGGGCGGAGCAGCGGGCGACTTTGATGTGGTGGCGCCAGGAGCCTCCTCGCGAAGACTTGCGCGGCGGTTTCAGCGGACTTTGATCAGGACCTTGCGGATTGCGGTCGGGCGAGATCGCGTAATAATTCGGGTCGTACCAGTCGTTGCACCATTCGTGAACGTTGTCGCCGATGTCATAGAGACCGAATTTGTTGGGCGCATACTGTGCAACGATCTCTGGTCCGTTTTGCCAGCGTGTCGCGTAATTCGGCAGAGATTGCGGCGGATCGTCTCCCCAAGGGAACTGCTTTTGTTCGAGGCCGCCTCTCGCGGCGCATTCCCATTCAGCTTCTGTCGGAAGACGGAAATGCCGGCATGTCTGCGCGCTCAACCATTCGCAGTAGCGAGTTGCTTCGTGCCAGGAAACTCCTGCGACGGGTTGCTGCTGGTGATTGAAGTTTGAGTCGTTCCAGAATGGAGGAGGAGTTGTTGATGTCGCGCGGAGGAACTGGCCGTAGTCTTTGTTCGTGACTTGTGTTGCGGCTAACAGGAAAGAGTCGATCCAGACGCGGTGGATTGGCCGCTCGCAATCCTGACCTTTGTCAGAGCCCATCAGGAGCCAGGACGCCGCGATGCGAATCAGATCGGGCGCGAGGGCGCGATTTCCTTCTGGGATTTTCGAAATAATGGTGGTCGAGTGCATATCGATTTGCCGCGCGCTGTCTTCAGAGATAAAGTTTACCAGCGCTCACAGTGGAGGCCGCGATGGCTGAGCAGAAGTTTAAATTCACGCTGAAGATTCAAGGCAAGGAAGCTGGCGTCGTGTCGGCGATAACTCCGCCTGTCGATGTCAAAGAGACTTTTGGCACGAGAGGCCGTGTGCCAGTCCGTGGAACGATCAATGGATTTCCATTTCGGTCGTCGCTGATGCCGATGGGTGGCTGCCACATGATGCCAGTCAACAAAACTTTGTGCGAAGGCGCAGGAGTGAAGCCTGGGGATCTCGTGGAAGTGGTCATGCAACGTGATGAAGAAGAGCGCAGGGTCCAGGCTCCTCCGGAGCTTGAGAAAGAATTGAAGAAGAACAAGAAAGCGCTGGAAAGATGGGAAAGTCTCTCGTTCACTCATAAGAAGGAGATGGCGGCTTCCATCAGCGGTGCGAAGCAGGAAGAGACGAAGAAGCGGCGACTGGCGAAGGTCGTGCAGGTGCTGAAGACCGGAGCGAAGTGGACAGGTTGAGTTTCCCTTGGACTGCTGACTACCTGAGGCGAATTTCCTTCACAATTTCTGCAACTTCATTTTCCTGAAACAGGCGGATTGCGGCTATGCCAGCTGCTCCGGCTTCGAGACATTCTTTTGCATTCCCCAGAGTGACTCCACCAAGGGCTAGCACCGGAATCTTTGCGTTGCAGGCTGCGCGAAGTTTAGCGAGACCAGCAGCCTGTATGTTTGGGACGTCTTTCTTTTCAAAGACTGGGCCGAAGACGGTGAACGTTGCTCTTTCTTTCGCAACCCGGGCCACTTCTTCCGACGAGTGACATGACACTCCTACCAGCGGATCTCGTGGTGAGCTTTCGCGGGCGGGTGCGCCCGCGCCACATTTCTCCCATAGATTCCGCACTTCTCCGGGCGTGATGTCTTCCGAACGAAGATGAACGCCGTCCGCGCCTACTGCCAGGGCTACATCAGTTCGGGAGTTGATCAGAAGAGTGGTTCTTAGTTCTCGGTTCTCAGTTCTCAGTCTGTGTAGGACCGCTACTGCTCCGCTAGCCAGGGATTCGAGTTGACGCGTTAAAAGGTCTTTTTCTCGGAGTTGGATGTAGTCGACTCCTGCGCGGGCCGCTTCGGCGATCTTCTCAAGGAGGAGACGGCGGCGAGTGGGTTCGTCGGTGCCGAATGCCGTACGGTCGGTGATGTAGTAAAGAAGGCAGCTGTCAGCCATCAGCTCTCAGAACTGATAGTCTACGGTCTGGTTTTCGCGATTTCGGGCATGACGTCACCCTTCTTTTTTGGCGCCTCGCCTAGATGATGTTTCGTCAGGCCGGCGCGGAGGAATTCGAAGGCTTCTTGGGGATTGTCGACGATCTTGAATAGTTCAAGGTCCTGCGGTGAGACTGCGCCGGCATCAACGAAGGCCTGGAAATTGATGATCCTGTTCCAGTACTCGCTGCCGTAGATGATGACGAGAATTTTCTTTGCCAGCTTGTCGGTTTGCGCAAGTGTCAGGATTTCGAAGAGTTCGTCCATGGTTCCGAATCCGCCGGGAAAGATGACGAGTCCCTTGGCGAGATAGGCGAACCAGAATTTACGCATGAAGAAATAGTGGAACTGAAAATTCAGCGACGGCGTGATGAAGCCATTCGGGTGCTGCTCAAAGGGCAGCTGAATGTTGAGGCCAATGCTTTTGCCCCCGGCTTCATGTGCTCCGAGGTTGGCCGCTTCCATGATGCCCGGGCCTCCACCAGTCGTGACTACAAAACGGTGGCGGCGCGCGGGAATCGTAATCGACCACGTGGTCAGCATGTGAGCGAGCTTGCGAGCGTCTTCGTAGTAGCGGGCCATGTCAACGCTGGCCTGGGCGCGCTTCAAGTCCTGTTGGAGTTGCTCCGGGCCAATCGCAGAGTCAGGATTGCGTTCAAGATCGGCCAATGCTTGCATGGCGTTCTCTCGCCCGTGAAATCGGGCCGAGCCGAAGAAGACGACCGTGTCCTGAATCTGCTCGCGGCGGAAGCGGGCCAGCGGTTCCTGGTATTCGGCCAGCATGCGAAGGATGCGGCCGTCAGGGCTATTGAGGAATGGTTCGTTCTGGTAGGCGACTGGTGCAGATTTGAGTTCAGTCATGTGTACTCGCGTTGCAGATCATGCGGATCTTTCGGGTTAAGAACGTGCAGTGCTAGTGATGTTCGTGGTAGTGAAGAGCCTCCCAGAAGCCGATCCAGATGTCGAGCAGGCCCAGGCCACTGCAGATACCACGGAAAAATCCGTTGGAAACGACTGTACGAAGCGCAGGAAATGACAGCAATAAATAGTTATCGGTCCACTCGGGGGTCCAGGGAAGGATGATGAGCAGAACTCCCGCAACCGCGCTGATCAGTACGAATAAAAAGACGGAGGTGCGGTGCATCCAGAGCTGGATCGCGGACGTAGGGCGTTCCTCGGCATCATCCAGAACGGTGGAGTGAATGTCGGGTGCCGGAGCTGGTTCAGGAGCCTTGCCGGGTGCGCTGGAGAAGGTCGGATCAGTCATTCAGGGAAGCTCCGTCCCCAGCGGAAAATTGCGACACGTGCTTCCCATCACGATTTTGGAAACAGCCATCCGGGTATTTTACGACTTCAGGGCCTTTATGCGCTCGGAGACGTCGCGGTAGTCGATGTTCGAGCCGTAAACGTCCATGAAGTGCTTCAGGGCAGAGGCTTTATCGCCGGCCGTTTCGTAGGCGGAGGCGAGTTCGTAATTGAGGGCGGTGCGGGTTTCGCCGTCAATCGTCGGAACTGCGAGAGCCTTGTCGTACCAGCGGACGGCGGCTTCGGGTACGCCTTTTTCCAGGAAGCATTGTGCCAGCCAGGTGTACGTCTGCATGATCTGGGCGAATGGATGTCCACGATCGAAAGACTGGCTAGCTTTCTGGAGTTCTCCGATAGCTTCGTCGAGCAGACCCATTTCGCGGAAGGCGATGCCGAGGTTATAGTGCGTTTCGGGATCTTCGTCGGAATTGGCGACGTCGGCTTCCAGATCCTGCTTGAGCTCGCCGAACATTTCGGCAAGGTCGATACCGGGGTCTTCCCCGAACGGAGACGATTTCGCAGCCGGAGCAGCGGCCGGAACGATAGGCGCAGCCGGCTGGGGCTTAAGAGCTGCAGGAGTTGGAGCAGGCGCCGCAGAGGCGACGGGCGCAGGCGGAGTTGACCGCGGAGCCTGCGGGACAACTGGTGCGACGGGCGCGCTCGGTGATGCAGAAGCAGCTGCACTGGCCGCTAGCGGAGGCCTGGCGGGCGCAACAGGAACAACTGGTTGCGTGGCCGCTGCTGTGGGCTTCGCCTTGGCAGCGGGTCCGGGTTGGGCCTGCGGTACGGGAGCCGCGTGCAGGAAATCTTCCCCAAGCGAGGATTCGATGTCTGCGACAAACTCGCCGAGTACAGGCGCGGGTTGTTTCGCGGCCGCGGCGGGCTTCGCCTGTGCCGCTGGTGCTGGCGCCACGGGTGGCTTTTTGGCTACTGTGCCCGGGAGGAAGCCGTCGCCGAGCGACGACTCAAGATCGGTGACAAACTCTTTAAGGACTCCGGGCTGCTGCGGCTCCAGCTCAGGCGCCGGTTCATGCTTAGCGACCCGTTGCGGCTCTGGCTCTGGCTCCGGTTCGGGTGCCAATTCCGCGACCACCGGAATCTCTTCAACAGCAGGCTCGGCCTCGATGGCAGCAGGAGGTTCTTCTATAGCAGCCGGTTCTTCCACGGCCTCGGCTGAAGGAACATCTTCAGCGGTAAGCTCTTCCATTACAGGCTCAGCTTCGACCTGAGCCTCTTCGGCGGGCATCGTTGCAGCGTCGACTTCAGCCCGCAGCTCATCGATCTTGGCCTGATCGTGTGTCAGGGTCTGCAGCTTGGCCAGGGCAGCGAGGGCCTGCTCCGGCATGCTATGACCCAAATAGAAGCGAATTTCTTCGACAGTTTCCGCGACCCGCGGGTCTTCTCCGGCACGCTTCGGCGGCGCGGCCACTTCAACCTCTTCTTGTGCCGGCTCCTCTACTGCAGCAGGCGGAGTACCGTCAGCCTCAACGGTGATGGCATCATCCCATTCGGACGAAAGGTCAATCTCTTCGGACGAGCCAGCACTAACTTCTGCCGCCGGCTCGGACGACTCTTCCACCACTGCGAACTCAGTCGCAGCTTCAGCGGTTTCGGCTTCTGGCTGGGCGGCCGGCCAAGGCGATGGCGCTTCTACCGTTGCTTCTTCGACGGCAGCCGCTTCGGGCTCTTCGACACTGATCTCAGCAGAAGCTTCTTCGATTGCGAACTCCGCTACTTCCGGCTCGGCTTCGGCTACCTCAGGCGCGGGAGCATGGATCTCAATCTGTTCTTCCTCAGAAACTACGCTGTGAGCGGGTGTGGAAGATCGCTCTTCATAACGCTCAGCGAGTTCGCTGTAGCGGGAAGCTTCCTCCGGGTGATCGGAATCCGAATAGATCCTCTGTAAGGTGCGGCAGCAAAGGGCAGCTTCTGCGAAGCGCCCGGCGCGAGTATGCAGCGCCGCAAGGCGTTGATTGATTCGCAGATCATTCGGAGCCATTGGCAGGACGGATGTGAGCGGCCCGAGCGCCTTGGCAGGCATGTTGTAAGAAATGAAGAGTTCGGCGTCGGTAAGTGCAGCGCGGACCGCAAGCGCAACCTCATCTGAATAGTGCTGATGGATGGAAGGCGCTGTGGATTCCAAGTCGTCGATCAGGACGACTGCTTCTTCAGGCGTTATGAGCTTGTTGCCCGAAGTTCCACCGAGCTGGCTGACCACCTGCTGGTAATTCTGCATGTGCAGGAGATTCTGCGGCTCAACCTGCGCAAGTTTCTGATAAAGATCGCGAGCCTTGCCGAGATCGCCTGACTGAACGCTGGCATGGGCCAAGAGTTCGCTGACTTCGCTGACGTGGGTGGTCTCGCCGGCTTTGTTGAAAAGATCGAGAAGTTTCTGCAGGGAATCGGGGTTGTCGCGGACGTGCCCGATGATGGTGTGCAGGCTCTTGAGAACTTTGTCAGAATTTTCCGCCAAGAGGCGCTCGGCGTGTTGATCGAAAACCTGGAGAGCGCTCTCGTATTGGCCAGCCTGCATCAGGGCGTCGGCGAACGTCGAGATCGCTGGCAGATCGTTGTGAACGGTCAGCAGCTTGTTCGCGATGCTACCTGCCTCGGAAAGCTGGCCGGTCAACAGGTAGGCTTTGAGCAGATCGCGCAGTCCGTCAGGATTGGAATCGATGTCGGAGATTTTCTGGTACGCGGAAACAGCGCCGGCGGCGTCTCCGGATTCGAGCAGGTTCTTGGCCTGCATCTGCAAGGCGTGGGCGTTGCCCGGATCAAGCGTCAGCATGCGCTGCAAAACTTCATCTGCAGCGCCAAGCGAACCCTTGGCCCGCATGCTTTCCGCGGCGGCGGCGAAAATCTCCCAGGCTTCCTTCTTCTTGCCGAGACGGACGTAAACTTCGGCCAGCTTGACGCGCATCTGGCTGTTTTCCGGATCCATTTCGAGGATCTTCTGGAAAATGCGGATGGCGTTTTCGAACTCGTTGGCCTTTAGAAATTCTTCAGCAACTTGAAGATACTGAGCGCGGGCATCATTAAAGAGCCCCTGCTGGGTGTAGAGTTCAGCCAGCTTCAGCAAGCCCTCGAGCGAAGGTTTGAGCTTGCAGATCTTCTTGTACATGGCGATGGCTTTGACCGTGAACCCCTGGCCGGCATAAGCATCGCCTACATTCTTGAAGCACTCGGTAGCCTTGTCGCTCTCGCCGAGACGCGAGTAGAGGTCGCCGACGGTATTCGAAACCGTCAGGTCCTTGGGATCGTTCTTGAGAACTTTCTCGTACTCGGAGATGGCATTCTGAAGCTTGCCCTGTTGGACATACTTCTCCGCAGAGGCGAGAACCTTTTGCTTGTTGAAGCCGAACAATGCCATAAGAGCGTCGAACTCCAGACCCAGGTGTTACCGATCTACGAATTCAGATCAAACGAATTCATACCGCGAATTCAAGCAACTCTGCGACTGAACCCGCTGAACACTTGGGGGCTGCTCCCGGGTGCGCGTCGCGGACGACTCTACCTTTATCGGCAGATAGCCGACCGGACAAGGCCAATTGTACGTCTGGAAGTCATGGAAGGCATGGTTACCAAGGGTTACCGAAAGGGAGTGTACTTAGGGTTACCGAAGGAACGAGTGGCCTTTGAGCTCCAAAATGCCTGCTTTACGGGCCCAAAGACTACGATAATCACTGTCATGCCTGAGCCAACTCCCTGGTCACGGTGCTCTCGCAGGCATTCGTTGCTTATACCATCGAGTTCGACAGCGAGGCCGAACATGGCTTACCCCACCGCACCAGTCAAGGTGGGGATCCTCACGCTCCATGGCTGGTTTCGATGGGGCGTCCGACTCTAGTTCTCGAGTACGGCCAGCCACTTTCGGATAGCCTGCTGCAGTGGGTTGGCCCGAGATTGCACCTCTTCTATGTTGTGGAAGAATGCCAGTCTTCTTCCGTCAGCGTAGTCGCCTTGCAACAATCCCGATCGGTCATTGATTTTGGCGCCGCTCGGGAACACGAGGCGGATGCAATCCTTCTGATACAGGTTGAAGACGATCATGTAGCGTTTGTACTTCTTCGGATCGGACGGCTTCATCTCTCCCGCATAGAAGAAGGTCGGTGCATTCCATTTGATTTCTTCGCCGATCTCGGGATCTGTGCTCAGAATAGTCTGTCTGAGTGCCGCGACAACCTCTTTCAGTGGGTGCTTGAGTTTCTGCATGTAGGCGTCAACCTTGTCAGGTTCGGATGCCTTGGTGAGAAGTTCCTGTTTTTTCTTCATACGTGTCGTCTCACGAAAAATGAACCTCAGGACACCGTGCTGGCTGCAGTGCGCGACCGTAATTGCATTTCGCGGAGTTTCGCTCCAATCCAGGCTGGCGGCAATGCAAGAACAATCAGCGACAGCGGGTACCAGTGTGGGCCGAACCCGCTGTTCCATGTGGCTACGGCGCCAAGGATGCTCACGACCAGGCCGATCAATCCGCCGATAAGTGCATGTTGCATCGGCCGATGCGGGGCGAGTCTCGCGATGATGTAGCTGGCGACTACTCCATAGATGGCGCGATACGTGGTGGCCAGCAACAGCCACGGATCGGGCATTGGTTGTCCGAGGGCCGGAGTCAATCCGACTGCATGCAGACCGAGATCGGTGCCGAGCGACAAAATGATCGCCGTCAGCATGCCGACGACAAGAGCGAGAATGCTTCTCCCGATGTGGCGTGAGGGTACGTTTTTCTCCGCGGTGATCGAGTTCATTTCTTTCCCTTTCCGGGCGACGGCGATTCCAGTAACTTCGCCAGGCGGTCATAACCCAGAGCCACGCCGTGCTCAACGGAAGTTTTCAGGACTATGTCGCGCGCAGCCTGGGATTCATATCGAATGGTCTGCGTTAGAGTCGTGACACCGCCTTCTTCCTTTAGAGTGACGGTCCCCACTGCTTCGCCTGGATACCAGGTTTGATCGAACTTCTCGGTGGCGACGATTCTCTCTGGCCGGACAAATTCCAGGCAGCGGCCACTCATCCCCATCTCAAAGCCATCGGGGCTTCGCCAGACATAGCGAAACGATTCACCCGCTTTCAAAGCTACTTCGCAGACAGCAAGGGAACCTCCGGGAACTCCAAAGAACCATCGGCGGAGCAGGTCGGACTGGGTAAACGCGTCGAAGACCTGACGGCGAGGTGCGGCGAAGACTCGCCGGAATGTAATCTCGCGATCTGTGGGGGTAGTCAGTTGGAGAGTCCCGGGATTGCGATAGCCGTTCAGCCAGTCAGTGGCCTCCTCAAGCGGCTTGGCCACGAGGCGACGCGGACGTCGCTGCGCCGAACGCTCCTGCGAGATCAACCCGGCACGCTCGAGCACTTTGAGGTGCTTGGAGATGGTCGGCTGACTGAGCCGGAACGGCGCCGCCAGTTCATTCACAGACGCTTCTCCTAAGGCCAACCGGGCAAGAATCGCGCGCCGGGTCGCGTCGGCTAATGCAGAAAACGTGATGTCGAGAGGATCAGCAGCTTTTTTATGGCTCATTGGCTATATTGCTAAATAGCTATATAGCCAAACCAGCATTGATTGTCAAGAAGAATCGTCGGTTGCTGCGGAGGTCAGCACGAGCAGCAATAGCGGGGTTCGGTCTGTTATCTCCCACTCAAACCTTACTCGCTCTAGTCGGAGTGATAGCCTGTCTCCGTGGGAAAGGAAAAGACCAGCGAGGTGCTGACGCTCGGCGGGCGTGAGGTTTCGATCACGCATCCAGATAAGTTGTACTTCTCGAAGCAGGTCCGCGTTACCAAGCTTGATCTTGTCCGCTACTACCTCGCCGTGGCCGAGGGAGCTCTGGGCGGAATCAAGGATCGCCCCATCGTCCTCAAGCGTTTCGTCAACGGGGCTGAAGGCGAGGCGTTTTATCAGAAGCGAGCTCCGGAACAGCGCCCGTCATGGCTGCGGACGGTGACGTTGTCTTTTCCCTCCGGCCGGACCGCCGAAGAGATTGTCGTCGATGACGTCGCAGGTCTCGCCTGGATCGTGAATTTGGGATGCATCGAACTTCATCCTCATCCCCTCCGCTCTGCCGACCTGGATCATCCGGATGAATTGCGGATCGATCTTGATCCGATTCCGGGCGTCGAATGGGATCAGGTCCGCCGCGTGGCTCTTGAGGTGAAAGCGTTTCTCGAAGAGCTCGGTCTGGATGGCTGGCCTAAGACGAGCGGCTCACGTGGCATGCATGTGAATGTGCGCATCGAGCCGCGCTGGACGTTTCCGGAAGTCCGCCGCGCCGTGGTGGCGCTGTCTCGAGAGATCGAACGCCGCGCGCCCACGCTCGCAAGTTCCAAGTGGTGGAAGGAAGAGCGGCACGGCGTCTTCCTCGATTACAACCAGAATGCGAAGGACCGCACCACCTGTTCGGCATACTCCGTGCGTCCCTTGCCCGATGCGCGCGTTTCGGCGCCGCTTGATTGGAGTGAGGTGCCAAATTCCAATCCAGAGGACTTCACCTTGTTTACGATGCCGGAACGTTTTGCCAAGATCGGCGATCCACATGCCGAGATGAACTCCTCGCCCGGATCGCTCGTTAAACTCTTGGAATTCGCTGATCGCGACGAAGCTGCCGGATTGGGAGACGCTCCGTGGCCACCTCATTTTCGCAAGACGAAGTCGGAAGGGACGAGAGTCGCACCATCTCGTGCAAAGTCAGCTGCGAAAAAGCCGCGGGTCAAGATGCCGCTGATCGTGGTGGCCAACTCTCCAGATAAATCGGCCGCGCTTGCCGGGCTCGAACGGTGGAAGGCCAGCCACGCTGAGGCTGCGGGTCACTTGGCGGTGGACGATGTGCTTGTCGATTCAATGCGTGGACGCTCTTCGACCTGGACCCGCATTCGTATTAATCTGCGCCACGTTCCGGAAGAGATTCGTCCGAAACAGGAGACTCCTGATCCGGATGACGATCCCACGCGGGAGTGGCGGGAGTTCAGTAAAGAAAGAAAACGAACGAAGCCGCCTAACAGGGACTGAAGCGCAATATCTATCGACGTTTTGACGCGGCCCTCAAGGGCCGCTCTTCCACGTAACTTCCCGCCGCGTGGCTCTACCGTCCGTGGGGAAATATTTCAGCCAGCTCCTGCGGGGCCACAACTTCTAACTGTGCGTACGTGCAGTCTGCCGGTTTCTTATCCGTGCGCCATCGGCGGAATTGCGCTGTGTGACGAAACCGGTCGCCCTGCATGTGGTCGTAGGCGACTTCCACGATCAGTTCCGGGCGCAGCGGCTCCCACGAGAGGTCTTTTCCCTGGCTCCATCGGCTCTGGCCGCCGGGCATACGCTTAGGCTCGTCGCCATCGGGCGCTCCGTGTTCGGCCCATGCTTTCCACGGGTGCGACGTTAACGCATCTTTGCGATACGGAGCCAGAAAGTCCACGAGATCTTTACGCTTCGCGGTGCTGAAGCTGGCACATACGCCAACGTGTTGCAACGCGCCGGCGTCGTCAAAAAGACCTAGCAGCAAAGATCCGACCAGCGTGCGATCGCCCTTTTTGTGCCAGCGAAATCCGGCTACCACGCACTCACACTCGCGTTCATGCTTGATCTTGAGCATCACTCGCTTGTTCGGCTCATAAGTTCCGGAGACGTGTTTCGCGACAACGCCGTCAAGACCCGCTCCTTCAAAGCGTCGAAACCAGTCGGCTGCAACATTGCGGTCCTGGGTTGCGGGCGTGACATGGATTGGCGCGGTTGCATGCGCGAGCAGGGCTTCCAGTTCGCGGCGGCGAATCTGGAAGGGCTCGTTTCTCAGATCACGATTGCCTTCACATAGCAGATCGAAGAAGACCACGGAAGCAGGGATCTGGTTGGAGAGCAGCTTTACGCGCGAAGCCGCCGGATGCAGGCGGAGTTGAAGCGAGTCGAAGTCAAGTTCGCCGTCTCTAACGATTACGATCTCCCCATCCAGAACACATCGCGCAGGCAGGGCTGCCCTCAGAGCCTCTTCTACTTCGGGGAAGTAGCGGTTCAAGGGTTTTTCGTCGCGGCTCTGGATGAAGATCTCATCTCCATCGCGAAAGACGAGCGTGCGGAAGCCATCCCACTTCGGCTCAAAGATCCACTCATCGCCCGGGGGCAAGTCGTCGATACGCTTGGCGAGCATCGGCAAGACAGTGGGGTTAACAGGGAGATCCATTTGCTCATGGTATACCGGCTCGCGAGCCCGCTAGTTTGTCGCTCAACCAAAATAATATGAACGAAAATAATATGAACGAACTATGGGTCGTGGAATGGGTCAGAGTGTATCCTTCCGCGAACTGATACCGGTAATTCGGAAATCAAAGCCTATGGCATGGATTCGAACCATTCCGCTGACTGAAGCCGACGAGAAGCTGAAGAAAGCAATCGAGGGCGAGAAACTGTTCTATCCCAAAGAGTACGCAGAGCCGGTCCATCCGGACCCGTCGGGCGCATCGTCGATTGTGGGATCGCACACGCTGATTCCCGACGCGCTCTATCACGCCTTCAGCACGTTCGGTGCGCTGATGTCTCCGGAGCTGCCGCTGAGCCGTGCGCAGCACGAGATGATCGCCACCATGGTCTCGGTGACCAACCGGTGCGTGTATTGAATCGAATCACACGCAGAGTTTCTGCGTAGGGTGACGTTGGATAAGGGCATGGTGGAGGCGCTCGAAAAGGACTACACGACTGCGCCCATCTCTTCTCAGGACCGGGTGATGCTGGACTACGTCGTTAAATTGACGAAGGACGCGACCAAGGTTTGGAAGGACGACATCGAGCGGCTGCGGACCGTCGGCTTCGACGATCGCGGGATTCTGCAGATTACCCTGATCGCCTCCTGGTTCAACTACATTAATCGCGTTGCCGACTCGCTTGGGGTCGGGCGGGAGTAGGTCAAAATCAATAACCACCAAGGACACTGAGGCTCACAACGGAAACCCTCGCCCGCCCTCCGCGTTTCAGAGCGTCCAAATGCGCGTCAGTAAGTAAACCCTTGGAGTTGGTTCACATTGGCAGATGGGCCGTCCACGAATCCGGCACGCGCACTCGGGTGCAGGGCTATGTGGGCTGGAATGACATTGAATGTGTTTGAGAAGCTGAAACCGTTCAGCGTCTCGCGCAGATTTCCTTTGATGTCGTAGACGTAGATCGTACTTCCTGACGACACACTCGAATTCGGTTGGGCCACGAGGAAAACTTTGTGCAGGGCGTCATATGCGACGTCGGCACCGCTGAAGAACTGCTGTCTTCCGGAATTCGGCAGGACTACGAACGTGGCCAGGTGACGATCGAGATCGATGAACTCAACCTGGGCGTCGTCTTCAGTCGTCGTGCAGGCGATGTTGTCCTCTGAGTCTACTGCGATGCCGTTGATGAATCCGAAGCCAAACCCGGTTTCTTCCGTGAATGTTCCGTTCGTGAGATCGGCGATGCCTAGCACGGGAATGCAATTGAAACATCCGGGCCCGCCGCCGAGGATCGCCTGATTGGTGACGCTGTTGTAGGCGATGGGCGGCGGCACGCTGCCGAAATTTGCGGAATCTGTGATCTGAACGATGGGCCCGAAGGTGTTGGCCGCGATATTGGAACTGAAGACATAAGGGATGAAATTGCTACTGATGTCGATGGCAAAGACCGCATTATTGGTGGTGCCCTGATTGCGGCTGACCTGGTTGATCAGGTGCTGGGTTCCGATGGGAGGCGTCCACCTACCGGTGGGTTTGTTTCCGCCGAGGGGATCGGCGATGCCGAAGTAACGCTTTACATTGAATAAGCTCACAACGTGTTCGTACTCAACGAGCCCAACGGACGCGCCCACCACGCCGAGGGTGACGAAGTCATCCTGTGTTTGGGTCTGGGCAATCACCTTCAGGATTTTGCCCGTCTTCTGATCGAAAGTCTCGGCGGCGGCGAGGACGTTCCCATTCGATAGGTTCAGAGCCTCGCTCAGGATGCCTTCGGTACCGTTCTGATCGATGTCGAAGCCAAAGATCTGCCCGCCGAATTTGCTTTGAACGATTACAGGGTTCGCGGGTCTTTCGATCACGATTTGTGCGATGGCAGAAACAGGAAGTAAGCAGGCCAAAGCCGCCACAGCTACGCAGGAGTTTGAATGCAGAATCTTGAATGATTTGAGCATTTTCATGGGAGAACCTCTGGCGGAATTACAGGGGACATCCCAAACGGCGTGAATGTTAGCCGCGTCCTTCAAAACTGTTGTCACGGATTTGTCAAAGTTATGGCTTCACCGGAACGCTGTAATGCGAGGCGATGACCTGCCACTTGCCACCAGCCTTGATCCAAACGTCAGTCAGCCGGTCACGATAATCGTATGGCTTACCTTCGGACTCGCCATGTTCGTGATAGGCGCCTGTCACCACCGCCACATCCCCATGAATTCGGACTTTGAGGTCGGTCATTTCGGCGACTTCCACCTTCACTTTCGAATCCGCGGTGTGACTGATATAGCCAGCTTTGCTGTAGACGCTGCCATCCTCGACGGTGATGGTAAATTCGTCGGCCAGTAAAGAGGAGAGGATGTCGATGCTGCGCTGCTTGTAGGACTCAGTCCACTTCAATTCGAGTGAGCGGACGGTCGCGGCGTCGGATTTTTCCTGAGCCACCGCGGCGCACGACAGGAGGAGCACAAGAGATATCTGTAGGCATAACCTCGAAGAAATCATGCAATTGTTTCGCATGAATCCATGCAGGGAGCAAGTTACTTCGGAGAGAGCATCTTTCTTTAGCAACACAGGGTCACGAAGGGTCGGGATGCGAACAACCGAAATCGGCACCATCGCTAAACTAAAGGAACACGGGAGCACCGGTGGCCGACTCGTTAGCAGAGTTCTTCCGCACGCAATTCGAGAAACACGGGCACGAGTGTGCTTTTCGGCAGCGACGCGGATATCGTGGCGAGTCGTTCAGCTATGGTCAGATTCTGGCCATGGCAAGGAATTTTGCGCGCAAGCTCGAAGAGCAAGGCATTGCCAAGGGCGATCGCGTGATGCTTTGGGGAGAGAACTCGGCCGAGTGGGTCGCGGCTTTCTTCGGATGCACGATGCGCGGAGTCGTAGTGGTTCCGATGGACGACTCAGCCAGCAGCGATTTTGCGGGACGGGTCTATGGTCAGGTCAGCGCGAAGATGCTCGTTACGTCCATTGTTCATCTACGAGATTGGCCAGGCAAGTTGGAAAGTCTGCTCTTTGAAGAAGTGCGTGCGAGCGGGGAAATTCGGCCATCAACCACCCAGGTTGTGATTCGATCAGACGACATACTTCAGATCGTGTTTACCTCGGGGACGACCGCCGAGCCAAAGGGAGTCGTGATTAGTCACGGGAACGTTCTTGCGAACCTTGCGCCACTCGAGCGCGAGATGCAGCGATATCTCAAGTACGAGCGATTCGTGCATCCGATCCGATTCCTGAATCTGCTGCCGCTCAGTCACGTTTTCGGGCAGTTCCTTGGAATGTTCTTGCCGCCTCTGCTTGGCGGAACGGTGGTTTTTCAAAATGAGCTAAGTCCGTCGGACGTTATCAACACGATTCGTCGAGAGCGTGTGTCTGTGTTGGTCAGCGTTCCACGAGTGCTGCAATCGGTCAAGCAAAAACTGGAACGCGATTTGGAAGATCGGCACCAAACCGACGTTTTTCAGCAGCGGATGGTGGAGTCCAAGAGCAAGCATTTCCTTCGCCGATGGTGGATCTTTCGTTCCGTCCATCGCGAGTTCGGATGGAAATTCTGGGCGTTCATCTCTGGTGGCGCTGCCCTGGATGCGG
>Ga0070712_100001049_pt1 | contig 16689 bp, 16 predicted proteins | sample LARL81metaG_FD_71396 | JGI IMG/M metagenome (GOLD analysis project Ga0070712, IMG submission 71396) | Corn, switchgrass and miscanthus rhizosphere microbial communities from Kellogg Biological Station, Michigan, USA - LAR L8-1 metaG | ecosystem: Host-associated > Plants > Roots > Rhizosphere ...
CCGCCGTGCCGACGTGCACTCGGATCCCGTCGTCGCGCAGCGCCGCCAGGACCAGCTCACCGACTCTCGGATCCTCGCGCTCGAGCAGCGAATCGGAGGACTCGAACAGGTCTACCTCAGCGCCGAATCGCCGGAGCATCTGCGCGAGCTCGATGCCGACGGGGCCGCCGCCGAGCACGATCGCGCTGTCGGGCACCTGGATCAGCGTCGTCGCTTCGCGGTTGGTCCAGTATCCCGAAGCCGCGAGTCCGTCGATCGGGGGGATGTCCGCTTCGCTGCCCGTAGCGATCACGAGCCGGTCGCCGTGGATCGTCCTGCGTCCGACCCGGACCTTGCCCGGGCCCTGCAGCGACGCCCTGCCCTTGAACACGCGGATACCCTGCCCCTCGTAGCCCTCGATCTCGTCCTCGTCGTCGAGGTTGCGGATCATGTGGTCGCGATATTCGGCGACGTCGCTCCAGCGGGTCTGCGCGCCCCACGTGCCGGGCGAGCGCTCGGCGTGAACACGTGCCTCGCCCGGACGCAGCAGCGTCTTTGACGGAATGCACGCCCAGTAAGCGCACTCACCACCGACGAGTTCCTGCTCGATCAGGGCGGTCGACAGGCCGTGCTCGCCAAGGCGCGATGCCACGACTTCGCCCGCCGGCCCAGCCCCAATCACAATCGCATCGAAGCGTTCCCCGGTCATGGTGGGGGGCGCTACCCCGGATTCCGCGCCGACCAAACAGACCAACCGTCGCGTTTGGCCGGCGTTGCTGCGGGTATCGCTACCAGTGCGGGAGGGCGCACAGCTATGGTCACGAGCACGCAAATCGAGCCACACCAGGAGCGCGCCGAGCACACCGAACAAGGCGACCGCTTACCCGTCCGCGACGAGCTCCCGACGGAGCGCCTGGACCGCAACTCAGCCGAGCTGATGGCGCAGCTGCGCGTCGCCGGCACCGGGATTCAGGTGCTGCTCGCGTTCCTGCTCGTGGTCCCGTTCAACGCGCGCTGGTCACGGGCCACGGCGTTTGACCGCTACGTCTACTTCGCCACGCTGCTGTGCATGGCGGCCGCCGCGGTGCTGCTGATCGCGCCGTCGGTCCATCACCGCGTGTTGTTTCGCCAGGGCGAGAAGAGCTACCTGGTCAAGACGGGTAACCGCTTCGCGATCATCGCGATGGCGCTCCTCACGGTGGGCCTGACCGGCATCCTGCTGCTGATCTCAAACGTGCTGTTCGGCGGCGTCACCGCGGCGATCGTCGCAGCGGTCGCGCTGATCGGGGTGGTGATGCTCTGGTTCGGGCTCCCGCTGCGCCGAAGCTACCGCGAATCACGCGCGCGTTGACTCAGCCAAACAGCGGCAACCGCCGCCGGCGCGCGAGCTCGTCCATTCCGGACTGAATGCTCGCGCTCACCTGCTCGTAGGCGGCCTCGACATAGTCGCGGTCCTCAGCAAGTTCGGGATCGTCGGCGAGCACGATCGGCTCCTGAAAGGCGGTGCGGATCTTCGTCGGCAACGGGATCTCGGGCAGCAGGGCGGGGGAGACGCCCCACGGGAACTGCAGGGCGATCGGGAACATCTTCAGCCGCGCCACCTTGTCGAGCTGCAGCGCGGACGCGATTCGCCGTCCGGTGGCGAGAACCGGCATCGAGTCGGGACCGCCAACCGTTGCGATCGGCACGATCGGGACCTGGCTGCGGAGCGCAAGTCGGATGAAGCCCATTCGCCCAGCGAGGATCGCCTGATCTCGCTTGGTCCAGGGGCGCAGGGAATCGCGCTCGCCGCCCGGCCACAGCGCGACGTCTTGCCCGGACGCAAGCGCCGCGGCGATGCTGTCGGGCGCTGCCGGCAGCACGCCCATGCGGCGGAAGTAGGCGCCGATCAGCGGCGCGGCCATCAGCGCGTCGTGGGCGGTCCCGTGCAGCGGGCGCTCTGAGCCGAACCGCCGCCACCACTGCACTCCGACCGTCCAGGCATCCCACACGAACGGTGCGCCGGAGTGAATCCCGATCAGCAGGGCGGGGGACTCGGGAAGCCGCTCCCAGCCCTCGATCTCCATCCGGAAGTAGTAGTCCATCAACGGGTTCCAGAAGTACTTCTGGCGTTCGATGAACCCCCAGTCGGGGCCGTCCAGCGACCACTCCGACGCGCGATCAGAGACCCATCCCGCGACGCCGGTCTGCTTGCGCCGCCGGTGCTCGACCTTGCGCTCCGCCTCCTGCGCATGACGCTTACGCGCTGCCGCCCGCGTTCCGCTCACATCGTCCTCCTGGTCGCTCCTCACCTGCTCTACCCCGCCGGCCTGATTACAAGCCCCTGAGGCAGGGCAAGTACGAGCCGTGCAGTTGCACGAGCGGACCAGCAGCCCGTGATGCGACGCCTCGCCCTGACACTCGCCGGATTTACCCTCGCGGCCGCGTTCTATCTGCTGCTCGTCGACACAACGAGCCTCCCGGAGCTGTACGTGCTGGTCGCCGTCGCGCTGATCGCGACGGTCGCTTTCGAAGCCGCTCGCGAACGCGGATTTCCCGAGGCGCGATTTTCGCTGCGGTGGCTGCGTCGCTCCTGGCGCGCGGTTGTTCGGGTGCCGCTCGACACGGGCCTGCTGTGTCGTGAGGCGCTTGCTCAGCTCACACAGCCCAGGCGCACGCGCGGCCGGTTCCGTGCGGTTCCGTTCAAAGCGGGCACGAGCGAGACCGATCGCGGCCGCTACGCGCTGACCGAGATCGTCGGCTCATTGGCGCCGAACACGATCGTGATCGGGGTCGACGCTGACAGCGACCTGCTGCTCGTCCATCAGCTGCGCCGCAACGGCGACCGTCACGACATCGACGTGCTGGAGCTTGGATGAACGAGTGGGAGCTCGCAGCGATCGTGCTGATGGCCGCGCTCGTGCCCTGCGTCGCGGTCTGCGCGTTTGCCAGCGCCGCCGCTGCGCTTGCGGCACTCGAGGTGGCGAGCACGCTCGCCACCACCACATTGATCGTGCTGTCGGAGGGCTTTCACCGCCAACCGTTCGTGGACCTGGCCGTCGTGCTCGCGGTGCTGTCCGTCGTCGGGTCGCTGGCGTTCGCGCGGCTGATGGAGGGAGACATATGACCGTCGGCCACGTGATCGCCACAGGCTTGTTGGTGCTCGGCGTGGCGGTCGAGATCGTCGCCGTCGTCGGCGTCACCGCGATGCGCGACGTGTACGACCGCCTGCACTACGTTGGTCTCGCGGGGTTCGGGGCGCTGCTCGTCGGCGCCTCGGTCCTCGTCCGCGAAGGCTTTTCGCTGATCGGCAACAAAGCGCTGTTCGCCGGCGCGTTTTTGGCCCTGTTCGGACCGGTGCTCGTGCACGCCACCGCGCGCAGCATGCGCACCCGTCAGCTCGGAGACTGGCGGGATGGGGTCGAGCAGCACCGGGAGGACGAGCCGTCGTGACCGGCCTGCAGCTGGCCGCGCTGATCCTCGTCGCAATCACCGCGACAGCGGTGGTTCTCACGCCCGAGGCGCTGCGCCAGGCGCTGGTCCTCGGCATCTTCGGTCTGGCGCTGACGTTGCTGTTCTTCACGTTCCAGGCGCCTGACGTGGCCCTGTCGGAAATCGTGGTCTCCACCGTCGGGCTACCGCTGATCATCCTGCTGGCGCTGCGCAAGATCGCCGAGCAGGAACACGCGCGCGATCGAGAGGAAGACGAATGAGCCGGCGGGCGCGCCTGGCGATGTTTGCGATCGCGGGCCCCGGGCTGGCCGTCGTGATGCTGATCGGGATGCACGGGATGCCGGCATTCGGGCACTACCACGGCGTGTACGGGCTGCTGATCGACAAGATCGAGGTGCCCGAGCGACACGCAACCGACCTTGTCACCGCGCTGAACTTCGACATCCGGGCGTTCGACACTCTCGGCGAGGAGTTCATCCTCTTCGCATCCGTCGCGGGCGTGGCGCTGTTGCTGCGCAAGCTGCGACATGAGCGCGAGGCCAGGCGCAGGCGTGGGATCGAGGATCACAGCTTCGCCGGGGCCAGCGCGGGCCTGCAGGTGGCATCGCTGTACCTGATCCCGCTGCTGATCGCGCTCGGCTGCTACATCGTGGTCCACGGCGCGCTGACGCCGGGCGGCGGCTTTCAGGGCGGGATCGTGCTCGCGGCCGGGCCGCTGGCGATCCTGCTTGCGGGTCGGTACTTCGCGATGAAGCGACTCGCGCCCGAGTGGATGCTCGAGGCGTCGGAGGCGATCGGAGCGGCCGGCTACGCGCTGATCGGCGTTGCCGGGCTGATCATCGCGGGGGTCTATCTGAAGAACTTCCTGCCGCTGGGCACGCCGGCGATGCTGTTGTCGGCGGGAATGATGCCGATCAACAGTGTGGCCGTCGGCCTCGAGGTGACCGGGGCGTTCCTGGTGGTGTGGACGGAGTTCCTCGATCAGGAACTGTTCGTTGAGCGCGACGGCGGCGACAGGGCATGAGCTTTCTCCCGTATGTGATCGCCGCCTGGCTGCTCTTGGTCGGACTCTACGGCGTCGTCTCGAGCACGAACCTGATCCGGACGGTGCTCAGCCTGACGATCGTGCAGTCCTCGACGTACCTGGTCCTGCTCGGAGTCGGCTACCGCACCGGTGGCAAGGCCCCGATCGTGGCCGACATTCCCACGAGCTCAAAGCTCGTCGACCCGGTGGTGCAGGTGCTGGTGCTCACCGATGTCGTGATCGAGGCCACGGTCACGGCTTTGCTGCTCGCGCTGGTCGTGCAGGCCCACAAGCGTTTCGGCAGCATCCGGCCAGCCGACCTGCGCGCGCTGCGTGACTGAGCGCCCCAGACGGTGACGCATCTAACCGCCCTTCCGGTCGTGGTTCCGTTCGTCGTAGCGGCGCTGCTGATCGCCACCGGGACGGTGTTGCCGCGGCCGCTGCAGGACTTCCTCGGGATCTCCACGGCCGCAGCGGTCGTCGCGATGTGCGTGCTGCTCGCCGCCCATTCGGCGCACCAGCCGTTCGCCTATTGGCTCGGTGGCTGGACGCCACGCCACGGCGTGGCGATCGGGATCTCGCTGTCGGTCGATCCCCTGGGCGCCGGCATGGCAGCGTTCGCGGCGGTGATGGTGCTCGCCGCGCTCACCTACGCGCTGCGCTATTTCGACGCGGTGGAGGGCCTGTTCCACGGCCTGATGCTGATGTTCCTGGCGGCGATGGCCGGCTTCTGCCTGACCGGCGACCTGTTCAACCTGATCGTGTTCTTCGAGCTGATGAGCACGGTGGCCTACGCACTCACCGCCTACCGGATCGAGGAGCGAGCGCCGATCCAGGGCGCGATCAACTTCGCGATCACCAACAGCATCGCCGGGTATGTGATGTTCATCGCCCTGGGCATGCTGTATGCACGCACGGGCGCGCTCAACATGGCCCAGATCGGCGCGGCGCTCGACGGCCATCGCGCAGATCCGCTCGTCGTCGTGGCGATGAGCCTGCTGTTCACCGGATTTCTCACCAAGGCGGCGATGGTGCCGCTTCACTTCTGGCTCGCCGACGCCCACGCGGTGGCGCCGACGCCCGTGTGCGTTCTGTTCTCCGGGGTGATGGTCGAGCTCGGCGTCTATGCCGTGGCGCGCCTGTACTGGGTGATGTTCGCGGGGGTGCTCGGGCCGCATGTCGATGCATTGCGGGCAATCCTCGTCGCCGCGGGCGTGATCACGGCGCTGCTAGGCGCGTGGATGTGCTTTGTCCAGCGCCACCTCAAGCGCCTGCTGGCGTTCTCCACGATCAGCCACGTCGGGCTGTTCGTGTGCGGCGTAGCGATGCTTGGCTCCAAGGCGATCGCCGGGGCGGCGGTGTACATCGTCGCCCACGGCCTCACCAAGGGCGCGCTGTTCATGTGCATGGGGGTGCTGCTGCACCGGTTCGCCACCGTCGACGAGTTCGACCTTCACGGCAAGGGGCGCGAGCTGCCGGTCCTCGGAGTGCTCGTGGTCGCGGGAGCTGTGTTGCTGGCGGCGATACCGCCGTTCACCGCCTTCGCCGGCAAGTCGCTGATCGAATCCGCGTCGACCAAGGCCGGCTACGGCTGGCTGATCGCCCTGTTCGTCGTGGTTGCGGCTGCGACCGGCGGGGCAGTGCTGCGGATCGCCGGGCGGGTGTTCATGGGGTGGGGGCCCGCCGAGGGCCCGGACCCCAGCCAGACGCGAGCCGCCCACGAACGCGTCGACGAAACGCGTGACGTCCGCGATCACACGCCGAGGACGATGATGGTGGTGCCGGCCGTGCTGCTCGTCGCGGCCGCGCTGGTCGTGTTCATCCCGGGGGCGTTCAACGGCGTGCAGCGCGCCGCCGCCCGGTTCACCGATCACGCCGCATACGCCAAGTGGGTGCTCGATGGCGCTCACGTCAACTGGCCCTCCGTCGAGATCAGCCATGTTGAGCCGCTCGAGTTGCTGTATGCGGTGCTGTCGATCGCCGCCGCGGTGGTCGTCGCCGCGCTGGGCCTGTTCGGACGCCCGCTGCGCGACTCGCTGCCACGACGCGTTCGCGAGCCGACGCGTACGGCGCTGCGCAAGCTGCGCCACCTGCACTCCGGCGAGATCGGCGATTACATCGCCTGGTGGACCGCCGGGGCAAGCGTGCTCGGCGCGGCGTGCCTGCTTGCCCTCACTTGAGTGGCGCTCATGCCAGCGGCGTTCGGTCCAGGCGCTCACACAGCTCGCGGACCGACTCGAACACGTCGAGCGCGCCGGCTTCACGCAGCTCATCGACGGAGAAGCCGCCGGTGAGGACCGCGAGCGTCCGCACGTCCGCGCCGGCGGCCGCCTTAACGTCCCACGGGGTGTCGCCGACCATCACCGCGTCGTGGCTCGAGCCGCCGGCGCGCTCGAGCGCCGCGGCGACCAGATCGGGCGCGGGCTTGGTCGCCTCGACGTCGGCCGACGTCGTCCACGCGTCGGCGAGCTCGCGCGCGTCGAGCAGGTCGAGGTAGTGGTCGACCTCGTCCTCCTTGGCCGAGCTCGCGAGCACCACCGTATGTCCGCGCTGCTTGAGCTGCTCGATCAGCTCCCGGGACCCGTCCATCGTCTCGACCTCGTCGATCAGCTCGAAGTAGCGCTTGGTCTCGGTGTCGCGGATCTCGTCGCCGTGCTGCTGCTCGGTCTCGTCGTCGGTCAGGGCGGCCACGAGCTGATCGCCGCCCATCCCGATGTGACGATGGATCCGCCATACCGGCAGCACGATCCCGTGTTCGCGAAACGCGCGGTACCACGCGATCGCGTGGTGGTAGTTGGTGTCGACGAGCGTTCCGTCGATGTCGAGCACGGCAATGGCCATTGGCTCGGCTTCCTACCCGGCCTCAGAGCATGGAAATCGCGCGTCAATGCACAGTTTTCCGGCGCGGAAGCTATCGCGAGTTCTTGCAAAACATAAGCAAAATGAACGCCCCTGTTTAGGCGACGACGCAATGGGTATTTCCGCAGATAACGCGCGGGCCCCATAGGTCGTCGTTGTCGTCAGGCGTGACCACCGCGCGCTCTCTCCTCCCTCCGCCCTGGCGGTGGTCCCAGAGCCACCGCCAGGGCTTTTTAACGCCCTGTGAGGGCCAGCCGGGCTGCGGCGCGTCCCGGCACCCCGTGCACGGCCCCGCCCGGGAAGGTGGCCGCGCTTGCGAGGTAGAGCCCCCGAACTGGGGTGCGATAGGGGACTAGGCGCGCCATCGGTCGCAATAGCGCCTGGTCCAGGCTGTAGCTGCCGCCACCGACGTCGCCGCCGATCAGGTTGGCGTTGCGACGCTCGAGGTCGGCCGGCGTCAGCACGTGGCGGGCCAGGATGAGGTCTCTAAAGCCCGGGGCAAAGCGCTCGATCTCCGCCTCCATGCGCTCGACATGGCGGTCGGCCTGCGCCGGCCAATCGACCGTCTGCGGGCCCCGGGTGTACGCCCACGCGGTGTGCTTCCCGAGGGGTGCACGGGTTGCGTCGGCGATCGACTGCTGCCCGAGCAGCATGAACGGGCGCTCGCGCAACTCGGCCGACGGCGATGTCGACCGCAGCACCTGCTCCTCGCTGCCGCCCACGTGCACGGTGCCCGCCTGCCTTGCCTCGGGCGCGCTCCAGGGGATCGCCCCGCCCAGCGCCCAGTCGACCTTCAGCGTCGCGGGCCCGGCCCGGTAGCGCCGCAAAGCGGCTACGTAGCGCGCCGGCAGCTGCGCCGCGGCGAGCCTCGCCAGCGCGCCGGGCATCACGTCTGCGATCACGATCGCACCGTGCAGCCGCGTGCCGTCGGCGAGCACGACACCGCGCGTCCGGCGGTCATCGGCGAGGACCCCCACGACCTCGGCATCGGTGCGGACGACGCCGCCGAGGCTCTCCAGGTATCCGCTTAGCGCACCGGCAAGACGGTCCGCGCCGCCCTCGGGACTCGGCCAGCCGACGGCGTGACCGAGCAGGTTTAGAAACAGGGCGGGGAGCGTGCTGCCCGAGGCGCCCGGCGCAACGTCACCGTGCATGGCCGAGCCGTACAGCCACGCCCGGGCGCCGGCGTCGGCAAACAGCTCGCCCGCCAGCGCCTGCACGGGCATCAGCGCCACCCGGCCAAGCTCGGCCAGCCGGCGCGGTCGTAGACCGACGGTCAGCCGGGCGCCCGAGCGCACGGGCGCGAACTGCCCGAGCAGCGTGTCGCGCAACAGTTCGAAGCGCTCGAGCCACGGCGCGACGAAGCGCCGCCACGAGTCACCGTCCCCAGGTGCCAGCGCATCCAGGCTCTGCGCCGTCCGGTCGACGTCGCGATACAGCGCCGCACCGCGGCCGTCCTCGAGCGGGTGCGCGTAGCACGCGACCGGATGCACCCACCGTAGGCCGTAGCGCTCGAGCGGCATCGACTCGAACACCGGCGATGCCGCCGCCGCCGGGTACACCGAGGAGTACGAGTCGTGTCGGAAGCCGGGCAGCGTCAGCTCCTCGGTGGCCACCGCGCCGCCCGCCGTCGGCGCTGCCTCCAGCACCAGAACCTCGGCTCCGGCCTGCGCGAGCGTGATCGCGGCCGCCAGGCCGTTGGGCCCGGAGCCGATCACCAGGGCGCGGCCGGTGCGCGCCCGCACGCCCATCAGAGGGGCCACCTAACCGCTTCGTCGTGTGCTCGTCAGGTAGGTCGCGGCCATGTCTTTGTCGCCGTGCTCCTCGACGCCGGCCGTCATGCGCTCGGCAATCGCGCTCAGCATCGGCAGGTCCAGATCGTGGCGCTGCGCCGATTCGGCGACAAGCCGCGCGTCCTTGGCGGCCAGCTCGAGCCGGAACATCGGCTCAAAATTGCGCTCGATCATCGCGTTGCCCTTCGTCCGCAGGTACGGCAGGTCCAACGCGCCACCGTCGAGCGCCTCGAACAGCAGCGACGGATCGAGGCCGAGTCCCTCGGCCAGCGCGATCGTCTCGGCGGCGCCCTCGGTGACGGTCACCACCCAGCTGTTGGCGACGAGCTTCAGGCGCGTGCCGGCACCCGGCGCATCATCGACCCACATCGTCCTCTGGCCGACGGCGTCAAACATCGGCTGCACGCGCTCGCGCAGCTCATGCGGCCCGGAAGCCAGGATCACGAGCTTGCCCTGCTCGGCGGGGCCCTTCGTGCCGAGCACGGGCGCGTCGATGAAGGCGACGTCGTGTTCGCGGGCGATTTCGACGCAGCGCTCGGTGCCCTGCTCGCCGATCGTGCTCATCTGCACCCAGGCAATGCCGGCGCCCGCCGTCTGCAGTGCCGGCTCGATCGTTTCGGCGACGGCGTCGGCGTTGGCGAGCATCGTGACGATCACGCTCGCGCCCTCGCAAGCCCGTGCGGGCGATTCGCATACCTCGGCGCCGTCCTGACCCAGCGGCTTTGCCTTTTCCATGGAGCGGTTCCATGCCCGAACCCGGAGCCCTGCCTTCAGCATGTTCCGGGCCATCGCGAACCCCATCGTGCTACCGGCGCCGAGCACCGCGATGACCTCGCCGCTGGGCGCTGACGATCCTCCGTCTCCAGCCATCAAGGATCTCCTTTCGGGGTCGTAGGTATGGGGCGAGGGTAGAGCCAACCTCTACCCGGGGCCTGGGGGCGGTAACGGTTTTTGGCCCGGGCTCAGGGCCTCTCCGGCGTTGTTCATCGCCGGCTTGTCGTTGCTGTCGACGCGGCTGCAGCGAGTGTTCGCGCTCGCCGACGACCGCCGGCGCTCGCGGCTGAGCGCCGCCGTCAGTCGTCGGGTACGGACTCGCGCAGCTCCGCGAGCCACGTGTCGGCGGTGGAGTCACTCGGAGCACGCCAGTCGCCGCGTGGCGACAGCGACCCGCCGGATCCGACCTTCGGCGCATTCGGGATCGCCGAGCGCTTGAACTGGCTGAACCCGAAGAACCTCCGCAGGAACACCTCGAGCCAGCGCTTGATCTGTGCGAGCGTGTACTCGTTGCGGCGCTCGGGCGGGATCAGGTCCGGCCACGGCCCGAGCGCGCGGTCGTGCCAGGCGTGATGGGCGAGGAACGCCACCTTGCTGGGCCGGTAGCCAAATCGCAGCGTGTAGTAGAGGAAGAAGTCCTGAAGCTCGTAAGGCCCGACCACGCTCTCGCTGTTCTGTCCTGGCTTGTCGGGGTCGTCGGACGGGATCAGCTCCGGGGAGATCTCGGTGTTCAGCACCGAGCGCAGGACCTCGCCGGCGGCCTCGCCGAACTGGTCGGTGTCGATCGCCCAGCGGATCAGGAACTGGATGAGCGTCTTGGGCACCGAGGCGTTGACGTTGTAATGAGACATCTGATCGCCGACGCCATACGTCGACCAGCCGAGTGCCAGCTCGGAGAGATCCCCGGTCCCTAGGACCAGCGCGCCCTTGTAGTTGGCCAGCCGGAACAGGTGCGACGTCCGCTCGCCGGCCTGCACGTTCTCGAATGTCACGTCGTAGTGGGGCTCGCCCCTGGCGGCGGGATGGTCGAGGTCCTTGAGCATCTGCGTGGCCGAGGGGCGGATGTCGAGCTCGTGCGCGCTGACGCCGAGCGCGTCCATAAGCGCGCCCGCGTTTCGCAGCGTCAGCGCGCTCGTGGCAAATCCGGGCATCGTGTACGCCAGCACGTTGGAGCGCGCAAGGCCGAGTCGGTCCAGCGCCCGGACGGCGACGATCAGCGCATGCGTCGAGTCCAGTCCGCCCGACACGCCGATCACGATCTTGTCGATGCCGGTGGCCCGCAGCCGCGTCTCCAGGCCGCGCACCTGGATGTTGTAGACCTCCTCGCAGCGCTCGTTTCGGCTCGATGGGTCAGACGGCACATACGGGAAGCGCTCGAGCGTGCGCCCGAGCGCGACGGCCCGCTCGCGGACGCCGAGCTCGAAGTCGACTCTGCGCATCGCCGCCAGCCGCTCCCGGTAGTCGCCGATCGAGTCGCCGAAGCTGCTCGTGCGCGACCGATCGGACACGATGCGGTCCAGGTCGACGTCGGCGAATGTCAACTGCTCAGAGTCCGAGAAGCGTTCGGACTCGGCGACCAGGTCGCCGTTCTCGCAGATGATCGACTGGCCGTCCCATGCCAGGTCGGTCGTCGACTCGCCGAATCCGGCCGCGGTGTAGACGTATCCTGAGATCGTCCGGGCGGAGTGTGCAGAGCAGAGCGCTCGGCGGTAATCGGCCTTGCCGATCGTGATGTTGCTCGCCGACACGTTGGCCAGGACCGTCGCACCGGCCAGCGCCCCGTACGTGCTCGGCGGGATTGGGACCCACAGGTCCTCGCAGACCTCGACGTGCACCGTCAGCTGCGGAAGGTCACTGCACCGGAACAGCAGGTCGGGGCCGAACGGCACGTCTTCGCCCAGCAATGCGATCTGCCCATCGATGGCCTCGCGTGCAGCGCGGAACTGGCGTTTCTCGTAGTACTCGAGGTACTCGGGCAGGTAGCTCTTGGGCACCACGCCGAGAACCTTCCCGCGGTGGATCACGACGGCCGTGTTGAACAGCCCGCGCTCGGTCTCCAACGGCGCTCCGACGACGATCACCGGCTCGAGCGAAGCACTTGCTGCGACCACCGCTGCGATCGCCTCGAGCACCGCGTCGGTCAGCGACTGCTGGTGGAGGAGGTCGTCGATGGCGTACCCCGACAATCCCAGCTCGGGGAACACGACGAGCGCCGCGTGCTGGTCGGAGGCGCGACCGGCGAGCTCGACGGTGCGCTGCGCGTTGAACGCGGGGTCTGCGATCCGGACGTTCGGCACGGCCGCGGCGATCCGCACGAACCCGTGGCTATAGAGCGAATTGAAGGGGTCCACTGCGACTTCACGCTAGCGACCCGGAGGCCGCGTCGTTGCAACTCGCCTCGCGCGCCGGCCCGGGTCTGTAGCTTCCCCGCTCGTGGTCGGACTGCCGCCGGAAATCAAAGCCTGCCTCTTTGATCTCGACGGGGTCTTGACGCAGACGGCAAAGGTGCACGCCACGGCGTGGAAGACGATGTTCGACGAGTACCTGCGTAAGCGCGCGCAGGACCGCCGCGAGGAGTTTCGCGAGTTTGACGCAGTGAGCGACTACGACGAGTACGTCGACGGCAAGCCCCGGTACGAGGGAGTCCGGTCGTTCCTCGCCTCCCGAAACATCGACCTGCCCCAGGGTTCGCCGAGCGACCCGCCCGACAAGGACACGATCGACGGGCTCGGCAATCGCAAGAACGAGCTCGTGCTGGAGCTGATCCATCGCGACGGCGTCCAGCCCTTCGACGGCTCGGTTCGGTTCGTCAAGGCGGTCCGCGACGCCGGGCTGCGTCGCGCGGTCGTGTCGTCGAGCACCAACTGCCGCGACGTGCTCGTGGCGGCGGGGATCCTGGACCTGTTCGAGGAGATCGTCGACGGGGTCGTCGCCGAGCGCGAGCATCTGGCCGGCAAGCCCGCCCCCGACACGTTCCTGGCGGCGGCGCGCAAGCTCGGAGTGGCGCCCGCCAACGCTGCCGTGTTCGAGGACGCGCTCGCCGGCGTGGAGGCGGGCCATGCGGGGAGCTTCGGGCTGGTCGTCGGCGTCGATCGGGTCGGGCAGGCCGACGCGCTCAAGCAGCACGGCGCCGACGTCGTCGTCAAGGACCTGGCCGAGCTTATGGAGGCATCGTGATCCGCCACCCTTCGTTTCGCTGCGAGCCCTGGGAGGTCTGCGAGACGGACCTGCGAATCGACGAGCTGGCCCAGCGCGAGTCGGTGTTCGCGCTGTCCAACGGCCACATAGGGCTTCGCGGCAACCTCGACGAAGGCGAGCCTTACGGGCTGCCGGGCACGTACCTCGCGGGCTTCTATGAGCTGCGACCACTTCCTTACGGTGAGAGCGGCTACGGCTACCCCGAGGAGGGGCAGACCATCGTCAACGTCACCAACGGCAAGATCATCCGGCTGCTCGTCGAGGACGAGCCGTTCGACGTCCGCTATGGAAAGCTCGAGAGCCACGAGCGAGTCCTCGACCTGAAAGCCGGTCTTCTGCATCGCACGCTCGTCTGGTCCTCGCCAGCTCGCCGTCGCGTGCGCGTCAGTTCGACGCGCCTCGTCTCCTTCGCCCAGCGGGCGATCGCGGCGATCCGCTACACGGTCGAGTCGCTCGACGATCAGATCCCGATCGTCGTGCAGTCCGAGCTTGTCGCCAACGAGTCGGTACCGGTCGCAGAGGACGATCCCCGCGCCGCCGCCGTGCTGGGGTCGCCGCTTCACTCGATGTTCTGGGACGCGACGGGCACGAGGGCGGTGTTGATGCACACCACCCGCTCGAGCGAGCTGACGATCGGAGCCGCGATGGATCACGTGCTCGAGGCCCCCTCCGATACCGGCGTGTCGGTCGAGGCCTACGAGGACGTTGCGAGGCTGACCGTGACCGGCACGGTGGGGCCTGGCCAGCCGCTGACGGTCGTCAAGTTCCTGGCCTATGGGTGGTCACGCCAGCGATCGATGCCGGCGATCCGCGACCAGGTCGCCGCGGCGCTGTCGGGAGGCATGCACACCGGCTGGGACGGCCTCGTCGATGCCCAGCGCGCCTACCTGGACGACTTCTGGAATGGCGCGGACGTTGAGATCGAGGGAGACTCCGAACTCCAGCACGCGATCCGGTTTGCGATGTTTCACACCTTGCAGGCCGGTGCTCGCACCGAGCAGCGCGCGATCGCGGCCAAAGGGCTCACGGGCCCCGGGTACGACGGCCACAGCTTCTGGGACACCGAGACGTTCGTGCTCCCGGCTCTCACATACACCGCCGCCGGCGCCGCGGCCGACGCGCTGCGCTGGCGCCACCACACCCTCGACCTGGCACGCGATCGCGCGGCGCAACTGCGCCTCGACGGCGCGGCGTTCCCGTGGCGAACGATCCGGGGGCAGGAATGCTCGGGCTACTGGCCCGCGGGCACCGCGGCGTTTCACATCAACGCCGACATCGCCGACGCCGTGGTCCGCTACCAGTTCGTCACGGACGACGAGCAGTTCGAGCGCGAGTACGGCCTCGACCTGCTGGTGGAGACGGCCCGGCTGTGGCGCTCGCTCGGTCACCACGACGCGTCCGGGCGCTTTCGCATCGACGGCGTCACCGGCCCGGACGAGTACTCGGCGCTCGCAGACAACAACGTCTACACGAACCTGATGGCGCAGCGGAACCTGCGCGCGGCCGCCGAGACCGCCGAGCGTCATCGTAAGCGCGCGGAGGCGCTGGGCGTCGACAACGAGGAGCTCGCCGCCTGGCGCGACGCCGCCGAGGCGATGACGATCCCTTACGACGAGGAGCTCGGCGTCCATCCCCAGGCCGAGGGCTTCACGGGGCACCAGCTCTGGGACTTCGCCTCGATGCATCACGACGACTATCCGTTGCTGCTGCATTTCCACTACTTCGACCTGTATCGCAAGCAGGTCGTCAAGCAGGCCGACCTGGTGCTCGCGCTGCACCTCTGCGGCTACGCGTTCAGCGACGAGGAGAAGGCCCGCGACTTTGCCTACTACGAGCGCCTCACCGTCCGGGATTCGTCGCTTTCGGCATGCACCCAGGCGATCGTCGCGGCCGAGGTGGGCCACCTCGATCTCGCCTACGACTATCTGTATGAGGCGGCGCTGACCGATCTCGACGACCTCCAGCACAACACGCGCAACGGCCTGCACATCGCGTCGCTGGCGGGCACTTGGCTCGGCATCGTGGCCGGCCTCGGCGGCATGCGCGACCACGGGCCGAAGCTGAGCTTTGCGCCGAGGCTGCCGAAAGCGCTGACCGGGTTGACGTTCCGGCTGTGCTTTCGGGGGCGCAGGCTGAAGGTCGAGATCACGCCGGCCCAGGCCGGCTACTCGGTGCTCGGCGAGCAGGAGCTCGAGATCGTCCACTACGGCCAGGACCTGACCGTCAAGCCAGGCGCGGTGGAAGCGCTCCCGATCCCCCCGGCGCCGGACCGCGAATCGCCCATCCAGCCGCCCGGTCGCGCTCCGGCCACGGCGTCTCGCAAGACGAAGCCGAGGCCTCGCTAGCTGCTCATCTCGGCGAGCGTGCGCTCCAGCGCCTCCATCAGGTCGGGCGCGGGCTCCGGGTCCTGGCGGGGCTCGGGAGCCTCGATCGTCGCTCCCTTGCGCTTACGGTCGACGACCTTTCTGAGGCGATCGCGGTAGCGGTCCTTGTGCTTGTCGGGATCCCACTCTGTGCCCAGCGCCTCGATCACCGATACGGCGGCGGCGAGCTGCTTGGGTGTCGGCTTGTGCGTTTTGCCGGTGGCGGCGTCGACGTCCTTGGTCGACCGAACCTCGTCGGCGAACAGCATCGTCGTGAGCGTCAGCGCCCCGCCGCGCTCTCGCACGAGCGCCAGGTACTCCTTGGTGCGCATCACCAGCGTCCCGAGCGCGGCCCGCTCGGTCTGGGACATCACCTCGGTGAGCAGCCGGTAGGCGCGCTTGGCGCCGTCGTCCTCGGCGGCGGGGACGAGGAAGTACGGATGGTTGAAGTAGATCGGGTCGACGTCGGCGAGGTCGACGAACTGCTCGATGTCGATCGTGCGCGTCTTGCGCGGCTCGATCGCCTGCAGCTCTAGGTCTGAGACGATCACCTGCCCGCCGTCGTCGAGCTCGTAGCCGTGCGTGATCTCCTCCCACGGGATCTCGATGTCCTCTTTCTCGCACCAGCGCTGCACCTCGATCGGCGCGCCATCCTTCTCGTGCAGCTGGCGGAAGTGCAGGTCGCGATCGCGCACTGCGGAGATCAAGCTAACGGGGACGTTGACCAGCCCGAACGACAGCGATCCCGTCCACAGCGAGCGAGCCATTAGCGCTTCCTCCCCGAGCCACCGAGGCTTGCCTCCAGCGCCGCCGCCAAGTCGGTCGAGTCCTGTTCTTCCTCGATCTCGGGAAGCTCAGGCTCCTTGCCGCTGGCCTTGGTCTCGATCAGCTTGAGCACGCGCTCGCGGTAGCTGTCGTGAAAGTCGTCGGGATCGAAGCGCTCGTGCAGGGAGTCCACGAGCTTGCCCGCCATCTCGATCTCGCGCTTGGAGGGCGCCCGCGACGGCTTGGGGATGTCGAGGTCGCCGGCGTCTACGAGCTCGTCGGCGAAGCGCATGGTGTGTAGCGCCAGCACGTCGTCCAGCGGCCGTATCGCGACCAGGTACTCGCGGCTGTGAAAGACCCAACGGCCCAGCCCGGCGCGGTCGCTCTTGCGCAGCGCGTCGTGCAGCAGCCGATACGCGTCGTGGCCGTCCTTGCCTGCGCCGAGGTAGTACGTACGGTCGTAGAACACGGGGTCGATCTCGCGCGTGCCGACGAACTCCTC
>Ga0070712_100001051_pt1 | contig 16665 bp, 14 predicted proteins | sample LARL81metaG_FD_71396 | JGI IMG/M metagenome (GOLD analysis project Ga0070712, IMG submission 71396) | Corn, switchgrass and miscanthus rhizosphere microbial communities from Kellogg Biological Station, Michigan, USA - LAR L8-1 metaG | ecosystem: Host-associated > Plants > Roots > Rhizosphere ...
GAAAGGGCCCGCTGGCAGGCTTGATCCGCCGTCCCCAGAGGTCCGAGCTGATGAGATCGCTCGGTTGCCAGTCCGGTCCCTGCTCGAGCACCACAACCTTCTTGCCCGCCTGCGCCAGCACGGCGGCAAATACCGAGCCGGAAGCCCCCGCGCCGACGATGACGACGTCTACTTTCTCGTTCGCCATGGTACTACCTCGTCACCACTTTTGCGTCGGGGCGATATGCGGCATGTACGGGATACCGAGGTGGGCATAGCCATCCATGGTCCCGTACACGACATCGACCGCATCGCTGCGCAGCACGAGATATACGAACGGGCCCGGCGGCCCCTGCCAGCCCTCCACCTTGTTCTGGCGCATATTGTCCACGAGGCTGCGCTGCCCAGTTTCGCTCAGCTGTGCAAAGGCGCGCCCGCCGTTGAGCCGCTCGCTCGCCCCATTTAAGGCAGCAAGCGCGGCGCGATAGAAATTGGCGTAAGGGGGGCGCACGTTGAGAATGCGTGCCTGCAGCAGCGCCTGCTCGGCGGGAATCGATATCTGCTGATCGACAAAATGGGAGATGCCGGCTTGCCGGGCGCCGGGAACAAGGGTCTCGCCAACGGCATCGAGCGTCTCGACTTGTGCGGGACTCAGCGTCCGCAGGGGCACATCCTGCGCGCGCGCCGCGCGCGGGGTCAGCAGCACGTCGGCGCCATCCACGGAGAACGCAAGCATCCCGGCCGCCGCGCCCTTCAACAGGGCGCGTCGTTGGATCTCGTGCATGGTTTTCCTCCCCAGTGTTTCACGCGCACCACTTTGGCGGATTACGCCAGGCTAATCCGCCCTACAAAATTCAACGCCCATTCGACGGCTGAATCAAGCAGCGCCGGACCGAGCCTGGGTATGGGTGACGCACTGCGTCACCGCTGGCGTGCGCGACAGTCCAAGGAGGCGAGGCAATGCCTCGCCTTTACGATTCTTTCGCAGGCAGAGCGAGCCGGATATGAAGCTCGCGCAGCTGGCGCGCCGAGACCTCGGACGGCGCGCCCATCAAGAGGTCCTGGGCGCGCTGGTTCATGGGGAACAGCACGACTTCCCGCAGATTCTCCTCCCCGCACAACAGCATCACAATGCGGTCGATGCCCGGTGCGATCCCCCCATGGGGGGGCGCCCCGAGAGAGAGCGCGCGCAGCATGCCGCCGAATTTCTGCTCGAGCACGTGCTCGTCATATCCCGCAATGGCAAAGGCCTTCTTCATCACCTCGGGGCGATGATTGCGAATGGCGCCCGAGGAAAGCTCCACGCCGTTGCAGACGATATCGTACTGGATCGCTCTCAGCCCCAGGACTTTCTCGTGATCGGCAGGATCGAGGCCGAGAAATTCTTCAACGGCCATGTTGGGCATGGAAAACGGGTTGTGTGAAAAGTCGATCTTCTTTTCTTCCTCGTTCCATTCGTACATCGGGAAATCGACGATCCAGCAGAACTCAAACCGATCCTTGGCGATAACCCCAAGCGCGTGCCCTATCTTCGCGCGCGCCGCTCCGGCAAATTTCAAAAAGTCTTTGCGCCGCCCCGCGATGAAGAAGACAGCGTCACCACGGCCTAGCTCCAGGAGCTGCCGGATCCGCTCGGTGCGCTCTGCACCGATGGTGTTGGCTACTGTACCCCGCCCGGCTACGGGCTCAGTTCCCGCCTGAGCAAAGCTCGCCTCGCTCTGCGAAGGAGCCCGGGCCTCCTCCGCAGCCTTGGGAACGTTCTCATCGAGGCTGGCGCCGTAGATGATGAACGCGAGGCCTCTTTGGCCCTCACTTCTCGCCCATTCATTCATCCGGTCACAGAATGCACGGTTGCCCCCTCCCCGCGCCGGGATGGCCCACACCTCCACGCCGGCATCGCCGGCAATCATGTTGGCGAAGACCTTGAAGCCGGAACCGCGAAAGACGTCGGTGACATTTGCCATCCTGATCGGATTGCGCAGGTCGGGCTTGTCCGTGCCAAATTCCTGCAGGGCATGCGCATATGGAATGAGCGGAAATTTCGCGGTCACCGGCTTGCCGCCCGAGAACTCCTCGAACACTCCGCGCATCACCGGTTCGACCGCGTCGAAGACATCCTGCTGCGTGACGAAGCTCATCTCCAGGTCGAGCTGGTAGAATTCCCCCGGTGAGCGGTCGGCGCGCGCGTCCTCATCGCGAAAGCATGGCGCGATCTGAAAATAGCGGTCGAATCCGGACATCATCACCAGCTGCTTGAACTGCTGCGGCGCCTGTGGCAGCGCGTAGAACTTGCCGGGATGAAGCCGCGAGGGCACCAGAAAGTCGCGCGCGCCCTCGGGCGAGGACGCGGTCAGGATGGGGGTCTGGAACTCGAAGAACCCCTGCTCCTTCATGCGCCGCCGGATCGAATCGATGACGGCTCCCCGCATCATGATGTTGCGGTGGAGGCGTTCGCGACGCAGATCGAGGAAGCGATATTTCAGGCGAAGGTCTTCGGGAGACTCCTGTTCGCCGAACACCTGGATGGGCAGCTCGCCGGCAGGCCCCAGCACCTCGATCTCGCGGACATAGACCTCGATCGCGCCGGTCGGCAGCTCGGGATTGTCCGTCCCCGCGGGACGCTTGCGCACCTTGCCGTCGATGCGCACGACCCATTCCGCGTGGAGCTTCTCCGCCTGCTTGAATGCAGTGGAGTCCGGATCGGCCACCAGCTGCGTGATGCCGTAATGGTCGCGCAGGTCGATGAAGAGGAGCCCGCCGTGATCGCGAATGCGATGGCACCAGCCGGACAGGCGCACGTCCTTTCCGATGTCGGCTTCCCGCAGGTCGCCGCAGGTGTGGGAGCGATAACGGTGCATCAGAGAGTCCTTGTGACCGGCGCGGAAGGGCACATGCGCAGCGCCGGTTGTCAAGAATGGTACCGAAGCGGTCTCGACAGCGTGCCGACGATCTGCACACTCAAACGCGCTTTCTTCATAGCCCGGATGAGAGCGCGAGCGGAAATCCCCGCTATGAAGCTAACTTGCACAGAAGTCACATGGATTCAGCGAGAGAGAGCGAGCAGGCTTCTGCCCCCGTCCGGATGACGACGGCAGAGGCCGTTGTCGAGACGCTCATCGTACACGGCATCGCAGCGGTCTACGCCCTTCCCGGCGTACACAACGATCATTTGTTTGACGCGCTGTTCAAGGCAGCGGACCGCATTCGCACCATCCACACGCGTCATGAGCAGGGTGCCGCTTACATGGCGCTCGGCGCGGCGCTCGCAACCGGCAAGCCGCAGACCTACGCGGTCGTGTCAGGGCCGGGCTTGCTCAACTCGTCGGCCGCCCTGCTCACGGCTTACGGCATGAACGTGCCGGTGCTGGCGCTGGTCGGGCAAATCCCCCAGGCCGCCATCGGCCGGGGGCTCGGGTATCTGCACGAGATCCGCGATCAGGCCGGCATCATCTCCCGCCTGGTTGATTTCTCCGCGCGCATTCGTGAACCCTCCGAGGCGGCAATGCTCGTCGCCGAAGCGTTTCGCGCAATGGCAAGCGGGCGTCCCGGCCCTGCCGTGCTGGAATGCGCGATGGATGTGTGGGGTCGCAGCGCGCCAACGACGGCAATTGGCTCTCCCCTCGCCGCAGCGACACCGCCCGTGAATGACGAAGCGGCCGAGGATGCGGCGCGGCGCTTGGCCGCTGCGAAGCGGCCGCTGGTCGTGGTTGGCGGCGGTGCCCAGAACGCCGCCGCTGAGGTGGGCGCGCTCTCCGACATTCTGCAAGCACCGGTCCTCGCCTATCGGCGCGGTCGCGGCGTGCTCGACAGCCGCAATCCTTTGAGCGTGACGCTCCCGCTCGGCCGCGAGCTGTGGGGCGAGGCCGACGTGGTGCTCGCGGTCGGCACGCGGCTCTTCACCGGCTTCACCCAATGGGGGATCGATCGCGAGCTTGCCGTTATCCGGATCGACTCCGATCCCGAGGAGCCGGAGCGTTTTGCCTGCCCCGCATTGGCTCTCATTGGCGCTGCCAAACCCATATTGCGGCGTCTTTTGCAATCGCTTGAGCCTCATCGCCGTCCCTCGCGTCGCGTCGAGATGGAGGAGCGGCAGACCGCGATGCACGCTCGCTTGGCCAAGCTCAAACCACAGGCCGAGTTTCTTGCAGTCATTCGGGCGGAGCTCCCTGAGGACGGCATATTCGTCGACGAGGTCACGCAGATCGGCTTTGCCTCTCGGCTCCTCTTTCCCGTCTACAAGCCGCGAACTTTTCTCTCACCCGGTTATCAGGACAATCTGGGCTGGGGCTTTGCGACTGCGCTCGGCGCCCAGCACGCGCGCAGCGACGTGCCCGTCCTTTCCATCTCGGGGGATGGCGGCTTTCTCTTTACTTCGAACGAGCTTGCCACCGCGATGCGCCATCGCATTACGCTCACGACCGTCGTGTTCAACGACGGCGCTTTCGGCAATGTGCGGCGCATCCAGGAGGAGCAGTACGGCAACCGGCTGATCGCCAGCGAGCTCACCAACCCGGACTTTGTGAAATACGCCCACAGCTTCGGCGCCGAGGCCGAGCGCGCGCGCAGTCCGCAGGAGCTGCGGCTTGCGCTCAACCGGGCATTCAAGCGGCGGGATGTGCCCACGTTGATCGAAGTGCCGGTGGGCCCGATGCCCTCGCCCTGGGAGTTCATCCAGATGCCGCCGGTGCGCGGCGAGGTATAAATCATGGACGTCCGTAGGGGCGAGGCATGCCTCGCCCCTGCAAAAAAGACGTGGACGGCGATTGAATGACACTCGCAGGGTTGAGCCGCATCCCGCTGACGCCGTTCGAGCGTTTCGCTGAGGTGCTGGTTGATCCGCGCCGCCGCGACCGCGCCGTCCTGCTTTCGCTCCTCTGTTACGTCGCCCTGTGGACAGCGTATGCCGTACTCGCCCATGGCAGCCAGGACCTGCATTTCGACATGGGCGAGCTCATCGCCTGGTCGCGCGAGCCGGCGTTTGGTTATGCAAAGCATCCACCCTTTGCCGCGTGGCTGGTCAAAGCCTGGTTCAGCGTCTTTCCGCTGAAAGATTGGGCCTATTATCTGCTCGCAGTCGTCAACGCGACGGTCGGTCTGTGGATCGCCTGGATCGTGTCGGGGCGCTATCTCGACGCCGAGAAACGGGCGGCAGGGATCGCACTGCTCACGCTGGTGCCGTTCTTCAATTTCCATGCTTTGAAGTTCAATGCCAACACCGTGCTGATCCCGCTGTGGGCAGCCACCACGTGGTGGTTCTTGCGCTCGTTCGAGACCCGCAGCATGGCATTTGCGGCCCTCGCCGGGCTCGGTGCCGGCGCTGCGATGCTGGGCAAATACTGGTCGGTCACACTGCTCGCCGGGCTCGCGCTGGCGGCACTCGCTGATCCCCGTCGCCCCTCCTATTTCGCCTCGGCGGCGCCCTGGGTAACGGTCGCAGTCGGGGCGCTCGTGCTTGCGCCGCACGTGGCCTGGCTTGTTGCACACGACTTTGCGCCCTTCGGCTACGCCGCCGGGCATGTGGCGAGTGCCGGCTTCTGGAGCGCGCTGGTCTCGACGCTCGGCTATGTCGCCGGCATCCTCGGCTATATCGCAGCGCCGATCGCGCTCGCGGCGCTCGCCGCGCAGCCCGGTGTGGCAGGAATCTCCGATACCCTGTGGCCTTCCACGACCGACCGCCGGCTCGTGACCGTTGCCTTCTGGGCGCCGCTCCTCCTGCCGGCAGCAGTTGCGCTTGCAGCGAGCTTGCGAATCGTCTCGCTCTGGGCGATGCCGGCCATGACGTTGCTGCCGGTCGTGCTGCTCTCATCGCCATGGCTCGTCATCTCGCGCGCCGCGCTGGTGCGGCTGCTCGCGCTCGCGGTGGCCCTGCCGGTAGTGGCGACTCTGGCGGCGCCGGCCGTGGCGATCGCGATCCTCAGACTCGGCGAACCTGACAACGGCGGGACCTCTCGTCTTCTTGCCGGCACGATCGAGCAGGCGTGGCGAGCGACCAGCGACCGCCCGCTCGGACTGATCGGTGGTCAGGGCGATACCGTCTACCGAGTGATCCCGTACCTGTCCGGCCAACCCTCTACTGTCGACGTAATCAGGCCCGACCGCTCACCTTGGGCCGACGAGTCCCGCATCGCGCGGGAGGGCGCCGTGTTGGTGTGTCCGGCGTCAGCGGTATGGTGCGTCCAAGCGATCGAAGCACGCGTCGCGCACGAGCCCGACGCGCGGCGCACCGAGGCAGGGGTTGTCCGTCGACATCTCGGCGTGATGGGCAAGCCCGAGCGCTATGTCATCATCACGATCCCGCCGCAGCCCTGAGAGATGACCACTTCCCCCGATGTCGCGTGCGCTCATGCGGGCTACGATCTGACCGCAGCCCGGATGCGCGAAGCGATATCCGGGGCTGACGGCGGCGCGGCAACTGACAAATCACCGGGGCTGCGCTATCTAGCGCTCATGCAGCCGATCACCACGACCGAGGAGCTCAGGGATGTCTGCGCGCGCATGGCACGGCGCCCGTTCGTGACGGTCGATACCGAGTTCCTGCGCGAGAGCACGTATTACCCGCAGCTCTGCGTGGCGCAAATGGCGAGCACGGACGAGGCAATCGTGATCGATGCCCTCGCCGCGAGCATGGATCTCGCTCCCTTCTTTGCCCTGATGGCGGACGAGAACGTGGTCAAAGTCTTCCACGCCGCGCGGCAGGACATCGAGATCTGCTGGCATGAGGCCGAGCTCATTCCACATCCTATCGTCGATACCCAGGTTGCCGCCATGGTCCTCGGCTATGGCGATTCGATTTCCTACAACCAGCTGGTACAGCGCATTACGGGAGACAATCTCGACAAGTCGCACCGCTTCACCGACTGGACGCGCCGGCCGTTGAGCGAAGCGCAGCTCGCCTATGCGATCTCCGACGTGACGCACCTGCGTGACGTGTATCTCAAGCTTTCCGCCGATCTCGAAGCGCAGGGGCGCAGCGACTGGATGCGCGAGGAGATGGACATTCTGACCTCCTCTGAAACCTATCGGTTCGAGCCCGAGCATGCCTGGGAGCGCCTGAAGACGCGGGTACGCAAACCGAAGGAGCTCGCAGTCCTGATCGAGGTCGCAGCCTGGCGCGAGCGCGAGGCGCAGGAACGCGACATACCGCGGGGGCGCGTGCTCAAGGACGATGTCATCGGCGACATCGCAGTGCAGGCTCCAACCACCGTCGAGCGGCTGGGGAGCTTGCGTTCGCTGCCGCGCGGCTTCGAGCGCTCGAAATGGGGCGAGGCAATTATCGCCGCCGTGCGCCGCGGGCTGGCGCGCGATCCCAAGACGCTGCCGCGCATCGATCGTCCGAAACCCGTGATCAACGGCCAGGCCACGGTGGAGCTCCTCAAGGTGCTCTTGCGCATGACCGCCGAGCGGCACGGGGTCGCGGCCAAGGTGATCGCCACGGTCGATGAACTCGAGCGGATTGCCGGCGAGGAAGAGGCAGACGTGCCTGCGCTGCACGGCTGGAGGCGCGAGCTGTTTGGCGAGAAGGCGCTCGCGCTCAAGCAGGGCCGGCTCTCGCTGGCGGTCGAGGGCGGACGCGTCGTGGCGGTGGAGCGGCACAGCTAGATTCGGTGAGATTGATGCACAACGGTGCTGTAGACGCGGCGCCGCTGATCACCCTCACTGGAACGCGGGGGAGGATCAGTCGTTCGACTCAGCTGAGCTGCCGTCGAGCCGGCGCCCAAGCGCTGACGCGACAACATATTCCGCCCGTGCCTGCAGCGTGTGATGCTCGCGGACATGCGCCTGCGCGGCGCGTGCCATATCCTGCAGGCGCTGCTTGTCCGCAAGCGCAGACCGAACGGCTCTGGCGAGCGCGCCGGGCTCGGGCGCGTAGAGGATGCAGTGCTCGCCGTCACGCAGGGGACGTTGACGCACGATCGTCGGATAATTCATCAGGGGCACGGTGCCGGCGAGCAGCGCCTCGTAATGCCGCGCGCAGTCCCAACCATATCCGCCAGGCGACCACGCCAGGTATGCCGCCGACAACCGACGGAAGAACTCGTCCGGCGGCAAGCGTTCGGTCGCGATGTCGATCACATAACCTTCCTCGCGTAGCGCGAGCAGCTCCGGCAAGCCGTCACTGCGAGCCGTGCTGTTCGGATCGGCATTCCCCGCGAAGAACACGTCGCTGCTTTTCTTCTCGGGCGCGAAGTCAGCCGGGAAGTAGAAATATCCGTAGCTGATCGGTGCGAGCTTGCGCAGCCGCGCGCGGTTTTTCGCCTGGCCTCGCCACCGATGACCGGGGAGGTCGCGGTAGGTAGCGCTGAAGAAAACATGCCAGCGATCGGCCGGCAGCTCCCGCTTGAAATAGATCTTGGCAACATCGAGCAGGAAAAAGTTGTGCCGGCCGATCCCGAAGCTGTCGCCAAGATCAAGCGTGACGATGGGTACCTTGTGAAACAGATGCACCGTACGCCAGGCAAAGTTTGCGAACAGACCCAGGGGCGACAGCACATTCCAGGAACGCAGAGCAGTCAGAAACGATCGCGGATGCCACGGCGCAAATGGGGCGGCGTGCACCACAAGCAGGTCGTATTCGCCGCGCCTGAGCTTGAGCAGGCTCCTGATAAACCGGACCGGTCCGAAAGCTCGCTTGATGGCACCGAACCGTCCGAACCGCCTGCGCAGATTGCCACGCAGCCGAATGCCGGTCCCGTAGAATTCGGTTTGTGCCGGCACAGCCAGTGCGAACAGACAATCGCCGCCGATTTCCAGGATCCGCAGTGGCCGGGCAGCGTCGTCCGACTTCACTTGCGTGCAGGGGCGGGAGACAACACGCGTGACCTATAATTGATAAATCGGTACATCGAGCGCGCGTGCAGCAGCAAGCAAGCCTTCGTCGAGGCTCGCAAGCTCGATGATTTGCATGCGCGAACGAATGTACTCAATCGACGCAAGATGCAGCGCATCAAGTGTGCGCACTCCTATGACGAACGGCTCCAATGCTCGTGCGAGTACTGGGGGCGTCATTTCGATCAGCGCCACCCGACCGATCAGCGCACGAACGGCATCCGCGTGACTGCGGCCAAGACCGCGCGCGTGAATACGATTCCAGACCTCATATTCAAGAAGACGGCTCGAAATGAGCGGTTGCCGCCAAATCGATTCGGACAACACTCGATCTTCCGCGAAAAGATGGGCAAGCGCGACGGAGCTGTCGAGGTAGATCACCGGTCTTCTCGGTCAGATTCGATATCCTTCAGCAGATCGCGCAGCTTCATAATCGGTGTACGCGGCGGAGGTCCGGCGGAGACAATCACTGGTGGCGTCACCCAACCTTCCCGAACCCCTTCGGCGAGGAGGGCGTCGGCCAAGACTGTGCTGCGCCCAGCCTGCGGAGGCCCCAACTCCGCCACGACCCGGTCGCGATCCGTGACCAACACGATCTCTCCGCCCGCAGCGATACGAACGTATTCGCTGAGCTTGTTCTTGAGTACCTTGAGGCCGACCGAGCGCATAGCCCGTCGTAGCTTCCAGAAGCTACCATGTCAATTTTGCGGGAACTCGTGTCTAACTCGTGTCACCTCGTGTCCCGTACGGCCGATTCCGTGGAATGGTCTGGGCAGGCACCGCTAACGCGAACGGACAATCTCCTCCGATCTCCAGAATTCGCAGCGGGCGGATAGGACAAAGCGATGACCGTCACTGCCAAGCCGAAAGGCTGAACGTGTGGCGGAAAGACCACAGAAACCTGCGTCGTATCATGTTAACCTACACGGTGACTCCTTATAGGGCGGGGCAGGCCATGCGTAAACTTTTTGGAACGGCTGCACTTTTGACGGCGTTTGCAACCTCGGCGATGGCCGCGGACGTGGCGGTGAGAGCCCCGGCGCGATATGTTGCGCCGGTCGCAGTTTACAATTGGACGGGCTTCTTCGTTGGCATCGAAGGCGGCGGCGGCTGGGGCTTCGCTCGGCAGAGGGACGCACTGGGATTCAACAGCGGCGGATACAATGTAAGCGGTGGATTGGTCGGCGGAACCGTGGGATACAACTGGCAGATCAACCGGTTGGTCCTCGGCCTCGAGGTCGATGAGTCCTGGGCCGATATACGGGGCTCGACAAACACTCGCCTCTGCGGCGGGGCTCCCCCGAACTGCTCGTCGCGTCTGGAGTCGCTCGGCACGTTCCGCGGACGCGTCGGCTGGGCCGGCGTGCTGTGGTGGAATAATGTGATGCCCTACGCGACTGGCGGCCTGGCCTGGGGCTCGCTGCACGGTTCAGAGGGCGACGTCCTGGCCAATGGCGCCTTCGGCTCGGGTACGACCACCCGCGCCGGATGGACCGTCGGAGGCGGTATTGAAGCCATGTTGACCCCGAATTGGACGGCAAAGCTCGAATATCTCTATGTCGATTTCAGAGGTGACGTGTTCAATGATGTAATTCCTGGCTTCGGAGTCGTGCCGCAAAGCATCGACTTCCGCGCCAACGTCGTGCGGGCAGGCCTCAATTACAAATTCGACTGGTATCGGCCGTTCGTGACCAAATAAGCGGTCCAAGCTCGTAGCCGCAACCTCTGCGTTGTCATACCCCGCTTCAAGCGGGCATCCAGTAATCTCCGCGCGGCAGCTGAGGCAGAGCCGTGTCAAATCGGACTTTCGGTGGTTGCTGGACGGTTCGCATACGCGCGGACGATGACGACCGAGAGTAATCCGCCTAAAATTACGATGCGCGACCGAGCACCAGCACTGCGTTAAGTCCGCCGAACGCGAAGGAATTCGACATCGCGACGCGGATGCGTGCGCTCCGCGCGACGTTCGGCACGCAATCCAGACTACAGGCGGGATCCGGCTCCTCGAAATTCGCGGTAGGCGGAATGGTCTGTGTTTGCAGGGCCAGCGCGGTGGCGGCGAGCTCGAGCGCGCCGGCGGCCCCCATGCCATGGCCAAGGACAGCCTTGCTCGACGACACTGGGAGGCAAGCAGTGCGGGACGCAAATACCATCCTAAGCGCCTCCGCCTCGGTGCGGTCGTTGAGGATAGTGCCCGTTCCATGCGCATTAACGTAATCGACGTCTTCCGGGTTTGCTCGAGCATCCCGCAGGGCCGCGCGCATGGCGCGCGCGGCGCCGTCTGCATCCGCGGCGGTGATATCGACGGCATCCGCGCTCATGCCGAAGCCCAGGACCTCGGCGTAGACGCGCGCGCCTCTTGCAAGGGCGCGGTCGCGAGGTTCCAGCACGAACATGGCGGCTCCCTCGCCCAGGACGAGCCCCGATCGATTTTTCGAAAACGGCCGGCAGGTATCGGCGCTCAGGACGCGGAGCGCCTCCCATGCCTTGATGGTGCCGACCGTGAGACACGCGTCGGCCCCCCCGGCGACCGCCATCGGCGCTTGTCCATTGCGAACCATTTGGAAGGCCTGACCGACTGCGTGCGCCCCCGACGCGCACGCAGTTGCCACGGTCCAGGTCGGCCCCCTCAGGCCAAGATCAATCGACACCTGGCTGGCAGCAGCATTCACCATCCAGCGCGGGATAGAGAGCGGGTGCATCTTGTCGGAACTCTGGCCATAGAACTTGAAATACACCGCATCCATGGTGCTTTGCCCGCCGCCGCCGCTACCGATCACAGTGGCCGCATCCAGCGCCAGCTCCTCCGAGATCTCGCATTGCGCATCGTGCACAGCAGCGCGCGAAGCGATTAGCGCAAATTGCGCAAAACGGTCGAGGAGATGGGCCTGCTTGGGCCGGAAATGCGCATCGGGGTCGAAACCGATCACCTGGGCCGCGATGCGGGTACTTAGCCGCTCGGTCGGTACGATCGTGAGCGGGCCGATGCCGGACCGGCCGTCGACCAGCGCCGTCCAGAATGCGTCTAGGTCCGATCCTGCTGGAGAGACGATGCCGATCCCACTGATGACGACCCGGTTCATCGACGAGATTTCGCATCTACCAATGATTGGACCGCGCGGGCGATATCCCCGATCGTCTCCAATTTCACGCTTGATCTGGCGCCTTCCGTTTCGGTCTCGAGCACGAGCGAGCTCTCGCCCGGCTTGATCGGAACGCTGATTCCGAATTTTTCCTCGATGTCATAAACGATCTCGATAACCTCCAGAGACCCAACACCCAGGTCCTCGAGCCTGGTATCGTGCGTCAATTGCTCGACCGGAACCTCCGACCGCTTCGAGATAATGCGCTTGATTTCGTCGAGTGTTCCCAGGGTCATGGTTCTCGCGCGCAGAACGCTTCACCGTGGCCGGTCGTGATCAGCTTGTTTGATCCGGCGTGCCATTCTGTCCGGATCGAGCGGGCGCGATCAAATGCCGAAAATCCCAACGAGGTTGCGATCAAAATGAAAACCACCATTAGCCAGTAGATGTAACGAAAATCCGCACTCGGAGCGATGACGAAATAGCTCACGCCATAGCTGATCCCGCTGAGAGCGAGAAAGCTCAAGCGCCGCGGCAGCACACCACCATACTTCATCAGAATGAGAAGGAACAGCAGCAAGGAAAACAGATAAAACCAACCCTTGAAAATGATGCTGTCTTTCAGTTTCAGATAGAACTGCGGCAATGGCCGGTAGAAGACGTCCGCTGCAGGCTGCCCCTGCTCCCACATGCAGTAGTACGGGCCTAAAGGATTCGCATGGATCCCGAGCAAAGTCAGAAACACGTCCAAGCGCACGCGCAGATAAACCAGGAAATTATCACGAATGGCGTCTAACCAGGCCAGCTTCAGCGCTTCAACTTCCGCAGGATCGTCCGTTATCCGCAGCCCCTTTCCCGGCCCATACCAATATATCCCCAGGTTTGTGATGGGGCTGTACAGCTGGGTCAGGTTGTCGAGCGTCAGCGGGCTTGCAGCGATCTCGCTGCCCTTCACCGGCCACCATTGAGGTTTGCTGTAGTCATCGAACAGGGCAGGTAAATAGACCTTTCCGGTCTTCACTGACATTCCAAGAAGGTCGAAGGTATAGATGGCTTGAATCGTATAGCTCGGATTATTGGTGAGAGCCTCAGTGAGAGCCAACGCGCCAACCCCCAGCCCGGCCGTCACCGCAAGACCCAAGAGCCCCTTTGTGGCCGCACCGAGCAAGCGCAGCCGCAACGCTCGCGGGACGATCTGCTCGCAGAGAATAAAGCCGGCCCATAGCCCCAACGGTACCACCGCGAAAATCGCATTGTGTCGGAATCCCAGGGCCAGGAAGAGGCAAAAGAGTCCAAACCCATATGCCGCCCAGGAACGTTTCTGCTCCGCCACGACCAAGCCTCCATAAGCTGCGATCAGCGCGGAGCACAACAGGCTGTCCTTGATTGTCTGGCTGAGGACAGCGAAGACAGGGGGAAACATCCCGACGCATGCACAAAATATCAGCCACCGTATCCTGCTGCGTTCCCACGGCTCAGCCGCCAGAACCACCCCAATCCAGAACAGACACACCATCCCGAGAAACAGGTTCGCGTAGCGAGGAACGGGCTGGAGCGGAAGCATGTTCAACACATGCCAGATGAACGCGATGAGCGGCGGATGCCAATCGCGAAATTTCCAGTCACCGCTGGATACCGCCTCATTCCAAGAGAATTGTGCATCGCCGCTGAAGCAGCCCGGATAAAACACCAGGGCAGTGACGAGCACCCCCGCGGAAACGAGAATAGCTTTCCGCAATGGAAGAATAAGGCGAGGCCAGTAGAGCACGCTTCTCTTCACCTCCTCAGCGAGCTCCCATCGCGTAGAGTCTCTCTTGCGTGGTCATCTCCCGCGCCCAGCGGCGCCCAGCGGGGGATCCAGTAACCACAGAATATCGCATGAGACGCACCGTGCTGCTGCTTCGGTCGTTATTACTGAATGCGCCGGTCAAGCCGGCCCATGACGATTGAGCGTCCTGCGGCGCTAGCGCACTCTCGCAAGATACCTGCGCTGGCTGCGCTCGCTCACCAGCATGCTCAGCCCCCGCCAGGTTATTCCCACGGCGCGCACGAAGAGATACGGCAACCGCACCAGCCGGCCTGCCCATACAGCGGCGTGGATCACGGCTGGATGCGCGCCGCTGATCCCGCAGCGATAGGCGACCTTCTCGCAGCGCCAGAGCGTGCCCGCTCGCCATTTCTCGCGCGCAAGCCAGGTGCGCCACGGCGAGGCCCTGCGCGACGCGGCAAGCGAAACGTGCCGCCGGCCGAACGTGTGCAATGGAATCTCATCTGGCGTCGACGCGCCAAATAGATCTACGGCCAATGCAATTGCGGCCTCGCAGGCCTCCATTGTACCGGCGGCACCGGCATGCGCCGCAAGCACAGCCCAATCGACATCGGAGCGCGCGAGAAAGCGGTCGATCTCCAGCACATCCTTCAAGGACATGGTTGCGCGCGAGAGGCCGAAGTCCTGAATCTGCCAATGGATGATGGCGTGAAAGGCGCGGCACCACGGAGCCGGCAGCACGAGTCCTGCAGCGATCGTGCGCCCACAGTCGAACACGATCTCCGGCGCGAGCAGCCGGTGCCGCCATCCGAGATGGCGGTGCACCTCGACCATCGCGACACCATCAGAGCGGGCATAGGGCGCGTGGTGGAAATTGATGTCATAGCGCGCATCATTGCTAAGGCGCACATAGCCGAGGCGATCGAGAAACGACGGGATATTGTCGAAGCGTCTCGCATCGACCAGCACGTCCACGTCGAGCATCGACCGCCACGCCGCGGCGCTGTCCCCGTCTTCAATCACCCAGGCGGCGCCCTTCAAGGCTGCGAAGGCGAAGCCTTGCGCGGCGGCCCCTTCGCCGAGCTCCACCAGCGCCTGCCGGATCGCGGCGTTGCGCCGGCGATTGGTCTCCTCGTGGACCGCACAGACGGCGCGCATCGGCTTCGCGACCTGAGCGCCATGACGGTCGGCGAGCGCATCATAGAGAGCCGGGAGCACGCGTTCCGTCTCCGCGAGGCCAATCATTGCGGCAAACGTGTCCGAGTTGAGCTCCGAGGCAAGCGCGAAGCTCGCCGGAGGGCCGCGACGTCCCAACGCACCGCACAGCAGCGCGAAAATTTCATCTTCGTGCCGAGACATGGCGTGGACGCTAAAGCATCGGCCAGCGATATTGAAGCTCGCGCGCCCGCTCATTTGGGGCGAGGCATGCCCCCGCCCTCCTTCGACAACGCCGCTGTTGATGCAGGGCGACGCATGCGTCGCCCCTACGAAGGGGGACTCAGCATCCGTAGGGGCGAGGCATGCCTCGCCCTCTTTCGACAACGCCGCAGTTGATGCAGGGCGACGCATGCGTCGCCTCTACGAAGGCCTTTCTCTCTTTCGTAGAGGGCGATGCATGCCTCGCCCTCCTTCGACAGCGCCGCTGTTGATGCAGGGCGACGCATGCGTCGCCCCTACGAAGGGGGACTCAGCATCCGTAGGGGCGAGGCATGCCTCGCCCCTACCTCGCCCCTACGATCGCTGGAATGCCGCGATTGGTTGGCTTAGGCTCTGCGAGAATTCGAACGCTGAAACGCAAGTGAACCGGTGCCGCACACTTACCGAGTCCATGGGCTGACGCTCCAATGCGAATTTCCGTTGCCGGAGCTCGCGCGGCGAGAGGTCGCGTTTTCCGGGCCAGCAGATATCAGTGTTCGTGCTGGTTCACTGCCCATGACAGAAAACCTGACGCGTACGTGCGTGCCCTATCTTCATCTTGTCGAGAACACCGCAATCTTCACGTTCGAGGACACGGGCCGTTATTCTGTTAGTGACGGCAACGACGTGGTCGTGGACGCGAAGCCCGATGCGGATCCGGCGGTGCTTCGGCTGCATATCTTTGCGTCGATCATGGGCATGATCTGCCACCAACGCGGTCTCCTCGTCCTGCATGCGAGCGCCGTCGCATTCGGCAACACTGCGGTGGCGTTCACCGGTCCGCCAGGCGCGGGAAAGTCGACTCTCGCGGCGCATTGCCTCGCGGCCGGCGGCCGGCTCGTTGCGGACGACGTGCTGGTTTTATCCTTCGATGAACAGGGCGGCGTGCTCGCCCATCCCGGCATGCCGAACGTCAAGCTGTGGCGCGACGCGCTGACCGCGCTCGGGCGGGATGCCGATGGGCTGCGGCCTGATTGGTTTCGCGCCGAAAAATTTCATTTGCCGGCGGATGACGTGAAGACATCGATCCCGTTGGCACGTCTTTTTGTGCTCGGCACAGACTGCGATGCCGGCGATGGCGAATATGCCCCGCTGCGGGGGCGGCAGGCCGCCGGGGCACTGATTGCAAATACCTACCGCGTCGAGTATCTCGACGCGGCGAACCGCCGGGATGCTCACTTCCGCGACTGTATCTGTTTGGCCTCAGTGATCGACGTGGTTTGGCTCAAGCGCGAGCCGGGTTCCGCGCGCCTGCCGGCCACGGCCGCTGCGATCATCCAGGAGTTGCGGCACACCTCCGAACGGGTGCGTGCATGACCGTTGGCCCCGATAGCGTCATCGTCCAGGAAGACGAGCCGGTCGCCGCGGAGGTGGACGGCGAGGTTGTCATGCTGAGCGAGCGTGCGGGCGCGTATTTCGGTCTCGACGGCATCGGCAGCGAAATCTGGCGGCTGATCGGGGAGCCGCGCCGCGTGAGCGAGCTCTGCGGAACGCTGGCGCAGCGCTATGATGTCGATGCAGAAACCTTGACCCGCGACGTTACGGCCTTCCTGGATGCGCTGCTCGCCCGCAACCTCGTGCGGCTCGTCCAGG
>Ga0070712_100001052_pt1 | contig 16658 bp, 12 predicted proteins | sample LARL81metaG_FD_71396 | JGI IMG/M metagenome (GOLD analysis project Ga0070712, IMG submission 71396) | Corn, switchgrass and miscanthus rhizosphere microbial communities from Kellogg Biological Station, Michigan, USA - LAR L8-1 metaG | ecosystem: Host-associated > Plants > Roots > Rhizosphere ...
CCCGATTCGATCGTTTCCAAAGATTATGCCAACTATCTCAAGCCGATAGAAACGCCGCTGGTGTTTAGCGGATTCTCGCAGGACGCCATGGAACGTTTTGCTCCGCAGTTCGCCAAAGCGGGTATTGTGCCGGTACTGGGAGTTGGCTCGGTCAGCGACAAAAAACAGCCTGAACCTCTGGAACCGGGCTCAGCGGTTAGTGCCATTCTGGTTCGCGGAGACATGGACATCGCTGCGACCTGCACGGTCACTTACATGGATTCCCAGCACCTTCTGGCTTGCGGACATCCGCTGCTTCAGTTCGGCATGGTCGATCTTCCGATGACAAAGGCCGAAGTGTTGGCCACGCTGCCTTCGCCGCTCAACGCTTTCAAAATTGTGAATGCTACCGAATCGGTGGGCGCATTCGTCCAGGATCGTCATACCGGAATCATGGGAGAGTTTGGCAAGGAACCGGAGATGATCCCGGTCACGCTGAACATCCACAGTACGGCGGGCAACAAGCAATTCCACTATGAGGTACTGAACAACGCGAATCTCAGTCCGTTGGCAATGATGGCGACAGTGTTCAACGCGCTCCATGGAGTGAACGAATACGGAGAAGACACCACCTACCGGATGAATGGCCGCATTAGCGTGAATGGATATCCGGACGTTTCGGTACAAAATATGTTTGCCCCGTCAGATGGGGGGCAGCCCGCCGCAGTCATGGCAGCGATGTCTCTAGGCGAGAGATTCAGCCGGATATACGACAATCCTTACAATGCGCCCAACATCCATGGTGTGCAGCTTGATTTTGATCTGGTTCGCGAACGCCGGTGGGCTCGACTGGAAGGAGCGCGCACCGACGTGATTGAAGCGCGTCCGGGTGATGAAATTACGATCGAAACGCTTCTCCGACCTTATCGCGGCGAATTGATGCTGCAACAGATTCCCATCCACATTCCGACGTCGACCTCCAAAGGGCCGCTGCGCATCCTGGTCAGTGACGGCGAAACCCTTGACCGGGTTCGCCATGGCATGCCTGCTTTGGGCCGCAAGCTCGATCTGGCATCGACCATCGCTATGTTGAACAAACAGCACGTTAACAACCGCGTTTTCGTATCACTGCTTGAGGCAGATCCAGAGGCGACGGTTGCAGATAAGGTCATGCCTACGCTACCGCTTTCGATCATGAATGTGATGGACGGCATGCGCGGAACCCAGGAAATGGTCGTACAGAACGAGTCCTCGGTGAATGAAGCCGCCACCGCACCCTTGGATTATGTAGTTTCGGGCGCACAGGTATTGACCATAACGATCAAGTAAGCGTGTGGGGGCGCCCCTTGGCCCGCTGCTTGACCAGGCTTTGCTTTTAGATTGCCTAACGCAAGCGATCCAAACGGGTCTTGCCAAACCCGATTTGATTCAGACCAACCTAAGTTAAAAGGCCGATCCCAAAGGCGGGCGAGGACGTCCGCTCCCCCCACCGTGATAACCTAAAATCTCCGCTTAAAGACTGGCTATGAGGTATGAACTTGGCAATCCGTCTGCGTGAACGATCTCTTTTCCTCTTCTTTTACTTTTTGTTCTTGATCGCGGCAGCCGAATTGGTTGTTGGCGAAGGCACACGCACGTGGGAGCAATCCAAGTTTGACGAGTTGAGTAAAGGCACGGCGTCCGGCGTCGCGATTCGAAGTACCGGAGGACTCGAATTGGCCCCTGCCGTCAAGGCGCTTTCGACCACGCCCTCGACCTATATCTGGTCAATCGCCGCCGATCAAGGCGGAAATCTTTTTGCGGCTACCGGCGCGCCGGCTCGCGTGTATCGGATCACGCCCCAGGGGCAGTCCAGTACGATTTTTGAGGCCCAAGAATTGCAAGTCCAGGCGTTGGCCATCGACAAGAACGGCGTCCTGTACGCGGCCACGAATCCAGATGGCAAGGTGTATCGCATCCAGCATGTAACTGGTGGATCGCCGAGCCCTGCGCCGGCGGCGAAGGGAAAGGTTGAAGCGGACAAACCTAAATCCACGAGTGAGTTCTCGGCGTCGGTATTTTTTGATCCTGGAACGAAATATATCTGGGACATGGTTTTCGACAACGCCGGGAATCTCTATGTCGCCACAGGTGATCATGGGGAAATCTTCCGTGTCACTCCCAAAGGAGAACACGCGGTTTTTTTCAAAACTGACGAAGCCCACATCCGCGTTTTAGCCGTCGATAGCGACGGTGACGTAATCGCCGGTTCCGATGGCAGCGGTTTGGTCTATCGGATCAAGCCGGACGGCAAAGGATTTGTACTATACAGCGCACCAAAGAAGGAAATTACCGCGCTCGCAATCGACAAGGCAGGAAACATTTATGCGGCCGGAGGCGGCGAAAAACGAGCCGGCAGCGGTCCGACGATCTTCCCATCCTCTGCCGTTCCACTTCCCACAACGACCACCACTGCCGGACCAGGGCCGTCAGGCATGGTGATTCTGAACGCGGTGTCGGCTGGTTCTGGAGGGTCGAGTGGGATTCCGTTTTCCGGTGCCGGTGCGACGGGCGGGTCCGAGATCTATCGCATTGCGCCCGACGGGTCCCCAGCTCGAATCTGGAACTCGTCGCAGGATTTGGTATACGCCTTGGCGTTCGACCGCAACGGGCGGTTGCTGGCGGGAACGGGAAATCGCGGTCACATTTTCGCCATCACGGGAGAAGACCAGTTCGTCGATCTGCTAAAGGCCAGTGCATCGCAGGTCACAGCGTTCGCCGAAGCGCCCGGGGGCGGGCTCTACGCTTCGACCAGCAATCTCGGCAAGTTGTTCTTGTTGGGAGGCGTGCCTGCATCCGAAGGCACTTATGAGAGTGATGTTTTTGACGCCAAGGTTTTCTCCCGTTGGGGCCGTGCACAATTTCGCGGTACCGGCAAAGTCGACCTATTCGGTCGCAGCGGCAACGTGGATAATCCTGACCGCAACTGGAGTCCATGGGAGCCAGTTGATCTGCAAAAAGATCCGCTCTTGAGCGTGCCGCCGGCCCGCTTCGCGCAATGGAAGGCCGTCCTACACGCGGGTACGACCATGCCCACCGTGGACAGTGTGTTGCTGAACTATCTGCCGAAAAATGTCGCCCCCGATTTTGACGACGTGACCGTGCAAGTTGGCGTGCGCTACCAGTCGCTGCCCAAAACGCCTGGGCCACCTGACAACACGGCAGCCGCCAGCGGTGGCTTACGTTTTGACGCGGCGCCTGCCAGCACGCGCGACCGCGATTCCATCGGCGTTAAGTGGGCGGTTCACGACGACAACGACGACCAGATGATTTATGCGGTTTACTTTCGTGGCGATGGGGAATCTCGCTGGTTGCTTCTGAAAGATAATCTCACTGACAAATCTTATTCTTTTGACGCCTCATTGCTTCCGGACGGCGGATACACGATTGAGGTTCAGGCTTCCGATGCGCCATCGCACTCACCCGGTCAGGCACTGACCTCCACAAGGGTCAGTGCGCGGTTCGAAGTTGACACTACCCCTCCGCGTATTGATGACCTCAAGGCCTCTTTGGAAGGCGACGAAATACACGTCGCCTTTCACGGCGCCGACGGTTTTTCCAATATCAAGCGCGCCGAATACTCGGTGGATGCGGGCGAGTGGCAATACCTGGAACCGGCCGGTCAGCTCTCAGATTCGAAGACCGCGAATTACGATTTTCGCGTGAAAGTGCCGGCAGCCATGAAATCCGCGGCGCCGCAGCTGGAGCATGTGGTGGTGGTCCGTCTATACGATTGGTTCGATAACATGAGCTCGGCGAAGACGGTGATTCTGGGCAAGTAAAACGTCGGAACATCCGCCCTCGGCTGTTTTTCGATCTAATTGATCTGATCAGCCTTTCGCAGTTCCGGAAAAATCCACGCCCAGACTCCGATCACTACCAGCGTTCCTAATCCACCAAGAACCACCGCGGGCACCGTGCCAAACCAGTGGGCGGTCAGACCAGACTCAAATTGTCCCAGCTCATTGGAGACTCCAATGAAAATCATGTCCACTGCGTTTACTCGTCCGCGCATTTCGTCCGGCGTTGCCAGCTGTACCAGGATGGATCGCACGATCACACTGACCATATCCGTAGCGCCCAGCAGGAGTAGGGACACCAGTGAGAGCACCAGACTCCGCGAAAGGCCGAAGATGATCGTGCAAATTCCGAATCCAGCCACGCACCACAACATGGTCAACCCGGCGCGGCGGCGCAAGGGGCGATGAGCCACCAAAATTGCCATGGCCGCGGCCCCCACGCCCGGGGCGCTGCGCAGAAGTCCCAGGCCCCACGGCCCGGTCTTGAGAATTTCCCTGGCGTAGACGGGCAGGAGGGCCACCGCACCGCCCAGCAGGACGGCAAACATATCCAGCGAGATGGAGCCCAGCACGAGCTTGTGGTCCCAGATGTAGCGGAAGCCAGCCAGCACCGTGGTCCAATTGACCGGCTCGCGTGCCCGGACCTGAGTCTGCAAAGTAATTCTCAAGGTGAAAGCTACTGCCGCTATCGCGGTGACGGTAGCCGTCAAATACACGACCGACGGGCCGCGGGAGAATGCGTAGAGAAATCCGCCAATTGATGGACCAAGAATAGTCGCCGCCTGAAAAATGCTGGCGTTCCACGCCACCGCGTTAGGAAAATGTTCTCCCGTCACCAGTTGCGGCAGAAGGGCTCTGCTTACGGGAGCGTTGAAGGCGCGGACTACACCAATCAGTACGACGACTGCATAAATCAAATGAACCGAATGGCTGGCTCGCCATGCGATGATCCAAAGCAGGCCTGAGCTTATCGCGAAGCCGACGTAACAAAGCGTAACCAGCTTGCGCCGGTCGAAACGGTCTGCCACGTGTCCTGAGACTAAAAACAGGAGTACCCCCGGCAAGAACTGAGCGAGACCGATCAGGCCAAGATCGAGCGGGCGCTTCGTGATCTCATAAACCTGCCATCCCACCGCAACCGACTGCATCTCCAATGCGGCAACGATGAAGAATCGCGCCACTTGATAGATCGTGAAATCCGGATAGGTGAAAGCGATGCCACCGGGAATCCTGGTTTCGACAGTTTCAGCCATCCTGCTCTAATGTGACATAAAAGTTGTCAGTCGTCAGGATTCAGTCGTCAGTCTTCGGCGGGGAATTTTTTTCCGCGAGGCATTTGTCGCCCTCTGGGGCCCCAAACACCAACTGACGACCTGACGACTTGCTTCTAGCTACACTGGAATCACTGGTTCATGTTGACGGTTCTCCATAGGATCGGATGGGTGGCGTGCGTGGTATATGCGACCATCCCTTCGTTCTGGCTGATGATTCATCCGTGGACAAACTACTGGCGTTCACGCCGGACGTCGCCCTACCGGGTGCTGGTGCCAATTTGGGTTGGAATGTGGGTTCTCCTCGGCTTGATCGCCTCTCCCTGGCGGGACTTACTGTTATACGACTCGTGGTGGACCTGGATTCCTGCTGCCGTCCTTTTTGCCATTGGAGCATGGATTTATCGTCGTTCTGGAACCGGATTCAGCGCGGTCCAATTAGGTGGACTACCGGAAGTGACACTTGGGCATAGAGAACAGAAACTCGCTATCTCCGGAATCCGCGCCTACGTTCGCCACCCCGTTTATCTGGGACACTTCTGCGAGATGGTGGCGTGGAGTGTGGGTACGGGTTTAGCAGTGTGCTACGCCCTGACGACATTCGCGCTGGTCATCGGGGCCATCATGATCCGTTTGGAGGACCGCGAGCTCGAGCAGCGATTCGGTGAGGAATACCGCGATTATCGATCGAGAGTGCCGGCAATTCTTCCCAAGATATTAAGCAAGTGAGTCTAAAGCAGGTGAGCGGCAGCGAGCGAGGCGCCTTACCACACCGATCTCTCGCTATAATCGCTTTGGCTTACAGCGAACAGCTTCTCCGCATGCGCTTCGAACTTTTCATAGCGACTCGCTACCTGCGCGCCAAAAGGCGTCAGGCAGTGATTGGCGTTATCACTGGGATTTCTATTGCGGGTGTGGCCGCCGGAGTTGCGTCCCTGGTTGTTGCACTCGCGATCAATAATGGCTTTCGTCAGGATTTGCAGGATCGTTTATTGGGATCGACTTCGCACATCAATATTTTGCGGGTTGAGAGTGATGGGATCAAGGACTGGCGTCCTTTGATGGATCGTCTCGCAAAACAGCCTCACGTGGTAGCGGCCGCCCCCGCGATTTACGAACAGGTCTTGATTTCCAGGGGACCTAGGGCGCGCGGTGCTGTGCTGAAAGGCATAATCCCTGCCTACGAGAGCAAAGTCAGTGACATGCTCAATACTGTGAAGATTGGTTCGATGGATCCCTTGAACGAGGTGAAGGGCGCCGAAAAAAATGCACTTCGCATGGGACAAGAAGGGACGCAAACGGAGGCAACCGCAGGCGTGTTAACTTCCAGTTCCAGCGCCACCGCAGCAGACTCGATGAGGTCGGTTCAGGAGCGCGCAGCGTCGATGCCGCCGATTGTTCTCGGCAAGGATATTGCTGAGGATCTTGGCGTGACGCTGAACTCAATTGTGCTCGTAACCAGTCCGCAGGGGGAACTTACCCCATTTGGGCTAGTGCCAAAATACATTCGCTTCCGTGTCGTGGGAATTTTCAATTCCGGATTTTTTGACTACGACAGCTCCTGGGCGTTCACCCGGCTACCAGATACTCAGCAACTCGAAGGTTTGGGCGATCAAATAACTGTGCTGGAGTTCAAGATAGATGACATTTACCAAGCCGCTCAAGTTTCCCAAGACCTGGAACAAGCCGCGGGAAAGGGGTTCATGGCCACGAACTGGATGGAGCAAAACAAGGCCTTGTTCCGCGCGCTTCGGCTGGAGCGGCTCGTGACATTTATCACCATCGGCCTGATCGTTTTTGTGGCTGCCCTGAATATCCTGATCTCGCTGACCATGATGGTGATGGAGAAGACCCGCGATATTGCGGTGCTGATGTCGATGGGAACCCAAAAGTCTCAGATACGTCGCCTGTTTATCACACAAGGTCTGCTCATCGGTATGGTGGGGACGGCGGTCGGCTTAACCTTGGGCTACGCGCTCTCCTGGGTGGGAGGGCATTATCATTTGTTGTCCCTCGCGCCTGAGGTCTACTCCATTGATTATGTGCCCTTTGCTCCTCGAGCCAGTGATGGCGTCCTGGTGGCCTTGGTGGCTATCGGGATTTCCCTGATCGCCACGATATATCCATCGTGGTCCGCGGCCCGCATCCTGCCTGCCGAAGCCTTACGGTACGAATGATGTATTTTCTTCCTAAGCCAAGTGACTGTAGTCATGTCGTGTTTGCCCCTCGCTGGGAATAGAGTTTCTGAATAGGGCGTTCCGATGCGTGAAGGACTGTCCTGGAAGAATTCATGTTTTAATGGGGTTGCCTGACCCGGAATAAATTTGCAAGCTAGTCGACTGGAAATTTTCCGGTTAGATGGACCGGCAACGCATGTACAGGGGCCCGGAAGCGTCCCCATTGAGCCGAGGAGCCTGTCTTTTGCATCTAATTGAACGGGAAATGATCTTGCGTGTGGAGAACCTCAAGAAGGTTTTCCGTTCAGGCGAGTCGGATCTGGTGCTCTTTGAAAACTTATCCTTCCAGGTGGCTAAAGGCGAATTACTGGCAATTGTAGGCGAGTCGGGCTCGGGCAAGAGTACCTTGTTACACATCCTGGGCGCTCTTGATAGGGCTTCTTCTGGTAACGTATACTGCGCGCACCTGCAAGTGAGTTCGCTCTCAGAAGATGACGCAGCCGGGTTCCGCAATCATGAACTCGGTTTCGTTTGGCAGTTCCACTACCTGTTGCCGGAGTTTACGGCGCTGGAGAACGTGGCCATGCCTTTGCTGCTGCGGGGTGTCGCCCAGCGGAAAGCAGAGGAAGAAGCTTTGCGATGGCTGCATGAGGTGGGTTTGGAGCAACGCTCGCATCACCGTGCGGGTGAACTTTCCGGCGGTGAACAGCAAAGAGTAGCCTTGGCTAGAGCTCTAATTACAGGGCCCAAGGTCTTGCTGGCAGATGAGCCCACCGGAGACCTCGATAGCCGCACAGCGGACTCGGTTTTTGAATTGATCGACCGGTTACATCGCGACCACCAACTGACCTCTCTCATTGCCACCCATAATTTTGCCTTCGCCCGCCGCTGCCATAGGGTGCTGCGATTGCAGCGCGGCCGGATCGAGGAAGTAGAACCGCAGACACTTTCGGGGTAGTCGAGTGACGGAAATTAACCAGAGTCCCGGGCAGAGTGACCGAATGGGAACAGTCGCGAAACATTTGTAACATATGCAATTATGTGGAACGAATTAAGTTTCTTTCGTAACAGCGTGGGAATGAAACTAAAGATTGATAAACGGCGCTTATGTGCCATAGACGTGTTGGAAGCTTGATTGCATAATGATCTTGGGGCCAATGGTTTTCCCAGGGGCGGACACGAACAGAATCACCCGTCTCTCCAAGGAAGCCAAGAGGGTAGGGCTTTATGTTTGAACGTTATACGGAAAAAGCAAGGCGCGTTATCTTTTTCGCGCGCTATGAAGCCAGCCAGTTTGGTTCGCCTTATATAGAAACCGAACATTTGTTGCTGGGACTTCTGCGCGAAGACAAAGCCCTGACCAACCGGTTCTTGCGCTCGCATGCCTCAGTCGAGTCCATTCGAAAGCAGATCGAAGGGCACACCACCATTCGGGAAAAGGTTTCAACATCAGTTGATCTTCCTCTAAGTAATGAGTGCAAGCGAGTCTTGGCCTACGCAGCGGAAGAAGCGGAGAGGCTCTCGCATAAGCACATTGGGACCGAACACCTGCTGTTGGGATTATTAAGAGAAGAGAAGTGCTTTGCCGCCGAGATCCTGCACGAGCGTGGTTTGCGGCTGTCCACCATTCGTGAGGAATTAGCCCGCAGCAGCCAGGAGAAGTCGCAGCCCCAAAGGCAGCGCGAGTCGTCCTTGCTCAGTGAGTTTTCCCGCGACCTGACGCAGGCTGCGATGGACAATCAGCTAGATCCTCTGGTGGGGCGAGAAGGCGAATTAGAACGCGTGGTTCAGATTCTCTGCCGGCGGACCAAGAACAATCCGGTCCTGATCGGCGAACCCGGCGTCGGCAAGACCGCAATCGTGGAGGGCCTGGCGCAGCGTATCGCGGACGGCGAGGTTCCATCGTTCCTGGCTGACAAGCGCATTCTGGGATTGGACCTTTCCCTGATCGTCGCCGGCACCAAGTATCGTGGCCAGTTTGAAGAGCGTCTGAAGACCATCATGAAAGAGTTGATGGAATCGCAGAACTCCATCATCTTCATCGACGAGTTGCACACTTTGGTGGGCGCGGGCTCGGCGGAAGGTTCGCTTGATGCCGCCAATATTCTCAAGCCGGCGCTATCGCGGGGCGAAATTCAATGCATCGGGGCCACCACACCCGGCGAGTATCGCAAATCGATTGAAAAAGATCGCTCACTGGAACGGCGTTTTCAGGCGGTAAAAGTTCCGCCGCCCGACGAAGTCAATGCCACCAAAATTCTGTTTGGGATCAAGGACCGGTACGAAAAGTTCCACGCCGTAACTTACACCGACGATTCAATCAGCTTTGCAGTGTCGCATTCGAACCGCTACATTCCGGATCGCTTCCTGCCGGATAAGGCAATCGATTTGATCGACGAAGCCGGAGCGCGCGTAAAACTGCGCCAGACTTCGCTGCCGGAAGAGATCACCGAAGTCCAAAAGCGCATTAAGTTCATCGTCCATCGTATGGAGAACGCCATCGCGAACCACGAGTTCGAGAAGGCGCGCTTCTACTCGGACGAGGAACGCAAGGAGCGCGAGAACCTGCGCGCCCTTCGCGAAAAATACCACCTCGATGAATCCTCCACCGGCGTAGTCGGTCGGGAGGACATCGAGGACGTGGTATCACGCTGGACGGGCGTACCTATTACTTCCATCAAAGAAGAAGAGTCGCAAAAACTGCTTCGGATCGAAGAAGAGCTTCACAAACGAATTATCTCGCAGGATAAAGCGATTCTGGCTTTGGCCCGCGCCATTCGGCGCAGCCGTGCGGGCCTTAAGAGTCCGAACCGGCCCATCGGTTCGTTTCTGTTCCTCGGGCCTACCGGAGTCGGCAAAACCGAAGTTGCACGCACCTTGGCTCAGTTCATGTTTGGCAGCGAAAAATCACTGGTTCGCTTCGACATGTCCGAGTTCATGGAAAAGCATTCGGTCTCGAAGCTGATCGGTTCCCCTCCCGGATATGTTGGTTACGAAGAAGGCGGACAACTTACGGAGCGGGTGAAGCGAGCGCCCTATTCAGTTGTTCTGCTCGACGAAGTCGAGAAGGCACACCCGGACGTATTCAACATCCTGTTGCAGGTATTTGAAGACGGTCAGCTCACTGACGGTTTGGGCAACACCGTAGATTTCAAGAACACAATCATCATCATGACTTCGAACATCGGCGCCCGGCATTTGCAGAAACGCGAAGGCCTGGGCTTCCAGTCGACCAATGAGGACATGATTTCGGGCAAGGTAGAGGACTTGGTGAAGGGCGAAGTCAAACGCACCTTTAACCCGGAATTCCTCAACCGGCTGGACGAGATCATTCTGTTCACCGCTCTTGGTGAGCAGGATCTGATTCAGATTCTTGAGCTAATGGTGAATCTGCTCAATCAGAACTTGTCTCAGAAGTCGATCACCGTTACTGTGACCGACGAAGCCAAGAAGTGGATTCTGAATCAGACTTTGGGCGATCGCAGCTATGGCGCCCGGCCGCTACGGCGAGCTTTGCAAAAATACATCGAAGACCCGCTGTCGGAAGCGCTTATCCAGGGCACGATCACAACCCGTCCAGCGTTCATCGAAGTCTTCCTCGACGGTGACAAGCTCTATTACCGTCCGGTGGATTCCGAAAAAACAGACGGTGTGTTGCTCTACGAGAATTAGCTAGCACTGTTGAGTCTTAGCCGTCAGCTTTCGCTGGCGGCTTTACTTTCTGCGCGATCTAAGCGCTCTCAGCGGTTAAAAGCTGGGCCGTAAAAAACCCAAGGGAATTGAAGGAAGGTCGGCTCGAAGTCTCTTAAGAATATGAAAGTATTGCTGTATTCCTCATACTGGTGCCCCGACTGCCGGATAGCCAAGCGTTTTTTGCAGGAACACAACGTGCCCTTCTCGGAAGTCGATATCGAAAAAACCCCTGGAGCAGCGGACGAGGTCATTGCTCGAACCGGCAAACGCGCCATCCCTCAGTTTGTCATCGATGGTGAATGGGTTCAGCCCTATCGCGTGGGAGAGGGCTTTCTTCATGAAGAGATGTCCGAACGTCTTGGTATTAAAGAACCTTGAGTCCACCCGTACATAACCTTCCGTACCGTAGAAGACCCCGGCTGCAAGCCCCAAGATAGGGTTGAGTTTGCCCGGCGAGCGCGGATTTCCTCCCCCATTGACTTCCCGGGCAGACGGCTTTCCTCATGGCCGAAAACCACAATTTATTGGAAGAAGAGCCGGTCTGCAGGACTTGGGCACGTCTGGTTGAAATCGTGCTCGGTGTGTTCCTGCTAGTAGGGACAGGCGTCATGGTCCGCTACTATTCCCCGCCGCCGCCGCTTGATCTTCCTTTGTCACGAAAAGTTGTTGCCGATGCCGATGGCAAAAGCGAGAGCCAGCGCGAGGCCTTGCGGCAGAGTGAACTCCGGCAGAGCCAGCTCCAGCAGGACGAACTACGCCAGCTAACCCGCGACGTGGATGAATTAAAACAAGAACAAGCCATGCCGGCTCTGGTGTTGAACCGGTATCGCAATTCAATTTGTTACATTTTCGGCATTTATCACGTGGCCATGCCGGGAAAGCGGCCCAGCCTGCGAGCGCGCATCTCCGGAACTGGATTTGTGGTGGCGGAAGGCTTATTAGCCACGAATCGTCACGTGGCGCAGCCCTGGTACGGGGATTCTGAGGCGGACGCACTGATCCAAAAAGGCGCCAAGCCGGAGCTCGAAAAACTAGTGGCCTTTTTCCCAGGCTTCGCGCAGCCGGTTGATATCACACCGCTGGTGCTTTCTGCGCACGGTGACCTTGCAGTGTTACGAGTCGAGAACTCTTTGGCGATCAGCCGTTTGCGGCCATTGCCACTAGCCGAACGAGTCTCCAGTCCGGGAGAGTTAGTCGCCGTGGTCGGCTATCCCATGGGGATTCTGGGAATGGTGGCGAAGTCGCCCCCTGCCGTATATGACCGTCTGGCCTTCCGCCGGGATGATATCGGTGCGGCTAACGAATTGGCAGCCCTTTCTCTGATCCGTCCCTCCGCCACCTGCGGACACTTGGGAGATGTCGTCGGCGACAAACTTATTTACGATGCCCCTACAGCCCACGGGGGCAGCGGTGGGCCGGTGTTCAACTCGCAAGGTGAAGTAATCGGCATCAACGAAGCCTACATCGACGGGTTTTCCGGCGGTACGCTTGGCGTGTCCGTCCAAGCCCTGCAGCCGTTGATCGGAGCCGCACAAAAGCGAAGGTAAGAGGGCATACCTACCCGTCAAAAAGACCGCCAGTTTACCCGTACCGGATCCTTTAATGGCTGAAAACGCTCAGGATGGCCGAACACTAAGAATTTTGGAGGATTTGGTATGTTTTTGCGCGGGGGGACCCCCAGCTACGCTTTGACGACTTTGCCGCTGCGCAGGCAGGACGTGCAAACCCGGATACGTTTGGTGGCGGCGCCGACTTTGGCGTGAACTGGACGCAAGTTAACGTTCCAGCGGCGCTTCGTCACGTTGTGCGCGTGGCTGATATTGTTCCCAAACTGCGGACCCTTGCCGCAGAGATCGCATACATGTGCCATAGGACTGCTCCAGATAAACCGGAAACTTGTTCTGTAAAAGCATTATTTTAACGGAATTCCGAAGCTTTGACCAGCATGCATGTGGAGCGGGCGTCCTCGCCCGCCTCGTGCAGGCCTTATACTGAAAGCGTGACTGTTCCGCCTGATCCGAAATCGGTAAGAGTAAACCTGACCACAGGCGCGGGCATGGACATCGAGTGGAAGGATGGCCACCGATCGCATTACCCGTTCGTATTTCTACGACACGCCTGCCCCTGCGCCCTGTGCGACGATGAGAGGGGGAAGGCCGGGCGGGAGCCTGGAGAGCCATCTAAACCCGCGCCAGGCTCGCTACCGATGTTTAAACAGGCAGCGAAGCCATTATCGGCGGAAGGCGTGGGCAAGTATGCCATCAAATTTCACTGGAACGACGGCCACGAGCTGGGCATTTATTCCTGGCAGTTTCTGCGGGACTACTGCCCTTGCGGAGAATGCACAGCGGCCCGCACCGCGCTGAAAACCGGGTAGGAAGTTGCGCGAGGGGGATTCAGCAGGACGGCACATGGGGTCGCGGTTCGAGGCGCTGCACACCAGCTCTTTGCAGCTCGAAAGCTCAAAAGTTCGACGGCCCGCGCATTCCGTGCGTTTGTGGGTGGCGCGCGGTGTGGCATTCGACTTCAAGATGGTCACCGCCCCGGTTCTGACTTCCGAGGACCGCTGGTCGACCGATGTGGTGCAAATGCAATTGGCCTTTTTCGCGGAGGCCTTCGTTTTCGGCCACGGCTTAGTGAAAGCCTGCCCCTTAAACTTCAACAAGTACATAATAGTCATCCAGCTGAACCGGCTGGTGAGCTTAAGGCGTTGGGTTTTGGTACTAGGGAGATTCTGGGACTCCAGAAAATCAACGCTCGCTGCTTCAGAACCGAACAGACGGAGTTCGGGTGTGGCGGCGATTTGACCAGATTGATGGGCGCCTGCATTTGAAGCATGTCTCGTGAACCGTCAATCATCTGTAAAATTAGTCAACGAAGTCCGGAGAAGTCCTAGATTTGTCTTTCCTCGATAAACTCAACCCGCAGCAGCGCGAGGCCGTGGAAACCACGAACGGCCCGGTGCTTATTCTCGCCGGCGCGGGCAGCGGCAAGACCCGGGTCATTACCTATCGCATCGCCTACCTGATCGAGAACCGCGGCGTCATGGCTGACTCCATCCTGGCAATGACCTTCACCAACAAAGCTGCGCAAGAGATGGTGGAGCGCGTGGACAACCTGGTGGGCGGCCTCTCAGTGGCTAAGCCGGTGATCTCTACCTTTCACTCTTTCTGCGTGCGGGTGTTACGGCGGGACATCGAGCAGCTTCGCATTCCATCGTCCGTACCGGGTGTCCCCCCGATCGGTTTGACCAAAAGCTTTGTCATCTATGACGAGTCCGATCAGCAGCAGTTGGTGAAGTCGGTGATGCGACGCCTGGGGATTGACGATAAGCAGACGACGCCTCGATCAGTGCTGTCGCATATTTCGTGGGCTAAGAATCACATGCTCGATCCGCAAGAGGTTTATCTGCAATCGGGGGATCCCAACACCGAGCGGGTGGCCCATATCTACGAGGAATACCGGAAGGAGTTACGCAAGGCCAATGCTCTCGACTTCGACGATCTGCTGCTCGAGACGGTGCGCCTGCTGAAGGCTGTACCGGCGGTTCGTGACTACTACAACCGCCGCTACCAGTACGTGATGATCGACGAGTACCAAGACACGAATCGCCCCCAGTACGAGCTAATGATTCTGCTGGCAGGGAGGCATCACAATATCTGTGCGGTCGGCGATGAAGATCAGTCCATTTATTCCTGGCGTGGGGCCGATATCCGCAACATCCTGGAGTTCGAAAAAGATTTTCCCGAAGCCAAAATCATTCGTCTGGAACAGAATTACCGTTCTACCCAGAACATCCTGCAAGCGGCGTCCGCTGTGGTTTCGAACAACCTCAAGCGCAAGGGAAAGAATCTCTGGACCTCGCGCCAGGGCGGCACAAAGATCGGTTACTACGAAGCTCCCGATGGGGAAAATGAAGCTCTCTTCGCCGCCGATTACATCGCCAAGTATCTGCGCGAAGCTGTCGATCAAGGTGAGAATACACGCGCCGCCGTGCTCTACCGCACCAATTCGCAGTCGCGGTTGTTTGAAGAAGCCATGCGTCGCTACCAGTTGAAATATCACGTCGTAGGCGGTTTTTCATTCTACGAGCGAGCCGAAATCAAAGACATGATTTCGTATCTCAAAGTGATTCACAATCCGGATGACACGATCTCGCTTCTTCGTGTAATCAATACGCCGGTACGCGGCATTGGCAAGACCAGCATCGAAACCCTGGAACGAGTTGCGCTGGAAACCGGATTGTCCTTGTGGGGTGCGATGGGAGAGGTAATTAAACGCCAGCTACTTCCGCAGCGTGCATTAGCCGCGCTTAAGGCTTTCCTAAGCCTGATAGACGATGGCCGGGCAATTCTCAGCGGGACCTACGTGGAGCGCCTGGAAGAGATGGCTCGGGCAGAGGCCGAGTCGAACGAAAATGCAGTTACCGAAGCCCCAGACGTCGATGACGATGCGGATTTCAATCCGGATAATTTCTCGTTTGATTTTGGTTCTATTGAGGAAGAAACATCCGACGGGAATGCTTCTCTGGAGATTGCGGACGCCCAACCCGGTAACGAAGTGGCGGGACGCCTTAACGACAGCCGGCAGGAAGCCGGCGCTACAAACGGCACTCCGACTCCCAGCACGGCTGACATTTTGAAGTTTCTTATCGACCGTACTGGCTATATCAAACTGCTCGAACAGGAGGACACGCCGGCAGCGTACTCACGCATCGAAAACTTGCGTGAACTGGTGAATGCTGCCATGGATTCCCGCGATCGTGGTGAAACCCTTGACCAATTCCTTGATCACGCCGCGCTGGTCAGTGACGCCGACGCTTATGACGAAGCTGCACAAATTACTTTGATGACGCTTCATGCCGCCAAAGGTCTCGAGTTCCCCTTGGTATTTCTCGGAGGGCTGGAAGAAGGACTGTTTCCACACTCGCGGACTTTTCTCCAGCCCGACGACATCGAAGAAGAGCGGCGCCTCTGTTATGTGGGCATGACGCGAGCCATGGACACGCTGATTCTGAGTCGCGCTATTTATCGGCGGCGTTATGGCACCGATCTGCCCGAGGCCAGCATTCCTTCGCGGTTCCTTGAGGAAGTACCTGCGGGATTGCTGGAAGAAATAGGTGGAACGCGAAGAAGGGCGACGGCAGCTCGAGTCGGGACACCCGTCCGCCATGATCCGGAACACAACTCCACCCATTACGCCTACGAAGATGAAGACCAGAGCGCAAGCTGGGCCAACCATACCAAGCAACCGACCAAACAATCGGCGCCGTCTTATTCCGGCAAATCCTATAACTCCATCGACAATATTGCAGAGTTTTTTGCCTCGCGCGGAAAGAAGTTCAGCCTTCCGAAACAGTCACCGAAGGAGCCAAAAGGCAGGAAGGGTTTCCGTCCCGGGCAGAAGGTTCTCCACCCTAAATACGGTGAAGGCACTGTTTACCAACGCGAAGGAGAGGGTGAAGACGCCAAGATTACGGTACAATTCCCTCGCTTCGGTTTGAAGAAGCTGGTTGAGAAATACGCCCAGCTCGAGCGAGGCAGCTCTTAGCCTTTGGCCCTTCAGCTTTGTGCCACGAGTCGGGGTCGCCAAGAGCATTTTTTGTACGGCTAGAAGCTAAAAGCTAAAAGCTCAATTTCTGAGGAGAAGCAATCAGCACTCATGGCAAACACAAGCACACTGAGCAAGGAAGAACGTAA
>Ga0070712_100001053_pt1 | contig 16646 bp, 18 predicted proteins | sample LARL81metaG_FD_71396 | JGI IMG/M metagenome (GOLD analysis project Ga0070712, IMG submission 71396) | Corn, switchgrass and miscanthus rhizosphere microbial communities from Kellogg Biological Station, Michigan, USA - LAR L8-1 metaG | ecosystem: Host-associated > Plants > Roots > Rhizosphere ...
GGCGGAGGACACGACGTTCGGATACCGCCGCATAGGCAGCCCGCTCAACGACGCAGTCTTGCGGCGGATCGCGTCGTCACGGGCCTCGGAGTCAGGACCATGCTCTCGCCCCGGCTCGGTGGCCACAAGCATGGCCACGGCGTTGAGCAGGTATCCGCCGACCTGGGCCGCCTGCTCGGCGGAAAGGCCCGCGTGCCGCAGCAAGGCCAGCGTGTGTTCGGCCACGGTCAGCCCGGCCTCGGAGGAGAGCACGCGGTTGGAGACGAGGCCGGCCACCTCGGGGTGCGGGCGCAGCGCGTCCGCCAGCGCATCGAGGACGGACCGCAATTGCTCGGGCCAGGGCCTCGGGGATGGCGCCGGGAGCCGGACATCGGCGAATAGGCGTTCCGCGATGCCGTCGAGCAGTTCGCCCTTGTCCTTGAAATGCCAGTACAACGCCATCGGGGTGACTTCGTGATCCTGGGCGAGCCGCCGAATGGTCACCGCGTCGAGGCCCTCCGCGTCGGCCAGCGCGATGGCCCCGTTCACGATGGAATCGCGACTCAGCCGCTCGCGGCCCGCGGATCCGCTTCTCCGGTTCGCCATGTCCGCCAACTGTACTCTGTATATGATTACGTGTACGCCGTCCATCCGTCGGGTAAGACCACTGATGTCCGTCAACGATGATCGGTATGTCGGCCGCGCACACGCACGTCGGACCGAAACTCGACATGGTTGTCGCCCTGCTGTCTCGACAACTGCCGCGGGTGGGTGTAAGTGCGCTCCCTTCGACGATCTGCGCGATACGCCACGAGCGTTGCATCTCGCAAATGTGATGGTGCGCGGTCCGACCGATTCCACGTCCCCGGTCGCTGCGTTCGAGGGCTCCATCCTGGCCACCGTTGCCTTGAGCGCGCCGCATGTGATGGTCAAGACTGCCGGCGCGGTGCTGGACGGATTTGGCGATCTTCCCGAGGTGGACCGAAGGATGCTTTATGAAACGTTTCGGGTGTGGCTCGACAACGATGCGTTGGTGGTCGGGCATCCTGTTCAGTCAACGACGGAGCATGCCGCGCGCCGGTTTTCACCCTGCCAGCCGTGGGCTGTTGGTGGCCGGCTTGATCTCGGGACCGTGCGACTCCAGCGTGTAGAGCCGAATGCAATTGCCGTCGGGGTCCTGAATGACGATCAACCACCGCGGACCGCATCGAGGATTGGCGAATGCAGGATGCCCAGTTTCCTACTCGGGGCCGCCACCCCACCCCGCCCTTGACCTCCGCGAAAATGACCACCCCACGACGACATCGACCGCACCGACCTGGCATTGGGTTGGCATGCGGCACAGGTCTTCCCGATAACGGACATCAATCAGGCGGTCGACCATGTGCGATCGGCGAGGACGCATTGTCGGGCAGTCGTCGCCGCCTGATGGACCGTTGACCGTGGCCATGTCCCGTCGGCTCTATCCGCCAGGACACGGCAGCCACGGCGTGCCGGATGGTTCGTGTGTAATTGCGTCGACCCAATGGATAAAACGCACCCTTCGTACCTGTCAACCGTTTTCGACCGTTCGCTTCGCCTGAGATGCCGCCAGCAAACAGCGGCCCCGTCGGCGTAGCATCGGGTCGACCGGTCCGATCGAAGCAGGCAGACCATGGCTGACATCGTCCTCATCAATCCCCGGTTCGAGGTGTCCTACTGGGGCCTTGAGCACGCGCTGCCGCTGCTTGGTAAGAAGTGCAACTTGCCGACCGCCTGCCTGCCGCTGCTCGCCGCGCTGACGCCTGATGAGCATTGCCTGACGATCGTCGATGAGAACGTCGAGCCGATCGACTACGACCGCCTGGCGCAGGCCGACATCGTCGGGCTCACCGGCAGATCGTCCAGCGCCGTCGGATGCGCGAGATTCTCCGGGAATTGAAAGCCCGTGGCGTCTTCACGGTCGTCGGCGGTCCGTGGGTAAGTGTGCAGGAAGACTACTTCGACGGCCTGGCCGACGTGATCTTCGTCGGCGAAGCGGAAACGACCTGGCCGCAGTTTCTTGAAGAGTGGGCCCAACACCGACATCAGCGCCGTTACGAACAACTCGAGCGGACCGACATGACTCGCGTGCCGGTGCCGCGGTATGACCTGCTGAAGATCAAGAACTATCTGTTCGGCAGCATTCAGTTCAGCCGCGGTTGTCCATTCCAGTGCGAGTTTTGCGACATCATCGTCACGTTCGGTCGCAAGCCGCGGCTGAAGACGAGCGAGCAGGTGATCGCCGAGTTGGAAGCGATGCGCACGCAGGGCCTCGTCATCGCCTTCATCGTCGATGACAACCTGATCGGCAACAAGGTCGCGGTGAAGCCATTGCTGCGCGACGTCGCCGCGTGGCAAGCCGCGCATGGCTACCCGTTCACGTTCTTCACCGAGGCGTCGCTGAACCTGTCCGAAGACGATGAGCTGATGGAGTTGATGGTCGCGGCCAACATTCAGGTCGTCTTCATCGGTATCGAGAGCCCGAACGAAGAATCGCTGCGCGAGACCAAGAAGTATCAAAACGTCCGCGGCAAAGGCGTGACGATCGTCGACCGTGTCCGCAGAGTGCAAGACTCGGGCCTCGAAGTCTGGTGCGGCATGATCGTCGGATTCGACCACGACGATCCCCGGATCTTCAAGGCCCAGTGCGAGTTCATGCGTCAGACCGACATCATGCACGCGATGGTCGGCATGCTCGCAGCGATCCCGAAGACGCCGCTCTACGCCCGTCTGAAGGACGATGGCCGCCTCGATCTCGAAGACGAGCAGGAATTCGGCACAAACGTGATTCCGCTCGGCATGACTCGCGACGAATTGCGCGAGGGCTACATCGGCCTGATGCGGGATTTGTACGATGCCGACTTCTACTTCGAGCGGCTCGAGAATCTCTATCTGACACGCCGATTCAATTTCGCCCGGGCTCGCAATGAGTATTGGCGCCAACATCCGTGGAAGAAATGGAAGCCACAGTCCGTCGATGCCCTGCGCGCGATTGGTCTGTTTGTACGGCTGATGATGAAAGTCCCCGACCCGGAGCTGCGCCGGATCTATCGCCGTCGGATGGCGACGATGCTCCGCCGACGGCCCGATCCGAACGTATTGTTCATCTGCGTGCTCAAGTGCGCGATGCACTACCACCACTACACAATGTCGCGCCAGATGGCTGACCGGCGAAGGCTGGTCAACACGTTCTAGTGTCGTGAGTCAGTCCGGCACCGCCAGTGGGTCGTTCGCCCGTAGTGCCCTGGGCAGCAGTGCTTTTCGAACTCGCGGCTACACCAGGCCTGCGATAAACCCGGCCGCCTGATCCGGGTAGGGCGGCATCTCGTAGTTGCTGTGCGCGGATCGGTCGCGTCCCTCCGAGCAGATCGGGTCGCCCTGACTGCACAGGTCGATGGCGCGTCCGGCAAACTGTCCCGTCGACGACAGCGCAGAGCCGAACCGTGCGCCCGGGTTGGCGAACACCGCGACCGCGGCGACCCGGTCAGTCAGATCCGGGGCCAGCGGCGGAGCCGAGCCGATGGACCCGACCCGGTCGCCAACGGGCGGCACGCCGGCCAGCATGAAACCACTGCGGCGCCTTGGGAGAACCCTCCGAGCACAATCCTGGTGCCGGGACACGCGCCGGCCGTCCAAGCGATGTGACCGCGTGCGTCGTCGGCGCCGGCACTCGTGGTCAGGAAGTTCAGGCTGGCTGGGTAATTCACCGCGTAAGTGCCCAGGGTGCGTCCGTCGAGCAGCGGCGCGAGTGTCGCCACCAGCGCGTCACCCACTCTGCCCATTCCTGGCGGCTCGCCGGTGCCGCGGGCGAATACCAGCTCGATGTCCGGACAGGGGTCCGCCACAGCCGACGGGATCGGGGCAGCGATCACGGCCGCGCCGAGCCCGAGGCTGGTGACGAGCCGCCTGAACATGAGTCCACCCTTACAGATCCCTATGGGCTTGACGGCTTATACCGAATACGCCGACTGGCGCTCGCGGTCGCTGCTAGCGTCCCCAAGACATCCACCGGCAGGATCTAGGCGTTCGAAGTGCGCGAGCACGCCATCGGCGCCGCCGCAATCGAGTGAGGTCGACGCGATGGAAGAGCCGCTGCTACTACAACAACGCGACGATCGCGGCGTCGTCACGCTGACGCTGAATCGTCCCCAGGCCTTCAACGCGCTGTCCGAAGCGATGCTCGCAGCCCTGGGCGAGGCCGTTGACACGCTTGCCAACGACGAATTGATACGCGCCGTCGTGCTCCGGGCATCCGGGAAGGCTTTCTGCGCCGGCCACGACCTCAAGGAAATGCGGTCCGAGCCTTCGCTCGAGTACTACCAGCAGCTGTTTGCACAGTGCACAGCCGTGATGCTGTCGATCCAGCGCCTCCCAGTCCCGGTGATTGCGCGTGTCCATGGTCTCGCGACTGCTGCGGGCTGCCAGCTCGTCGCGATGTGTGACCTCGCGGTGGCGAGCCATGACGCGCGCTTCGCGGTCAGCGGCATCAACGTCGGGCTCTTCTGCGCGACCCCGGGAGTGGCGCTGTCGCGCAATGTGCCGCGTAAAGCCGCCTTCGAGATGCTCGTCACCGGCGAATTCGTCTCTGCTGAGGAGGCCCGCGTGTTAGGGCTGGTCAACAGGGTGGCAGCGCCAGAGGCGCTGGACGACGAGGTCGAGGCGCTGGTAGCACGCATTGTCGCGAAGCCGGGTGTCGCCGTCGCAATGGGAAAGGCCCTGTTCTACCGCCAGATCGAAGTGGGCATCGAGTCCGCCTATGCGGACGCAGGCGCAACGATGGCCTGCAACATGATGGATCCGAGCGCGCTCGAGGGCGTTGCGGCCTTCATTGAGAAGCGGCCGCCCAGCTGGGTGGCGGCCCAAGGCGCGCGATAGGTCGAAAACCGTTGCGGCGCAGCCTGTCAGGCTCGGACCGGTTTGCCAGGCAGTTGGTCCGTGCGCAGGCGGCCCTCGCTGACCAACTCGACACCGTTCACGATGACGTAGTCGTATCCCGTCGACGGTGCGGTGGTGTACGTATAGGTGGCTTGATCGGAGACGGTGTCGGGGTCGAAGACAACGATGTCGGCGTCCGCGCCCGTCTGGACGCGGCCTTTACGCGACATCGCGGGCACGGACGTGGCAAGGATTTGCGCCGGCAGCAGACTGCTGCGCCGGATCACTTCCATCAGGCTCAGTGCGCCGGTCTCTCGCCACAGGGTGCGGATCGAGCGGCTGTAGGTACCGGCTGTGCGTGGATGGGTGACGGCATCGGCGGGCAGCGGCCATTGATGGTCGTTGTACGGCGTGCTGCGCCACAGCGGTTCGAAACCGTCCGTGGCGATCGTGGTGTCGGGGAAGATCAGCGCTCTGGTCAGCAGTTGCCGCGTCGTGGGGTCGTCCTCTTCGAGAAATTCGACAAAGACAAGGTCACCGACGTTGGTCTGGCGTGCGTTGGCCAGATCCTCGGCGCTGTCGAAGCGTCGACCAGTGGCGATGTCCTGGATCGCATGCGGGGTGATCCCCCGCCGGTGGAGCACGTTCGGATCCAGGAACGCCGCATTGACACTGGTCATGCCGGTGCCGTAGGGGTAGGCCTCCGTGGAGACGTGGGCTCCGTGGGAGCGGGCGCGCTCAACCACGCCGAGCACTCGGTCCAGATGACGCAGTGAGGTGCTGTTGACGTGGCAGTAATGCATGTGGGCACCCGTCTCGCCTGCTGCGCGCACGATTTCCTCTGCTCCGTCGATCGGGGTGTCGGGATCCTGCTCGACGAGTTCGCGCGCATGGGTGTAGGTGGGTACGCCGCGCTCGGCCGCCAATCGGGCGACTGCGGTGTACTCCGCGGGCGTCACGCGTGGTGCGTACCCGACGACGAGGCCGATCCCGAGGGCGCCGTCACGGAGATCGGATTGCAGTAACGTCAGAATCCGGCTGACCTCATCGGGGCTGGCCTCGGCTTGCCATTCGGGTACTCCCATGGCGATAAGACCATCGGTGGGTTGACCGCTCAACGGCCTTCCAGTCTTGACGTGAAGCCGTGCCGCGGCCCAGCCCGCGGAGAAGCCGTAGTTGATGGGGCGCCCCTCAAGTGCGGCCCGTTGGTAGGCGCGGTCGATCGGGTGCACACCGATCTCCAGTTCGAGTGCGGTGGTGATGCCGTCGAGCGCCTGCAGGCGCAGACCCGGGATGCCGAAGCAGTGACTGTGCATGTCGATGAACCCGGGGGCGACGACCCGGTTTGCGACGTCGAGCGCGCGGCGGCCCTCCAATGGGGTCGTGCTGACCTCGGCGATGGTGCTCCCGTTGATGCCGACGTCGCAGACCCCATCAGTTGCCGTTTCGGGGTCGATAACCCGTCCGCCGTGAAGCACGAGGTCATAGATGGACACCGGTATCTCCCTTGTTTGGCTTGTTCTGGCGGGAGGTTAACTAGGCGAGTTTACCGGCGCGCCAGGTGGTCCAGGATCAGGTCCTCAAAGAAGCCACCCAGTCTGGGTCCCCAATTACCTTGGGTGCCAGCGTGTACCAACCATGCGCAGTGCCGGCATCGGGACCATCGTGAACGTCACGTCCACCGCCAACGCGGTGCCGCTGGCGCTGATCGGCTACTACTTCGCGGCATATCCGATGTGGGACTCACCGGTCAGCAGTCGTCGGACGCACCGCGGCGTCGATAATGACTTCGGCCGCCGATCGTGCGTGAATCAAGGCCGCGGTGTCGTTGAGCGAGGTGGCCAGTGCCAGACCGCCCTCGAACAACACCGCAAGCTGGTGGCCCAATTGGTAGGGATCTGTCGCGCCGGCTTGGGCGGCTGCGTCGGTCAAGCGCGCGATGAACTGCAGCTTGTGTTCGTGGACGATGTCGTGGACGTCTGGCATCTCGTCAGCTGCCTCGACGGCCGCGTTGTGAAAGGGGCAGCCGCGGAAACGGTCCGTCGGTGGACTGTCGAAAATCGCCAACAGGCGGTTGCGCGGGCTAGCGCTGGGAGTGTCGAGGGCCTGCTCATTGGGTGGCCCTCCGGTGTCGTGGATCCGTCGCAGGTACGCCCCTACGAGCTCTTCCTTGCTGGAAATGTGCTGATAGAGGGTGCGCTTTGAGACCTGCGCTTCCTCGGCGATCCGCTCCACGCCGGTGGCGCGGATGCCGTCCCGACGAAACAGAGTTGTCGCGGCGATCAGGATCCGCTTGCGGGGCGGGCGGCCAACCGGAGTTGCGGCGATGCTTGCGTCGCTCATGGCAATCACAATAAACCGATCGGTTTATTTATTCCCAAAGTTCACAGATCATCAAGAATTTTAGGAATACCGATCGGTTTACTTGGGTTGTGTAGGGGGTCAGCGTAGGTCAATGAGCGAGAAAGGCGACACCCATGACGCAAAGCAAGGAGTTGTTCCTGATCACAGGCGCCACCGGCAACACGGGCGCGCACACGGTGCGCTTGTTGCGCGAGCGCGGTCGGCGCGTCCGCGCGCTCGTGCACACCCTTGATGAGCGCGCGGCCCGGCTACGTGAACAGGGCGCCGAAGTCGTGCAGGGCGATCTGCTGGACTTTCCTACGGTGAGCGCTGCGACTGCCGGGGTGAGTGCGGCCTACTTCAACTACCCCGTTGCCCCAGGATTGGTCGAGGCCACCGCGAACTTCGTCCAGGCCGCGAGCGAGGCCGGCGTACACGCAGTGGTCAACATGTCACAAATTTCGGCACGACGCGAAGCCAAAAGCAATGCCGCGCGCCAGCATTGGATCGCCGAGCGCCTCCTGGACCGCAGCGCGATGGTCATCACCCATCTGCGGCCGACCTTCTTCACGTTCTTTATGAACATGTTCTGGACCCGCGAAAACGACGAAGGGATCTACCGGCTACCGTTCGCCGATGGCCGCCACGCCCCCATAGATGCAGCGGATCAAGCCCATGTCATCGCCGCCATCCTGGAAAACCCCGACCCGCACGACCGCCAGGTCTACCCGCTGTTCGGCGCCGAAGAACTCGACTGGCATGGTATCGCGGCGAAAGTCCAAGCCACCCTGGGTATCCCGGTGCGCTACGAGCCCATCGGCATCCCGACATTCGCCGCCGACCTGACCGCAGGCGGCGCCTCACCGCATTTCGTGCAGCACATCAGCAACGTGGCCCAGGACTACCGCGACGGCGTGTTCGCCGGAGTCAACAACCTTGTTGAGGTGATCGGCGGGGTCAAGCCCATCACGGTGGAGGACTACGTCGCGGCCACGCGCTCCCGGTTCGACACCAGCGGGCGCCCTCGTCGGTGAGCGCTGAGTCGCGGCCGCTGATTATCCTGCCGCTGAAGAACATTCGCGTTCAGATCACGGATGGTGGTCGACTTCTCTTGCGAGTCGGGTGCGGCGCTGCTCGAGCGTCGATGGCAGTACTCCACGAGCCAGCTTCGCGAGGTCTGCTTCGCCCGGCCGGTCTTCGCGCGTCGCGTCGATCAGCGCATCGAGTGTGGGCGAGCCGGTTGGCGGGACGCCTGTCCGCACGATCTCGTCCATGATGTCGATCGCTTCGCCGAGTTGCTCGGATGGCTCGGCGATCTGAAGCGCAGGCCGCCAGCGTGCGCCCGGGCGAGCGTCCGCCACCAGATCAAGCACTCGCTCCGGTGCGTAGGCGAGCGTTTCTGCGACCGCCTGCGCCCAGCCGGTGAGGACGGTCAGCTACTCGACGTCGAGCGCAGGCGGTACTGGCGGGTCGATCTGCAGCGGTGGTGATCCCGAAGTCGCAGTGGCGGCGTGGATTTGATGCACGGCGACGTCGAAGTAACGAATCGAGTTGTCAATGGGCGGGCGACTGTCGGCGGTGCGTCGCAGTGCGCGGTCCCCGCAGGTGGTCAGCAAGACGCCGTGGGCGCCATCCTCCAGCGGAACCTCCCGGATCCCCCGGACGGGGTCTTTCCACAAACCGACCACCGGCGAGGAAGGGTTGCCCGGGGGGTCGGCATCGCTGCACCATGCCGTAAGCGGACAGCGTCGCGACGGCCGAGCCAGGGTCGTCGGCCAGCACGCTGGCATACCTGGCCGCCCAGCGCGACGTCAACTGTGGTCCGTCGAGCAAGGGGGTGAAAACCAGCGTTGGGCCAACGGACCGAACGACTTCGGCGACGTCGTCGTGCTGGGCGAGATCCTCACACACGAGACATACGAGGGTCAGTTCTTCCCCGAGTTCAACGAATTGCACAGTCCGGCGAGCGACGTCCATCGCTTCCCACCAGAGGATGTGTGGGTGGAGGGCACCGCCCAGGTGGTACTGGAAGATCTGTGATTCGTTGAGCGACCATCGGTGGTGTTTGTTCTGGCGGACGTGAAACCACCGTTGGCGGGTCGAACCGGTTGCCGGGGCGCGCTTTTCAAGTATCGGGCTCACGCCGATGTGCACCCAGTTGCCCGGCAGTCGTCCGGGTTGCGGTGCCGGCTGGCGCACGCCGGTCATGAGCATGGTCACACCGTGGTGATCCAACACGGCCTTGAGAGCGTCGCTATCACTTCGTCGACGACGCTCTCCGGGAGGACCACCACTTGGTCCGTGATCTGGCATCCGCCCAAGGCGAGCCACGTCGACGCCGGCGTGGGATCTCCCGAGCCGGGGTGGGACGACGAGACAGCAGATGCGGTACTGCTCATTGATGCTCCCTGGTTCGTGATCATCACCGAGGCGCGCTGCATCGAGAGTAGTGCCGTGACCGTGAGATGTGATCAGCACCACTAGGTCAGTGATTGTGTTACGTATGAAAAATATTCGTATGCAGTGGATTTGACGAGCAGATTAGAATTCGGTTTGCTCCTCCACGCCGCGCGAAGACCTCGTCATCGACGTACGGCTAACGCGGACCGCAGCCATCGACACGGCGCGGCTCCCGTGATGTGAGCGAAAACACCAGAGACTCTGGGCAATAAACGGAAACATCATCGGCGCTTGCGCGTTGCTGACATGCGAATCAGCCGATGTAATTGGAGGGAGTGCTGTGCAGTTGACCCGTGATCGCGCGGGCCAGCCGTGGGGGGCCCGTCAACGCGCGATCTTGAGCCGAATCGTTCGGGAAACCGAGCCACCGACGGATAGCCTGCCGCGGATAACGGATTCTGAGGGCAGTGGGCGCGATGACTCGTACGACGCGCGCGTCGGCGAGGTGCTCGATCTAGCTGGGAGTATCGGCGCCATCCTAATGGCGTCCGGCACTCCGGCGACCGCCACGATGGATCAGGTGACGGCCATCACCGCTGCCTACGGCATTGAGCATTGCGAGGTCGACGTCATCAACACGACGATCCACGTCGCGGCATACCGCGGGCCGACGTCACTCCCGGCCAGCACCCTGCACATCGTGCAATCCCGGTCGATGGACTTCAGCCGACTGGCGGCCGTTGACCGCTTGATCCGGCGTATCCGCGCGGGCCAGGTCTCTCCGTCGCAAGCTCGAGACGAGCTTGACGCCATCATCACCGCGCCGCACCCATACAAGCGCTGGATCGCCACCCTCGCCTGGGGGGCGCTGGCATTCGCCACGGCGGGAACCCTGGGCGCTGGCCTGTTGGTTTGTCTGGTCAGCGCTCTGAGTGCGATGACGATCGACCGCGTCAATCGCCGACTGAACAGGCTCGGACTCCCGTTCTTCTTCCAATATGCGGTTGGCGGTGCGATCGCGACCGCGCCCCCGATCGTGCTGTACGCGCTCAGCCCCAAGCTGGGGTTGCACTTCGATCCGACGGTGGCTATCGCCGCCGGCCTGGTCGTACTCCTCGCCGGCCTTTCCCTGGTGGGTTCCGTCGGCGACGTCATCACCGGTGCCCCTGTCACCGCCGCGGGCCGCTTCTTCGAGTTGGTGATGATGACGGGGGCGACGATCGCCGGAGTCGCACTCGTACTGCACCTCGCCAACCGGTTCGGCGCGCCGTTCGTCGCCATCAGCGCGGATGCGCCGCCCGCCTTGGCAGAGTTGCCCGCACGTGTCGCATTCGGCGCGGCGAGCGCGGCGGCCTTCGCCCTCGCCTGCTATGCCGAACGGACCGCAGCGATGGCCGCGGCGTTCGGCGGTGCCGCTGGCACCGTCGTGTTCCTTCTCGCCCAGGGCGCGGGTCTGGGTGCCGTGGTGGCGTCGTTCGTCGCGGCCGTGCCGATCGGCTTGGTCGGTCGGCTGATGGAGCGCCGCAATCTCGCACCGCCGTTGGTTGTGTCGATCACGGGCATCGTGCCCCTGCTACCGGGCCTGGCACTGCTGCACGGCATCTACGCCATACTCAACGACCAGCACGCCGTCGGGTTCGCGTCCGTGTTGGGTGCATTCGCGATCGGTACCGCGCTCGCGGCCGGCGTCAATCTGGGCGAATGGAGCTCGTGGAAGGTTCGGATGCGCCGACTTCAGGTTCGCCGCCGCGTTCGACGGGCACCGCTCGCCGAGCAAGCACGCTGAAGGGGCGGCGCTTCAACGCACCGTCAGTCGTCCGCCTGCGGCATGTGGTCAGGCAGGAGCGAGGCGAGCTCCTCGCGGCTGGCAGTATCGGTCTTGCCCATTGCCTTGTAGATGTGGCCTTCGACTGTGCGGATCGAAAGGGTCAGTCGCTCGGCTATGTCGCGGTTGGACAGCCCTCGGCCGACCAACACCACGATCTCGCGTTCCCGGTCGGTCAATGGCAGCGGCTCGCAGGCCTGACGAAGAGAGGGAGTATCGGCACCTCCGCATTGTCGGGCCAATGCTTCTGCTCGGGCGACGCATCCCAACGCCGATCCCCGCAGATCTTGATTGCGATATGCGATCGCTGCCTGCGCAGCCGCGTCGACCGCCGCCACCAGGTCGCCCATCCCCTCGAAATCCGTTGATACCGACACCAATTCAGCTGCATCGCTGTCTCGCAGGGCGGCGGCGAAGCGGGCCGCACAGCCGACACGCGGGCCTTCGACCATCGCCTCGAGTTCGCGCAACCGGGACGCGGCGGAACGATCTCCGAACTGGGTTGCGGTCTGCAGACAGATCACCTCAGCCGCGAATCGCCCACTTGCTGCCGCCGTTTCAGCGGCCGACCGCAGGATCGTGATCGCCTCACTAACGGCGCCCTGGCCGGCAGCCACCCACGCCCGGGCAAGGCCGCGCTCATAGTCCAGCGACCGAAAAGGACGTCGCAGCTTGCCGATCGTGGAAAGCGCGGCCGCGGCCTCGTCCGTTGAACCACGCATGGCAAGCGCGCTCGTGCGGGGAATGTGATAGCGGTACCCCCATCCGACGGCATGACCCGAGTCCGACAACGCTACTGCCGCCTGTTCGAGCAGCGAACACGCGGTATCGAGGCGGCCGGCCCCGAGCGCGGCCCGACCTGCCACGGCGGCGCCCAGTAGTTGAGCTGCACCGGGCAGATCGGTCGCCTGCCGGCGTTCTCGCTCGGCCACATCAATCGCGTCACCGACGCGGCCGGCCAGCATCAGTGCGCTGATGTGCGCGTCGGCGATGTTGAACCTCATGTGCGGAGCATCAAAAGAGCGAGTAGCGAGGCTGTACCCCACATCGGCGATCGCCAACGCCTCGGCGGTACGACCCGCGTCCGCAGCGATGGCAGCCAGCGCCCAAGCTGTCTCACTGCCAATGATCGCGGGCAGGTCGGCCAATGTGAAACTGGCTGAAGCCAGCCTCGCGGCATCCGGCCGGTCCATGGCGAACCAGTACACGGTCAAGAGCGCGTCGATCCAACTGCGCGCCCGCCCTGCGGTGGTGCGCGAAGCATCGTCGATGAGCCTTTTCGCCCGCACCGGGTTGGCCAGCGCCCACAGCATGTTGCTCGCCCGCAGGTACGTGAGTCTGGCGTGGTCGTCGTCGGTTAATCCCGGCACGGAAACACTCGCGAGCACCGCTTCGGCTTCTTCCCCTCGATTGAGCCACGACAACGCATGCCCACGGATGAACTGGGCCTCCGGTCCACTGCCTGCCTGCGCTGCGGCCTGCGCCAGCCGCTCGGCAAGGGCAAGATCGGCCAGCCAGATCGCGGCTTGGGCAGCGTTGATGGTCAGGTCGGCATCGGGTTTGAGGTCGGAGTCGAGGCTCAAGGTCGCGCGGCGAATCACGACCCGCATGTCGTCGCGGTCCTCGGCAGCGCCCAGTTCGGTGGCGACAAGTCCGCGGAGCCTCCGCAGCCTCGTGGGCGCCGCGCGCTTCCTTCGCACCTCGCCGTAGAGCGGATGTGCGAGACGTACTTCGACTCGGGTACCAACCTGGTCGAGGCTGATCAACCCCCGGATGTCGGCCTCCTCGACGGCGTCGGGATCGGTGATCCGCTGGAGAGCTGTCAGCTCGATCGGCTCTCCAATGGCCAGCGCGTCGATTACGGCCCCGACTGTGTTGGGCAGCGCTCCGATGCGGGATTCGACCAACTCCACCAGCCCGCACGGCATGCTCGGTTCACCGATCCACTGCCAGTGACCCTGCTGCTTCTCCAGTCGGCCGTCGGCGACCTCCTGCTCGACGATGTGGCGCAGATAGAGAACGTTGCCGCGGGTCAGGCCCCACAGGCGACGAGCGGTGTCGGACTCCAGCGATCCGCCCAAAGTGTCCGACAACAGCGTGGCGGTCTCGTCGGGCGACAAAGCGTCAAGATCGAGCCGGTCGAATTGGCCGACCTTCCACAGATCCTGTGTCCCAGCGGGAATCGGTTCATTGTCACGCACTGTGAGCAGCACTTTCGCGGCAGCCCGCTGCACGAGTTGATGCACAACGAACGTTGATAGGTCATCGAGCAGATGCACGTCATCAACACCCACCACTACCGTGGCGCCAGGGTCGGCGGCTGTCAGCGACTCGATCACTTCACGGAACAACTGCACGCTGTGCGTGCTCCCCGATTGCGCCCAGGCCGTGAACGCTCCCAGCGGAAGTGTGCGCGCGGAGGATGTGCCTACCACCCAATGGATTACGCAGCCCCGCGACGAGGCAGCGGACAGCGCCTCGCGGGCGATACGACTCTTTCCCACCCCCGCTGCGCCGCAGATCACGATGCCGGACGAACCCGGGTCGGACAGTGCGGCTTCAATGCGTCGCATTTCCTTCGAGCGCCCGGTCAACGGCCACGCCAACCGCACAAACACAGAGTAAGAGGGTAGATAGCGCCGCCGCAGCGCAACGACAAACCAAAAGGGACGACGAGCTCTCCCTCAGTCACCCGGTGCCGGCACTGAGCTGGGTTCGCCCCAGGCCGTGTGTCGCCACCGTGGACGGCAAGGGTGTCGGCGACGTCGTCTGCTGCACGGGGGTGAGCGGATTCCACACCTGGGGGTCGTCGATAGGTATTCGAAGCCGTCAACCGGCCGCCGTCGAGTCGTGGGTCGGTCCAACGCGGCCCTCGCTACAAGTGGAGCGATACCCCTGGTGGTCGTCGAAGGTGGTCGGGACCGTCGGGGTGGTCGAAATCGCGTGGTGCGCTACGTACTTACTGGATCCAGCGCGGAAGGACGATCAAATGAGTCCACATTCGCATGACGCTTCGGGGGAGGATTCTCATGGCTAGAACAATTAGAAACGTCGCGGTCGGATTAGTACTCGCCGTCGGCATGGCCACGATGGGCCTCGCCAGCAGCGGCACTGCAGCCGCCTACGGAATGAACGTCTCTGCATCGCATCCGGCAATCATCGACGGGGACGGCACCCAAGGATATTGGCGCCCGGCTGTTCTGGCTGCGAGGCCGTAGCGTCGTTTTCACCGCAAGGACGTGGCGATGTCAACCTCGGAGGTGAGGGTCTGGTGAACAGGGCATCGTTCGGCGATCTGGAGTAACCGTTGCCGCTGAGTGTCGTCGAGGTCGCCGGCCAACTCGACATCGAGATCGAGATGATCGATCCATCCCTTGGTGGTTTCGCACTGGGCGCAGTCTTCCGCGTGAATGCGCGAGTGTCGCAACGTCACTCGAACCCGATCGAGCGGCCAGCCCTTGCGGTCGGCGTACATCCGCACCGTCATGGAGGTGCATGCCCCGAGGCCGGCCAATAGCAGATCGTAGGGTGTTGGCCCAGCGCCATCGCCGATCGGCGGGGGCTCGTCGGCGACAAGCCGGTGGTGCCCAAGGGTGATCTGCTGCGTATAAGTCCCCGAACCTGCCTCGGTCACGGTCACCGTGCCCTCGGAGGACGCCGCGTCATGGCCAGTCTCGCGTGTTGTCATTGCAACTCTCCTCGGCGGGTCAACGCCCGAAAAAGCGACGGCTTGGATCGTCCCATATCCGAGTGTTGACGACTGTCATCGTGCCCTGACCAGTCCGACCGTCCGTCACGCCCGTGCCCTTTGCATGCCGTCGGCCAAACGACGTCATGGCGTTGGGTTGAACTCGATGTGCAGTGCCTCGAGGCCGCGCAGGATATACAGGGGAACATAGTCGAACCGCCGTGCCCCTTCTGGTCCGTGACGGGCTTCGTCGAGCCGGATTTCGTTGACCCGGTCCAGAATTCGCTCAATCGTCACGCGACCCTCGATTCGGGCCAACGGACCGCCGTGGCAGCTGTGCGCGCCGCGCGCGAAGGCGACGTTCTGGCGGGCGTTCTTCCGATCGATTCGCAGTTCGGACGGGCACTCGAAGCGCTTGGGGTCCCGATTCGCGGCGCCGGGCAGCAGCATCACGGTGGCGCCTGTCGGCAGCTTGACCCCGCCGAGCGTGGTGGCGCGGGTGGTCAACCGAAAGTCACTCTTGATCGGGCTCGAGCCGCAGCATCTCTTCGACGAAGTTCGGAATGCGATCGCGGTTGCGGCGCAACGTGTCCTGGAGCTCGAGGTCCTCGGCGAGCACCCTCAGCGCGCTGGCGAGCAGTCGGGCCGTGGTCTCGTGACCGGCGATGAACAGGAACGTGGCAAGCCGGACCAGGTCGACGACCTCGGGCAGCGTCCCGTAGGGGAAGCGCTGAGCCGCCAGCTCGGTCAGGATGTCGAGCGTGGGCGTGTCGCGACGCTCACAGATGTAGGCGGTGAACCCTTGTCCAGATAGGCAAGTGGATGCTGATCGATTGCGCCCGTGTCGTCGTTCGCGGCCCACGGCTGGTCAGCATTCGGGCCCTTGCCTGCCAACAGATCGCGGAACATCGAATGGTCGGCCTCGGGCACTCCGAGCAGGTCCGCGATGACCAGCAGCGGGAACGGCTGCCCATAGGCCGTGACGAACTCGCATTGCCCGTCTTCAACAAACTCGTCGATCAACTCATCGGCGAGGTGCCACATGAACTCCTCGTTCTCCTTCAGCCGTTTCGGCGTGAACAGCCCGTTGAGCAGCGCGCGGTGTGCGGTGTGCCGCGGCGGATCAAAGGAGACGAGGTGTTCGTGCATCGGGAACTGATCACGATGGGCCTCGATGAGCTCGGAGATGTCGTCAACATTCACCTCGAACGGCAGCGGAAAGGGGCCCTGACGACGAGTTGATCGCGGAGAACGTCGTGCCGTCACGGTAGACGTCGGTCAGTTCGTCATATCCGGTGACAGCGACGACCCCACTGCTTGGTACGTGTGCGACCGGACACTGCCCACGCAAATACTCGTAGTAGGGGTACGGATCGGCGATCAGTCTCTGGTCGCTGAAGAAGTTGGCCGCGTCGTATTCCGATACGGTCCCGTCAGTCATGTCGAGACGCTAACATCGCTTACATATACTGTAAAGGTTGTAAATGATCGAACAAGCTGACGACGACGATCCGA
>Ga0070712_100001054_pt1 | contig 16643 bp, 13 predicted proteins | sample LARL81metaG_FD_71396 | JGI IMG/M metagenome (GOLD analysis project Ga0070712, IMG submission 71396) | Corn, switchgrass and miscanthus rhizosphere microbial communities from Kellogg Biological Station, Michigan, USA - LAR L8-1 metaG | ecosystem: Host-associated > Plants > Roots > Rhizosphere ...
CCGCTCCCCCAGCAGACGTGGAAGCGGATCTGGTCCTCGGGCAGGCCCGCGATCGCGTGGTTGATCACCTCGACCGCGAACGACAGATATCGCCTGTAGTCCTCGACGCTCCAGTCCGGATAGAACATCCACGTGGTAGCGAACTCGGGCTCGTCGACCTGCAGCACGAGCCCGGCGTCCGTCACGGCCTTGTATTCCTCGCGCATCACTTCCGCGACTGCCATCATGTAGGACTCTTCGTCCGGGTAGTACTCATTCCGCGCACCCGCGCCGAGGCTCAGCGGGCCAAGCGCCGCGATGAAGCCCTGGGCATCGCGGCCTTCGACGGCCGCCACGAGTTCGGCGACGTCCCTCCCGATCGCGTCGTAGCCGGTGTACGCGACGGGGGACGTGCAGACGCGTTCGTGGGTGGGCGGCTGCGGCGCGCCTGGCTTGAAGAATCCGGGCCGCACCGGGCCGCCCGAGCCCTGCAGCCAGAGCCCGGAGTCGTAAAAGCCGGGGAATTGCAGGCGGTCACGCTCTGCCACGCCGCCGCGCTTCGGGGGAATCGCCGGGTCGACCGGGCGCGTCTCCCAGCCGGTGACGCGCGAGTGGATGTAGCCGACGTAATCGGCGCCGCTGGCTGCCTTGACGTACTCGCCCTCGTTCAGGATCGTGACGCCGCACTCCAGCTGCTTGTCGACGACTTCCTTCATCGCGCTCGGCAGCCGCTCCTCGATCTCCGGCTGGTGGTCCCGCCAGTCGGCGATCAGGTTGTCCAGGTCGGCGGGACGGGGCAGGTTGCCGCCGTGCGTGGTCAGGATCCGGTCCGTGCTGCGCCACATGGCCATCCGCGCTTGCCCTAGCCTTCCGTTGGAGATGCCGTGAACTTCTGGACCTGGTGCGGTGCGTGATCCTCGGGGACCCGGCCCAGCTTGACCCCGTAGGTGTACGTGACCTCGCCGACGTAGATGCTGTCCCTGGAGTCGACCGTTACGAAGTGCGGCGCGATCACGTTGCCCTCGGCTGCCTTGTCATCCACGGAGGCGCCCCATTGGTCGAGAAGCTCGCCGGCCGGACTCAGCAGGGAAATGCGCCCTGGCTGGTCGGTTCCGATCGTGTCGCTGACGAACGAGCGGTTATCGGCCGGCCGCCACAGATGCGCGACGACGACCTCGCCCCGGCTGGTGAGGGCCAGGCCGGACGGCCGCTGGATATCGTCCCACTCCCCGAGGTAACTGCCGTCGGTGCGGAAGATCTGGATCCTGTCGTTCTCCCGGTCGGCGACGAGCAGCCGGCCGTCCGGGGTCAGGCAGATGCCATGCGGTATCCGGAATTCGCCGGGCCCGGAGCCGACCTCTCCCCAGCTGTTCAGCAGCGTCCCTGACGCGCTGAAATGATGGATGCGGCAGTTCCCGTAGCCATCGGAGACGAAGAGGTCGCCGCCGGGCCCGATGGCGATGTCCGTGCAGCCGTTGAACGGCCCGGCCGGCCTGGTGACCGTCTCGACGTTGTGGATGCGGATCGGCAGGTCGGCCCGGTACCCGGTGTCCGAAGGGGCGCCGGGCACGCCCAGGGTTAGCAGCAGCTCTCCGTCCGGGGTGAACTTCCTGACGGAGTGGTCGCCGTTGTCGACGCAGTACACCGCACCGTCGGGGCCGATCCTGACGCTGTGCGCGTTGGTGAAGGTTCCGGCGCCCCACGCCCGGACGAACTTTCCCGCCGAGGTGTACACAAGCACCTGATGGTCGAACCGGGTGAACAGGTAAACCTGATCTGAGGCATCGACTGCCACGCCGGCGACGTCGCGGTGGCTGATGTCAGCGGGGCACTGCTCCCAGTGCAGGTCGGCTATCCAGGCGGGCCGCTTGAGGTCCGTCATGATGCCCGGACCCCGGCGGACGTGGCCGCGCTTTCTGGCAGCCAGCCCCACGGATGCGTGCCCCAGCGCGGAGCGATGAGCTCACCAGCCCGCACCGTGTGCACGGGGGTGATGCCATACCTTCCTGAGAAAGCCTCCTTGCGGGTATCGGTGAACCGGAAGTCGCCCTCGGTCACGTCCAGGATGGTGATGTCGGCCGTTCGTCCGACCACCAGGGCTCCGGCCGTGTCCGCCAGGCCTGCTGCGGCGGCCGCGTTCACGGTCGTCATCCGCACGACGTCGGCGAGGCTGTAGCCGATCGCCATGAACTTCGCCATGCATTCCATCAGGCTGTGGAACGCCTGGCCGCCCAGCGTGAGGTCGCTGCTGATCGTGTCGGGGACTAGGCCGCGCTCATACTGCTCCCTGGCGACCTGGTAGCCGAAGTTGCCCATGCCGAGCGCCGAGTCGAGGATGACGCCGCGGTCTCGCGCGGCCTTGAGCAGCGGATCGATCTGCCCGCCCGACCTGCCCACGCCGCCGACACTCGGCGTGCACAAATGGGTCAGGATGTCGCCGGCCTCCAGCTGGCCGATCAGGTATTCGGTCACGGCCAGCATGCGCTTGTCCACGTCCGGGTCCTGCGCCGCGAATAGGTCGCCGATGTGCACCATCAGCGGTAGAGCCGCTCGCCTGGCGGCATCCTTTGCGGCGTCGATGACCTGCTCTCCCGCCTTGGCCACAAAGGGGCCGACCAGCCGGAGCTTCATGCCGGAGACCACGCCGGGATTGCTCTCTACGCAGCTCGCGATGCCCTCGGCGTCGATGTCATCGAGGCCGCGGACGTCGGCAGGGTTCTTGGTACTGTGCGCGAAGGTGCCCACGTTGAGATAAAAGAGCACTCGCGTCCTCGCGCCAGGGAGGATGTAGGCGGGGAAGACACCCGCGTTCGCGATTCCTACCGATCCGGCATCAAGCACAGTGGTCACTCCTGAGCGAATGCCGATCTCATCCGGATCGCAGCAGCCCATCCCGACACCCGGAGTCGTGCCGCCGCGGGCGACGTGAGCGTGCAGATCGATGAGCCCTGGCACCACATACCGCCCATCGCCACTCGCATCGAGCACCTGAGCGCCGTGAACCTCGGGGATGGTGTCCTCGACCGCCGCTACGCGTCCATCCGAGACCCCGATGTCAGCCCGCCGGTCGATGCCTTGGCCCGGGTCCAGTACGTGGCAGTTCTTCAGGATGAGCTGATAGCTCACGACGTCCTCCTGTCCTCAGCGGGCTGCCAGGGCCGATGCGGAACCGGGCTGGATCCTGCAGGGCAATGCCACAAACAGGCCGTCACCTGATACGCGTCGCGTTTTGTAGGACTGACAGACAGTATGAAACTCGATACGTAGCCTAGGTGCGGGCCAGGTACCCCGTCAATATCCGGGCCCGCAGCCGGGAGCGGCTGCCCGGAGCGGCTGCCCGGAGCGCGCCTGAACTGCCGGGCACGGCGCGAGAACTCCGCGCGGTAGCCAGGGATCCTGACGGATGCCGGCTGCTGGAAATGGGCGCGAGCCGATAGGATAGTTTCCGGACGGTCATTCAATCGTGCTTCCTTTGTTGCACGGCCGACGGGGCTTACTGAGGCGAGATTGCGTGGGTGTTGGCATGGGGATAGCTGAGAGCCTGCGGGTGGAGCGTGCGCCGGCGCCAATCCGCTCTCGCGTCCTCGACAATCTCCGGCAGGCCATTCTCGACCACAAGCTTGCGCCCGGCCAGCGGCTCATCGAGCGCGAGCTCGTCGAACTAACAGGTGTCTCCCGCACAAGCATTCGCGAGGCACTCCGGGAGCTAGCGGCAGAAGGGCTCGTCACGACAATCCCCAACAAGGGGACGATCGTGGCCCAGGTCACCGTCGAAGAGGCACGGCAGCTCTACCGGGTCCGGTCAGCACTCGAGGCGCTGGCCGGCCGGCTCTTCGTCGAGAACGCCACCGACGCGCAGCGGCGGGCGCTCACGAACGCGTTCCGGGCCGTGGAGCGAGCGGCCACCAAGGGCCCGATAGTCTGGCTCGCCGCGAAGGACAACTTCTATGACGTGCTGTTCGAGGGTGGCGGCAACGAAGCGCTGCGGTCCATAGCCGGCACGCTGCACGCCCGTATCAACCTGCTCCGGTCGTTGTCGCTGACCAGGCCAGGCCGCGCCGCCGAGAGCATGGCCGAGCTGGCTGACATCGTCGCCGCGATTGCGGCCAACGATGCCGACGCAGCCGCGAAGGCGTGCAGTCAGCACGTGGAGGCAGCGGGCATGGCCGCCTTCAGCGCCCTCGACCAGGAAGCAGCCGGCTAGGTCCTCAGTACGGAGCTCAGGTGCCATCCGGCAGCGGGCCGCCGCGCTCATTGTATGATAGTCATACGTCGACCGGCTCTGACCGCGTGCATCGACGGAACCGCGCCATGAAGGAGCCGCCTGGTGAGCACCGCGCACGGAATCCAGCGAGAGGGCGCGACCGCGGTCGCGGAGATGCTGCACGGCTATGGTGTCACGCACCTGTTCATGGTGCCTGCCATCATGCGCCGGACCTTTGCCGAGCTGGAGCGCCTGTATCCGGAGATCTCCCCGGTTAGCACGCACGGGGAGAAGGCAGCCGTCTACATGGCCGACGGTTACGCGCGTGCGGGACGCCGGCCAGGCGTCTGCGCGGCACAGGCGATCGGCGCCCTCAACCTGGCGGCCGGGCTGCGCGAGCCGTTCCTCGCCCGATCGCCGGTGGTAGCGCTCACCGGCGGCCGGCTCCCCGCCACGAAGTTCCGGCAGGTCTACCAGGAAGCAGACGACCTGCCGGCGTTCGACCAGGTCACCAAGTTTAACGGCGCAGTAGACGACGTCACCCGGCTGCCGGACATGCTGCGGTACGCGTTCCGGTCGGCGACGACCGGCTCACCGGGACCGGTTCACTTGCAGGTTCAGGGGAACGAGGGGCAGCTCGACAGGGAAGTAGGAGTGCTCGATGACATCGTTGAGCCCGAGTTCGCGGCGGTACCGCCATTCCGGCCGCGGCCCGACGACGACGCTGTGCGCGCTGCCCTGATCCTGCTCGAGGCCGCGGCAAGGCCGGTGATTGTGGCCGGCGGCGGGATCCGCTGGTCCGGTGCGGCTAGCGAGCTCGTTGCTCTGGCTGAGAGTCTCGGGATCCCGGTGGCGACATCGGCGAACGGCCGGGCCAGTATCGCCGGCACCCACCGGCTGAGCGCAGGCGTGGTCGGGACCTATTCGCGCGAGTGCGCGAACCAGATCGTCAACCGGGCCGATCTTGTCTGCTTCATCGGCACGCAGACGGGTGGCATGACGACCCATTTCTGGGCTGTGCCGACGATCGGCACGCCCGCCATCCAGATCGACATCGAACCGGTCACGCTCGGCCGGAACTATCCACTGCAGGCCAGGGTGCTCGGTGACGCCCGCATGGTGCTCAGCCGGATGCGTGAGCTAGCCGACCCGGCCACCGCCTCGCGCCGGAGCCAGTGGCTGGCTGAGGTTGATGACCTCAAGGCGTCGTGGCGAGCACGGCACAACAGCGTCATGACCAGCGATGACCTGCCGATCCGGCCCGAGCGCCTGTGCGCCGACCTGACCTCGATGATGCCGGACGACGCGATCGTCCTGGTGGATACCGGGCACGCCGGGATGTGGATGTCCCAGTATTTCGACCTGACTCAGCCGGGGCAGGACTACCTGCGCAGCTGCGGTCACCTCGGCTGGTCTTTCTCGGCCGGGATCGGCGCGAAGTGCGCCGTCCCCGGCAGGCCCGTCATCGCGTTCACCGGAGATGCGGGCCTGTATTACCACCTAGGCGAGATCGAGACGGCGGTCCGCTGGAACATCAACTCCGTCACCATTGTCAATGACAACTGCGGGGGTAATCAGAGCAAGCGCGGCTTCGATCGCGCCTACGGAGGCGAGTCGACGCCACGATCAAGGCGGATGTGGACCTACGCCGACGTGGACCTGGCCAGGCTGGCGACGGACATGGGGGCGCTCGGCATCCGCGTGGACAAGCCTGGTGATCTCCGGCCAAGCCTGGAGCGTGCGCTGGAGGCTGACCGGCCGGCTGTCATCGACGTTCGCACCGACATCAACGTGACGGCGCCGCTGGCCGTCTCCTGAGCCGGAGGGAGCGGCGGCTTACCAGGTGCGGGAGGTCGTCAGCGCGTTCCTCTTACAGTGCCGGGCCAAGGCTCTTCGGCGCCACGACCGCGATGTCGGTCCTGACGTCTATCACCGCTGGCAGCCCAGAGGCTCGTGCCTTGTCCAGGGCCGCGGCGAAATCGGCGGGATCGTCAACGCGCGCACCGTGGCAGCCGAAACCCCGCGCGATCTCGGCGAGGTCAGTGTCATGGAACTGCCAGTTCTTGCGCTGGTCGGCAGAGTCCGGATCCCAGAAGAACGTCTCCTGGTTCATCGAGGTGTTGTTGTTGACCACCACGATGACCTTCAGCCCGTACCGCCTGGCGGTCTCCAGTTCGCTGACGTGATAGAAGAACCCAGCGTCGCCGGTCACGCAGATGACCTCGCGATCTGGGCACGCGCACTTCACGCCTAGCGAGGCGGGCAGGCCCCAGCCCAGCGAGCCCGCCGCCCGAACGATGGACTGCCGGCCCGACAGCCGGATGTGGCGTGCGGTCCAGGCGGCGGTGTGGCCCGTGTCACCGACCATGACCGCATCGGCCGCCGCCTCGTCGCAGAGCATGCTGAACAGGCGCTCGGGCCGCATCGGCACGGCACCCGAGCTCTCACTCTCCTGGACGGCGGCCCGCCAGCCCGCTCTGATATCCGCGACCTCAGCGGCCCACTCCGCCGGCGCCCGGCCGCCGGCCGCGGCGGTCAGCTGCGCGATGACCGCACCAACGTCACCGACCATCGGCACCGCGCACTCAAAATTCCGGCCGATCTCGGCGCCCTCGATGTCCACCTGGATGATCCGCGCGTCCGCAGGGATGAGGCTCCAGTTCCTGGTGGTCATGCTGCCCAGCGAGGAGCCCGCGACCAGCACGACGTCGGCGCGCAGCAGGATCGCGTTGGCGGAATCTGCCCCGTACTCACCGACGACTCCGCCGTTGAGCGGATGGTCAGCGGCGATCGTCGCGAGTCCGTTCAGTGTCGTGACAACGGGGATCGCGAGTCGTTCGGCCAGGGCGACCAGCTCACGCGCCGCGCCTGAGCGGGCCACGCCGTTCCCGGCGATGATGACCGGCCGCCGAGCCCCCGCGAGCAGTTCCACCGCGGCGGCAACCGACGAGCTGGCAGCCATCGGGCGGTCGCTCGGCGACGTGCCGTATCGCGGTTCGGCGCGGGTGACGCCCTCAGCCGGCGTGTCGCCCGGGTTGCCGGTCCGGCCAACCAGGCTGAGATGCACCGGCCGGGGCACACCGGAGCTGGCCGAACGGAACGCCTGCCGCAGCAGGTCAGGGAAGCGGCTGGGACCGGGCACGCGCGCGTTCCACTTCGTCACGGCCTCGAAAGCGCCGTGGTCATCCAGGTCCTGGTAGAGATTGCGGTAGGAGATCTCCGCGTCGGGCTCACCGGAGAGGGCGACGATCGGCGTCCTGGCCATGTAGGCATCGCGGAGACCTGCCGCCAGGTTCGTCGATCCGATCGCCTGCGCGCCGCACACCCCGACCCTTCTGCTGATCCGCGCGTAGCCATCGGCCATGTAGGCGGCCGCCTTCTCGCCGTGCGTCATCACCGGCAGGATGCCGCGCTGGCTCATCCGCTTGACCGTCTCCGGCAGGATGACGGGGACGAAGAAGAAATGACTTACGCCGTATGCGGAGAGCATCTCGGCAATCTGATCGCTTGTCTGCACTGCATCCGCCTGCTTTCGTCAGGAGCATCCGTCTGGAGTCAGCCGCTTACGTTCGGATGACTGTTCTTCTTCAGCCTGCGACCCCTGCTAGCGCGCATACCAGCCCCCGTCGACGATCAGCTGGTGTCCGGTAACATAGTCCGCCGCACGGGAAGCGAGGAAGATCACGCTCCCGACGATGTCCTCCGGCTCGCCGAAGCGGCCAGCGGGGATACGCGCCTGCACCACGGGGTCGGTATAGGCGGGGCTGTCGCGCCCGGTCCTGAAGTAGCCGGGCACAACGGTGTTGACCTGCACACCGCTGCCGGCCCATTCGTTCGACAGCGCCTTCGTAAGCCCGATGATCGCGTGCTTGGAAGCCGTGTAGGCGCTTCGGTTCACCGGGCCCTGGAGCCCGGCCAGCGATCCGATGTTGATGATCTTGCCAGCGCCGCGCTCAACCATCCCCGCGCCGATGCGCTGGCAGAGCAGCCACACCGCGTCCAGGTTCACCGTCTGGACCTCACGCCATCGGTCGAGGCTCAGTTCGAGAGCAGACTGCCTGATGAACGTCGCAGCGTTGTTGACAAGGACGTCGACGCGGGTCTGCGCCAGCAGGTCATCGATCCGAGCGCCGAGCGCGTCGATCGCCAGCAGATCAGCGATCCACCGGCGCGACTTGCCGCCCGCGCGCGCGATCTCCGCCTCTGTCTCGCCGAGATCGTCATGGTGGCCGTGCAGCACAACCTCCGCGCCAGCCTGCGCGAGTCCGGTCGCTATCGCCCGGCCGAGGCCGGCGCGGGAGCCGGTCACCAGCGCCACTTTCCCGGACAGTGAGAACAGCTCCGCCACTTGCGTCCGGCTATTCTCCATTGGTCATCGTCCCCGGTCATCAGCGCTTCGACGCAGACGACCGCCTGCGCAGATATTCGACAGTGCCGTTAAGGGCCAGCGCGCCGATGAGAACGATGCCGTCGACGATACTGACCTGGTACACCGAGACGTGCGCGTCGGTCAGCAGTTCCTGGATCAGGAACAGCACTCCCCCGCCGAGCGCGCCGCCGAGCAGGCCGCCCCGCCCTCCGGCGAGGCTGATACCACCGAGTGCTACCGCCGTGATCGCGCTGATGGTGTACGGCGGGCCGACCGTGCCGTCGCCGCCCTGGATGAGGCCGGTGAGCATCAGGCCGCCGAGGCAGGCGAGTAGCCCCCCCATGGAGTAAGTGACCAGCCGCAGTCTCGCCACATTCACGCCGGCTGTATACGAAGTCCGCTCATCTCCGCCGACGGCCAGCAAGTTGCGCATGTAGGAACCCCGTGACACCAGTGTCCACACGAGCGCGATGACGGCGAAAACGATCCAGACGGCCGGAATCGGTCCCACGGAGCCATTGAGTTTCACCAGCCAGACCGGAACGCTTCCGCCAGCCTGCGGCAGCACCTCCGTCCCCAGTCCGTCATAGAACAGGTACATGCCCAGCGTGGCAATGATGGCGGGCAGCCGGACGTACGCGACCAGCACTCCGTTAATGGCACCGGACAGCAATCCGAATACGATGACGATGGGAATCACGGTCAGCGCCGACGTGATCCCCGCCGGCACCAGCACCGTTGAGATCAGCACGGTCATGAATCCGGCCAGCGGGCCGACCGACAGGTCGATTCCGCCGTTGCCCGACAAGACGGGCAGCGTCATCGCCATCGCGGTCAGCACCGTCGGGCACAGCACCGACATGGACGTCGCCCAGTTGTGCTGCGCCAGGAACTGCGGCTGAACCGCGGCATTCACGATGAACAGCACGCTGAGCATGGCGAGCGGAACCGCCGCATAGGCGTTGCGCCGCAGGATCTGCCGCACCGCGGGCGTGGAAAGCACCGACGGCCGCGCGCGGTCAGAGACGACGCTAGTCATCCGCGCTTCCGTGCTGCTTGTCGTCGCCGAACATCGCGGCCACGACGTCAGTATCCGATGACATCTCGGTTGGCAGCATTGCTACGAGACTTCCTTCATGAAACACCGCAATCTGATCGGTGAGGGTGAGCAGCTCGGCGATTTCAGTTGAGAGGAAGATGATCGCTACCCCGTCAGTGGCCAGCCCGCGGAACAATCCGTAGAGCTCTTCCTTGGTGTTGTGGTCAACACCCCGCAGCGGGTCGTTGACGACCAGCACGCGGGGACGCATCGCGATCCAGCGCCCCAGCAGGACCTTCTGCTGGTTTCCGCCGCTGAGGATGCTGATGGCACGATTAGGCGATGCGCTGACGAGCCGCGATGACTCAGCGAAGCCCGCGAAACTCTTCCGGGCCTGCTGCCGCTTCAGCACTCCGAGCCGGTTGAGGTCGCCCCACAGCGTGATCGCGAAGTTGTCGAAGACCGACAGCGGGCCGAACAGGCCTTCGTAGCGACGGTCGCGCGGCACATACCTGATGCCAAGCCGGTTAGCGCCCCGGTAGCTCCGCACGATATGGGTCTCACCGTTGTCCCCGAGCGCGAGCACCTGACCGTCCACGGGCCGCCGGAGCCCGCAGAGGCATTCCACGAAGCCGACCTGGCCTTGGCCCTCGAGCCCCGCGAGCCCGAGTATCTCCCCTGCCTTGACCTCCACCGAGATCGGCTTGGACGCGGCACGCAATGTTAGCTCCGCGACCCGCAGGACAGGCCGCCGCGGGCTCTGCTGCACCGCAGCGCCCCGGCGCGGTTCCGTCTCGGCGACGACGACGGCGTCAGCGTGAGCCTCGTGTCCGGACATGTGGCCGAGGATGCCACGCCGGGAGGCTTCGCTCGCACCCATCGTGGCCACGGTCGCGCCCTGCCGCAGGACGGTGATCCGGTCCGCTAGCCCGAGTACCTCGTCCATCCGATGCGACGTGAATAGGACCGACCTCCCCTGCGACCGGGCCAGCCGGAGGTAGTCGAACAAGCAGTCCCGTTGCTGGGCATCCAGCGCCGAGGTTGCCTCATCGAGCACAAGCAGCCGCCACGGGCGGATGATCGCCCGGGCCACCGTCGTCAGCTGCCGCTCGGCCAGTGAGAGCGTCCACATCGGCCGGTCCAGGTCGAGCCCGTCCATGCCGAGATCACTGAGCGCCTGCCGGGCGCCGGCGATTTCGTCGCCCTTGCGGTGCCCGTACCTGAAGAGCCCGTCGGTCCCGAGGTAGATGTTGTCGCGCACGGTCATCTCCGGCACGATCAGCGTCTCCTGGAATACCGTGGCGATGCCCATGCCCTGTGCGCTTCGCGGGCTGCCGAGGTGTCTGGCCTCGCCTTCCCAGACCAGCGTTCCGGAGTCTGGCCGCAGGACGCCACTGAGGATCTTGATCAGCGTGCTTTTACCTGAGCCGTTCTCGCCGACCAGTGAATGGATCTCGCTGGGGCGGACACGCAAGGTCGCCGCGTTCAGGGCACGCGTCTCACCGAATGACCGCGACAAGTCCTCCATGACCAGGCGACTCGCTTCGTCGGCCGAACTCACTGTGTGCCCCTCTCTGCAAGTCCGATCGGGTCAGATCTTCGCGGCAACCTTAAGCTCCCGGCCGTAGGTACTGGTCAGCGCGATGACGAGGATGCCAAGAGCCAGTTCCTGGAACGAGGCACTGAAGCCAACCCCGACGAGCAGCGTGGTCAGCTCCGCGACGATCAGCGCGCCCATGACGGTCCGCTGGTATCCGCCGCGGCCGCCGAGCAGCGACGTGCCGCCGATCAGCACCGCGGTAATCGTCAGGAAGAAGTACGGCACCCCCACGGTGGGATCGGGGATGCCGCTATAGCCGGCGAAAAATACTCCGACCATGGCGGCGCAAAGCGCTGATATGGCGAACGCCACGACCAGCGTCCAAGTCGACCGGACGCGGGCCAACCGCGCGGCGACCGGATTCGCGCCGAGCGCATAGGTTTCCCGCCCGACCCGGGTCAGGCGTAGGAAGGCCACCGCGAGGACCGAGGCGACCGCCCACACGAAAATGATGGCCGGAATAGGGATCGGCCCGGTGTGACCGATAGCGGAGACGCTGCTCGTCAGCCATCCCGGCACCGCCCCGTTGACGGCGCCGTTACTCCATTCCAGCGCGACCCCGGACACCACCAGGCTCATGCCGAAGCTTGTTATCAGGGAGTGAACGTGCAAGAGCACGGACGACACGGCGCTGATGGTCCCGATGACGATCGCCGCCACCGCGATCAGGAGAAATATAACGGGCAGCGACCAGTGCTTGTAGTAGAGCTGGGTGAGGATGATATCGGACAGTCCTATCACTGCCGGAATTGAGAGATCAATTCCGCCGGCGATGATGGTCACGGTCTGCCCCAGGGATGCCAAGCCGAGCAAGCTAGCCAGAATCAGCAGAGAGATGATGCTCAGCTTGCTGAAATACCCGGGGATGAAAATCACGGACAGGATAAACAGGACTGGCACCAGGATGTACGGCAGCGCGTCCGTAAAGTTAGCCGCGACGAAGCGAGTGACAATCTCCGAGGTGCTGCGGGTCGGCTGACGGGCCGCCGGACCTGGCTCGGACCCGTCAGCGGGAGCGATCGGGCTTTGGTCGGTCATCCTTGCCGCTCTTCTCTAGCGGAGGCTCGAGCACGGCGCGCAACGCGCCGTGCTCGAGCCTTACTGACACGAGGGACTTTGCCGCTAACTGAGCTCGCTGATCAGGAGGGCTCGGGGAGGCTCGTCACAGGCTGGCCGCCGGTGAAGAACTGACCGAGGTAGGTCGCGATCGCTGGCAGGGCCGGCTTTGGCGATGCGAAGCACGAGCTGCTCGTCGTCATCGAGGGTGTGTACCACTGATTGAACGTCGCGGCGGTCGGGCCGGGAATCGGGTACAGGATCGTGTCGAGAGCAGGCTGCTGCCCGGCCAGGAGCCGCAGCGCCACATCCATGGTCGCGTAAGCACCCGGTGCCGGGGCCTGGTCCGTCATGAAGGGGACCAGCGAAGGATTCGCCTTCTGGAACGCTAGCTCCTGGCAGTCCCCCTCCTGCAGTGACACTTTCGCTAGCGGGCGCCCGGCCTGTTGCAGTGCCGTCTCGGCGGCGACGCCCATCGCGCCCTCGTCGATGATCCCGTCGACCTTCACTCCGGGGTGGCTGGCTAGCCACTGTGACGTTGCCTGCTGGGCAACCGAGGCCGTCCACTCACCGGTGTAGTTGCCGACGACCTTGAGACCCGGGTGTCCCGCCATCGCGGCGGTCGCGGCCGCGGTCGCGGTCGCAGCGTCGGCGACGCCAGGCACCCCGGTGATTTCCAGCAGGTTGCCCTGGTAGTTCATCGCCTTGTAGAGGTTGGCCGCCAGCTCATACGAGTTCTGGTACACGTCGAACGAAACCGTGATGGCGTTGTTGCAGTAGATCGGGTCGAGCGACACAACCACGATGTTCTTCTGAAGCGCGGTCGAGTAAAGCGAGCAGAAGGCGGTCGTCGAGCCGGCGTCCAGGAAGATCACGTTACAGCCGCTGTTGATCTCGCTCTGGAGTTGTGACAGCTGCGTAGCAGTGCTGTTGTTGGAGTTCTCGACGATGAAGTTGGACTGGGCGTGCCCGGCCGCTGCCAGCTGACTCACCATCTGCTTGTAGGCGGTGACCTCGCCCTGCTGGTAGGTGTTGCCGAGATAGAACGTGCTCTCGCAGAACTGCGTCTTCCCGGTCGGTGGTTTGTAGTTCTGGTAGGCGTTCGGATAGAGCTTCGCGTACAGGTTGTAATGCGCATAGTCCGCCTGGGCACCCGATGGCACCGCACTGAGGCCGACAGTAGCGCTGGTACTCGAGCCCGCAGTGCTGCTGCTACTGGCGGCCGCGCTGGTTGCGCTCGCCGGGGCTGATGTCGATGTCGATGAGGTGCTGCTCGTCACCGAGGACGAGCATGCGGTGAGGATCGCTACCGCCAGCGCGAGAACCACGCCAGCAGCCACACGGAACCGGGGCCGAGGGGTTCGACGGCCGGCATCAGAGGGTCTCGACCAGGAATGCCACGCAACAGCGCGAAGACGGCGCATGAAGATTTCCTCCCCAAGTGGGATCCCTTGGGGCGGGTCCCACAGACTGTGCGACGGACTGTTTGTCGTACAACTTGAGACGCACGTTAGTCCTGCCGACAGTTACCGTCAACAGGGTGAACGGCTACGATCTGGACATGGTCTCCGCCGTGGACATGCGGCGTCGCACTCAGCAGGAGGCGGACTCCGCCCGTCGCGCTACGAGGTCAGCGACAAGGTCGGGATGCGAGAGGAATGGCGAGTGGCTGGAGGGCCACTCGAGGACCTCCGCGCCCGCCGCGGCCGCCATCTCGCGCTGGGTGTCGGGATGGATCATGCGATCGTCGGCGCACACCACGTAGGTCGTCGGGATCGTCCGCCACGCCGCGACCGCGTCGGTCTCGATGACGGCGTACCCGGTCTTCTGGAACGGCCGCAGCCGGGAAGCGGCCTGCCGGGCGAGCGGCGGCTCCACGTCGTGGTAGAACGCCGCCAGGCTGACCTCACGATCGATGATGGTTGTCGTATCCGTCTCGATGATGACCTTCGGGCGCAGCGTCTCGCGGCCCTTGACGGGCACCGAGGCGGGCGGGGAAAGCGTCGGATGACCGGCCTCTGTCACAACCGCGGCGATGTAAATGAGATGCCGGACGTTGGGCGCGCCGATCGCGCCGAGCGTGGCGACACTGCCGCCCCAGGAATGAGAGACGACAATCGCATGCCCCTCGATCGCGGCCAGCGCGTCGCTCAGCACTGCGGCGTCGCGGTCGAGCGTCGTCATAGGGAGCTCCAGCGCCACCGATGGGACGCCCCGCGCGTCCAGAAGCTCGCGGACAAGATGCCAGCTCCACCCGTCGTGCCACCCGCCGTGGACAAACACCGCGGTCGCTGGACTGCTCACCGAAGGTCCCCTCTTCAGATGCCGTAGACGGATCGTGCCGCCTTCTCGAACACCCATGACCGCTCGTCGGCGCTGAAGCCGGCCGCGATCCGCTTGTAGGTGTTCCACAAGACGACGAAGTCGGTCAGGTGCCTGTCCTCCGGATAGTTGGTCTCGAACATGCTGCGCTGCGGGCCGAAGGCCTCGATGGCAAAACAGATCTCGGGCTTCCAGTATTCGGCAAGGAACTCCGATGACCGCGGCCCCTCGAGAACAGACTGCTCGACGAACGACTTGTAGCCGATGCCGCCGATCTTGAGGTAGACGTTGGGCGCCTCAGCCAGGTCGGCCATGTTCCGCCGCCACTCGGCCAGCATCCCCGGCCGGTCGGCCGCGTACGGCCCGTTGCACGCCGGCCCGCCGAGATGGTTCAGGACGATGCGCAGGTCCGGCTGGGCTTGCGCGAGCTTCTTCATGTCGCTGAGCTGGTTGAAGTACAGCCAGGTCTCGAAGATCAGGCCGCGCTTGGCCACTTCGGCCGTGCCAGCCTGGAAGACCGGGTCCAGCAGCGCGAACTCCGGCGCGCCGCGCAACGCGTTGTTGGTGTCCGGGTGCCGGTCCCAGGCGACGTTGTGCCTGATGCCCTTGAACGAGGAGCCGCCAGCCTCCAGGTGGGCATCGAGCACCTCGCCCGCCTGAGACCCCAGGTACATGTTCACGTGACCGACGATGCCGGCACAGATTCCGTCCGGCCCCTGCTGGGTAACCGCCCACTCGGTCTCGCCCACCGGCTTCAGCTGGTCGGGGCCGTCGGTCCGGTAGCTCGCCGAGCAATCGATGAAGACCGTCTTGATCACGCGGTGACCCTGGCTGATGTCACGCTCAAGATCGGCCCTGTTGTACCGGTCGCCCGGCCACATGTGGTGATGCGCCTCGACGATCGGGATGTCCGGGCCGATCGCAGTTTCTGCGTACGTGTACTGCTGGGTCATGGCTCTCTTTCGGCTCGGGAAGGGCGAATCTCGGCGCGCGCCGGCGGCTAGGCGGAGTACTTCCGGACGCGCTCGGCGATGATGTCGGCGACCTGCCGAGGCTGGGAGAGGAACGGCGAGTGGCTGGTGTCCAGCTCCACGACGTCGCCTGCATTGGCTGCCATGGCTCGCTGGTCGTCAGGGTTGACACCGTGGTCCTGCTTGCAGACGACGTACGTCGTCGGGTAAAGCTTCCAGGCCGGCGGCAGTGAGGTCTCGACCAGGTCCCAGCCCACGCGGGCGAACGGCCGCAGCTGCGCGGTGCACTCCGCGGCGACCTGCGGGTCCACGTCGTGGTAGAAGGCGTCGTAGGCGTACTCAGGGACAACCACGCAGACCTCCGGCCCCAAGTCGAAGGCGGGCATCGGCGGCAGCGTGCGGAAGTCGACCGGGGCGGGCTTCCCCGCTTCGATCATGAAGGCGGCCAGGTAGATCAGGTGCCGGACGTTCGGCGCACCCGACGCGCCCAGCGTGACCGGGCTGCCGCCCCACGAGTGCGCGACGACGACGGCATCGTCGTCGAGGCTGTCCAGAGTTTCCCTGACCACCGCCGCGTCGACGTCCAGGGTTGACGTCATGGGGAGCTGAGGCGCCACCGACCGGATGCCGTCGGCTGTCAGTTCGGCCCGAACCAGATCCCAGCACGACGCGCTGTGCCAGCCGCCGTGCACCAGTACCGCAGTCGTCATGATCGTTCGTCCCCCACCCGGTTCCTGACTGCATCGATTGAGCTGAAGCTACTCATATCCAAGCACCCCTGTGAACGAGAATCCATGCAAAATCGTCAGACGATACGACAGACTACCGAACACCGGGGTGGCGGCCGGGAGTTACCGGGCGCGAACCGTCGCGCCATTGCAGTACATCGCGGCATGCAGTTCGACCTCGGCGCCGTTGCGCCGCCTGCCGCGCAGGACGTGCTGCTGCAGCACGCCATCGGGCGCCGGCACCCGCAGCGTGCCGACCTGGAAAGGCAAGCAGGCGCGAGGTCCTGTTCCCAGGGTTGTTGCGCGCTACCTCATCGAGGCGGATTCGCTGACTTCAGCGCCCGTGGCGAGGGGGTGGCCGATGGACTCGCCGCT
>Ga0070712_100001058_pt1 | contig 16627 bp, 12 predicted proteins | sample LARL81metaG_FD_71396 | JGI IMG/M metagenome (GOLD analysis project Ga0070712, IMG submission 71396) | Corn, switchgrass and miscanthus rhizosphere microbial communities from Kellogg Biological Station, Michigan, USA - LAR L8-1 metaG | ecosystem: Host-associated > Plants > Roots > Rhizosphere ...
CAGATGACGCTGATGAAGATCCAGGCAGCTAACGCAGTTCTCATGATTATCCTGAACGTTCTTTTGGTACCCAGGCTGGGGATTCTTGGAGCGGCACTTGCATCCAGCATTACCGTGGCTGGCACAAACCTTTGGGGCCTAGTGGAGGTACGGCGGAAGCTAAGACTCTTTCCGTACGATCACACGTACCTGAAGCTGATCTGGCCGGCAATTGCAACAGCGGCCATTCTGGTGGCACAACGGCACGCTTTTTCAGGAACGTCGTGGAGAGACGCCGGCATCGCTCTGGTTTTTGCATATGCGGCTTTCTACGGGGGAATGCTCCTGCTTGGACTTGAATCTGAGGACCGGATGTTGGCGCGGCTAGCATGGCAGAAGCTTCGGAACATCGGTTGAGAGGGTGGACGGATGAATAATTTGCGAAGTGTTTCTCTTCCGGAGGAACTGTGCCGATCAGCCGAAGAGAAGTTCAGCCAACGTTTCGGATCTGTTGACGCACTCCTGATTGCCATCCTGGAACAGTTAGTCCGTGACGATGCGTCCAACATGGATGAACGAGAAATGGAGATCATCGAACAGAGGTTGCGAGGGTTGGGATACGTTTAGGCAATGGCTACTTGTGCGGGTGTATGACTCGGGAAAATCGTGTTGCACTTTCTAAAAAACCTGCGTAGAAAGCCGAACAGGCCGCAGTCTTTTTCGTTCTCGAAGCCGCTGGTCGCTTTGCATAGCGACGACTGGGGCAGGGTAGGCGTGCGCGATCGCGAAGGATTCGAATTGCTGCGTTCACGCGGATTGCGCCTCGGTGAGCGCCCCTACGATCTTTATAGTCTGGAAACGGCGGAAGATGTAACGGCTTTGTCAGATCTCTTGCTGCGACATCGTGATGCTGTCGGCCGTCCCCCTTGCCTGACGATGAACTTCTGTACTGGGAACCTCGATTTCAGCAAAATGCGAGCCGACGGTTTTCGCCGAACGATGTTCCTGCCTTTGAGCGTGGGATTGCCGGGATCATGGTCGCGACCGGGACTGTTTGACGCCTATTGCGGGGGAATTGATAAAGGAGTTTTCCAGCCCGCACTACACGGAGCGACCCACTTCTGTGAAGCCGTAGTGTCCCAGGTGCTCACAAAAGGCGGCGCCCGTGCAGAGCTCTTGAAAACCTTGTGGGCGGCAGAGACGCCCTACATTTTCTGGCGCATGCCCTGGATAGGTTATGAATATTGGAGTCCTGGAGGGCACAAAGGCGGCTTTCTGAGTGCAGAGCGGCAACGCGACCTGGTGATTCAATCCTGCCAGCAATTCAAGCAATTCTTCGGAATTCAGCCGCTCTCTGCTTGTGCTCCCGGTTACCGCGCTAATTCGAATACTCATCGCGCTTGGGCCTCGGCAGGAATTCATGTGGCAGTCAGCGGCTCCGGGGACGGCTTGAAAGCCCCCCACATGGACGAATTCGGGATCCTCCACGTATATCGGAATGTCGACTTTGAACCGAGCGAACACGAACTCGATATCGAAAAGTATCTAGAAATCGCAGCACTTTGCTACGCACGGGGCCTTCCCTTGATCATCTCAATTCACTCCATTAACTTTCACTCGACGCTTAAAGATTTTCGCAGTCCCAGTATTATTGCGCTCGACCGATTGTTGACTGCTCTGGAATCGAAATACTCCGAACTGCTGTATGTCAATGACGAAGACCTCTACCGCATGGTCACGGCGGGTGTCTTAGCGGACGGTTCTGCCAAAGTCAAAGTTTCCGTCAATCAGCGTGCCTGGAGTTCAGGTATTGCGCAGATAGGATCAGCGTAGTGACGCAGACCTCTCTAATTCTGATCACGGTGGACTGTCTCCGCGCAGACCATGTCGGCTTTCATGGATATGACCGTCCCACTACGCCGTTTCTGGATGGGATCGCAGGAGAAAGCATCGTATTCCAAAATGCGATTGCGGCGGGTGCGCCAACCTACTATGCGATGCCCGCCATTCTCGCTTCGCGGCACCCGCTTGCGCTGGGGCGCGACGTTTTGGGGATAGCTCCAGAGGAGAGCACGATTGCGTCAGTCCTCCAGGAGTCTGGATTCGCAACTGCAGCTTTCTCCGCGGCCAATCCTTACCTCTGCTCGAGGTTCGGATACGACCGGGGCTTCCAGGTGTTCGCTGATTTTCTGCAAAGTTCTGGAGCAGGGGGGCAGGAGAGAGTTCATGGCGGGAGCCTCAAGACTCGGGCAAACCAGTTTCTATCGCATGCCTGCCATTCAGTGGGTCTTCTGGGCGCAGCATACGACGAGCTCTATTTTCGGCACTGCCAGAGAGCCGCCACACGAAGCGACATCTCTCTGGACTCCGCAAGAAAGTTCCCCAGCGCAGACGTTTTGGTCGATCACGCCATCAAGTGGATAAAGGAGAATTCCGGGCAGCGTTTTTTCTTATGGCTCCATTTCATGGACTCGCATGGCCCATATTTCCCAAAATCTGAGGCGCTCGAAATGATTGGCGCCCAGCGCCTTAACGCGTCTCAGGCTGTGTACCTCAATTCTTACTGGAATCGTGGAGATCTGGGCCCGGAGCGCCTGCGCTCTAAGCGAGATGCCGTCGTTTCTCTCTACGATGCGGGGATCCGTTGGGCAGATGAGCAAATTAGCAGACTTGCGAGCAGCCTGATGGAGCTGAATATTTGGGAGCGATGCGCGTTGGCGGTGACCGCGGACCACGGTGAAGAGTTTCTGGATCATGGCGGCCGCTATCATCTGCCCCGGAAGCTTACTGAGGAATTAGTGCATGTTCCACTGTTGCTGCGAGCGGGCGATTCCGCAGGTTCCCAGGTGCAAAGTCCGTTTAGTCTGCTTGACCTTGCGCCAACGCTCCTCGATGTAGTCGGGATCCCCAGTCCGGCGGACTTCCGCGGCCGCAGCGCTTGGGCTCAGCTTCGGAAAGGCAAACCTCAGGAACGGCTCGTGGTCAGTGAGTGCGTTCTCGAATGCACCAATCCTTTTTATCCTCGCGACCGAATGGGTCCAAGGCTCCTCGCTGTTCGCTCCAATCAGTTTAAGCTCGTCCTCGACTTCTCGGCGGGTGTGGATTATCTCTACGATCTAAGCCGCGATCCTGCGGAAAAGAGTCCGTTACCGCTCGGCGAAGCCGAAGATGTCAGGAACCGGCTGCTGAAGCATGCAAAGAAGCACTTGGTGGAATCTTCTCAGTCACGGGATTTCGACAAGCGAATCGCGTCTAAGGTCCGCGAGTTTCGACTAGAATTGGCGCGGTCAGGGGCACTGGTGCCCAATAGTTCTTCCCGTGGTCGAGATCAATGAGGCCAATTCGAATTCTTGTCGATACACTCGCCGACGATGGCCTTCTGAATGCTCAGATGGGCAATGCACGGGAGATCATCAGCCGCCTCGATCCGGACAATTTTCACGTAAGCACATTTATGCTCGGCCGGCCGGACCAGCGCATCGCTCAACGGGAAAACACGAGACTGATTCAACTTCCGGAGCGGCGGCAGACCGTCAGAATCCTTTCCGAGTTTCTGCTCGGCGCGCACGACGTGCTCTTCTACCTAAAGGCCTCCCCGGCGAGCAAGTGGTACTTGAGCTTACGCAAGAAGTGGCGCGACCGCCGCGTCGTGGTCGGTACCATCGAATCGCAATGCAACCTCCGCAATCTAGACGATTTCGCGCCAGATGCACTTCGGCTTTGGGAGCAAACGATTCTGCGGTGCGACCACTTATACAGCAATTCTCCTTACGTGCAGCAGAGCTTAAGCAAGGAGTACGGGTTGAATAGCGAGGTTATCCCCACGGGTGCTGATACTCGGTTCTTCAGTCCGTGCTGGGAGAAACCCCGGAACTCACGCCCGCAGGTTCTGTTTGTAGGATCATTGCGTTTGCGCAAACAGCCGGAAATGGTGTTAGAAGCGGCGAGGCGGTTTCCCGAGGCCGATTTCAGAATCGTTGGAGAGGGCCCGCTCGGTAAAAAGCTGCTGGCTCGAGCGGCACATGACAAACTAAAAAATGTGACGCTCACCGGAGCTCTTGGAGCGGAAAAACTCCGCGAAGAATATCGCCGGGCAGACGTCTTCTTCTTCCCGTCTTCGTTTGAGGGATCTCCGAAGGTGATTGTGGAGGCAGCAGCGTGTGGCCTAGCCGTTATTTGCAGAGCCTGCTACTCGCCTGAAACGGTACTCCATGGAGTGACCGGATTTCAGGTAAATTCAGATGACGAGCTGTATTCTTGCCTGCATCTGCTGCTGACCGGCCCGAATCTCCGGGTAAAAATGGGGCGGGCGGCCCGGGAACTCAGTCGGAAGTTTGATTGGGACGTGATTACACGGAAGTGGGAAGAGACATTTTTTGAACTCGCCCAGCGTGAAAAATTAAGGCGTGCCTCATGAGTGCCGCCGCGACATTACCTTCGGTTTCGAGAGAGGGTCGCACCGCCAAGGTGCGGTTGCGTGTGTTGACGCTGACACCCTTTTTCCCTTCTGCGCAGAATCCCGCGCAAGGTTGCTTCATCGCAGAACCACTACAACGCTTGGACCAGGTCATTGACACGCGTGTGATCGCGATCAATCCGTTTTACCGTGCCTCGCAGGATACGTGTGTCGCTGGCAGCGAATGGAAGAAGTATTACAGCCTGCCTGGGAACTTGGGGCTGGTCACCTCCGGTACCCTATTGGCGGCGGCGATCAGGCCTAGAGTCCTGGAACTGAATCACTCTTCTCGGATTCGCATGATCCATGCGCACACAGCCTTGCCTTGCGGCGAAGCTGCGATGGCTCTAGCAAAGGAACTGAACATCCCGTTTGTCGTTTCGGTGCATGGTCTTGATGCTTTCGCGGAAAAGCAGGCTGGACGAGCGCTGGCACCGTGGACAAAGCGAAGCTCTATGCGCGTGTATCGCGAAGCCCATACCATTGTGTGCATTAGCGAAAAAGTGCGCGATCAGTTTTCCGAAAACTTGCGCGCGAAGACGCGAGTTATTTACAACGGAGTTGACCCGGAATTGTTTACAGCAGGTCCCGAGGCATCTTCTCGACTGACAGTACTAAGCATCGGTAACTTAATTCCCATCAAAGATCACGCGCTGCTTCTCCGAGCTTTCGCAGAAACGCGAAAGACGGTTCCGAATGTCGAGCTAGAGATCGTCGGCGAAGGTCCCGAACGAGGCAATCTCATCCACCTTGCGGGGAAGCTGGGGATCGGTCGCCATGTCCGTTTCCTTGGACGGCTTGGTCGACCTGCTGTAGCTCTCGCAATGCAACGCTGCGCAGTATTTGCACTTCCCAGCCGCTATGAAGGTCTGGGCTGTGTCTATTTAGAAGCTATGTCGTGCGGCAAGCCTGCGATTGGGTGTCTCGGGCAGGGCATCGACGAAATCATTGACCACGGCAAGAATGGCGTGCTGGTCCCTCCAGAGGATGTAGTCGCGCTGTGCAATGCGTTGAGTGCTGTCTTGCAGGACGCGAACCTCCGCCGCCGATTGGGATCGGCGGCTCGAGACAGAATACTGCAGAGTCACACGCTAGAACACCAGGCGCAGCAATTAGCAGAGTTGTACCGGGAGTCTGTCGTATGAAACGACGCCTGGTCGTCATTACGGAACTGATTGCCCCTTACCGCATTCCCGTTTTCAATGCTCTCGTACAGCGACCAGACGTTGATTCGCACGTAATCTTCCTTTCTCGAACGGATTCCAGCATGCGTGACTGGCGTATTTACGAGGAAGAGATACGTTTCTCATATGAAGTCCTGCCGTGCTGGCGAAAGCGGCTGGTAAAATACAACGTTCTGCTCAATCGAGGGCTGGTGAGCGCATTGCAGCTTGCTTCCCCGGATACGATCGTTTGCGGGGGATACAACTACTTGTCCTCGTGGCAAGCACTGCGTTGGGCAAAACGCAATCGCATACCGTTTGTCTTGTGGTCGGAGAGCACCTCCAGCGATCATCGCTACAGGCGCACTCTGGTCGAACTATTGAAGCGGAAATTCCTGGAGAATTGCGATGGCTTTGTTGTTCCGGGGAAATCTGCCCGACAGTACCTGGAACAACTTGAAGTGCCCCCAGCCAAGATTTTTACTGCTCCGAATGCCGTGGACATCGCTCTGTTCGCGGCAGCGCAGTCCCGGGCGCAACCACCTCTGGCGCATTTGCGATCCCAGTTAGCGTTGCCTGACAAATACTTCCTTTTTGTCGGAAGATTGGTTCGCGCCAAGGGTGTACTGGATCTGCTTGAGGCGTATGCGCTACTTGCACCCGAATTACGGGAACGGTTCAGCGTGGTTTTTGCGGGAAATGGGCCAATGCGCTCCGAACTCGAAGCTCGCGCGCGAGAGATTTATCCAGGCACCGTACAGTTCGCCGGATTTGTTCATCAAGAGGAACTACCAATCTACTATTCTTTGGCTGAGTGTTTTGTGTTTCCAACTCACACCGATCCTTGGGGACTCGTGGTCAACGAAGCTATGGCCTCTGGTTTGCCAGTCATCTGCACTCGTGTAGCGGGGTGTGCGGCAGATCTCGTGCGCGATAATGGGCGCCTGATTTCCGTGGGGAATCTGTGCGAACTCGCTTCCGCGATGGAGGAAATCGTGTGCGACCCGGATTTACGGGGTCGCATGGCATCGGAAAGCCGGGAACTGATTCGCGAATTTTCTCCAGAAAATTGTGCAGCAGGGCTTGCCCAGGCTAGTTTTGCTCTGGTGGCGCATGTCCGATAACGCTATGAAGGGGCTTGTCACACTCGGTGTGGCGGGTCTGTTCATATGTGGCATCCTGCTTCTCAGACCAGATTATTTTTCCACGTCCTCAGGGCTAGCCGTCCTCATCGGGGCTGAAATCTTGCTGGCCGCGACGGCGAACTATCGTAAAGCATTCTTGTCCCTTCTTTTGGTTTGCTTTTTGCTCGCGGGTGCCAGTCTTCCATTTCAAGCCGCATTTCTCCAAGGACGATGGGTAGTGCTCGGGGCTGGGGCAGTTGCCGGGCTAGCGACTTATTTGAAGACCCGCAACCACAGTTTTGGAACTTTTCACCTTGTGGCATTGTGCTGTGTTCTGTCAGGGTTTGTTTCTGCGCTTGTATCCAAGTATCCCAGCGAGTCCCTGTTAAAAGCGGTCAGCTTGTTTCTGTTGTTTTTCTATGCGTCGGCAGGTGCTCGTACGGCCGTTCCGGCACAACCAGAACGTTTTTTTCTGAAGCTCGTAATCGGTGTCGAAGTTCTCACTTGGTTCAGTGTTGTTTGTTACCTGCCGTTGCGTTTTGAAGTATTTGGAAATCCCAATTCCCTCGGCGCAATCATGGGAGTGGTGGTTGTTCCGGTACTCTTGTGGGGGTTCTTAACGGCGCAGGCCCGGGCGCAACGGCTGCGATTGGGCATGGAACTGGTTCTGGCTATTCTTCTTCTGCTGAGCAGCTTTGCCCGAGCAGCTATCGCCGCGGCGGTGATTTCCAGCCTTCTCGTCTGTCTTACGACAAGGCAATACCGGCTTCTTTTCAGGGGCGCAAGTATCGGGGTAGTGCTCGCGGTATGCGTGATTTTATTCGTTCCACAACATACCTCCGCTCCGACATGGGATGGGGCCACCCCCATGACTGACATGTTTCTGTACAAAGGCAAGCGCAACGAAGGAATGTTTGCATCGCGACGCGGAGTCTGGCAGCAAACATGGGACGTGATACGTGACAAGCCTTGGTTCGGCAGCGGTTTTGGAACGAGTTCCATCACCGAAGACATGACCAAGCTGCAATATGCCGAGCACCACATTGATACCTGGGTCGCCCGTGAGCACGGCAATAGCTTCCTGGCGATTGCGGAGTGGACAGGACTTTTGGGAGTCGTGCCGTTTTATGCGCTGATCGCATTAGCCGTCCTGAATGTCCGTTCCGCCTTTTCCTGGGTACGTCGTACTCAGGATGTCTTCTCGCCAGCTCTCTTACTGGCGGCAATTGTGACCGCGGGACTGATAGACGCCATGTTTGAAGACTGGTTATTCGCGGTGGGCTACTATCTCTGCGTCTTTTTTTGGATCACGGCTTTCCTGCTTGTCGATGTGTTACCTCGCCCCTCAATTGTGTATTCACCTGAACCCGCCGCCTTCTTGGCTGGCCAGCCGTATGCAGCAGTGTCGCCGACTCGATGATGCATATCTTCCTGAACGCTGTCGGAGCGAGTGCTGGGGCTGGGCTCACGTATTTGTATAACGTTGTTCCACGCCTTTCATCTCTGCCAGGCGTTCACACAACGCTTGCGGTTCAACCGCAGCTACAGGCGGAATTCAAGCGGTTGATGAACGTGACCGTGATTGATGCGGCCGTTCCTGCCAGAGCGACCACGAGATTTTTGTTTGAGCAACGTGAATTGCCGGAACTCATTCGACAGTCCGGAGCCGATGTTCTGCTCTCAGCCGGAAATTTCGCCGTTCGCAACTCGCCAGTTCCGCAGATTCTGCTGAGTGGAAACTCCCTCTACACCTCCGCGGATTTCTCTCGCGACCTTCGCAAGCGGCGCGAGTATCGCATGTGGCTGGATACGAAAATCAGGGGATATTTTGCGAAAAAATCCGTTCACTGGGCGGATTGCACCGTCGCACCCAGCCACGCATTTGCGAATGACCTTCGCCGATGGGCGGGCAAAGACGTACTCGCGGTCCACCACGGCTTCGACCACGAAGTCTTCTTTGGGGATCAGTCGCCATTGCCCGCTGAAATAGCCGGTAAGCTCTCCGCAGCGGCCGATTGCTTGCGATTTTTGTTTGTGAGCCACTACAACTACTATCGTAATTTCGAAACGCTATTTCGTGCTGTGGCGCTTGTGCGCGACCGAATGCCTCAGCGCAAAGTTCAATTGTTCCTCACGTGCGCCTTAGACGACAAGAAGACTCCGGGGTCTTATAAAACCGCTCATGCAGCGCGGCTGATTCGAGAGCTCGGGATTCGTGAACAAGTAGTGGAACTCGGAGCGGTTCCGTACCGCCAACTCCATCATGTATACCGGGCATGTGACGTCTATGTCACTCCTGCTTACGCAGAGACATTTGCTCACCCGCTGGTGGAAGCGATGGCATGCGGGCTGCCGATTGTGGCTTCAGATTTGCCGGTGCACCGGGAGATAGCCGGGGCAGCCGCGGTGTTTTTCCCACCCTTCTCAGCGGAGCGGCTCGCAGAATGCGTGTTGCAAGTTGCCGCAGCCGAAGACGCACACCCAGCGACCAGCACGGTTAAACAGCCTGACTTCAGTTGGGCCATTCACGTCCAGAAATTGTTGGGAATAGCGATGCGGCTGGGGAGTGCGAGCCAAGTGCTCGAACTCCCAAACTCGACGCTCGCGAACACACGCTCACGGACGGCTTCTTAGAGTCCCTTGTTGCACTCGCTGTTGCAGAATCTCAACTCAACCTTAGATCGGTTTTCTCGCGGTAATCAGCAGGAACAAACCCCATCGCCGGCCAAACCGGCGAACTATTGAACGCGGGAAGAGCTTCCAGACTAAAGAGTAGAACCATCCCCGAAATGTTGGGGATGGCCTATTTAAAAGCAGGTCTCCGGGGCTAAACACTTGCTCCACGGCAACGTTTTCGAACGAGCTCATCATAGAAAGCACATCATCTACGGAGTAAGTTTTTGTCCCCGGGCTTTCCAAGCGGTCGAACACACAACGGCGAATCGTTTGCCACTTCCAGAGCCCGAACCGCAGCCAAAGCATAAGCCCGGTAATCGATGGATCGTGGTATAGCATGATTCGTGCTGTACCGCCCGGTTTCAAAACGCGGCGAGCCTCGTTGACGCATCTGAGGGTATCAGGGCTATGGTGCATGACCCCGTAGGAATACACAACGCCAAAAGTCTCGTTCGGGAATGGTAAGTTTTCTGCGTCGGCCAAATGCAAATCGTGTCTTAACCCTGCTAGCTCGCAACGCTGGCGAGTGTGGGCCAGCGACTCCTGTGAGAGGTCCACTCCGGTTGCGATTGCTCCTGCCCGGAGCCACTGTTCATAATCCGCGCCCATCCCCACACCGATTTCGAGTACGCGTTGCCCCCGCGAAGAGGAAAACTGGGCGAAATCGAAAATATAGGGTTCAAGCCGATAACGTTCCCACGCGTGGTTCTCGAAAGAGGAACCTGCGAGGTAACGGCTACCGCAAGGAGCGGCATTCCAGAACTCGGCGACACGTGCTTTCAACCCGGGAGCGGTAACCGAAGAAGCCATACAGGCAGCATAACCAGAGCCGCCCTTCGCTCCGAGTACAAAGTTGTGCACTCCCGTGGAAGTTTTCCGCACGGCAGTGTCGAGTAAGATTGCGGCAGAGTTCCGCGGTTGTTCATGTCTCAACTCGGTATGTCGGCTCTAAGCTTCTCAGGTCACTCGCTGCCGTTTGCCCGCGTGGACGAGGCGGGTCGTGTGCAGCGCGATATATCGGTCGTTCCCGTCAGCGTTGTGATCGCTGTTAAGAACGAAGCTAGAAACCTGCCGCGGTGCCTCGAATCGGTCCGCAACTTCGGCGAAGTTGTGGTCGTCGACTCACAAAGCACAGATGCGACCGTGGAGATTGCGCGCTCCTTCACGGCCAATGTGGCGCAGTTCTACTACCGAGGCGGCTGGCCTAAGAAACGCCAGTGGGCGTTGGACAATATTCCGCTTAAGCACGACTGGGTTTTGCTTCTGGATGCGGATGAGTCAGTCACTCCGGAACTCGCCGCGGAAATTCGCCAGGCACTGAACAATCCCGAAATCAACGGATACTACGCGGGGCTGGAAATGTTTTTCCTGGGCCGGCAATTGCGTCACTGCGGCGCGACTTTCTACAAGCTATCCCTTTTCCGGCGTAGCATGGGCCACTTCGAGTGTCGCACATCTGAACAGGACGAATCCATGTGTGACATGGAAGTGCATGAGCACATAATTATCAAAGGGTCGGCAGGTCGCCTCAAGCACAAACTGGTCCACTGCAATGTGGACAGCCTCGCACGCTACATCCAGAAGCACAATGAATACTCGAACTGGGAAACCCGGGTGTGGAGTGAAAATGCTGTGCGAGCAGATGCGCTTGCACCTGCCCTTTTCGGATCGCAAGCGCAAAGGCGACGATGGCTTCGAAAACACTTCCTGCGCTGGCCGGGATCGCCTCTCGCATTCTTCATTTACAAGTACGTACTCAGAGCAGGATTCCTTGATGGCGTGCCGGGCGTGACCTACTGCGCTTTTCAAGCCATTCAACTTTTTCACGTGAAAGCCAAGCTGTACGAGATGGAAATTGCCTGCACAGCGCCAGGGCAAGCTCCGCCGGAAAGAGTGCCGCATGTGCGGAATTAGCGGGCTTGCGAATTGCGGCGATCGGTCGACTTTGGCGCGAATGAACGCCGTGCAGTCACATCGCGGTCCCAACGATAGCGGCATTTGGGAGCACCGCTCGCCCGACTGTACTTATATTGGCCTGGGCAGTCGGCGTCTCTCGATCCTGGATCTTTCCGCTGATGGGCACATGCCGATGTCGAACGAAGACGGCACGGTGTGGATCACCTACAACGGCGAAATTTACAACTTCTCCGATCTGCGGCACGAACTGGAAAATAAAGGTCACCGCTTCGCCTCGAACACCGATACCGAGGTCATCGTCCACCTGTATGAGGAACTCGGCGATGATTGCGTCACTCGCCTGAATGGAATGTTTGCATTCGCGATCTGCGATCTCCGAGGAAGTTCGCCGCGACTGCTGTTGGCGCGGGACCACTTTGGAATCAAGCCGCTGTATTACACGCTGAATGCCCGACGTCTTGCTTTTGCCTCCGAGGCGAAGGCTTTACTGCAAGTAGAAGGTGTCGAGCCAACCATCGACCTGCACGCGCTGAATCAATATCTGACGTTTCTGTGGGTGCCTGATCCGAAGACCCTGTTTGATGGAATCCTGAAACTGCCAGCGGGTCATCGTGCGGTTTTTCGCGATGGATGTCTGGAAATCTCCGAATACTGGGACCTGAGTTTTCCGCCTGCAGGCCACGAATTCCGCGTCTCCGAAGATAATCTGGTTGGCGAGGTTCGCGAGCGCTTCCGCTACTCAGTCGAGCAGCAAATGGTCAGCGATGTGCCGCTCGGCGCGTTTCTCAGCGCTGGTCTCGATTCCTCCAGCATCGTCGCCACCATGGTCAAAACGGCCAGGGCGCCGCTTCGGACATATACCGTCACGTTTCCGGATAAATACCGCAAGGGGGAGAACACGCTGGACGATCCAGCGGTTGCGGCGCGGCTGGCTCGCTCCCTAGGCTGCGAAAATCGCCAGATTGTGCTGGAGCCAGACGTGACCAGCTTGCTCCCAAAACTCTGCTGGCATATGGACGAACCCACCGCGGATCCCGCAATCCTTGCTGCCTATTTGGTCTGTCGCGAGGCCAGTAGCGACGTGACCGTGCTTCTTTCGGGTGTGGGAGGAGACGAATTGTTTGGCGGGTATCGCAAGTATGCCGCTCATTATTGGGCACAGCTTGTGCCGCAGATGCTGAAGACATCAGCGGCCAAGCTGGCTTCATCATTGCCAAACTTGCGAGGCTCCAGATTCAAAGGACAAGCTCGGCTGATGAAAAAAATGCTGCGCAACGCGGCAGCTACTCCGCAGGACCGGTTTGTCCGGAATTGTACGTATCTGGACACAGCGCAGGCTACTGGCCTTTATGCGCGCGGAGTCCGTGACGAATTGGCTGGCGCTCGCGCCGATAGCGAACACCTCTCCCGATTCGAGCGAGCCAATCACGCTGATTTCCTGAACCAGATGCTCTATCTGGACACGAAAATCTTCATGACTAGTTTAAATCTCACCTATAACGACAAGATGAGCATGGCCTCGTCAGTCGAAGTTCGTTTGCCGTTCCTCAATCGTGAGCTTGCGGAGTTCGTCGCGTGGAATGTGCCGCCACACCTGAAGCTCAAAGGCAGGCTGTTCCCGACCACCAAGCACATTTTTCGCAAGGCGATGGATGGCGTGCTTCCGAAAGAAGTGCTTCGTCAGCCGAAAGCGGGTTTTGCCGCACCCACGGATTATTGGCTGGCCAACGATTTGCGTGAGATGACGGATGACCTACTCTCGGAATCACGCGTACGCTCACGCGGGTTGTTTCGTCCCGAAGCCGTGCGCAAATTTGTGGACGAACATCGCTCGGGAAAACAGGACTGGTCAATGCAGATATGGCAGTTCCTCACGCTGGAGCTGTGGATGCAGAACTTTCTTGATACCGCGAGTATTCACGGGGAAGGCGAATCCATTCAGGCGGCGATTGCATGAAGCAAGTGATCCAAAGCGCGCGCACGGGAATGATCGAAGTGGCGGAAGTGCCTGCGCCTCGGGTTCTGCCCGGCTGCGTTCTCGTTCGAATTGGAGCGTCGCTTGTTTCCGCCGGAACGGAGCGTGCTTCGAGCGAGTTTGCTTCGAAGAGTCTTCTGCAAAAGGCAAAATCCCGGCCCGACCTAGTGCGCGACGTCATGACCAAGATTCGTCGCGATGGCGTTATATCTGCATTTTCTGCTGTGCGCAGCCGCCTCGATCAGCCACTCTCGCTGGGCTACAGCAGTGCAGGGACGATCGTGGAAGTCGGCGAGGGAATCGCTGACTTGAAGCCCGGAGACCGGGTCGCGTGCGCGGGCGCCAACTATGCCGTGCACGCCGAATATGCGTGTGTTCCGCGCATGCTTGTTGCCCGCATTCCTTCTGCAGATGTCGATTTCACGAGCGCAGCGTTCACGACGCTGGGCGCAGTTGCGATTCACGGTGTCCGGACTGCTGAGGCAAAGTTAGGCGACACGGTAGCGGTAATCGGTCTCGGATTGCTCGGACAACTTGCCGTGCAGGTGTTGCGCGCTGCTGGTTGCCGTGTGATCGGATTCGATCTCCTTCAGTCAAGGGCGGACCTGGCGCGTCAGTCTGGGGCAATGGCGGTCACCTCTTCTGAAGCAGAGTTCCGCGATTTGTGTTTACAGCATTCTACTGGGCACGGTGCGGATTCGGTACTGATTACGGCCGAGACACCGAGCAGCGGCCCCGTGAATCTCGCGCCCGAAGTAGCTCGCGAACGCGCTGTCGTAGTGGCGGTCGGAACAGTTGGCATGGAGTTGCAACGCAAACTTTATTACGAAAAAGAACTCGACTTCCGAATCTCGCGTTCCTATGGACCTGGCCGATACGACGCTGCATTTGAACAGAAGGGGCGCGACTACCCCATCGGCTATGTTCGCTGGAGCGAAACACGAAATATGGAAGCGTTCCTGCAACTGCTCGCGGACGAAAAGATGGACGTAAGACTGCTGGTCACGCATTCTTTCGATATTGACAACGCGAGAGCAGCCTACGAGCTGATTACCGGAGAAAGGTCAGAGCCTTATTTGGGCGTGTTGATCCGATACTCTGCCGTGGACTGTCGTCCCACCAAACGACTCGAGATTGTTTCCGCCCGAAGAACTGATCGCACCAGTGCACAAATGCGAGTTGGGGTTCTGGGAGCAGGCAATTTTGCGCTGGGCACTTTAATTCCCGCGATCACTGCGCTCGAAGGCGTCGCGCTGGAAGGTCTCTGCGCTTCAAACGGCGCACGCGCTCGTTCGGCTGCGGAGAAGTTCGGTTTTTCATTTTGCACTAGCGATGAAGACGGCATTCTCGCGAATGAAGCAGTCAATACCGTGGTGATTGCGACGCGCCACCATTTACATGCAGAACAAGTGATTCGCGCGCTGGATGCTGGCAAACACGTTTTCTGCGAGAAGCCGCTATGCCTGACAGAAAAGGAACTGCAGAAAATTCAATCGGCCTACAGCAGGCAAAGCGGGACCGCGCGACTGATGGTGGGGTTCAACCGCCGGTTCGCGCCGATGGCGAGAAAAATGAAGGTGTTTCTCAGTGCTGCAGGCGGTCCATTCGCCATGCACTACCGCGTGAACGCAGGAATGTTGCCGAAAGATCACTGGATCAACGATCCGGAGCAGGGGGGTGGGCGCATTTTAGGCGAGGTTTGTCACTTCGTGGACTTCCTGTCCTTCCTTTGCGAAGCTGATCCAGTCACGGTACAAGCCACAGCTATTCCCCGCAGTTCTGAAGACCAGGACGTGGTGGCCTCGATCGAGTTTACTGGTGGATCTACCGGCACAATTCATTACCTGTGCAGCGGCGACCGAGTCTTCGGGAAGGAGCGTGTCGAGGTTTTCGGTAATGGCGCCGTCGCTGTGCTCGACGACTTTCGAAAACTCGAACTGGTTCGCCATGGAAAACAACAGTCTTTCCGTGCTTGGATTCGTCAGGATAAAGGGCACCGTGCCGAGTGGCAGGAGTTCTTGCAGGCTATCCGCATTGGTGGCCCCGCACCGATCGGCTTCGAGGAGATTTGCTCGACTACTCTCGCCACAATTCGCATTGCCGAATCACTCCGCTCTGGCCGGCAAGAGAAAGTGCAGTTGAACACCGAAAGATCCACCGCCGCGCCGCTTGTCTCATGACTGACCGACAAAGGAATTGTGCCGCATGCTGATTCTGGGATTGAACATGTTTCACGCCGACGCCTCCGCGGCGATCGTGCAAGACGGAAAAGTCGTCTTCGGGGTTGCCGAGGAACGGCTGAACCGCGTGAAGCACTACGCAGGTTTTCCGGCGCTTGCGATTCAAGCTTGCCTCGATGCTGTAGGCGCGAAAACCAGCGACATAGATCATGTTGCAGTCGGGCAAGACACGGACGCGAATCTCGCCGAGAAAGTCCGCTATGCGATCTCCAATCCCGCAAAGTTGTTGAATTTCATTCGCTTGAGGCGCAAGAAACAAGAGATCCGGGACATTCGTGAACTGATCGCGAGCAACCTCGAATGCGATCCGCAAGAGCTTCGCTTCAAGGTGCATCACCTCGAGCACCACATTGCACACATCGCGAGCGCCTACTACTGCTCGCCTTGGGACAAGGCTGCCGGCTTCAGTTATGACGGCTCCGGCGACTTCGTATCGACAATGATGGCGCGGTGCGAAGGGACCAAGGTGGATGTGCTGGACCGGGTTTTCCTGCCGCACTCGCTTGGCAGCTTTTATACGATGATTTGCGAGTTCATCGGCTACAACCGCTACGGCGACGAAGGCAAGGTGATGGGTCTCGCGCCGTACGGGAAGGATACTTACTGCGATCAGGTGCGCGACCTTCTGATGACCAGCACCTCCGGCTTCCAACTTGACCTGGACTTCTTTAAGCCGTTGGGAAGCAATGAGGGCATGCAGATCAAGCCGGACGGCACCGTTGCGCTGGCGCGGCATTTCTCCGGACGCATGGCGGAACTATTTGGGCCGCCGCGCGATCCCGATGCCGAGATAACGCAGCGCGACATGGACCTCGCGTACGCGATGCAGCATTGTTTTGAGGAAGTCTTTTTTCACCTGCTGAATGAACTGTATAAGAAAGTTCCGCTCGAGAACATCGCGATGGCGGGCGGATGCGCGCTGAACAGCGTTGCCAACGGGAAACTGTTTGGGCGCACGCCATTCCGGCACACATGGATTCAGCCGGCAGCTGGTGACGAGGGCCTCGCCGTGGGAGCTGCGTTGCACACGTATCACTCCGTTCTGGGCCACGCTCGGGACTTCGTGATGAAGAATTCCTACCTGGGGCCGGAGTTCT
>Ga0070712_100001059_pt1 | contig 16624 bp, 15 predicted proteins | sample LARL81metaG_FD_71396 | JGI IMG/M metagenome (GOLD analysis project Ga0070712, IMG submission 71396) | Corn, switchgrass and miscanthus rhizosphere microbial communities from Kellogg Biological Station, Michigan, USA - LAR L8-1 metaG | ecosystem: Host-associated > Plants > Roots > Rhizosphere ...
CGAGTACTGGCCGCTCGTCCTCGGGACCATCCTGGTGGTGCTGCTCTTCGTCTTCCCCGGCGGCATCTCGGGAGCGCTCATGGCCCTCCGCCAGCGGGTGGGCAGGGGGACGGCCCGTGCTTGACGTCACGGGACTACGCAAGAGCTTCGACGGCTTCCTCGCCGTGGGGGGCGTCAGCTTCAACGTGCCCCGCGGATCGATCAGCGCCATCATCGGCCCCAACGGGGCGGGCAAGACCACGCTGTTCAATCTCATCACCGGCCACCTCCGCCCCGACGCGGGCAGCGTGCGCTTCAAAGAGCGCGAGGTGACGGGCATCGCCCCCCACGATCTCTGCCGACTCGGCATGGGCCGCTCCTTCCAGCGCACGAATATCTTCCCGAAGCTCACGGTGTTCGAGAACATCCAAGCCGCCTACCTCTCCCACCGGGGGCGCGGCTGGAATCTCTTCACTCCTGTAGGCCGGCTGTATCGTGACGAGACGGAAGCGCTCCTCGCCTCGGTGGGCCTGCTCGACAAGGCCAACGAGGTGGCGGGCTTTCTCTCCCACGGCAACCAGAAGCAGATCGAGCTGGGTATCGCGCTGGCCCTCGAGCCGGAGATCCTCCTCCTCGACGAGCCGACGGCGGGCATGTCGGCTCAGGAGACGCGCGAGTCCATACAGCTCATCGAGCGCATCGGGCGAGAGCGCGGGCTCACCCTGCTCTTCACCGAGCACGACATGGAGGTGGTCTTCGCCATCGCCCACCGCATCACCGTGCTCCACCAGGGCCAGGTCATCGCCGACGGCGTCCCGGACGACGTCCGCCGGCATCCCGACGTGCGCCGCGTCTATCTCGGAGAGCGGCGATGAGCGGCGCGCCTCTCCTCGCCGTGGAGGACGTCTACACGTTCTACGGCCTCTCCCAGGTGCTCTTCGGGGTGTCGCTCGAGGTGGCGGCGGGTGAGTGCGTCTGTCTCCTCGGGCGCAACGGCGTGGGCAAGACCACGACCATGCGCAGCATCATGGGGCTCACGGCGCCCCGCCAGGGCCGGGTGATCTGGAAGGGCCGCGACGTGGCGGGCCGGCCGCCCTATCAGATCGCGGACCTCGGCATCGGCTTCGTGCCCGAGGACCGGCGCATCTTCGCCGACCTCACGGTGTGGGAGAACCTCGACGTGGCCACCCGTCGCCGGGACGGGGCGTCCTCGTGGACCCTCGAGCGCGTGTTCGATCTCTTTCCCAAGCTGCGCGAGCTGGTCGACCGGCAGGGGGGCTATCTCTCCGGCGGAGAGCAGCAGATGCTCACCATCGCGCGCACCCTCATGGGGAATCCGGAGCTCCTCCTCCTCGACGAGCCCTCGGAAGGCCTCGCTCCCCTCGTGGTGGACCACCTGAAGGAGCAGATCGCGCGCCTCAAGCAGGAGGGCCTGACCATCCTCCTCGCCGAGCAGAACGTGGACTTCTGCCTCGATCTCGCCGACCGCGTGTATGTGCTCGAGAAGGGGCATATCCGCTACCACGGCACGGCCAGCGCCTTCCGCGAGGACGAGTCCGTGCGCGCCCAATACCTCGCGCTCTGATTTTCTGGTAGGGTGTGGCCATGGCGACCTTCATCCTCACCTGCCCCTGCTGCAACGGCCGGCTCACCATCGACCCGAAGCTCGAGGCGGTGGTGGCCCACGAGCCGCCGCCGCGGGCGAGATCGGGCCTGGGCCTGGGCGACGCCATCTCCTCCCTCCAGGGCGAGGCGGCCAAGCGCGAAGAGCGCTTCCGTGACCAGATGAAAGCCGAGCAGAACAAGTCCAAGGTCCTCGAGGCCAAGCTTCAGCAGGCGCTCAAGAAGGCCAAGGACGATCCGACCAAGCCCTTGAACCCGATGGACATGGATTGAGCGGGGTCGTCACTCCTCTCGTGGTCGTTCCGTAGGACCCCGGCCGGCCGTCTCCACCACCGTCGAAATGCCGGAGGCACGGTGAGGATGCGTGACAACCTGACCTCCGACATTCTCAAGAGCGTCAGCCGCTCCTTCTATCTCTCCCTCGCCGTGCTGCCCTCGGCGGTCCGGCCCGCCATCGCCCTCGCCTATCTCCTCGCCCGGGCCGCCGACACCATCGCCGATACGCGCCTCATCGACCGGCGCCTCCGCGTCACCCATCTCCTCGCGCTGCGCAGCGAGCTCGAGGTGGCCATGGCGGGGCGCCTCGACGACATCGTGGCGGCAACCCGGGGCGTCCAATCCCTCGACGCGGAGCGGGCGCTCCTCGAGCGGCTGCCCGACTGTCTCACCGCCTATCGCGCGCTCCTCGCCGACGACCGCCGGCGCGTGCGCGGCGTGCTCGAGACCATCATCGAGGGCATGACCGAAGACCTCACGCGCTTCCCGGGTGAGGACGAGGGCGGCCTCGCCGCGCTCGAGACGCGCGCAAGTCTCGACCGCTACACCTATCTCGTGGCGGGTTGCGTGGGTGAGTTCTGGACGGATGTCCACGTCGCGCACCGGCCCCGCCTGCGCCACTGGGACCTGGAGAAGATGACGGCCCTCGGCATTCGCTTTGGCAAGGCGCTGCAGCTCACCAATGTGCTTCGCGACATTCCGCGGGACCTGCGCCAGGGGCGCTGCTATCTGCCGAGCCATGACCTCGCCCTCCTCGGCCTCGAGCCCCGGGATCTCCTCGATCCCAAAGTGGGGCCGCAGCTCCGTCCCCTCCTCGTCGAGCTCCTCAACGTCGCTCTCGATCACTACGAGGCGGGATGGCGATACACCTTCGCCATACCCAAGCGCGAGGCGCGCATGCGCCTGGCCTGTGCGTGGCCGCTCCTGATCGGCCTGCGCACTCTCGATCTCCTCGCCCAGGCGCCCAACTGGCTCGACCCCGACGTCGTCCTCAAGGTGCCGCGCATCCGCGTCTACGGCATGATGGCGCAGTCGGTGGCCACCGTCTGGTCCACTCGCGCGCTCGCCCGCAAGGCGCGCCAGCTCCGGGAGCGTATCCAGCTATGATCCAGGTCCTCCAGGTGGACGCCTTCACCGAGCGCCCGTTCGCGGGCAATCCCGCGGCCGTGGTCCTCGACGCCGACGGCCTCTCCGACGTGCAGATGCAGTCGATCGCCTCCGAGATGCGGGTGGCCGGCACCGCCTTCCTCTTCCCCGCCGGCCGTCCCGACTGCCAATGGCGCCTGCGCTGGTACACGCCCACCCGGGAGATCACCTATTCGGGCCACACCACGCTGGCCGCCGTCCACGCTCTTCTCGAGGCGGGGCGTCTCCGCGACGATCACGCCTTTTTCGACACGCTCAGCGGACCGCTCAAGGTGAGCGTGGTGTCGGGCCAGTCGCGCCGGCTCATCTGGCTCGAGCCGAGGGTGCCGGAGCTTCATCCGTTCACGGGCCAGCTCGCCCACCTGCGCGAGGCGCTCGGGCTCTCCACCGCCGCGGGATGGGCCCACGCCGTCACCACGCCCGATCACGATCTGCTCGTGCCCGTGGCGGGCCTCGACGTGCTGACCTCGCTGCGGCCGAACCTGCAGGCTCTCGGCGAGGTGGCGACCCACGCCGGCCTGCGCGGCATCTGCCTCATCTCGCGCGAAGCCCTGGACGCAGACTCCGCGACGCACAGTCGCTTCTTCGCTCCACACTTCGGCATACCCGAGGACATCGTGACGGGATCCGTCCACTCCCCGATCGGCGTATGGCTCTTCAAGGCCGGGCTGCTTCACGCCGACGGCGCCCTCGTCGCCTTCACCGCCGAGCAGGGAGACAGCCTGGGGCGGCCGGGCCGGCTTCGAGTAGAGCTCCAGCTGCAGGACGGCGCGGTGGCCCGCGTCCGGGTGGGCGGCTCGGCGGTCACCGTGCTCGAGGGCAGCATCGCCGTCCCCGACGCGTGAAGTTTCTCGGCGTCGACCTCGCGTGGAAGGACGGCAATCCCTCCGGTGTCGCCTTGCTCGCAGGTGCGGGCTTTCCTCTGCACCTGCACGAGATGCCCCACACGCACGGGCGGCATCATGACGTGCTGGAGTGGATCGACCGCCACGTGGCGCGTCACCAGGCCTCCGTGGGCATCGACGCGCCCCTCCTCGGGCTCGGGGGCGGCCGGCGGGCCGGCGACAACGAGGTCTCGAGCGCCTTCGGGCGCTTCCATGCCTCGACGCACAGCCCTCCCCGCTACCCTGGACTCGAGGCCTTCACGCGCGCCCTCCTCGTCGCGTACCCCCTCGACGCCTTCGGGCCTGGGTGGTCTCCCGCCCGACGACGCCCGGCCATACGCGAGGTCTATCCGAACGCGCTACAGGTCCTGCTCTTCGGGCTCGACCAGACGCCCGGTCGCACCATCGTGAAGTACAAGCGGCAGCGCTTCCCGGGTAAGCGCGCGTGGGTCGAGAAGGGATTGCGCCCCTTCATGGACCGGTGCGCCGAGGCCATCGGCGATCGCTACGTGGTCGCCCAGGGCACGGCGTGGCGGGATCTCATCGCCGAGCGGCCGCGTGCGTCCATGTCGGGGCCCGAGCTCAAGAGCATCGAGGACCGGTGGGACGCCGTCCTGTGCGCCGTCGGAGCCGCTCTGGAATTCCTCAGGCCGGGCTCCATGCGCTTCTATCCCAACACGCCCGAAGGATGGCGTGGCGGGTACATCTTCGCTCCCACTCTCCCCGTCACGCCCGCCCTATGGCGATGAGGCGCGGGTAGTGGAGCAGTGCCTCCTGCCACTTGCTCTGCCGGGCGAGCACGATGCCCCAGTTGTTCTGGACATGGAAGGTGGTCAGTCTCCCACGGGCAGGGTCAGCAAGGCGCTGGGGTCGATGCGGGCGCGGCGGAGCTGGGCCGCCCAGTGAAGATGCGGACCGGTGGCGCGGCCTGTGCTGCCCACCGCCCCGATGATCGCGCCCCGCTCGACGAGATTTCCCTCGCTGACGTCCACCCGCTGAAGGTGCATGTAAAGAGTGTAGAGGCCTTCGCCATGGTCGAGGGCCACCAGCCGGCCTCCGAAGAAGTAATTGGCCACGAGAGCAACCCGTCCGCGATTCGAGGCGACGACCGGCGTCCCCGCCGGCGCGGCGAAGTCCACGCCGGAGTGGGGCGAGCGGCGCTGGCCGTTGATGATGCGCCGGAATCCGAAGCCTTCCGGCTTCACCGTGGAGGCGATGGGCCGGGTGAAGCGGCCCTGCCAGAGACGGGCGGCGCTGATGGTGTCGTAGAGGGCGCGAAGCCTCGTCGCCTCCGCCTCGGCGCGGCTCTCGTCCGTCGGGGAGAGATCGACCATGGACTTGGGCAGGGTGAGGCGCTGGACGGGAAACTTTCGCGACCTGACGGTGATCACGCCGGAGGCCTTGTGCGGGGATCCCGCGCCGTCCACGAAGCCGACGTGCCAGGGCGTCCGGCCGGGCTTCGCCTCGAGATCCACGCCGATGAGCGCGGCGTATCCGTCGGCGTAGGGGAAGAAGAAGAGCGGCCGGTCGGCCACGCTGCCGTCCATCTCCGGAGCGGTGGCGGCCCCTGTGACAACGATGAAGGCCACGTCACCCTGCCGCACCGCCGTGGGCTTCACCGTCACCTTGAACGCCGCGGCCGGCGGAGCCACCGCGAGCACGATGAAGGCCGCCGCCAGCGCGCTCGCGAGAGCGGTCATGCCGCGATTGTACGCGCCGCCCACCACAGCCAGAAGAATCCTCGCGCGCACCTCACCGGCGATGCGCAGGGCGAGCGGAGCCGGGAAGGCGCGGCGACGGGACGGCTAGGAGGATTCAGGGCGCTGCTGGCGCAGGAACTGCTCGATCTCCGCCACGATGTCCGCGGAAGGCGGGAGCTCGTCACCGGTGGTGGCCGCCGGCGCGGGATCCGCCGCCTCTTCCTCGTCGGGCGGCCGTCCTTCGAGCTTGCGCACGTACTCGGCGATCTTCGGATTCTGTCCCACCACATCGTCGAGGTTGCGCTCGAACTGCTGCGTCGCCTCGATGAGGTCCGAGAGGTCGGCCTCCGCGCCGAGGAGCGAGAGCACCCGCCGCACGAGGGCCAGCGCCGCCTTGGGATTTTCCACTCCCGACACGTAGTGAGGCACGTTCGCCCAGAGGCTCGCCGTCGGCACCCCCGCTTCCCGACAGATCGTGTTCAGGACACCGACGATGCCCGTCGGCCCTTCGTAGCGGGACGAGCGGATGCCGAGCTTGGTGGCGAGGGCGGGATCCTGGGTGCCACCCACCAGTCTCACCGGCCGGGTGTGCGGCACCTCGGCGAGGAGGGCCCCGAGGGTGAGGACGAGGGAGGCCTTGACGCGCCGGGCGAGATCGAGAACCGCTCCGCAGTAGGTACGCCAGCGGAGGTGCGGCTCCGTGGCCACCCCGACGATGAGATCGCGATCGAGGGCGGCATCCCGCGAGAAGGAAAAGTCGGTCGACGGCCACACGATCTCCCGCTCGCTTCGTGAGCCCGCCTTGAAGCGCACGTGAGGCCGGGACAGGCCGAAGTGGTAAAACTCTTCCGGGTCGATGGTGGCGAGAGGCTCCGACGGCCAGATCTGGCCAAGGTAACGGGCGGCCGTGGTGGCGGACTCCGCGGCGTCGTTCCAGCCAGAAAAGGCAAGAATCAGAACGGGTTGGCGAAGCCCGCTCGGTTGCTCGAAAATGGTCAACGGGTCATTCGAGGCCATGGGAAGCGTCCTGGGGGGAGGATGCCTGAGGGTATGCGCCCCTGCAAGGCAAAAGAATCCGGCCGAAACAAGAGGTTGACTCCGCGCGCGAGGGTTCCGTATCATGGTGCGCGCTGAAGTGCCCTGCTATCCCACGTCATCACAGGAGGTTAAGGTTATGCGTTCCAAGATCGCGACGGTTGCGGCGCTCATCGGTGTCGCTTTCCTGTCCGGCGCTTGTGCGACGTCTGAGCAGTGGGCGGAATGGCGTGCCCACACGACGCACTTCGCCTCCGGTGACCACGGCATGTTCTCCCTCTCCAATAACATGGAAGGTAAGAACGCGAGGGTCACTCGACTCGACGTGGAGAATTCCCGGACCCAGAACTGGTGGGGCAAGACCATCACGGTGGAGCCCGGTCAGGTCATCCAGAACTAGGAGCGCTTGACTGACATGTCGCGTCGCAAAATCGCCACGGCATTGGCCGTGGCGATTGTCTCCATGGCGGTGACGCTCGCTGACGCGGGCCCGGCCGACTACGTCATGCCCGTGGAGAAGCACACCACGCCCAAGGGACAAGCCCTCGCCGCCAAGTATCGGCCCCAGCTCCTTGAGTTCTCCGATTACGTCTACCACTGCCTGCCTTACCTCGAGATCCGCAACGGTCTCGGGTTCAAGCGCGTACCGAAGGAGCAGGCCGACGATCGCTACGCCTCGGTCTGGGTGAGGGCGGAGCAGGCCCCTGATCCTACCTTCACCGCCCTCCCCATCGAGCGCCAGGCCTCGGCCATGTTCTCCCGGTACGCCGTTCCCATGCTGAGCCGCCTCGCCGCGCTGCCCGGCCTCGAGTCCGATCCCGACGTCTACGGCTTCTCGGTGGCCGTGGAGTGGGTCAAGCCGGGCAGCGATCCGAACCGGCCCACCATGGAGATCCTCGCCATGTTTGCCGACAAGGCGAGCACCAAGGCCTTCCTGGGCAAGAAGCTTCCCTCCGCCGAGTACGTGCAGGGCATGAAGCTCAAGTTCTTCGATGGTGACAAGGAAGTCGGCCGGATCCCCCTCGAGATCTGGGACGACAACTTCGTGGGTACGTACAAGGTCCCGGGCTACGAATTGGAGAAGGGCAAGGTCTGCTCCTAGGGCCCCGGGCCACGCCCACCCTCGCCGCCCCAGTTGTTTGACAGGTTCCGCAGCCTCCGATAGCATGGCTGCGAGGTCCTCTTCATGAAATTCCCCGTGAAACAGAAGACCCAATTCTCGCTCGCCTATCTGCTCATCGCCGTGCTCGTGCTTTCCCTCGTCCAGAGCTGGCTCCTCGCGCCCCGCACGGTCGAGATCCCCATGAGCAAGTTCATGACCCTCCTCCGCGAGGACAAGGTCGAGCGCCTGTCCATCACGGACCGGGAGATCCGCGGCATCCTCAAGCCCGGCGCCCTCCCCGCGCCCCAGCCGAGCCCGGGCGACAAGGTACGGAGCCTGGTGGGCGCCGATCAGCAGGTCACGTCGTTCACGACCACGCGCATTCCCGGCATCGACGACAGCGCGCTCGTCAAGGAGTTCGAGCAGCACAAGGTCGAGTTCTCGGGGCGCGTGGAGAGCACGTTCTGGCGCGACTTCCTGTTCGGGTGGATCGTGCCTCTCGCCCTCATGATCGGGCTCTGGATGTTCGTGATGCGGCGGATGGGCGGCGGTCCCACCCAGGCCCTCTCCTTCGGCCGCTCCAAGGCGAAGATCTACGACCGCAAGGAGCTCAAGACCACCTTCGCGGACGTGGCGGGGGTGGAAGAGGCCAAGGCCGAGTTGATGGAGGTCGTGGACTTCCTCAAGAACCCCAAGAAGTACCAGCGCCTGGGGGGCCGCATCCCCAAGGGCGTGCTCCTCGTGGGCCCTCCGGGCACGGGCAAGACCCTGCTCGCCCGCGCGGTGGCCGGGGAAGCCGACGTGCCCTTCTTCTTCCTCTCCGGCTCCGAGTTCGTGGAGATGTTCGTGGGCGTGGGCGCCTCCCGGGTGCGCGACCTGTTCGAGCAGGCCAAGGAGAAGGCGCCCTGCATCGTCTTCATCGACGAGCTCGACGCCATCGGGAAGAGCCGGGCGGGCGCCTCGGGCTTCGCGGGCGGCCACGACGAGCGCGAGCAGACCCTCAATCAGCTCCTCGCGGAGATGGACGGCTTCGACTCCTCCAAGGGCGTGATCATCATGGCCGCCACCAATCGCCCCGAGGTGCTCGACGCGGCCCTCCTCCGCGCGGGACGCTTCGACCGCCAGGTGGTGGTGGACAAGCCCGACGTGAAGGGGCGCGAGGCCATCCTCCAGGTGCACGCACGCAACGTCATCCTCGCTCCCGGCGTGGATCTCCGCGTGCTCGCCGCCCGCACCCCGGGCATGGCGGGCGCCGACCTCGCCAATATCATTAATGAAGCGGCCCTCCTCGCCGCCCGCAAGGGCAAGGACGCCGTGGACATGGCCGACCTCGACGAAGCGATCGACCGCGTCATCGGCGGGCTCGAGCGCAAGAGCCGGGTTCTCTCCGAGAAGGAGCGCGACATCGTGGCCCATCACGAGATCGGGCACGCCCTCGTCGCCTCCTCCCTGCCCGGGGCCGATCCCGTGCACAAGGTGACCATCATCCCGCGCGGGGTGGGCGCGCTCGGCGCCACCTACCAGCTGCCCCTGGAGGATCGTTATCTCCTCACCCGCAGCGAGCTCGAGGACAGGATCGCCGTGCTCCTCGGGGGACGGGCGGCCGAGGAAGTGGTGTACGGTGAGATCTCCACGGGGGCCCACAACGACCTCGAGCGCAGCACGGAGATGGCGCGGCTCATGGTCATGCAGTACGGAATGTCGGAAACCCTCGGTCCCATGACGTTCGGGGGCGGGCAGCAGGCTCTCTTCCTCAAGGGCGCGGGCATCACGTCGGAGCGGGAGTTCAGCGACGAGACGGCGCGGGTCATCGACTCGGAGACGCGCGCCATTGTCGACAAGATCTACGACCGGGTACGCGGCTTGATCACGGACCGTAAGCCCGTGCTGCTCAGCGCGGCCGCGGAGCTCAAGGCGAAGGAAACACTCGAAGGTGACCGCCTGCGCCGATTGCTGGCCGGCGATCCGGCGGAGGAGACGCGATGATTCTCGTCAAGCGTGGAACCCTGGCCATCATGCTCGTGATCGCGGCCGCCCTCGGAGTGGGGCTGGGCTCGTGGGGCGCCAGCGCGGTGGATCTCGTGAAGCCTCCCGTGGCGCCTCCCCAGCAGCCGACCACCGCTCCCCTGCAGGCTACCCCGCTTCAGCCCGAGGTCCAGGCGCCCGTGGTGCCTGCCGCCATGCCCGTGGCGTCGGGCAGCTTCGCCAAGGTCGCGGAGGCGGTCGGCCCGGCCGTGGTCAACATCAATACCTTCTCGCGAGGAGGCGGAGGGCGGACACCCGTCGAGGAGTTCTTCGGCGACGAGTTCCTCCGCCGCTTCTTCGGCGGCGAGCCGGAGCGCCAGCAGCAGCAGCGAAGCCTGGGCTCGGGTGTCATCGTGGATCCGTCCGGTATCGCCCTCACCAACGCCCATGTCGTGGAGCGGGCCACCGATATCGAGGTGGTGACGGCGGAGGGCAAGAAGCACAAGGCAAAGATCGTCGGCCTCGACAAGCGCACCGATCTGGCCGTGCTCAGGCTGCAAGGTGGGGGTCCCTATCCCTCGGCGTCCCTCGGCGACTCGGACAAGGTCCGGGTGGGCGACTGGGTGCTTGCCATCGGGTCTCCCTTCGGCCTCCAGCAGACCGTGACGGCGGGAATCATCAGCGCGAAGGGACGCTCCATCGGCCAGGGGCCCTTCGACGATTTCCTCCAGACGGATGCCGCGATCAACCCCGGCAACTCCGGCGGTCCGCTCGTCAACATGTCGGGTGAGGTCGTGGGCATCAACAGCGCCATCCTCTCCCGCTCGGGAGGCAATGTCGGCATCGGCTTCTCCATTCCCTCGAACATGGCCAAGCGCATCTACACCGAACTCGCCACCAAGGGGAAGATCACGCGCGGCTGGCTGGGCGTGTCGATCCAGGAGCTGACCCCCGAGCTCGCCAAGGGCTTCGGCCTCAAGGAGCCCCGGGGCGTGCTCATCGCCGATGTGGTCAAGGACAGCCCCGCAGACCGGGCCGGTCTCACCTCGGGTGACGTGCTCATCGAGTTCGACAGCAAGAAGGTGGACACGCCGCAGGACCTGCAGAAGATCGTGGCCGCCACCGCTCCCGGCAAGGGCGTACCCGTGAAGGTGTGGCGAGAGAAGGGGGAGAAGACGCTCGAGATCAAGCTCGGCGAGACGCCCGAGGAAACCGCCATGGCCGAGCCCGCGCCAAAGGGCAAGAGCCTCCTCGGACTCGACACGCGGCCGATCACCCCGGACATCCAGCGGCAGCTCAACCTTCGCACCACGGACGGCGTGATCGTGGCGCGGGTGGAAGAAGAGAGCGCGGCGGCTGAGGCGGGGCTGCAGCGGGGCGACGTGGTGCGCGAGGTGAACCGGCAGCGCATCCGGTCCATGCAGGACTTCGATCGCGCCACCCAGGGCATCAAGCCGGGTGACCGGGTGACCATGCTGCTCCAGCGCGGGCCCCAGCCCCTGTACGTAGCCTTCACGGTCGCGAAGGGATGAGCCCGGACGCGGCGAATTCCTCTCGACGTCGTCCATCACCGTCAACTTCCTCGCGCCCTTGACGGAAGGGCCGGTGCTCGGGGAGGGCGCGGTGACACGCAAGGGACGCTCGACGGTGTTCCTGGAGGCCGCGCTCCGCTCGTCCGCAGGCACAGAGTACGCGCGCTCCTCCTCCACGGGAGCCATTCGCCGCCCCACCCCGAAGTAGCCGCAACGCAGGCCCTCTGCCGGCGGCTTCCGGTCCGTCTGCTACACTTACGTTGAGCGGGTAGTCGGAGACGACCTTCCCGCCGTCACCCAACGACATGGATTACAAGGACTATTACAAGATCCTCGGCGTGCCCAAGACGGCCGACGACAAGGCGATCAAGACCGCCTACCGGAGGCTGGCGCGCAAGCATCACCCCGACGTGGCCAAGGGCAAGGAATCCGCGGCGCGCTTCCAGGAGGTCGCGGAGGCTTACGAGGTCCTCAGCGACGCGGAAAAGCGCAAGCGCTACGACACGCTGGGGCCGGACTGGCACCGCTACGCCGAAGCCGGCGCGGGCGGCCGCGGATCGTCCGACGGCTCGCCGTTCGGGCACGGTGAAGTCCGGTTCGAGGGCGGAGGCGAGGGCTTCTCCGACTTCTTCCGCACCATCTTCGGGGACCTTGGCGGTGGAGGGCGGCGCTCCCGCGGCGGCTTTCGCGAAGCGGAATTCGTGGATCTCGGCGACCTCGGTGGAGGTGTCGTCTCCGACCGGGGGGGCGATGTGGAGACGGCCATCGAGCTCACTCTCGAGGAAGCCTTCACCGGGGTGAGCCGGAGCCTCTCCCTCGAGTTGGATGAGCCGTGCCCGACCTGCGGCGGGGCCGGCCATGTCAATCGCAAGCCGTGCCCGCAATGCCACGGCGGCGGCTGGGCCAAGGGGCGACGGAACCTCGAGGTCAAGATCCCCGCCGGCGTGGACACCGGCTCGCGCATTCGCGTGGCCGGGGAAGGGGCCGGCGGTAGCGGTCGCGGCGGGCGCGGGGACATCTATCTCAAGATCACCGTGCGGCCTGATTCGCGCTTCGAGCGGCAGGGCGACGATCTCTACGTGACGCTGCCCGTGGCCGCTCCCGACGCGGCGATGGGCACGGAGATCCTCGTGCCAACGCTCAAGGGCCAGGTCTCGATGAAGATCCCTCCCGAGACATCGGGAGGGCGGACCTTCCGGCTCCCCGGCTACGGCATGCCGCATCTCAAGGGAGGCGGAACAGGCGACGAGTACGTGCGTGTGCAGCTGACCATCCCCTCCGGCCTGAGCCCGAGGGAGCGCGAGCTCTACCAGGAGCTCAAGAATCTGAGAACAGAGAGGACGTCATGAAGTTCGACAAGTTCACCGTGAAAGCGCAGGAAGCTGTGCAGGCCGCCCAGTCGCTCGCCGTCGAGGGGAGCCATCAGGCCATCGAGCCCGAGCATCTGCTCCAGGCCCTGCTCCGGCAGCAGGAAGGCGTGGTGGGTCCGCTCCTCGGCAAGCTCGGCGCGCGGACGGAGACGCTCGATCGGGAGCTCCAGGCCGCGCTGGACAAGCTGCCCAAGGTCAAGGGCGGCGGACGGCAGTACGCGTCGGATCGCCTCGAAGCCGCGCTCAACCGCGCGTGGGAAGAAGCGCAGCGGCTGAAGGACGAGTACTGCTCGACGGAGCACCTGCTCATCGGCATCGCCCAGGACAAGTCGGGGGAGGCGGGACGCATTCTCGCCAAGGCCGGGGTGACGCCGGAGGCGATCTACAAGGCCCTGGTGGACGTGCGCGGCTCCCAGCGCGTGACCGACGCCAACCCCGAGGAGAAGTACCAGGCCCTCCAGCGCTATGCCAAGGACCTGACCGATCTCGCGCGCAAGGGCAAGCTCGATCCCGTCATCGGGCGGGACGAGGAGATTCGCCGCGTCGTCCAGGTCCTGTCGCGGCGGACCAAGAACAACCCCGTGCTCATCGGCGAGCCGGGCGTGGGCAAGACGGCCATCGTGGAGGGCCTCGCCCAGCGCATCGTGGGCGGCGACGTGCCGGAAGGGCTCAAGGGCAAGCGCCTCCTCGCCATCGACATCGGGGCCATGGTGGCGGGCTCCAAGTATCGCGGCGAATTCGAGGACCGGCTCAAGGCCGTGCTGCGCGAGATCACGGAGAGCGAAGGAGAAATCATCTGCTTCATCGACGAGCTCCACACCCTGGTCGGTGCGGGGGCGGCGGAGGGCGCGGTGGACGCAGCCAACATGCTCAAGCCCGCCCTCGCCCGGGGCGAGCTCCGCTGCGTGGGCGCCACCACCCTCGACGAGTACCGCAAGCACATCGAGAAGGACCCCGCCCTCGAGCGCCGCTTCCAGCCCGTGCTGGTCAAGGAGCCGTCGGTGGAGGACACCATCGCGATTCTCCGCGGCCTCAAGGAGAAGTACGAGGTCCACCACAAGGTGAAGATCAAGGACGCCGCGCTGGTGGCGGCGGCCGTGCTCTCTCACCGCTACATCGCCGACCGCTTCCTGCCCGACAAGGCCATCGACTTGATCGACGAAGCTTCTTCGCGACTCCGCATCGAGATCGATTCCCTCCCCGCCGAGATCGACGAGATCGAGCGGCGCATGATGCAGCTCGGCATCGAGCGGGTCTCGATGGCCCGGGAGTCCGACGCGGTATCCAAGGAGCGCCTGGCCCGGCTCGACGCCGAGCTGGCTGAGCTTAAGACCAAGTCCGAGGCACTCCGGAAGCACTGGCAGGCAGAGAAGGCGGCCATCATGGCCATCAGTAAGATCAAGGAAGAGGCGGAGTCCGCACGGGCGGCCATCGAGGACGCCAAGCGCCGCGGCGATCTCGAGAAGGCCTCCAAGCTCCAGTACGGGACGCTGATCGAGCTGGACCGCAAGCTCGAGACAGAGAACGCGAAGCTAGCTGAGCTCCAGAAGAGCCAGCGCATGCTGAAGGAAGAAGTCGACGAAGAGGACGTCGCCGAGACGGTGGCCAAGTGGACGGGCATCCCGGTGACCCGCCTCCTGGAAGCCGAGGTGCAGAAGCTCGTCCAGATGGAAGAGCGGCTGACCCACCGCGTGGTGGGGCAATCCGAAGCGATCGTGGCCGTGGCCAACGCCGTGCGCCGCGCTCGCTCCGGGCTCTCCGACCCGAATCGCCCCATCGGCTCCTTCCTGTTCCTCGGCCCCACCGGGGTGGGCAAGACGGAGCTGGCGCGGGCCCTCGCGGAGTTTCTCTTCGACGACGAGCGCGCCATGATTCGCATCGACATGTCCGAGTACATGGAGAAGCACACGGTGTCGCGCCTTATCGGGGCTCCTCCCGGCTACGTCGGCTACGACGAGGGCGGCCAGCTCACGGAGGCGGTGCGCCGGCGCCCGTACTCGGTCGTGCTCTTCGACGAGATCGAGAAGGCGCACGGGGACGTGTTCAACGTGCTCCTGCAGCTCCTCGACGACGGCCGCCTCACCGACGGTCACGGCCGCACCGTGGACTTCCGGAACACCGTGATCATCATGACCTCGAACCTGGGCAGCCACCTCTTCGGCGAAGAGCACGACGCCAAGCGCCTGCGCACGGAGATCATGAACGTCCTGCGCCAGTCGCTCCGGCCGGAATTCCTGAACCGCATCGACGAGATCGTGGTGTTCAAGGCGCTGGGCCGCGAGGAGATCGGGCGGATCGTCTCCATCCAGATCGCCCATCTGATGAAGCGCCTCGCCGACAAGCGGATCACCCTCACCCTGACCCCGGCGGCCGGGGAGCTCCTCGCCCGCGAAGGCTATGACCCGGTCTACGGCGCGCGGCCGCTCAAGCGCACCATCCAGCGCCTGGTCCAGGATCCCCTCGCCCTCAAGCTCCTCGAGGGCGTCTTCAAGGACGGAGACACGGTGGTGGCCGACGCGAAGGAAGGCGAGATCGTCTTCGCCAAGCGGGTCGAGGGCCAACCCGTCTGATCGCGCTCACCTGTGGCAGTATGGGTCTTCCCATGCCGGAGACCCGCTGCCACGGATGAGTGATCCCCTCGCGTTCTTCGAGCTCGATGGCGACCAGTTCCGTCCCACCGTCCTGACCCGAGGGCCGTGGCGTCCGGAACACCAGCACGGTGGTCCTCCCGCCGCCCTCATGGCCCGCGCCATCGAGGACGCGATGGAGGAGACAGATACCTTCCAGCTCGCCCGCTTCACCATCGACTTCCTGCGCCCGGTGCCCATCGCGGCCCTGCTCACCGTTCGCGTGGAGCAGGTGCGCGACGGGCGCCGGGCGCGCGGCTACGCGGTCGTGCTCTGGGCGGGCGATGAAGCCGTCGCGCGCGCCACTGCCCTCGCGTTGAGGACGGAGCGGCCCGTGTCGGCATTCGAGCCCGACCGCGAGCGGCTCGTTCCGCTACCCGAAGAGGCCGAGCCGTTTCGCTTTCCGTTCTTTCGCGAGACCGTCGGCTATCCCACGGCGATTGAGTCGCGCCTGGCCCGCGGCACCATTGGCTCCGGGCGCGCGGCCGCGTGGATGCGCCAGCGGGTGCCTCTGATACAGGGAGAGACACCCTCGCCCGCCCAACGCGTCCTCGTCTTGGCCGACTCAGGCAGCGGCGTGGGCGCCACCCTCGATCAGGTCCGCGTGGTCCCCTTCATCAACGCCGACCTCAACGTGTCGCTCCATCGGCTGCCCGACGGCGAGTGGATCGGCCTGGACTCCGTGACCACCCTCGAGCCGCACGGCGTCGGCCTCACCCGGACTGGCCTCTACGACGTTCACGGAGCCATCGGCGAGGGACTGCAGGCGCTGGTCGCCGGCCGGATGGGTCCGCAGTGACGAATCCCTCCGGAGCCCCCGGGCATCACAAGCAGGAACCCAAGCCGCCATGGGAGGCCCCGTGATCAAGACCCGGCAGTCGCTTTACTACGGCTGGATCCTTCTCGCCGCGGTGGTCTTCGTGGTACTGGCCGGCTCCGGAATCCGTGCCGTCTTCGGCGTCTTCATCAAGCCGATCGAGGCCGAGTTCGGCTGGACCCGCCAGCAGCTCTCGGGTGCGGCGGCCCTGTCACTCTTCGTACTCGGCGCGGTGGGGCCCGCCGTGGGCTGGCTCGCGGATATCTGGGGCCCAAGGCGTGTCATGCTGCTCGCCGCGGCCACTCTCGGCGTCGGCACCATCCTCGCTTCCTTCGTGGCACATCTCTGGCAGCTCTATGCGAGCGCCGGAGTGCTCATGGCCGGGGGAGCGGGCGGGTTGAGCATGGCCACCATCTCGACCATCGCGGCACGCTGGTTCGTGGCGCGTCGCGGTCTCATCCTGGGCATACTCGGCGGCGCCATGTCCGCGGGCCAGATGCTCGTGGTACCCCTGTCCATGATCATCATCCACCTCTACGGCTGGCGGTCCTCGTTTCTCTGGCTGGGC
>Ga0070712_100001065_pt1 | contig 16577 bp, 10 predicted proteins | sample LARL81metaG_FD_71396 | JGI IMG/M metagenome (GOLD analysis project Ga0070712, IMG submission 71396) | Corn, switchgrass and miscanthus rhizosphere microbial communities from Kellogg Biological Station, Michigan, USA - LAR L8-1 metaG | ecosystem: Host-associated > Plants > Roots > Rhizosphere ...
GAAAAAGAGTTTTCGTTACAGTGTTTTCGACTGTCAAATGTTAAATCTTTGTAACAACAGATCAACCGGAGAAATGTCGAAAGCAGAAACGTTGCGTCGCCGAACGCTCAACGCAGACGATTTTCGGGTCCTGACATGTGCAGAGGCGGTGCATGGCTGTGTGCAAATCAATGCGACCTTGCTTTTGCTGGCCCTTAAGGTGGATTATTACGCACTGCAAAAATCGTGCAGTCGGGAGTCCAAACGATGAAGAGTTTTCTCAAAGCGTTGCAAGCGGGAGCGATCACACTGGTTGCGGTGGGGCTATTCCTTTCTTTGTCAGCTTCTCAGGCTTTTACCCAAAGCCGGGAAGCAGTGTTTAACGGGCACAGAATTATCTTCCCGGAATCAAGCATCCCTCATGCAGGTCGTCATCACACGAATTATTTCTTCGTCGACTCCGATCAACCCTCCCCGCAACCCCCTTCGGGAGTGGAGACGCCCGGTTCTCTCGCGTGCGTATATCAGCTAGTCAGTGGACCTCCCGGCTGCCCGGTGGCAACCAGTACAGCGCTGCCTACGGGAGGCTGGGGCGCGATCGCAATCGTGGATGCCGGGCACTATCCAACAGCAGCTCAGGACCTCGCGGCTTTTTCAACCTACTACGGAATTCCGCCTGCCGACTTGACGGTGACTTGGCCGGGAACAAAAAAGCCCCCCGTCTACTCCGATTGGATCGTCGAGGAAGCGCTCGACATCGAGTGGGCCCACGTCATGGCTCCGCAAGCCAAGATTTATCTGGTCGAGTCCATCCAGATCGATACGGACCCCACTTGGGCTGCGGTTCAACTCGCCGCTAAACTCGTCGCCCAGGCAGGAGGTGGTGTCGTTAGCATGAGTTGGGGCGACCCCGAACAGAGCCAGGAGTTGCAGGCAGACAAGTTCTTGCTCGCGAAGAATGTTGTCTTCTTCGCCGCCAGCGGAGACAGCGGATTGGGCGTCGGCATTTATCCGGGGTCCTCTCCCAATGTTGTCTCCGTCGGTGGCACGTACTTCAATCGCGATTCCAATGGCAAATTTGTGAACGAGGTTTACTACACCGGAGGTGGGGGCGGCGATCTCAGCCCTTACGAACCGAGGCCGGCGTATCAGAACGGCGTTGCCAATGTCGTGGGATCGCACCGCGGATATCCCGACGTCGCCTCTGATTACTGCTGCGCGCCCATTTATCTGGAGGGATCTTGGTTTTCCGTTGGCGGCACCAGTTGGGCCTCTCCGACCTTTGCCGGAATCGTGAATGCCGCGGGAAACAAGGCGAAGAGTAGTTTGTACGAGCTCACCGCAATATATCGGGAACTCGCGAACCCCACTTTGTACTCCGAACGCTTCAACGACATCACTCAAGGCGCTTCGCAGTGCAAGGTCGGCTTCGATGAATGCACAGGAATCGGCTCCCCAAAGACATACGCTGGGAAGTAATGTTGGTTATATTCTTCAGGAATAAGCGGCGCTGTGATCAGGCTGCTGAAGAACGCTAAAACTGCCACCCGGCTTTCGAAACGGCGCGTTTCAATGCGCGCCGTAAGACTCCCGCTATTTGTCATCCTGAGCAGTCGAAGGATCCCTACCCAGTTCAGGTACAGCAGTCGCGTCAGGGAATTCTCACGCACACGCTTCAAGCCACGCGGTAAGTTCAGAAAAATCTAACGCTGCGAAGTGGGTACCAAAACAGAGTTTTTCCGGCAGCCTGCTAGTCTGCCCCGGCTGCCTGCGCCTTCAGCAGCAACTTGCGGGCTTGGCTGATGAGTTCAGCCACTTCGAAGGGCTTCACCAGATAAGGGACGCTATTCTCTTGTAGGAACGATCGCCCTTCGCCCGGTTCAACGCTATTCGAGAAGGTGTAAAGGATGTGTTTGTCCATGCCCGTGCAGTTCTGTTGCAGCCACGCGTATGAATCCTTCGCGCCCCATTCCGGCATTTTGCCGCTCATAATAATGGCGTCAAACGGCTCGGAGAGTAGCCTGGTCTTCACGTCCGGTACATTCTTCGCGGTCACAACCGTCGCACCGCATCCGGAAAGGACGTCGCGCTCAAATTCAAGCACTCCGTCTTCTTCTTCCACCAGCAGAACCCGGCCATCGATTGCTCCCTCATGCTGGCGAGGTGCGGGCTTCGAGGCTTCGGGAAGGGAAGCAGTCTCGGCGCTGGCCGGCAGCCGCACTTCGATCGTCGCGCCGCCCTCCGCATTGTTGCTCGCGGTGATGTCGCCGCCGTGTTCCTTCACAATCCCGTAGCAGATGCTCAGGCCCAGTCCGGTGCCTTTACCAACGTTCTTCGTGGTGTAGAAGGGATCGAAAATGCGCTTCGCATCCTTGATTCCCGCCCCATCGTCGATAAATTGCGTGCAGACATGCCCGTTCTGGGTGCTGACGCGAATCTTAAGTGATCCGTTTCGTCCAGTTTCTAGAATGGCATCGACCGCGTTATTAATAATGTTTAGAAAGACCTGCTCAAGCTGATGCGGATCGGCGACAACCATCGCCGGTTCGGAAGGGAAGCTCGATTCCAGCTTGATGTTGTTGCTCTTCAGGTCGTAGTCGCGCAACTGGACCGTTTCTTCTAGTACTTTCCGGATATCAACTTCGTCGCGCTGCGGTTTACGTTGCCGCGCGAACGACAGCAGGTTCTGGACGACCCGGTGCGTTCGCTGTGCCTGTTTGAAGAGCTTGCTGACAAAGTCCTGCGCGCGTGAATTCAGCCCTTCGGTCTCAAGCAGCTGCGCATAGCCCAGGATGGCGGTCAGCGGATTGTTCAGTTCGTGGGCGACACCTGCAATGAGCTGCCCAACCGCCGACATCTTTTCACTCTGCAGCAGTTGCTCCTGCGTTCTCCGCAAGTCTTCATAAGCACGGCAGGTTTCTTCGTATAGCCGGACTTTCTCGATGGTGGTAGCGAGTTGACGGCTGATAGCGACCAGAAGGTTCTCGTCGTTCGACGAATACTGGTATCCCGCATGGCTGCACAATCCCATGATCCCAACCGGGCTGTCCTTGGCCCAGAACAATACCCAGATCCACGAACGATCGGGGTCGGATCGCATGAATTCGGCGACGTTCGTAGGCAAGTGCGGCATGTATTCGGCAGTCACAACTTCCGCGCGTGACCGCATCACCAGATCGCCAAAACCATCCGCAAACAACATCTCCGCGGGACGCACTTTGTCGCGGCTTCGCGGTCCCCATGCGGCTCGGCGGCGATAAGTCGGTGTATCAGTGTCAGAAAGATAAACCGTCCCACTTTCTGCGCCGAATAGCGTGACCACCTGCCGCAACGTCAGGTTCAGGATTTCGTCGAGGTCGAAGGACTGTGCTGCAACCACGGCCATCGCGTTCAAGGCATTCAGTTCGCGGTTGCGCCGTTGCATCTCATCCTCGGCACGGCGCTTCTCCGTCATGTCAAGAACGAATCCCTGATAGCGCTCCATGTTTCCGGTCGCATCGCGCGTCGCGAAGCTGCTTTCCATTGCCAAAAGAATGGTGCCATCACGCCGCCGTAACGTGACTTCGAAATTGCGAACGTAATTATGTGCCTCGATCTCGCGCCGGAATGATTCGCGCTGCTGCGGGTCGACGCAGATCTCGGAATCGAGATTCAACACCAGCAATTCGTCGCGATTGCTATAACCCAGCATGTGCACGAAAGCATCGTTGCAGTCGATGATGCGGCCGTGAGGATCCGCTACATAGACACCTTCCTGCACCTGCTCAAACAACAGCCGGTATTTCTCTTCGGCGGAACGGCGAGCTGTGATGTCGCGAACGACGTGGATCGTTCCTTTTTGCTGCGTTCCCTGATCTGTATAAGAAGAAGTGGAAACGACCGAGAAGCCGCCAAAGCAAGGGTCTGCGCCCTCCGTAAACTCTTCGTCTCCACCGCGGGCGCAATAAGGGCAACCGATCCACTCACCGTACGTGTGAGGCAAAGCCGCTTCACAGGTGTTTCCCATGACGTCGGCCGCAGCCTTCCCCAGCTGCTCGAGAAGCACCTGATTTACCTTGATGACGCGGTAATCAGAGTCGTGCGCGACGATGACGTCGTGAATCGAGTCGAATGTATTCATCCACTGCCGTTGCGAGCGCAGGACCTGCTCCAACAATCGGAAGTTCTCAACGGCCAGGGCCAGCTGCTTTGCGCATGCCTGCAGAAACTCAAGTTCCTCGGGCGTCCACCGGCGACTCATGCCCGTTCCCAGCAGCAATACTCCGATCGAAGACTTGTTCCCGACAACCGGTATAGAAACGACCTGACGAATCTTCTCGGTCTCCAGGCACTCGGACGACTCGCTGGCGGTCTCGGAAGCTTTCGTGACCTGAGCCAGACGCTTCTCCCAAAGCTTGGTGACTTTATCGCTAATCTCGGAAAAACCGGAATCGCGCAAGAAGTCCCCGGAAGCTCCGGCCGCATGCGTCGCAACGAGATGGCCGCTTTCCACCAAACGGAACCATGCGGAGCGGGCATGAGATGCGCGCTTCAACTCGTCCACCGCACACTGTACGACGCTCCCATACTGTTGTGCGCTTGCGATACTGTTCGTAATCGCCTGCATCGCGCGAAGCCGGAGGTCTTGCGAATGTGCCTCACCGAGTGCGACCAGAAGCATGCTGATAGCCAACGCAACCTCAGAGGCCAGGAACGCAGACGCGGGGATTTGATCGGTAAATGGCGCCCAGGTTAGGTGCAGCAAAGGCAAGCACAACGCCAGTAGCCAGGAAGACGGTTCCCAGCGTCCGCGGCGCGCCCGCAATAGCGCAATCGACGCCGTGATAAGGACAATTCGGTAGCTGACTTCCAACGCCATGCGTACCGGCACGGACTCAGGCCAAAGCAGAACGCGAGCTCCGGCGAAACCAACCAGAAGCGGAGTGATGACAGTCAGCGGGATAAAGAGGTCGCGGATTCTCGCATAAAGCAGAATCGCTCCCGCAAGCAGCCCTACCGCTAGCACGAACGAGGCCTGCACAACCACCAGATCGAACGGCGCCGGAATCTTCGCCGAGAAGGTATGTTCTGCAAGTCGAGACGCTACAAGCGTGGCCCAACCCGCCACCCAGAGCTTTAGATAATTCTCACGAAAAGCCCGTAGCGCAAGCAGAGAAGCGCCCAGCAGGATCAGCAGAGTCAGCTCTGCCGCCGAAGGCTTGATCCCAGCCTTTTCCACCGAATTCCAGATCGACCAGAGGGATGCGTTCATCGCACGCGGACGTACGGGTTCCTTGCTGATGAATACCACGGGCCCGCCAATTCTCGATGGAGTTTCCGGACCTCAATGATTACTTTCGGAATATGGCCTAAGCGTTACAATCGCCGATAGACTTTCGTGTATTCCTATGGCTGAACGCATTCTGGTCGTTGACGACGAAGAGCCCATCCGCGAAATTGTTGCCTCCATGCTGGGCACGGCCGGATACCTCTGCAAACAAGCAGGTTCCGGTATGGAGGCGCTGGCCGTTCTGAACTCCGGCGAAGAGTTCGAGTTGATGCTTTCCGACCTCATGATGGCCGATCTGGATGGCATCGGCCTTCTCGAGCGCACTAAAGAGAAATACCCCGACATGCCGGTTGTGATGGTTACCGCCGTGCACGACATCTCCGTGGCGCTGGCGGCAATCCGGAATGGCGCTTACGACTACCTGCTCAAGCCATTCGAGCGCGAGCAACTTCTCAACACCGTAAGCCGAGCCCTCGAAAATCGCCGGCTCAAACTCGAGAATCGCACTTACCAGACGAATCTCGAATCGCTCGTCAAGGCCCGTACCGACCAGCTTCAGGCTGCCATGCAGAATCTCGAGCGATCCTATGACATCACTCTCGAAGCGCTGGGCGACGCGCTCGACCTCAAAGACGCTGAGACCGAAGGCCACTCGCGCCGGGTCACATTGTTCACCATTGCCATCGCTCAGGCGCTCGGCATGCCGCGCGAGCAGATCGCAGTCATTGCCCGCGGCGCTTTTCTGCACGATATCGGAAAGATGGCGATTCCCGACGCGATCCTCCGCAAGCCGGCCAAGCTCACGCCCGAGGAGGTCGCGATCATGCAGGAGCACGCATATCGCGGCTATCAGATGCTCAAGAAAATTCCATTCCTCACCGAAGCTTCCGATATCGTGTACTCGCACCAGGAGCGCTTCGATGGCACCGGCTATCCCCGGAGGTTGAAGGGTGATGAAATTCCGCTGGGGGCGCGGATTTTCTCCATCGCCGACACCCTGGACGCCATAACGTCCGATCGTCCTTACCGTCCGGCGCAACCTTTGAAGGCGGCGCGCGAGGAGATTGCTCGCTGGTCGGGAAAGCAGTTCGATCCGGAAATCGTCAAAGTTTTTCTTGAGATGCCGGACAAGATTTGGGAAGACCTGCGCCGCGAAATCGATAATCAGACGTACCGGGCAGCCTATTCTACAGGGGCCAAGTAAATTCGCTCAGTGGGGAGCGAAATCTTTGAATCGCTGGAATCCGCTGAAAATTTCCGTGGTCGTAGCCGCCGCGTCCATCGCAATCCTTGCGGCCGCCTGCGTATTCCTGCCTCGAGGTATTTTTCTCACCGCCGTCAGCGACCTTGCCAGTGGCCTGCTTATGCTGACCGCGCTGTTCCCCTTTGCCATCCTCGGACTCCGCAGCAAAGGCCGCATGCGTTGGTTCTGGATGCTTCAGGCCGTCGGGTGGGGACTATGGTTCGCTGACCAGTGTGTCTGGATCTATTACGACCTGTACCTCGGACACCAGATGCCCCCCATGCATCCGGCAGATGCGCTCCTGTTTCTCGCGGGCGCGCCCATGATGGCAGGTTTACTACTCCGGCCTCATCGGGAACCTTCTGCCCAGAGTGCCCGGCTTGGCATCTTGGATTTCTCACTTCTCTTCGTCTGGTGGCTCTATCTCTATACCTCCCAGGTCGTTTGCTGGCAATATGCCTATCCCAACCAGGATGGTTACAACCGGAATTTCGATATCTTGTCCATTGTTGAAGCCTGCTTGTTTGTCGCGGTGCTTTCCGTTTTCTGGTTGCAGACCTCGGGCAAATGGAGAAGGTTCTACGCCGCATTTCTGATAGCTGTCGTTTTCAACTATACGTGGTTCCTCATCCTGAACCGCGCTCTCGAAAAAGACCTCTACTTTACCGGGAGCTGGTACGACGTTCCGTACTCCGGTTCCTTCGCTCTCTATGCAGTTGCCGCGTGGCTCGGAGACGGCCTCGTCCCGGCACACGAGGGGTCGACAGAGGAGTCCTACAATTCCTGGATGTCAAACCTCTCAGCGACAGCGGTTCTTTCGCTTCCCATCGTCGCGCTTTACGCCTTGCTGGATACTCGATTGCCCGACCGTGCATCGCATTTCCGCGTGCTAGTGACGTTATCCACGATGTTCGTAATGGCGCTCGTGCTGTTCATGAAGCATCGGGGTCTCAATCGCGAATTGTTGCGAACGAACATGGTTCTGCAGGAGGCCTCACTCACCGATCCTCTCACGGGACTTCGCAATCGCCGCTACTTCTCCGCGACCATTGAAGCCGACGTAAGCCAGGCGCTTCGCTCCCATGCTGACCAGCGCGACGCTCACACCCGTGATCTCGTCTTTTATTTGATCGACGCCGACAACTTCAAAGAAGTGAACGACCTCTACGGACACGACGTGGGGGATCGCGTTCTTTTGGAAATGGCGCGGCGCATCAGCTCCTCCATTCGTCACTCCGATGTTCTCGTGCGCTGGGGTGGAGAAGAGTTTCTGATCGTTTCGCGCTACACCGACCGCAACGAAGCGGAACTGCTCGCGCGCCGTGTCCTTTCCGCAGTTGCGGACGCGCCTTTCCATCTTGGCAAGTCCGAGGAAACCATTCATCGCACTTGCTCGATGGGTTGGGCTGCGTTTCCCTGGTTCGCGGACAACCCGCGCGCCGTCACCTATGAAGAAGTGCTCACGCTCGCCGACCGCGGCCTGCATCGCGCCAAAGAATCGGGAAAGAACTGTGCCGTAGGCATGATGCCGGCCACCGGCAAGACTCCTTCGACGACGGTTGCCGGACTGCACTCAAATTCACTGAGCGTGGATGTGCTCGCCGTTGCCGGCCCAAGTCCAGTAGCAGGCTAAATCCAAACAAGGTTGTCATTCCGATCAGTCGCGCAGCGACGACGGAGGAATCCGTTATCCCCTTCCCACATAACTACGCCGACCATTCTGAAGAATCACCCGCAAGACCAGCATCCTCATAGTGTTACCGCCAAGCAGCCAAAACCGGCATTCCCTCCATCCAACCCTATGCACGTTCTTGAGGAGATCCCCATGTCGAAAACGGCCAGCGGCCTCATCGCACTGTTTGCGCTCGTCAGTATGTCACTCGTTGCGCAGGACGCACCCTCCAGTCCGCCCAACGCAATTCCTCAAGGCACAGTCGTTCTGATTCAACTCATGGACAAGCTCGATACGCATTCGGTGAAAGCCGGAGACCATTTCAACGCCCGCCTGGCCGAGCCCGTTCAGGCGACGAACGGTGTGATGCTCAACGCCGGCCGAAAAATCAAAGGCCATGTCAGCGCCGTCGAGCCGGGACTGAACCGGCGGCTACTCTTGAGCTTCGACGAAATTGACACAGGTCACGGATGGCTTCCGCTGATTGCCACGGTCACAGGCGTCCCCGGCGAGCACGGCCTGAAACAAATTGGGGAAGAAGGTGAGATCGGCCGAAAGGGAATGACCAAAGAAGAGATCGCTGAAGCCGTGGTGGTCGGAGCCGGAGAAGGCGCAGCTGCCGGCGCTCACAATGGCGGGGGCAAGCGCGGCGCCGCCGCTGGTGCCGGCAACGGCGCTGCCGACAGCGCAATGACAGCCTTTGAAGCTGGACACGACCTCATCCTCGACAAAGGCACCGCGTTAGAGATCCGGCTCGATCGTAATCTCATGCTTCGGTAACGCAAGCGTCGTCGGCACACGCGGCTAAAGATGCAAGTAGGAATTTATTTGTGGAAGGGCGCGGCTTTAACAGCTTCGTCAGGCTCCGGCCACCTGTCATCCTGAGCGAGGATTGACCTTCGCGCAAAACGCGAAGGCCAACCGCAGTCGAAGAGCCTGCCCTGAGCGAAGTCGAAGGGATCCCTATTTGGCTTACTAAGCCGCTGACGCATCAGGAAATTCTCACGCGGATTCTTTCAGCCTGTCGGGCCAAGAAAAATCCATCCGGCTCTAGCCGCTGAGGGTACTTTCTATCCGCGCATTAGAATCCGCCTGCACCGTGCAATTCCCGCGCCTATCAACGTTCTATATACGAATGAGCACTGAAGTTTGCTCGGTTGATTGATAATCGCTGCGGAGGCGTTATGAAAGTCCCAATCCTGATTTCAGCAGTGGTTCTATTCCTTGCGGTCAGCCTGATGGCCCAGGATCATCCGTCAGTCACCGCGCAGCCCAACACTGTCTACGTCGGTGCCGACGGCAAATTTGAAGCCGCGCCCGATACCGCAGAATTACAGATGAACGTCTCCGCGCAGGATGACAATTCGCAGAATGCCTACCAGCGCGCCGCCAAAAACGTGGATCAGATCCGCCAGATACTGCGCGCCAATGGCCTCGATCCGAAAGCGGCCACGGTCGGCTTCTTCTCGGTGCAGCCCGTCTATGAATGGAAGCCTAAACAACGTGTGATCGGATACCGCGTCACAACCGACGTAACTCTCAAGCTGAAGGATTTCTCAAAAATCGGGCCGATTACGCAGCAGCTAGCCGAGGCGAATGTCAGCGAGACACAGACCCTCAACTACACCCTCGAGAACATCGATGAAGCCAAGAGCCGTGCGGTGGAAGACGCTTATCGCAAAGCTCGAAACTCCGCTGACACAATCGCGAAGGCCAGCGGCCGCGGCGTAGGCGAACTCTCCTACGCATCAGTCGATACCTTCGAAAATCAGAGGATGCCCATGCCACACATGGCCCGCGCGATGGTAGCCGGCGCGAATCCCATGGCAACGCCGCCGCCGACGGAAGAATTCACGCCCCAAAATGTCACAGTTACCGCTCACGTCAATGCGGTATTCACGCTGAGATAGTGTGTTTAGTGTGTGCGGGATTAAGAAATTGGATGGGCGTGGCTGCGAGCGCAGGACGGTTCGTATCAGGGCATGGCTTTAGCCATGCCGAAAAGATAGAACGAGGAGGGGCTTTAGCCGCTGAGGTCAGACTTCTTACGCACAAAATGCTTTGTCGCCATCTATGTCTGCATCGCCGCAGCGGGCGGAGTGGCAATGGTCGCCAACGGTTCAACCTGCAACGTAAGTCCATCAATCCTGCGAACGACAACGAGTTGACCCGCCGGCAGCGGCGAAGTTGCAATCGCATTCCATAACTCACCGTGCACGAAAACTTTGCCGTCCGGGGACAGGGCAGTCTGAGCAACACCGGTTTCACCGACCAATCCCTGCTCGCCGGTAACGACCTTATTCCGGCGGGCTTTCAGCGCAATGCTCATCAAAAATGCGGTGATCCCGCCCAGCGGAATGCTGATGGCGAGCGCCGTCATCAGATGCACTCGCATTTCGGGGATAGGCGCATCCACCAGAAGCAGCCCACCCAATGTCAGCAAAGCAATCCCGCCGATGGTCAGCACGCCATGCGACGCAAACTTCGCCTCAGCCGCAAACAAGGCGAACGCTCCGAGGATCAGCACCAAAGCCGCGAAACGTGTAGGCAGAAGATTCAGCGCAAACGTAGCAACCAGAATGAATACAACGCCCACAGTGCCTGGAATCACCGCGCCGGGGTGATTGAATTCGATGTACAGCGAAAGCGCTCCAATCGCCAGAATCAGGAACGCGATGTTCGGATCCATCAGGTACGCCAGAATTCTTTCCTTCAGCGTCATGCCAAATAGCGAGATCGGCTGATTCACAACCTTAAGCGTGACATCCTGCCCATTGAAGCGCTTGAAACTTTTTCCCTCGATCTGCTTGAACAAATCCGTCTCGTTCGACGCCACGTAGTCAATCAGATGCTGCGATAAAGCTTCCTGATCGGTGAACGACTTCGATTGGCGCACGGTGCTCTCGGCAACTTCCACATTGCGCCCACGACGCGATGCGACGGACCGCATCAACGCTGCCGCATCGTTTTCCATCTTCTCTTTCATCACGTCATCCATCTTGCCGCCGCCAAGAATGACAGGATGCGCCGCTCCCGTGTTTGTGCCAGGAGCCATGGCCGCGATGTCAGCAGATTCAAGAATGAAAAATCCAGCCGATGCCGCGCGACTGCCGCTTGGAGTGACATAAATAATGACGGGAACCGCAGAAGTCGTGATGTGCTCGATGATTTGGCGAGTCGAGTCGACAAGGCCGCCGGGTGTGTTGATCTCGATCAAAACGGCCTGATCGTTCCGCCGCGCCGCCTCCGCGATCGCCCGCGCAATATATTCCTCGCTGATCGGCTGAATCGTGTCATCGACCACAATTTTGAGAATCTCTGCCGAAGCAGCGCACGATAAAACCAGAATGCCAATGACGCAGAAAACAAGACTAAGGAGCGAACTCTTCTTCATACACAGCTTCCTCGAAGCCAGAACTAGCTCAAACCATCTGTCATCCTGAGCGAGGATTGGCATCAGCGCAAAGCGCGAACGCCAACCGCAGTCGAAGGACCCTTACAGCGCCCACGGCCCCCCTGAGGCGTCAGGGAATTCTCACATGCAAGGCCGCCACCTGGAAGCCAAAGGATGACACACTTCTATTTTCTTCCTATTTACGCGCGCCAGAGTGAATTTCTTGCGCACCGGCCTGCGCTTTGGTAACCACGGCGGGCGCATCCGGCGCAGTCCAGCCGGGAAGGTAACTGCTCCCTGTAATCAGGCGCGCTCCACGTTCGTAAGTGAAGTACGACCACGCCCACTGGATAAATACCAGGATCCGATTACGAAAGCCGATGAGAAAGAAAATATGAACGAAGAGCCACGAAAGCCAGGCAACGAATCCCGAGATATGAATCTTGCCAAACTGTGCAATCCCGGCGGACCGGCCTATCGTCGCCAGGCTGCCCTTGTCCCAATAATGAAATGGTTTGCGGGAGCTCTTTGATTTCTTCCCATCAGCAGATTCCGTCTCCTGGCGGATAACTTTCGCCACGTACTTGCCCTGCTGGATCGCATTCGGTGCCACGCCAGGCAGCAGTTTCCCCTTCTCATCCTTGGCGGCTGCAAGATCGCCGATTACAAAAACTTCCGGATGTCCGGCCAACGTGAGATCCGGCTGGACCGGAACTCTGCCGGCGCGGTCCACCGACTTCGTGAGTATTCTCCCAAGAGGCGATGCCTCCACCCCGGCAGCCCACAAGATGACCGTTGCAGGAATCGGGGTGTCGCCACACTGCACGGTCCCGGCTTCCACCTGCGTGACCATGGTGGAAGTCCGCACCTCGACTCCCAGATGTTTGAGTTGCTCCTCCGCACTGCGCGAGAGGTCCTCCGCATAAGTGGGCAACACGCGAGGGCCTCCCTCGAGTAAGAGAATGTGCGTGCGTGAGGGATCAATCGACCGAAAATCGTGCGCCAGCGCATACCGGCTGATTTCCGCCAGCGTTCCAGCCAGCTCCACGCCCGTAGGGCCTCCGCCGATGACCACAAAATTCAGCGGCGCGGATGTTTCACCGCTCGCCGCCTGCCGTTCCGCGAGCTCAAAGGCCAGCAGCACGCGCCTCCGGATCTCCAGAGCATCCTCAATCGTCTTCAATCCCGGCGCAAACGGCTCCCACTCGTCATGACCGAAATACGAATGGGTGGCGCCGGCCGCGACAATCAAGTAGTCATACGGAAGGCTCGCGTCCCCCGTCTCCACAATGCGCTTTTCTAGATCGACCCCAATCACGTCGCCCATTAGAACTTCAATGTTCTTGTGCGAGCGCAGAATCGACCGGATCGGAGCCGCTATCTCACCCGGCGACAAACCGGCCGTTGCCACCTGATATAGCAACGGCTGGAACGTGTGGAAGTTCTTATGATCGATCACCGTTATCTGGACCGCCGCACTCCCCAACGTGCGGGCCGCATTCAAGCCGCCGAATCCCGCACCCACAATGACAACCCGAGGTTTATCGCTCATATTGCCGCTCTATGCCTCACATATATAAGATTCACGCGATGGCAGACGGTTCCAGAAGTTCTTCAGCTGGCGGTATGCCAACCAACGCTGCCCCCGCACCCCTGCGCTGGTTGATGCCGTCCGTCACCGATCTCTTGTTTGTTGCCATCCTCGCCACCCTGGTGTTCACGCCGCTTTCGGTAAAACTCCTGAATGATGCTGGAACCGGATGGCACACCCGCACCGGACAGTTAATCGTCGCGACGCACCAAGTCCCGCACTTCGATTCATTTTCTTCCCAGATCAACAAACCCTGGTTCGCTTGGGAATGGCTGTACGACATCGTGCTCGGCAGCTTGGAGAGATGGTGCGGCCTGAACGGAGCCGTGTGGTTTACAGCCATCGTCATTGCCACAGTCTTTGCCTGGACGTTTCGCTTACTGATCGTGAGCGGCACACATTTGTTGAACGCCTTGGTGCTAACTCTTCTTGCGACCGGGGGGTCGATGATCCACTTCCTCGCTCGTCCGCATGTCTTGAGTTGGCTGTTTGTGATCGCGTGGTTCCGAATTCTTGAATCGACAGAGTCGGAAAACAATAACTGGAATAAGCGCCGCAAATTGTGGCTCCTGCCGTTTCTCATGCTGATATGGGTCAACGTGCACGGTGGATTCCTGCTGGGTTTTGTTTTGCTGGCTATCTATTGGCTCGGATCTCTATGGTCATGGTGGAACCTGAATCCATCCCGCATGGAAGAATCGTTTCAAAAGATCGTGGCAGGGAAGAGGAGCCGCGATCTCACATTCGTCGGCTTGGCGTCGCTCGCTGCCAGTCTCGTGAACCCCTACGGCTGGAAACTTCATCAGCACATCCTCGGCTATCTCTCAAATCGCTTCCTGATGAACCACATCGAGGAATTCCAGTCACCCAACTTCCACAACATCACCCCGCAATGTTTCCTGATCATCCTCCTGATCACACTTGCTGTTGTAGCCGCGCGAAGAAGACAACTGAAGTTGAGCCAGATCCTGTTGATGCTGTTTGCCGCCTATGCAGGAATCTATTCCGCCCGCAACATCCCCACATCTTCCATTCTCCTCGTGCTGATCATCGGACCGTTGTTGCCTTCGTTCAGTGCCACTCAGTTCTTTCAGAGGATGCTCACGGTGGATTCGCAGCAGCGAAGCCATCTCTGGCCACTCGCCGCAACGCTTGCAACATTCCTGATCGCTGCCAGCAGCGGGCATGCTGCTTCGCGACCTTGGATGGACGCGCATTTCTCGCCCAACAGAATGCCGGTCACGGCCGTGAACTACATCGAGAACAATAATGTGCAGGGCCCGATCCTCAGTCCTGACTATTGGGGCGGGTACTTGATCTACCGGCTCTATCCGCGCAACAGAGTCGTCATCGATGATCGCCACGACTTCTACGGCGAACCATTCTTGAAGTCGTATCTCACGATGATCCACGTAGAGCCAGGTTGGGAACAGTTTCTGAAATGGCGGGCGGCCTGTATCGTCTTGCCGAAGAGTTCCGCGCTAGCGGCAGTGCTCACCAGGACACCAGAATGGAAGAGTGTCTATTCCGATGATCTCGCCATCATATTCATCCCGACACAAGAGCCAGAAGACTCAGATCGTGCGTTAAAGCCCTGAACCCCCAGTCCAAAGCCGCATTCAGCACACTGGTGAGTTGCAAATCGATTCACATTGACACGGCAAACATGCGCGGATATCGTTCCCAAACGCGTGTCGTCAACCTCTTGATCTAAAGTCACGCACACATGCCCGAAGCCTCCTGGCACAAGTACAACCGCGAAAGATCAGCCTCGGTTCAAGGAAAATTCAAATGAAACGCTACTTCTCCCGTTGTGTTATCGGAAGGGTAAGACTTGCCGCCTTCCTACTGACGCTATGCGTGCCAGCGGCGTTGACCTCCGCGCAGGAAACTCCTGCGGTCACCCTTACCCAGATCAGTTCAGATCCATATACTGTCGGGCCAGGACAGCACGCGACAGAAGTCGAGCCTCACATGCTGGCATTCGGCTCTACTCTGGTAGCGTCGTTCCAGACCGGACGCATCGCACCCGGCGGCTCCACTGATATCGGCTGGGCCACCTCAACGGACGGTGGTTCCACCTGGATCCACGGCTTTCTGCCCGGTCTGACGAAAGGTGAGGGAACTGGGCCCTACGACGCGGCCAGCGATCCGGCGGTAGCCTACGACGCCAAGCATGGAGTCTGGATGATCGCCTCGCTTCCTATTTCAAATACTTCGCTAACGCCGGCCGTCGTAGTGAGTCGATCCACCGATGGCGGATTCACCTGGGGCAATCCAGTCAACGTCAGTCCGAAAGTAGAAAGCTCTGACAAGAACTGGATTGCTTGCGACAGCTGGTCAACCAGCCCTCATTACGGCAACTGCTACGTCGAATGGGACAATCCCCTGAATCTAACGGTTCTCATGTCCACATCGACCGACGGCGGAATTACATGGAGCAGTGCCATCGCGACCCACGCGACTGGCCTGGGCGGGCAACCGCTGGTGCAGCCGAACGGAAATGTCATCGTGCCGTATGAGAGCGGGACCATGGCCTCCTTCGGTTCCACGAATGGCGGTGCCAGCTGGACTAGCCCGGTTTCGATAGCGAACATTCAGACTCACGCCGATGCCGGAGGCATCCGCAGCGGTCCGCTCCCCTCGGCGGCAGTTGATGGAGCAGGCACAGTGTGGGTCGTGTGGGAAGACTGCCGCTTCCGCTCGGGATGCTCGACCAACGACCTGGTGTACAGCAAATCCAGCGATGGAACTCATTGGAGCGCGGTGACCCGAATTCCAATCGACCCAGTCACGAGCACACTCGACCATTTCATTCCAGGCATTGGCATCGATCCGGCAACTTCGGGCTCAACTGCGCACGTGGCTGTCCACTTCTACGCGTATCCGAAAAGCAGCTGCAACTCGTCCACCTGTCAGCTCTATGTGGGCTACATTTCTTCTCCGAACGGAGGTACAACCTGGCATCCCGGGATCAAGCTTGCCGGCCCGATGAAGCTGAGCTGGTTGCCGAACTCGCAGAACGGCCTGATGGTCGGCGACTACATCGCAACAGTGTTCAGCAATGGCGTGCCGCATGGCGTGTTTGCGATTGCAGCGGCGAAATCAGGTTCAACCTTTAATGAAGCCATGTATACAGCGCAAGGACTGACTGTCGCCGCGGATGGCGCCGTTCTTTCTTCCGCCGGAGACAAGCCGCTCCACAAACTCTCCGACAAGATCGAGAAAGAGAGCCCTGAAAAAGGCTTTGTTCCTCCCAGCAAGCGCTCGGCGAAGCGGAGCCAGAAATAGCATTGACGCTGTCGCACAAGGCCGCCGATGATGACATCGGCGGCTTTTTGTTCATCAGCCGGGCTTCAAATGCGATTCGCCAGGGCAGCATTCGCGCGTGCCATGGCTGGCGATTCGCCGAAGGACCTGCATTTATGA
>Ga0070712_100001067_pt1 | contig 16556 bp, 19 predicted proteins | sample LARL81metaG_FD_71396 | JGI IMG/M metagenome (GOLD analysis project Ga0070712, IMG submission 71396) | Corn, switchgrass and miscanthus rhizosphere microbial communities from Kellogg Biological Station, Michigan, USA - LAR L8-1 metaG | ecosystem: Host-associated > Plants > Roots > Rhizosphere ...
TCGGCGTCGTCGCTGTCGCGCGCCTCGCCCCAGCAGGCAGTGAAGCGATAGGTTTTTTCCGCATCCATCGCGTACGGCACCGTCTTCGTCGCCTCGCCCAGCGCCACCGCAAGTACACCGGTTGCCATCGGATCGAGCGTGCCTGCGTGGCCCGCCTTGCGCGCGTCGAAAATGCGCTTCACCGCGGCGACGACTTGCGTCGACGTCATGCCTCTGGGCTTATCGACGATGACCCAGCCATGCACCGGCTGGCCCTTTTTGCGCCGTGCCATCCTGCTCGATCAGTCCTTGTCGTCTTCGCCCTGGGGCGTCGACAGGTCACGCCGCACGCTCGGCGACTTCAGCAATGTCTCGATCTTCTGCGCCTCGGCGAAGGATTCGTCTTCGAGAAAACGCAGTTCGGGGGTGAATTTGAGCGCGATGAGATGGCCCATCTCACCGCGGAGATAGCCCTTATGTCGGTTGAGCGCGGCCACGATCGTCTTGGCGTTCTTGCCGCCGAGCGGTTCGCAATAGACGGTCGCATGTCGCATGTCGGGCGAAGGTTTGACCTGCGTGATGGTAACCGACACGCCTGTGAGGTCGGGATCACGCAGATCGCCACGGCGCAACACGTCTGCCAACGCATGACGCAGCATCTCGCCGACACGCAGCTGACGCTGCGAGGGGCCGGTGCTGGAACGGGAATGGTGGCGGGACATGCTTGTTTCTTGCGACGTCATGCTTCGAAGGCGCGCCCCGAATTAAAGCGCGCGCTGGATTGTCTCGACTTCGAAGCACTCGATCACGTCGCCCTTCTGCATGTCCTGATAGTTGGCGAATGCCATGCCGCACTCCTGACCGGTTTGCACTTCGCGCACTTCGTCCTTGAAGCGTTTCAGCGTCGAAAGCTCGCCTTCGTGGATGACGACATTGTCGCGGATCAGGCGCACGCGTGCGCCGCGACGCACGCTGCCGTCGGTGACGCGGCAGCCGGCGACTTTGCCGACCTTGGAGATCGTGAACACTTCAAGAATCTGCGCGTTGCCAAGCAACCGTTCGCGCACTTCCGGTGCCAGCATTCCAGACAGCACGGCTTTGATGTCGTCAACGACGTTGTAGATGATGTTGTAGTAGCGGATATCGACGCCGTCACGCTTGGCCCGTTCTCGTGCCAGCTTGTCGGCGCGGACATTGAAGCCGATGACGCCGGCACCGCTGGCGTGGGCCAAAATGACGTCGCTTTCCGTGATTCCGCCGACGCCCGATTGCAGGACCTGAACGCCGACTTCATCGGTTCCGAGCTTGGCGAGCGCGCCCTGGATGGCTTCAGACGAGCCTTGCACGTCCGCTTTGATGACAAGCGGCAGCAGGCGTTTTTCTCCGGCATCTCGGGTCTTGAGCAACTGATCCAGCGTCTGACGCGAGGACGATGCCTGGCGCGCTTCGCGGCGTTTGCGGGCGCGATATTCCGTGACTTCGCGCGCGCGCGCTTCATTTTCAACCACGACCATTTCATCGCCGGCTTCGGGCGTGCCGGAAAGACCGAGTACTTCGATTGGCGTTGCCGGACCGGCGCTTGTCACAGTCTCGCCGCGGTCGTTTTGCAGAAGACGCACGCGACCCCATTCGGAGCCTGCGACGACGATGTCGCCCACCTTCAGCGTCCCGCGCTGGACGAGCACGGTTGCGACCGGGCCGCGGCCACGATCGAGTTTCGCCTCGATCACCGCGCCCTCCGCCGAACGGTCGGGGTTGGATTTGAGATCGAGAACCTCGGCCTGCAGGAGAATGGCTTCTTCGAGCTTGTCGAGATTGATGCCCTTGGTGGCCGAGACTTCGATCGCCAGCGTCTCGCCGCCAAGCTCTTCGACCTGGATCTCGTGCTGCAGGAGTTCGGTCTTGACGCGCTGCGCGTTGGCGTCGCCCTTGTCGATCTTGTTGACTGCAACGATGAGAGGCACATGCGCCGCCTTGGCATGCGCAATGGCTTCGACCGTCTGAGGCATGACGCCGTCATCGGCGGCAACGACGAGAATGACCAAATCGGTAACCTTCGCACCACGGCCGCGCATCGCGGTGAATGCGGCGTGACCGGGCGTGTCCAGGAAGGTGATTTTTTGCCCGCCCTTCAACGTCACCTGATAGGCGCCGATATGCTGGGTGATGCCGCCCGCTTCGCCGGAGACGACATCGGTCTTGCGCAGCGCATCGAGCAGCGACGTCTTGCCGTGATCGACATGGCCCATGACGGTGACGACTGGTGGGCGAGAAACCAGATGGGTCGCGTCATCGTCGGCGCCCTTGAGACCCTCGAGCACATCGGACTCGGCGACGCGCTTGACCGTGTGGCCATATTCTGCGGCGACGAGCTCGGCGGTATCGGCGTCAATCACGTCGTTGGCGGTCGCCATGTGGCCGTTCTTCATCAACACCTTGATGATGTCGACTGAGCGGCGCGCCATGCGGTTGGCGAGTTCCGCCACCGTGATGGTTTCCGGGATGGTGACTTCTCGCGGACCGGCCGGTCCGGCAGGTGCGGCCTGAGCGCCTTTGTTGACGCGCTGCAGATGACGGCGATAAGCGGCGACCGAACGGGTGCGTTCGTCGTCGCCAGAAAGCGCGCGCGTCACCGTCAGCTTGCCGCGTCGGCGATTGTCGTCACCCACCTTTTTCGCGGCAGGAGCCTTGGCGGCAACCTTGGCACCTTTCTTAGTGGTCGCCTCGTCCTCTTCTTCCTCGACCGGGCGACGAACGCGAGCGGTACCCGGCGTTGTGGCGGCGACGTCGCTTTTGGGGTCGCGTCGCGCAGCTTCTTCTTCGGCGTGCTTGCGGGCGAGTTCCTCGGCCGCTTTGCGAGCATCTTCTTCCGCTTTGCGGCGCGCGGCGGCTTCGCGTTCGCGCGTGAGCTTCTCTTCCTCGATGGCGCGATGGCGCGCTTCTTCCTCGGCGCGCTTGCGGGCTTCGACTTCGTACACGCGCGCATCGGCGAGTGCGGCGCCGCGACGCTGCTTTTCTTCTTCGGTGAGTTGTCGCAGAACCACACCGGCCCGCGGCGCAGCATCGCGCGCAGGAGCGGCGGCGGCCGGGGCGGCTTTTGCAGTTGGCGCGGCGGCCGGTTTGTCCGGCGACTTGGCCGTCGTCACAGGACCGAGCGTACGCTTCTTCTCCACCACCACCGCCTTGGTGCGGCCATGGCTGAAGCTTTGCTTCACGGTCGAAGTTTCCGTCTTCTTCAGCGTCAGCGTCTTGCCGGCAGACGGTTTCTTCGTGGTGTCGTTCGTATCTGTCATACGTCTCTTTCACATGGGCTCAGGGCAGCGGCACGAAGGCCCGAAAGCCGCTCCGCGTCCAAACTCAGCCGTTCCTGAAGGCGCCCGGATTTGAGGGCTGCATGTATCACATTCTCGCGCCCCACGGCCACGCTCAATTCGGCGGATGTAAGGCACTCAACGGTTTGGATTTTCAAGCCGCGCGCGTGGCCCGCCGCGAAAAGTTTACGCTTACCATCCTCGGCGCCATCGCTGGCCTCAAGCATGAGCGCCGGCGGCGTGTCGGATTGCAGTGCGCGCAGTACCGTGTCGAAGCCGAGAAAAATCTGGCCCGCCCGCCGTGCCATACCAAGATCGGATTGCATGCGTTCAACCAGCAAAGCCTCGACGCGGGCCGCGAGATCATCCGCCACCTGAACGTTGGCGCGGGCAGCCTTGGCGAAGAGATTTTTGGAAGCCGCCGCAGTCAGCGTTGCGCGGGTGGCCCCCACCCAGATGCCGCGTCCCGGTAGCCTGGCAGCAAGATCGGGTGTGATCGCGCCGTCCGGTGCGACGACGAAGCGGATGATCTTTCCTTCCGGCAAGACCTCTCCACTCACGATGCAGCGCCTCTCCCGCATCGCTTCGTCGCCTTCCTTCGCGGCCGCTGCCAAGCTCATGCCTCTATTTCTTCTCCGCTCGTTTCCTCTGCGGCGGGTTCCTCGACGGCTTCCTCGATCCAACCGGCTTTGACACGCGCCTTCATGACGATCGCATTGGCGTCTTCCGACGTCAGATTGAAGCCTTCGAGACTGCCTGGAACACGCACGCGTTCCTTTTCTTTGTTGAGCTCGTAATAGCCAAGCAGATCGTCGGTAGCGCAGCCCGCAAGATCTTCGAGCGTCTTGATGCCGGCTTCACCCAATGCCACCGCCATCGGCGGGGTTACGCCATCCACTTCGAGTACTTCGTCTGCAACGCCCAGCGCGATGCGCTTGTCGTCCATCTCCTTGTTCTTGGCTTCAATGAACTCCAGTGCCCGGCTCTGCAGTTCTTGCGCCGTCTCCTCGTCGAAACCTTCCACGGCGCTGAGTTCGTTGAGGGGGACATAGGCGACATCTTCGATCGTGGCAAAACCTTCCGACGCGAGCAGTTGGGCGACGGTTTCGTCGACGTCGAGCGAGTCCATGAAGAGCTTGGTGCGCTCCGCGAACTCCTTCTGGCGGCGCTCGGACTCTTCGGCTTCGGTCAGGATATCGATCTGCCAGCCGGTCAACTGCGAGGCGAGGCGAACATTCTGACCGCGACGGCCGATGGCAAGCGACAACTGCTCATCGGGCACGACAACTTCCACGCGGTGCGTGTCTTCATCCAGCACCACCTTGGAGACTTCGGCGGGCGCCAGCGCATTGACGATGAAGGTCGCCGCTTCCGCCGACCATGGAATGATGTCGATGCGCTCGCCCTGCAGTTCCTGCACCACAGCTTGAACGCGCACGCCGCGCATTCCAACGCAGGCGCCGACCGGATCTATGCTGGAATCCTTGGAGATCACCGCAATCTTTGCCCGGGAGCCCGGATCGCGCGCCACGGCGCGGATCTCGATGATGCCGTCGTAGATTTCGGGCACTTCCTGCGCGAACAGGCGCACCATGAACTGAGGATGGCTGCGTGAGAGGAAGATCTGCGGGCCGCGTGTTTCGCGGCGCACATCGTAGATGTAGGCGCGGATGCGATCGCCGGTGCGGAAACTCTCGCGCGGGATCATCTCGTCGCGGCGTACGACGCCTTCCGCACGGCCGAGATCGACGACGACCGAGCCAAACTCGGAGCGCTTGACGATGCCGTGCACGATCTCTCCGATGCGATCCTTGTACTCGTCGTACTGACGCTCGCGCTCGGCATCGCGCACCTTCTGCACGATCACCTGCTTGGCGTTCTGTGCATTGATGCGGTTGAAATCGACGGGCGGCAGCGTCTCGGCGATGATGTCGCCGACTTGAGCGGCCGGGTTTCGGGCGCGAGCATCGGCAAGGCTGATTTCGGTCTTGTCGTTTTCGACCTGCTCAACGACATGGAGATAGCGCGAGACATGCGTCTCGCCCGTCTTGGGATCGATCTCGACCTTGATCTCGTTCTCGCTGCCATAATGCGCCTTGGCGGCGCGTTGCATCGCCTCTTCCATGGCGGCGAGCACGACGGCCTTGTCGATCGACTTGTCGCGCGCGACGGCGTCAGCGATCTGCAGAAGCTCGGTTCTGTTTGCGGCAATGGCGGCCATGATATGTCCTTCTCCTCTTTGGCGCGTTGGCGCCGAAAAAAACTCACTGCGCGCGTTTGCGCGCCTTCAAATCCTCGGCGATGAGTGCATCGGTCAGCACCAGCTTGGCCTCCGCGATCTGTGCGAACGGGAAGCTGAGCCTTGCATCTTGCGTCTGAAGCGTGACGTGGTTGCCATCGAGCCCCAGGAGTTTGCCGCGAAACCGCTTGCGCCCTTCGACCGGCGCATGCAGTTCGAGCTTCGCTTCGTGACCGGCCCAACGCGAAAAATCCATCAGCCGGGTCAACGGACGGTCGATGCCAGGTGACGACACTTCGAGCTCGAAATCGCCATCGAGGGGATTCTCCTTTTCCAGGAAATTGAGCAGCGAGCGGCTCAGGATGGCGCAATCCTCGACATTCATGGTGCCGTCCGGCCGCTCGGCCATGATCTGCAGCGTCTTCACATGTCCGCCCATCAGGCGCAGACGTACGAGTCGATACCCGGCCGCTTCCACGGCGGGTTCGATGATCGGTTCCAGGTGTGCCATCGCACTCAGTATGGTCGTCACTCCGAACAAAAAGTCTCTCCCGCGCGGCGATCCTTTCGGACCGCCACACAACAGTACGTTCTGTTGTCTGGGATGGGCGGGTATGTACGCTGGCAATGGGGCATTTTCAAGTCCCACTGCTTGGTTCAGGGGCCCGGCACCGCCTTGTGAATTGTGCTTCCCTGGCCCACGCCGATCATGACTTCAGCGGGTTGGTTGGTAGTTTGCGGGGCTTTCGCGGGTTTTGCCGATGGAATGGTAAATTGAAACAGACATACGCCAACCGCGCACGCGGTCAGCAAGGCGGCAAACAAGATCACCCCCTTGTCCCAGATTTCACTGCGCGGAACGTCGTCGTCTTCTTCTTCAAGGCTCATGGTGCGATCCTATCAGTCCTTAAGAAGCAGAGAAACGCCGGCGGGCCATGCAACTTCTTCGCCTCATATCTTGTGGCCGGCCAGCCGGCGGGACGTTGCAACCAGTCCGCTGCCGCAGTGGCAGTCCAGAGAAAGGCCGGATGCGCCATAAGCCGCTCCAATGCATAAGTGAGATAGCCAGCATCGTCCGTCGCAAAGCGCAGTTCTGCCCCCGGCCGCAAGATCCGTGCGATCGCATTCAAAGTTTCCATTTGGAGGAAGCGGCGCTTGTGATGGCGAGTCTTGGGCCAGGGATCGGGAAAGAGAACGAATAGGCGTCCAATGCTGACGTCGGGCAGCGCCTCGATGATGTCGCGCGCATCGTCTTCATAAATCCGGATGTTCGGTAGTCTTGTCGGGTCAAGCTTGCTCAATAATTTGGCCGTGCCGGAGATGTAGGGTTCCGCACCGATCAATCCGATGTCGGGATGTGTTTCAGCCTGCCAGAGAAGGTGTTCGCCGCCGCCAAAGCCGACCTCGAGCCACACATCGTCGACCGGCCGGTCGAAATAGCGTTTCGGGTCCAGCTTGTGCGCGGGCTTGAGCACAAGTTTAGGCAGAAGCGTTTGACGCCTTTCGAGTTGCCGCGCCGAAAGTCGCGGCCCCTTGCGCCGGCCATAAAGCGCACGCCGTTGTCTTTGCTGGATCTCGTTCATCGTGGCAGTTGTTGCGGATCGGGTGTCGCATGGTCAATCGCCTGAGCCGACGTGGCCCTGCATGCCGCTGTCAAACCATGCGAATCTTTCGCCGGAGAATTTGGATCACCTAAACACTAGTAATTCGATAGGAATAAAGTTATATACTCAAACTCGGGAAGGGCCGTCATGGCGTTTATCGCGCACGTCAATCCGTTGTTCGTCGCGTCCGGATTCGTGGTCGGATTTATCGTTGGCCTGACCGGCGTCGGCGGCGGCTCATTGATGACACCAATCCTGATTTTGCTATTCGGCGTGCATCCCGCGGCCGCGGTTGGAACCGACCTGCTCTATGCCAGCGTCACCAAGACTGGCGGTGCCTTTGTTCACGGACTTCGCCGCACCGTTCACTGGCCGTTAGTCGCGCGCTTGGCGCTCGGCAGTCTGCCCGCAGCGGTGCTGACGCTCTTCGCGCTCAATCGGCTTGGCGGCGAGTCGGCCGCGCTCAATGCCCTCGTTTCCAAGTCGCTAGGCGTCGCGCTGTTGCTGACCGCCATCACACTCATTTTCCGCCGCATATTGGTCGCGCGTTATGCTGAACGCTTCGCCGCGCTCGGCAGTGCGACTATCGGCAGGCTCACCGTTCTCACCGGCGCGGCGCTAGGTGTGCTCGTGACTTTGTCATCGGTCGGTGCGGGTGCGCTGGGCGTGACTGCTTTGCTGCTGCTCTATCCGCGGCTGCCCGTCGCGCGCATCGTCGGTTCGGACATCGCGCATGCCGTGCCACTCACGCTGATCGGCGGCGCCGGACACCTGCTGATGGGACATATCGACTTTGCGATGCTGGCAACGCTGCTGCTCGGCTCGCTTCCTGGCATCGTGATCGCGAGCAACCTTGCACCCCGCTTGCCGGAAAAGGTCCTGCAATATGGACTGTCCGCGGTGCTTGTCGCGGTGTCAGCGAAAATGCTGGCTTAGAAGGCGCGCTTGAGCGCCTCGGCAAGGTCGGTCCTTTCCCAGGAAAAGCCGCCGTCGGCATCCGGCTCGCGGCCGAAATGACCGTAAGCCGCGGTACGCGCATAGATCGGCTTGTTGAGTCCCAAATGCTCGCGAATGCTGCGCGGTTTCAGGCTCATCAACTCCGGAAGAATCGTCTCGAGCTTCGCTTCGTCGACTTTTCCCGTCCCATGCGTATCGACATAGACCGACAACGGATCGGCAACGCCAATCGCGTAGGAGATCTGGATCGTACAGCGCTCGGCCAAGCCCGCCGCCACAACGTTCTTCGCGAGATAACGCGCAGCATAGGCCGCGGAGCGGTCAACCTTGGTGGGATCCTTGCCAGAAAACGCGCCGCCGCCATGCGGCGCAGCACCACCATAGGTGTCGACGATGATCTTGCGACCGGTGAGCCCGCAATCGCCGTCCGGACCGCCCACCACAAAGGCTCCCGTCGGATTGACGTGCCAGATCGTTTTGTCGCTGATCCAGCCGGACGGCAAAGCCTCACGAATGTAGGGTTCGACGAGGGCGTGCACATCGTTCGACGTCATGTCGGCGTCGAGATGCTGAGTCGAGAGCACGATCTGTGTGGCGCCGATGGGCATGCCGTTTTCGTATCGGACCGTCACCTGGCTTTTGGCATCGGGACCAAGCTTGGGTTCCCTGCCGGCGTGGCGCGCATCGGCGAGGAGCTTGAGAATCCTGTGACTGTAAAACAAGGGCGCCGGCATGAGCGCCGGCGTTTCACGGCAGGCATAGCCGAACATGATGCCCTGATCGCCCGCGCCTTCGTCCTTATTGCCAACGGCATCGACGCCTTGAGCGATGTGCGGCGACTGCGCGTGCAAAAGTACTTCGACGTTCGCCGTCTTCCAGTGAAAACCGTTCTGTTCGTAACCGATGTCCTTGATCGCCTTGCGCGCGACCTCAATGACCTGCTCGGCCCCGATATGCTTCGGTCCGCGCGTTTCTCCCGCGATGATCACGCGATTGGTCGTCGCCATCGTCTCGCAGGCAGCGCGAATATCCCATGGCGATAAACCGCTCTTGGGACCTTCGCGAAAGAACAGGTCCACCACTTCGTCGGAGATGCGGTCGCAGACTTTGTCGGGATGCCCTTCGGATACGCTCTCGCTGGTGAAGAGGTAGTTCTGCCGCGCCATCGCCCTGAACCCTTTGTCGACCATCAAGCCGGAAGGGCGCCTTTTTGCAACAATCGCCCTTCGGGTCAACTGGCGCAGGAGCCAGGCGGTTCGCTAAGCTCCGCTGTCACAAATTCCGAGGAGAGCTGTCCATGGTTGCGCCCTTTCAAGGCGGCTGCCGCTGCGGTGCCATCCGTTATGAAGTTTCCGCCGAACCGATGGCGGTGATGAATTGCCATTGCCGCGATTGCCAATATGCCTCGGGCGGCGGCTTTTCGACCGTCGTGGTGGTGCCTTCCGCCGCATTTCGACTAACGAAGGGAACGCCGACGCGATTCACCGTAAAGGGCGATTCAGGCAAGGACATCACCCGCAGCTTCTGCGCGACCTGCGGCACGCCGATCTTCAGCGAACCGCAAAGCGGCGACATCTGGGTGGTCAAAGCCGGAACGCTCGATGACCCAAGCTGGCTCAAGCTGGCGGGCAATCTCTACACCAAGTCGGCGCAACCCTGGGCGCATATCGACCCGAACCTGATGCAATTTGAGACGATGCCGCCAGGTGCGGCTTGACCATCTGCGCGCTCACAAAATGAAACGCGAAAGGTCCTGATCCTTCGCGAGCTCGTCGACGCGATCGTGAACGTAGCGCCCATCTATCACGATCTTTTCGCCGCTACGCTCGGTTGCTGAAAAACTGATTTCGTCGAGTACGCGTTCCATGATCGTCTGCAGTCGTCGTGCGCCGATATTCTCGACGCTGGCGTTCACCTGCGCCGCAAGATCGGCGATCGCCGCGATGGCATCGGGTGTGAAGTCGAGCGCGACACTTTCGGTGTTCAACAGCGCTACATACTGCTTGATGAGACTGGTCTCCGGCTCGGTCAAAATGCGTGCAAAATCATCGCGCGTCAGCGCCTTGAGCTCGACGCGGATGGGAAGGCGGCCCTGTAATTCGGGCAATAGATCGGAAGGCTTGGCGGCGTGAAATGCACCCGACGCAATGAAGAGAATGTGATCGGTTTTTACTGGTCCATGCTTGGTCGCGACCGTCGTGCCCTCGATCAGAGGCAGAAGATCGCGCTGCACGCCTTCGCGCGATACGTCGCCGCCACCACGCATCTCGCTGCGAGCGCAGATTTTGTCGATCTCATCGAGAAACACGATGCCGTTATTTTCCACCATCTCGATCGCGTCGCGCACGATCGAGTCATTGTCGAGCAGCTTGTCCGCTTCCTCGGCGACCAGCGGCGCATGCGCGTCGGCGACCGTGATGCGGCGCTTCTTGCCCTTCTGGCCGAAGGCCTTGCCGAAGATGTCGCCGATATTGACCATCGAAATCTGCGCGTTCGGCATGCCGGGAATCTCGAACGCGGGCATTCCGGATGCATCCTTCATCTCGAGCTCGACTTCCTTGGTATCGAGCTCGCCGGCGCGCAGATTTTTGCGGAAACTCTCGCGCGTGTTGCCGCTGGACGCGCCGACCAGCGCATCGAGCAGGCGTTCCTCGGCCCGTGCCTCGGCCTGGGCCTCGACATCGCGGCGTTTAGCGGCGCGCACTTGCGCGATGCCTACTTCGAGAAGATCGCGCGCAATCTGATCGACGTCGCGCCCGACATAGCCCACTTCGGTGAATTTGGTGGCTTCGACTTTGATGAACGGCGCTTGCGCGAGCTTGGCGAGCCGGCGAGAAATCTCCGTCTTGCCGACTCCGGTCGGGCCGATCATCAGAATGTTCTTCGGCAGAACTTCTTCACGCAATTCGGCGCTCAACTGTTGGCGACGCCAGCGGTTGCGCAACGCAATGGCGACGGCGCGTTTGGCGTCATGCTGACCGATGATGTAGCGATCAAGTTCGGAGACGATTTCGCGCGGCGTGAACGAGGTATTCATATGCTCTCGAGACTCTCTATGGCGATGTTCTCGTTGGTGTAGATGCAGATATCGGCGGCGATCTTCATGGCGCGGCGCGCGATCTCTTCGGCCGAGAGATCAAGCGCCAGGAGCGCGCGAGCCGCGGCAAGCGCGAACGGTCCACCCGAGCCGATGCCGATGAGGCCGTCTTCGGGTTCCACCACGTCGCCGGTGCCCGAAAGAATCAACGACGACTTCGAGTCGGCGACCGCCATCATCGCTTCGAGGCGACGGAGATATCTGTCCGTGCGCCAGTCCTTGGCGAGTTCGACGCAGGCACGCGCCAGATTGCCCGGATGTTGTTCGATCTTGGCTTCCAGCCGCTCGGACAAGGCAAACGCGTCGGCTGTGGCGCCGGCGAATCCGACTAGCACATCGCCTTTGCCGATGCGGCGGACCTTGCGCGCGTTGGATTTCATCACCGTGGCGCCTGCCGTCACCTGCCCGTCGCCGGCGACAACTACGCGCCCGCCCTTGCGCACCGACAGGATCGTCGTCGAGCGCCATTTTTCTTTTTCCACCATGTCGTTCAACCTATTCTCACGCCTGCGAGGACGCCGCCATGTTGAGAATTCTTGCCGCGCCGAGCCTAGTCGCCGCGCTCATTGCCACGCAACCGGCCGCTGCCGCACCACTGACCTATGACTGTCAGGCCTATATAACAAGGGTCGAGAGTGTACCGCCGGTCGCGGCTAGCGACAGCGAGCCATGGCAGTGCCGCACGCCTACCGCAAAACCTTCGACGGCGACGCATTGGTTTCGCCATTCATTGGAGTATTGCCGGCTCACTGTGAACATCTATGACGAGGCTTTGCGTGCCGCGTTGCGCATCGCGGCCGCGCACCGGCGACACCAATGGATCGTGATGCTGGATGCCGACGAGACGGTGCTCGACAATTCGCTGTTCGAGCGCGAGCGCAATCTTTGCGGCAGCGAATTCAGGGACGCCCAATGGGAGAGCTGGGTCCATGCCGACTTGGCGCGCGTGATACCAGGCGCAGCTCAGTTCACGCAGGCCGTGCACCGCTTGGGCGGTCTCATCGCAATCGTCACGAATCGTATTGCCGCCGATGACGACGTCACGCAGCACACATTGAGGGCCAACCGCATCTGGTTCGACTATGAAGAGGGCAAAGGCGATACGTCGGATAAGACGCTGCGCTGGCGGAAGGCGGAGTCCGTACTTGGCCGCAGGTTCGGCGGCCACCCGAGGACAGTGTTGTGGCTCGGTGATCAGATCACCGATCTTGCCGTACTCGACCGCAGAGGCGCGATCCTTCGGGCCATGAGCCAGAAGGATGCGGGAAGCGGCATCGGCTCCTACTTATTCGTCCTGCCCAATCCCATGTACGGCGGCTGGATGGACAATCCGGATCGCTGAACGGTCTGCAATTAACGACATGGGCGGCAGTTTCGGCTAAGAAGCGCCTGTCGGCACAAGGCCGCCGCCCGGAGACAGCGAATGCGAACCGCGACCGTTGAAAGAAAGACCCGCGAGACCGAGATCGCGGTTTCGCTCGACCTGGACGGGTCGGGCGAATGCGATATCGACACGGGCATCGGATTTCTTGACCACATGCTGGAGAGCTTTGGCCGCCACTCCATGATCGACCTCAAGGTCCGCGCCCAAGGCGACTTGCATGTCGATTTCCACCACACGACGGAAGACACGGCCATCGTCATCGGCCAGGCGGTGAAGCAGGCGCTCGGGGATTTTTCCGGCATCACGCGTTTCGGTGCGGCGCTCATTCCGATGGATGAATGCCTGACCCGCGTCGCCATCGACGTGTCGAACCGGCCCTATCTGATCTGGAGGGTGAAGATTCCCAAGCCCAAGCTCGGCGAGATGGACACCGAACTTTTCAAGGAGTGGTTCCAGGCTTTTGCGCAGCACGCCGGGATTTGTCTGCACATCGAGAATCTCTACGCCGACAACAGCCACCATATTGTCGAGAGCTGCTTCAAGGGCACAGCGCGCGCGTTGCGCCAGGCGATTGCGCCCGACGAGCGGCTGGACGGCGGTGTCGCCTCGACCAAGGGAACGCTGACCGACAAGAGTTGAAGTGACGCCGCGGATTTAGTGACGCCTGCGTCATTTTTATTGACTTTTAGTGGGGCACCCTTCACACTGACGCCATCGTCACTATTTCAAGCTTGAGCGAGCGGAGTCCGCGCGATGGTCCAGATCACCAAAGACGAAGCATATGATGCTGTCGCGCCGGAAGATTTCCCCGCCATGCTCAACCCCGCGCGCTACGGTCATCGCTCGACCGCTTTCGACAAGATCATCAGCGCCACGCACGATCATTTCTGGGATCCGCTCGACACGAAATACATCGACTTCGCGGCCCCCTTCGACACGACGAAAAACACAATCCTGCCCGAGCGCTTCTTTCCGATCTTCCACACCAAGATCGGCGAGCGGATGTCGGCCGAACAGAAAATCAAGTTCGCCAACGAATCGACGCGCTGGCAGCTCTCGGCGATCCTGCACGGCGAGCAGGGCGCACTCGCGCTTTCCGCCTCGCTCTGCCACATCCTGCGCGATCCGGGTGCGCAGGAATATGCCGCAAATCAAACACGCGAAGAGGCACGCCACGTCACGGCATTCTCGAGCTATATCAAGACGCGCTGGGGCTCGCCGCTGCCCTGCGGCGCGACGCTGCAGAACCTGCTGACGGAGATGGTCGGCGCGCCAGAGGTCTACAAGAAGATCGTCGGCATGCAGATGCTGGTCGAAGGCCTTGCAATGGGCGCCTTCGCCACCCTCTACCAAAACTCGCAGGACCCTCTGCTGGTCAAGCTCTGCCAACTCGTCATGACCGACGAAGCCTTTCATCACAAGTTCGGCAAGATCTGGGCCGACCGCACCATTCCCAAGCTATCGACGGAAGAACAGAACCTAGTCGAAGACTGGGCCGCGCAATGCTTCCAGACGCTCCTTTTCAATCTCGTCAACGCCGAGCAGATGCACATGGTCTACAGCTCGGTCGGGATCGACTGGCAGGAGGCACGGGCTGCAATCATGGAAGCCTTCACCGATGCCGATCGGCGCGAAGGCATGAAGCAGTCGGCCAACATCTTTCGCGTCCTCATCAAGACGTTGGTCAACGCCGGTATCATCACGGAACGCACGCGCGCCTTCTACGCCATGTACGTCGACATGGACGAACTCAAGAACGAAGGAACGCGCATGGTCGGCGACGACATCGCTGAAGAAGGCATCAAATACCTTCAGACCATCAACTTCGCCGACCGCAGCAAAGGCAGCGCACTTCTCGCGGCGGAGTGATAGTCTCTTCGCAGATCAGCCGCTGTAGGCCTTCTCCAGCGCCGCGATGTCGAGCTTCTTCATCTTGAACATCGCTTCGGTCATGCGCTTGACGCGGGGTGCGTCTGAGCTGGCCATCAGTTCGGTCAGCGGCAACGGCACGACTTGCCAGGAGACGCCGTACTTGTCCTTTAGCCAGCCGCACTGGCTCTCCGTCCCGCCGGCGGTGAGTTTGTTCCAGTAATGATCGACCTCGGCTTGCGATTGGCAGCTGATCGAGAGCGACACAGCCTCATTAAACTTGAAGATCGGTCCGCCGTTCAGCGCAATCAACTCCACACCATCGAGCTCGAAGGCGATGACCATCACAGAGCCTTTGGGACCAGGCCCGGCTTCTCCAAAACGCGTGGTCGACTTGATCTTCGAGTTCCTGAAGATGGAGAGATAGAATTTGACCGCTTCCTCGGCCTGATTGTCGAACCACAGGCAAGGCGAAATTCTTTGCATTGCTGATCTCCCTCGCTGGACTTAGCGCGGCGGAGGTCCGTCCATCAGGATTCGGATGACGAGCTCGCCAGGGCCGGCGACCTTCAGAAACTCGCGCGCCTGCTTCAGTACTTCTTCCTTCGAATCAGCATTCAGGATGCCAAAGCCGTTGCCGAGCGAATCCGTCGCTGGTCCCGCGCCGTCCTTCACCGTGTAGTCGCCCGACGTATAGCGTATGCGCAGACCCTGCTCCGCCGGCAGAAAGCCGCCGCCCATGATGAACTTTCCAGCCGCGCTCTGCCGCGTAACCAGTTCATCCATGCCCTTCATATCGGCTGGTGGACCAGGAGGCGCATCGGACTTGTAGAAAGCGATATATTTCATCCGCGACACCCTTTTTGCTGAGTTTGACATTTACGTTGATATCAACATAATTCAGCCATGTCAAAGCGCAAGTCGCTGCCACTCTCCGTGACGCACGAAATCCGCGACAATTGCCTCTGTTTGCATACGCACAGGGCGGCCAGATCCCTGGCGCGCCACTTCGATACGGCGCTCGCGCCGCTCGATCTGACGCATGGCCAATTCTCGCTTCTTGTTTCGCTCAATCGGTCCATCGCGCCAACCGTCGGAGCGGTCGCAGCCGTGCTCGCCATGGATCGCACGACGCTCACCGCAAACCTCAAGCCCCTTGAACGCAGAGGATTGGTGAAGGTTGCGGTCGACCAATGTGACATGCGTAGCCGCCTCTTGCTGCTGACAACTGCAGGCAAGCGTTTGCTTGCCAACGCGGTCCCCATCTGGCGGCGGGCGCACCGTGACGTGGAACGCAGGTTTGCCAAATCCGACCGCCACGCGATGCGAGCCGGCCTCTTGGCGCTCAGCGGAATCGGCTATCGCGCGGATTGAACTGTCGTTCCTTAAATGTTCCAATCAGGCATGGCGACGATTTCGACAGCGACGGCAGCGGACGTGGCGCGCGGCGTCAGTCGACTCTTGCTGCAAGAAGGCTATAGCCCGATCCTTGAATTCACGCTGGCAAACGGGCGTCGCCTCGACGTCGCAGCGCTCGGGCCCGATGGAACTCTGCTTGGCGTTGAAATCAAGGTCGCGCTCGCCGACTTGCGCGGCGATAACAAATGGCCGGAATATCTGGAGTTTTGCGAACACTTTTACTTCGCCATTCCGCCCGATTTTCCCGATGAGCACGTGCCCGCGACCACCGGATTGATCGTCGCCGACCGCTATGGCGGGGCGATCGTGCGTCCGGCCACGCCCGCGCTGGTGCACGCCAGCCGGCGCAAGGCCGTGACGTTGCGCTTCGCCAAGGTGGCGGCGGATCGGCTCGCCCTGCTTCTGGCGCGCGACGAGGACATTGCCGAGGTGACGCAAGATGCCGGTGACTGAGTCTGTCATTCGAAAAGTGGCTCTGTCGTTTCCCCTGGCCAGCGAGAAGCCATCCTATGGCAAGCCGTCTTTTTTCATCGCCAAGAAATTCTTCACGCGATTGCGCTCGGAAGACGATTCCATCGTGTGGATCGTCGGTTCGATCGACGAACGTGACAATCTGATCGAACTCGATCCCAAGACGTACTTCATCACCGAACACTATCGCGACTATCCCAGCGTCCTCGTCCGCATCAAGCGGATC
>Ga0070712_100001068_pt1 | contig 16551 bp, 11 predicted proteins | sample LARL81metaG_FD_71396 | JGI IMG/M metagenome (GOLD analysis project Ga0070712, IMG submission 71396) | Corn, switchgrass and miscanthus rhizosphere microbial communities from Kellogg Biological Station, Michigan, USA - LAR L8-1 metaG | ecosystem: Host-associated > Plants > Roots > Rhizosphere ...
GGAGCGGGCTCAGCGTTGATGACCACGTGGCCGTACTGGCCGCGGCCACCGGTCTGGCGTACGAAGCGGCCCACGATCTTCTGGACGGGGCGCTTGATGGTCTCGCGGTAGGCGACCTGCGGGCGGCCCACGTTCGCGTCGACGCTGAACTCGCGCAGCAGGCGGTCGACGATCACCTCGAGGTGGAGCTCGCCCATCCCGTGGATCAGCGTCTGGCCGGTCTCGTCGTCGGACTGGACCTGGAAGGTCGGGTCCTCCTCGGCGAGGCGCGCGAGGCTGGCGGACAGCTTCTCCTGGTCGGCCTTGGTCTTGGGCTCGATCGCGACGGCGATCACCGGCTCCGGGAACTCGATGGTCTCGAGCGTGATCGGAGCGTCGGGAGCCGCGAGCGTGTCGCCGGTCCCGGTCTGCTTGAGGCCGACGCCGGCGCAGATGTCGCCGGCGTAGCACTCCTCGATCTCCTCGCGATGGTTCGCGTGCATCATGAGCAGGCGACCGATTCGCTCGGTCCGCCCGTTGGAGGCGTTGAGAACGCGGCTGCCGGCGGAGAGCTTGCCGGAGTAGACGCGGAAGTAGGTGAGCTTGCCGACGTAGGGGTCGGCCATGACCTTGAAGGCGAGCGCGGCGAAGGGGGCATTCTCGTCGGCGGGGCGATCGGTCTCCCGGCCCTCGCCGTCCTCGCCCTTCTTGGGGGGCTCGATGCCGACCATGGGCGGGACCTCGAGCGGCGACGGGAGCAGCTCCACGATCGCGTCGAGGAGCGGCTGCACCCCCTTGTTCTTGAAGGAGGAGCCGCAGAGCACCGGCGTGATCTTGATGTCGATGGTCGCCTGGTGCAGCGAGGAGACGATCCGCTCGTGGGGGATCTCCTCGTCGTTGAGGTAGGCCTCCATGAGCTCGTCGTCGTAGTCCGCGCAGGCCTCGATCAGGTGGGTGCGGGCCTCGTGCGCTGCGTTCTGAAGGTCTTCGGGAATCTCCTGATACTCGAACTCCGTTCCGAGCTCGTCCTTCCAGACGAGGGCCTTGTTCTCGATCAGGTCGACGACGCCGGTGAACTCGCCCTCGGCCCCGATCGGGAGCTGGATCGGAAGCGGGTGCGCGCCGAGACGGTCGCGCATGGTCTGGACGGCATTCTCGAAGTCGGCGCCGGTGCGGTCCATCTTGTTGATGTAGGCGATGCGCGGCACCCGGTACTTGTCCGCCTGGCGCCAGACCGTCTCCGACTGGGGCTCCACGCCCGCCACGGCGTCGAAGATCGCTATCGCGCCGTCGAGGACGCGCAGCGAGCGCTCGACCTCGACGGTGAAGTCCACGTGGCCGGGCGTGTCGATGATGTTGATGCGGTGGCCCTCCCACTCGGCCGCGGTGGCAGCCGACGTGATCGTGATCCCGCGCTCCTGCTCCTGCTCCATCCAGTCCATGACGGCCGCGCCCTCGTGGACCTCGCCCATCTTGTGGGTACGGCCGGTGTAGAACAGGATCCGCTCGGTCGTCGTCGTCTTACCGGCGTCGATGTGAGCCATGATCCCGATGTTCCGGGTCTTTTCGAGTGGAAATGTGCGTGGCATTGTGCGTAAAGTGTGGTTAGTCGTCGCGGCGAACCGAGCCGCGGCACCGCTTAGGAGGAGACGTCGGGCCGGACACTGAATGCGCCCACAAAAAAGGCCCGCACGGGCCTGGCGCTAGTGCCGAATCAGCCCGAATACGTCTATATCGTGCGGCTCTCCATGGATTGGATGTCCGCTCGGAGGCAGCACCTCGCTGACGCCCGAGCGACGGCTGAATATAGCAGGTGGATGCTGCCCCCAGGCAGGCCGAATGAGGCTTAACCGTCGCAAGAATCGCGAGTCCGAGAGCAGCCGGAAACGGGCGTCAGGCGACGCCCCCGAATCCCCTCCCGACAGCGCCGAGAGCAAGGAGGAGAAGCCGCGCAGCTCGCTGGCCCGAAGCGTCCGGAAAGTGAGGTCCGGTAGGGACACGGAGTTCGAGCAACGGACCGCCCGGGAGGAGCGCGAGGAGCGCCGTCGGGCGCGAGAGAGCCGCAAGGAGCGCGAGGGCTCGACGGGGAGCGAGAGCCGCAAGGGGCCGCGCATCCGAATCCGTGGGAGGCGCGAGGCCCGCAAGCCGCGGGAGCGCCGCCGGCGCGGCGAGAGCGCGGCGGAGACGCGCGCGAAGCTCGTCCGCGCGGCGAAGGCCGTGGCGGTCGATCTCCTGGGCATCGCCCGGGAGATCCTGCGCTGGCCGGCCCGAATCTGGATGACCGTCGCCGAGGCGCTCGGCAAGGTGATCCTGGCGGCCTGGATGCGGGGAGTGCTTCCCGCATGGCGCGTGGTCCTGCGGGCTCTGCGCGTGGCGCTGGCGTTCGGCGAGCGAACCGTCACCCCCGCCCGCGGCCTCGCCGTCGTCGCGCTCGCGGCGACGATCACGCTTGGGGCGTCTCAATTCGGGAACTACCGGGCCGTGGAGGTAGGGAAGCCCGCGTACACGAAGGTCGAGGATGTTGCCCAGGCGCCCCAGGTCGCGAAGGCGATGCCACGCTCCGCGCACGGCATCTGGGTGTTCGCGATCGCCGTCGCTTCGCTGTTGGTCACCGTGTTCGCCGTGTGGCGCAACTACCGGCTCGCCCGATTGCTGTTGTTCCTGGGACTGGCCGTGGTCGCGATAACCGTGCTCACGGACCGGCCCGAGGGCCTGCGCCTGGGCACCGTGGGTGAGGCTTACGCCGGCGCCCAAGCAGTGCTCCTCGGCCCCTTCTGGGTGCAGCTCTTCTCGGGCGCGACGCTGGCGATTGTGGGGCCGCTGCTCGCCCTTCAGCTGCGAGCCGAGCGGGCGGTGCGGCGCGGCCGGGCCGGTCCGGACGAGGAGCGCGTGAAGTCGCGCCCGGCGCCCAGGCTGAGGCCGGGTGTGGGGACGTGAGCGCCCGCAAGTACGCGTCGGCGGTCCCGACGCCGATCGGCCTCGCCGTGGCGGCGGGGCTCCTCTTCTTCGTCATCTCGCTGGTCTCGGGAGCGTCGCTGGCGCTCGCGCTCGCGCTCGCGGGCGGCGGCGGCGTCCTCGTCGGGGCGCTCTTCTCCGCGCGCCGGAACCCGGAGCGGCTCCTGCCGCTCGCCTGCATCGCCGGGGCCGCAGCCCTGTTCGCGTCGGAGTTCATGAACACGTTCCAGCTCGCGTCCACCTCCTCCGCGGGCCCCGAGTTCTGCAACGTCGAGGCCGCCGGGCGCCACCACTTCGCCCTCGGGGTCCTCGCGATCTTCGCGGTGCTCGCGGTGATCCTCGCCGTCACCGCCGGTTCCAAGCCCGCTGCGATCGCCGTGGGGATCGCCGGTGTGGCGGCGCTGGTCCTGTTCCTGACGATCGACCTCCCGAATGCCAACAACACCGGGACCCTCGGACCCTGCAACGCGACAGCGGCGGCGAACTTCTTCGACGCCAAGGCCGACCCGCAGGCCGGGTTCTGGCTCGAGATGGTGGGCGCTCTGGCGCTAGCCCTGAGTGGGGTTGCGCTCACCACTCTCAGCCCCGAGCAATTGCGGGCCATCCGCCCGCGCTGGCTGGGCGGGCCGAAGGAGGACGACAGGCCGCCAACGAAGCCCGCGGCGACCGCTCCGCTGAGCGATCTCGACGCGGCGCTTGCGGGCTCGGGCGACGACGGCCGTAAGGCCCGTGCCACCCGGCGGCGCACAAGAGCCCGCGGCGGCCGGCGAAGCTGACCTACCGGGAGCTCAGGCGGCGAAAACCAAGCAGGTCGTCCGACGCAGGCTGGCTGGCGAAGCGAGCGTACTCCGAGCGTACGTGAGCGAGACAGGCAGCCGAGGAGGGCGAGATGCGCCGGTTTGCAGGCGCCTTACCAGCGGTAGTGGGCGAAGGCCTTGTTGGCCTGGGCCATGCGGTAGATGTCGTCCTTGCGCTTCCAGGCGCCGCCCTGCTGCTGAGTGGAGTCGAGGATCTCGTTGGCGAGGCGCTCGGACATCGACTTCTCGCGGCGGGCCCTCGCGAACTGGACGAGCCAGCGGACGGCGAGAGTGCGCGCCCGGCGGGCCGGGACCTCTACCGGGACCTGGTAGGTGGCGCCCCCGACACGGCGGGAGCGGACCTCGAGGACCGGAGTCAGCTCCTTGATCGCGTCGTCGAGGACGTCGACCGGCGGCCGGCCGGTGCGCTCGCCGACGACCGCGAGGGCGTCGTAGGTGATCTGCTCTGCCAACGACTTCTTGCCGTCGGTCATGACCTTGTTGATGACCTGCTGGACGAGCCGGCTGCGATGCGTGGCATCCGGCTCGACCGGGCGGATGGGTGCGCGGGCGCGACGGGGCACTAGAAAATCACCGCCGCGTCCTCCGCTGCGCGTCCGGGCGCGGCGGGCTGGGTCATCTCTTTACCCCGTAGAGCGACCGGGATTGGCGCCGGTCCGAGACGCCGGACGCGTCAAGCGTGCCGCGGACGACCTTGTAGCGGACGCCCGGAAGATCCTTGACGCGGCCTCCGCGGACGAGCACGACCGAGTGCTCCTGGAGGTTGTGCCCCTCGCCCGGGATGTAGCAGGTGACCTCCATGCCGTTGGTGAGCCGAACGCGGGCCACCTTGCGGAGGGCCGAGTTCGGCTTCTTCGGGGTCACCGTGTAGACGCGAGTGCATACGCCGCGCCGCTGGGGTGCCGCGATGCGGCGCTTCCGCCCCTGACCGGACTTGAGGCCGGGGGTGGCCACCTTCTTCGTCGGCCGGTTGCGGCCCTTGCGGATCAGCTGACTGGTCGTAGGCACGGCGGGGAATGGTACAAGGCGTCGGATCCCGCGCCTCACTGGCTACGCTGGGGTCGTGGACTCCGACCGGCCGGTGCTGGCGCTCGACGTTGATGGCGTGATCAGTCTGTTCGGCTTCGAGGGGCCGATCAGCGGAGCCCCCGGCCGCTTCCACCTCATCAACGGGATGGCCCACTGCATCCCCGACGGGATCGGTGGGATGCTCGAGCGCCTCGCCAGCTCCTACGAGATCGTCTGGGCGACCGGGTGGGAGGATCGCGCCAACGAGCGCCTCCCGGACATCCTCGGCCTCCCCGGCCAGCTCCCTTTTCTGACCTTCGACGGGAGAGCCCGTTTCGGCACCGCCCACTGGAAGATCGACGCCCTCGACCGCTACGCCGGCGAGCGGGCATTGGCGTGGGTCGACGACTCGATTGACGTGACCTGCCGTGCGTGGGCGGACGAGCGCTCAGCCCCAACCCTCTTAGTGCAGACCGAACCGCACATCGGCCTGACAGAGAGGCACGTAGAGGCCCTGCTCGGCTGGGTCCACGCGGGGTACACTGCCTGACGCGTGGAGGGGTTCTGGCCGATCTTCTTCCTGGCGGTGATCCTGAAGATCCCCGTCGCCGCGCTGCTCTACCTCGTCTGGTGGGCGATCAAGCAGACGCCGGAGACCGAGGAGGCCCCGCCGGAGGCCGAGGACCGCGACCCACTGCACTGGCGCCGTGAGCCGAAGAGGCCGCGCGACCCTCGACGCGGCGGGCCGCACGCACCGGACGCCCTGCCGCTCCCGGCCTGCCCGCCGGGTGGCCGCACCCGGATCTTCACCCCGCCTGTCCCGGCCAGGGCGGCGACAGCCCACGCCCGCGGCTCGGCGGAGCCAGCTGAGCACGAGACGGTCTAGCAGCGCCAGGCCCGAAGCAAGAGGGCGGCGCCGCTCCTGCGCCGCCGCTCCCTAAAACGCTGGAGTCTGAAGGGCTCTACTTGTCCCCGTCGCTGTCGGAGGTCTCGATCTCCTGGGCGAGCTCCTCGAGCTCGTCCGCGAACGAGGGGCCGAAGCCCTCGAGCTCCGTGACCTCGTCGCCGTCCTCGGTCAGGCCGAGCTCGGCGGCGAGCTCATCCTCGTCCAGGAGATCCTCCTCGGGCCGCTGGGCGGGCTCCACCGGCTCGATCTCGAGCGACCGGTAGTGCTTGAGGCCGGTCGCGGCCGGGATCAGCTTGCCGATGATGACGTTCTCCTTCAGGCCGACCAGGCGGTCGCGCTTGCCCTCGAGGGCGGCGTCGGTGAGCACCTTGGTCGTCTCCTGGAAGGAGGCCGCCGACAGGAAGGACTCCGTGGCGAGCGAGGCCTTGGTGATCCCGAGGATCGCCTCCTCGGCCTTGGCCGGCGCGCCCCCGTCGTCCTTGACCTGCTTGTTGAGCCGCTTGAGACGGTGACGGTCCTCGAGCGCGCCCGGCAGGAGCGTTGTCGAGCCCTTGGACTCGATGCGCACCTTCTTCATCATCTGGCGCGCGATCAGCTCGATGTGCTTGTCGTTGATGTCGACGCCCTGGGCCTTGTAGACCTTCTGCACCTCCTTGACGAGGTAGAGCTCGGTCTCGGTCCGGCCGCGGATCTCGAGCAGCTCGGCGGGATACAGCGAACCCTCGTTCAGCTGCGTGCCGGCCTCGATGCGATCGCCGTGCTTCACGTTCAGCCGCGTGCGGGCCGGGAACGAGTAGCTCTCGTCCTCGCCCTTGGCGTCGGTGACGATCACCTTGAGCGCCTTGTCGGTCTCCTCGACCGCGACCTTGCCGGCGGCCTTGGCCATCTGGGCGAGACCCTTCGGCTTGCGAGCCTCGAACAGCTCCACGACGCGCGGCAGGCCCTGCGTGATGTCCTGGCCGGCGATGCCGCCGGTGTGGAACGTCCGCATGGTCAGCTGCGTGCCCGGCTCGCCGATGGACTGGGCGGCGATGATCCCGACCGCGTCGCCGAGCTCGACGATCGAGCCGGTGGCCATCGTCCGGCCGTAACAGCTCTGGCACACGCCCGACTCGAGCTCGCACTTGAGCACTGAGCGGACCGGCACCGTGACCTCCTCGTCGCCGTATGCCTCGGCGATCGCCTCGAGCTCGGGCTGATCGATCTCCTGGCCGCGCTTGAGCAGCTCACGACCGCGCTTGGTTGCGAACTTCTTCGCCGCCATGCGACCGATGAGGTTGGTGTTGAGGTCGCCGCCGTCAAGCCGCAGGGGAGCCTCGATGAACTCCTTGGTCTTGCAGTCCTCCGCCCGGACGATCACGTCCTGGGCGACGTCGACCAGGCGCCGTGTGAGGTAGCCGGAGTCGGCGGTCCGCAGTGCGGTGTCCGCGAGGCCCTTTCGGGCGCCGTGCGTGGAGATGAAGTACTCCAGGACCGACAGGCCTTCCATGAAGTTGGCCTTGATCGGGCGCTCGATGATCTCGCCCTTCGGGTTGGCCATGAGGCCGCGCATCCCGGCCAGCTGGCGGATCTGCTTGAACGACCCGCGGGCTCCGGAGTTGGCCATCATGAAGATCGGGTTCAGCTCGTGGAGGTTGTCCTCCATGGCCTTCGCGACCTCCTCGGTGGCCTTGTCCCACCGGTCCGTGACCGCCTCCTTGCGCTCCTCGGCGGTGATGTAGCCGTCCTCGTAGTTGGCCTGGATCTCCTGGGCCTGCTTCTCGTACCCCTCCAGGATCTGCTCCTTGTTGGGGGGCGAGACGATGTGGTTCTTCGAGATCGTGATCCCGGCCTGCGACGCGTAGTGGAACCCGAGGTCTTTGAACGCGTCGAGCACCTGCGCCACCGCGGCGGCGCCGTACGCATCGACCAGGTTCGTGACCATCTCGTTGACGCTGTTCTTCTTCAGGTTGTGGTTGACGAACTCGAACTTGTCCGGGTCGTACTCGTCACCCAGAGCCTCCTCGAGCGCGCGCTCGACCTTGTCGTTGAAGATGATCCGCCCGACCGTCGTCAGGAAGTGCTCGTGGCCCGCGCGGCGGTACTCCGCCCAGTCGTGCAGGTCCACGATGCCGTTCTCGTACGCGAGCTCGGCCTCCTGCGCCGTCCGGAACGGATGCGGCGTCTTCTTGAGCTTCGTCGCGTCGACCTTGTCGACGTCCTGGTCCGCGTAGGTCAGGAAGTAAAGGCCGAGCACCATGTCCTGCGTCGGCGTCGCCAGGGGCTGGCCGTGCGCGGGCGACAGGATGTTGTTCGAGGACAGCATCAGGATGCGGGCCTCGGCCTGCGCCTCCGCTGACAGCGGCACGTGCACGGCCATCTGGTCGCCGTCGAAGTCGGCGTTGAACGCGTGGCAGACCAGCGGGTGGATCTGGATCGCCTTGCCCTCGACCAGCACCGGCTCGAACGCCTGGATGCCCAGGCGGTGGAGCGTCGGCGCGCGGTTGAGGAGCACCGGATGCTCCTTGATGACCTCCTCGAGCACGTCCCAGACCTCCGGGATCATCGAATCGACCATCTTCTTGGCCGCCTTGATGTTCTGGACGGCCTTGCGCTCGACCAGCCGGGCCATGATGAACGGCTTGAAGAGCTCCAGCGCCATGAGCTTGGGCAGCCCGCACTGGTGCAGCTTCAGGCTCGGGCCCGAGACGATCACGGAGCGCCCGGAGTAGTCCACGCGCTTACCGAGCAGGTTCTGGCGGAACCGGCCCTGCTTGCCCTTGAGCATGTCGGAGAGCGACTTCAGCGCCCGGTTGCCGGGCCCGGTCACGGGCCGGCCGCGGCGGCCGTTGTCGAACAGCGCGTCGACGGCCTCCTGAAGCATCCGCTTCTCGTTGTTGACGATGATCTCCGGCGCGCCGAGGTCCAGCAGCCGCTTGAGGCGGTTGTTGCGGTTGATGACGCGGCGGTAGAGGTCGTTCAGGTCCGAGGTCGCGAACCGGCCGCCGTCGAGCTGCACCATCGGGCGCAGCTCCGGCGGGATCACCGGCACGCAGTCGAGGATCATCCACTCGGGCCGGTTGGAGGAGTGCAGGAAGGACGACGCGACCTTGAGCCGCTTGACCGCCCGGGCCTGCTTCTGGCCCTTGGAGGTGTTGATCGTCTGCTCGAGCTCCTCGCACTCTGCTTCGAGGTCGACCTGCTCCAGCAGGTCGCGCACCCACTCGGCGCCCATGCCGCCGCGGAAGTACTCACCCCAGCCGAACGAGGAGCCGAAGCGATCCTTCAGATCCCGGAAGACGGCCTCGTCGTTGATGACGTCCTTGACCTTCATCTCCTGGAAGGTCTTCCAGACTTCCTCCATCCGCTCGGCGGCGTCGTCGAGGTAGGCCTCGGTGTCGGCGATCTCGCCTTCGAGCCCCTTGCGGGTGTCCTTGAGCAGCTTCGTGCGCTCGGCGTCCTCCAGCTTCTTCGGGTTGACGCCGAGGGCGTCCGCCCAGAGCTCGTCCTCCTCGTCGAACTTGTCCTTGGTGCCCTCGCCCTCGATCCAGGCGATGCGCCGCTCGATGGACTCGTTCAGCTGCTGCGTGCGCTCCTCGCGCTCCGCCGCGTAGCCGTCGAGAACCTTCTTGACCTCCTTCTCGAGCTTGCCCACGTCCTTGGCGCGGGCCTCCTCGTCGATCCATGTCACGAGCGAAGCCGCGAAGTAGAGGACCTTCTCGAGCTCCTTCGGAGCCATATCGATCAGGTAGCCGATGCGGCTCGGGACGCCCTTGAAGAACCAGATGTGGGAGACGGGCGCGGCCAGGTCGATGTGGCCCATGCGCTCACGGCGCACCTTGGAGCGGGTCACCTCGACGCCGCAGCGCTCGCAGACGATGCCCTTGTAGCGGACCCGCTTGTACTTGCCGCAGTAGCACTCCCAGTCCTTGGTGGGACCGAAGATGCGCTCGCAGAAGAGCCCGTCCTTCTCGGGCTTCAGGGTCCGGTAGTTGATCGTCTCCGGCTTGGTTACCTCGCCGTGGCTCCAGCTCCGAATCTTCTTGGAGGAGGCGAGTCCGATCTCGATTGCGTCGAAATTATTGATGTCCATCATTCCTCTACCTTCGTCTCCTCTTCGGCGCCCGCGCCGTTAGTGCTTCCAGCTTCTCCTTCGGACACGACCTGCTCCTCGCGCTCGTCGGCGGCGCCCTTGGCGCCGTCGCCCTCCGCGCGAACTCCGGAGAGGTCGATCCCGAGCTCCTCCGCGGCGCGGAGCAGCTCGTCGTCCTCCTCGCCCATCTCGACCGCGCCCTCCTCGGCAACGAGGTTGACGTCCAGGCCGAGGCTCTGGATCTCCTTCAAGAGGACCTTGAAGGACTCGGGAACCGACGGCTCGGGGATGTTCTCCGACTTGACGATCGACTCGTAGGCCTTGACGCGGCCGACGGTGTCGTCGGACTTGACGGTGAGCATCTCCTGGAGCGTGTAGGCGGCTCCGTACGCCTCGAGCGCCCACACCTCCATCTCACCGAACCGCTGCCCGCCGAACTGGGCCTTGCCGCCGAGCGGCTGCTGGGTGACCAGCGAGTAGGGGCCAGTCGAGCGAGCGTGGATCTTGTCGTCGACCAGGTGCAGCAGCTTGAGGATGTACATGTTGCCGACCGTCACGCGGCCCTCGTACGGCTCGCCCGTGCGGCCGTTGTAGAGCTGCGCCGTGCCGAACGAGCGCGTCCCGTCGCGGCGGCTCTTGTCGAGCCCGAGGTCGACTCCGCGGTCGGCGTGCTCGTCCTGCCAGCGCACCAGGGCCTCGTCCACGTCCTCGACGGCCGCGCCGTCGAAGACCGGGGTGGCGACGAACACCCGTCCGCCGTCATCCTGGGACTCCTTATAGGCCTGCGTCCCGTCGTCGTACCAGCCGTTGGCGGCCGCCCACCCGAGATGTGTCTCGAGGATCTGACCGATGTTCATTCGGCTCGGCACACCCAGCGGGTTCAGGATCACGTCGATCGGCGTGCCGTCCTCCATGAAGGGCATGTCCTCCTCGGGGACGATCCGCGAGATGACGCCCTTGTTCCCGTGGCGGCCGGCGAGCTTGTCGCCCTCGGCGATCTTGCGCTTGGTCGCGACGAAGACGCGCACCAGGTTGTTGACGCCCGGCGGCAGATCGTCGCCCGCGTCGCGGTCGAACGTGAGGACGTCGATGACGACGCCGCCCTCGCCGTGCGGGACCTTGAGCGAGGTGTCGCGGACCTCGCGCGCCTTCTCCTTGAAGATCGCGCGGATCAGCTTCTCCTCGGCGGTCAGCTCGGTCTCGCCCTTCGGCGTGACCTTTCCGACCAGCAGATCGCCGGACGACACCTCGGCGCCGATCCGGACGATGCCGCGCTCGTCGAGGTTGCGCAGGCTCTCCTCGGAGCGGTTCGGGATGTCACGGGTGATCTCCTCGTCGCCCAGCTTCGTCGTGCGGGCGTCGATCTCGTACTCCTCGATGTGGATCGAGGTGAGCTCGTCGTCCTTGAACAGGCGCCGGGAGATGATGATCGCGTCCTCGAAGTTGTAGCCCTCCCAGGACATGAAGGCGACCGTCACGTTCTTGCCGAGCGCGATCTCGCCACCGGCGGTGGAGGACCCATCGGCGAGCACGTCGCCGGCCTTCACCTTGTCGCCGACCGAGACGATCGGGGTCTGGTGGATGATCGTGCCCTGGTTCGAGCGCATGAACTTGAGCAGCTCGTATTCGTCGCGCTTGGACCCGTGGCTGATCACGATGTTCTCGGCGTCGACGTGGGCGACCTCGCCGTCGTTGTCGGCGATCACGACGTCGCCGGTGTCGACCGCGACACGGCGCTCCATGCCGGTGCCGATCAGCGGGGCCTCGGGCTTGAGCAGCGGCACAGCCTGGGCCTGCATGTTCGAGCCCATCAGGGCGCGATTGGCGTCGTCGTGCTCGAGGAACGGGATCAGCGCCGTCGTCACCGACCAGATCTGGGTGGGTGAGACGTCCATCAAGTCGACCTGCTTCGGCGAGACCGAGACGAACTCGCCGTCGGCCGAGCGGCACATCACCTGCGGGCCCCTGAGGCGCTTCGTCTTGGGATCGATCTCGGCGTTTGCCTGAGCGATCGTCTGCTCCTCCTCCTGGGTGGCGTCCAGGTGGACGATCTTGTCGGTGACGACCCCGTCCTTGACCACCCGGTACGGGGTCGTGACGAAGCCGAACTCCGAGATCTGCGCGTAGGAGGACAGAGAGCCGATCAGGCCGATGTTCGGGCCCTCAGGGGTCTCGATCGGGCACATCCGGCCGTAGTGGGTCGGGTGCACGTCGCGCACCTCGATCGGAGCGCGCTCACGGGTGAGGCCGCCGGCGCCGAGCGCCGACAGGCGCCGCCGGTGCCTGAGCCCGGCGAGCGAGTTCGTCTGATCCATGAACTGCGACAGCTGCGAGGAGCCGAAGAACTCCTTGAGCGCCGCCACGACCGGACGGATGTTGATGATCGTCTGCGGCGTGATCGCGTCGGAGTCCTCGGTGGTGAGGCGCTCGCGCACGACGCGCTCCATGCGGTAGAGCCCGACGCGGAACGCGTCCTGGATCAGCTCGCCGACGGTGCGCAGGCGGCGATTGCCGAAGTGCTCGTACTCGTCGAGGTGGTCCACGATGGGATCGCGCGGGTAGGTCTGTGCCTCCGCCGCGTAGTCCTTGATCGGGTTCTCCTCGTCGATCTCCTCGGGGATGCCGAGCAGCTTCGGGATGCCCACCAGCTCCTTGATCAGGGCGACGATGTCGTCGCGCGTCAGGACCCGGTTGTCGAGGTCGACGTCCAGGTCGAGGCGGGCGTTCAGCTTGTAGCGGCCGACCCTGGTGAGGTCGTAGCGTTTGGGGTCGAAGAACAGCTGCTCGAGCAGCGTCTTGGCAGCGTCGACCGATGGCGGCTCGCCCGGCCGCTGCTTCTTGAACAGCTCGACGAGCGCGCCCTCCTCGGTCTTGGTGGGCTCGGTGTCCGCCTCGATCGTGTGGCGGATGTAGACCGAGTTGTCGAAGAGCTTGAGGATCTCCTCGTCGGTGACGTAGCCCATCGCGCGCAGCAGCACCGTGACCGGCAGCTTGCGCTTGCGGTCGATCCGGGCGTAGACGCGGCCCTTCTTGTCGATCTCGAGCTCGAGCCACGAGCCACGAGCCGGCATCAGGTTCGCGATGAAGATCTGCTTCTCGCGGTCCTTCGGCTCCATGACGTAGGCGCCGGGAGACCGGACGAGCTGGGTGACGACGACACGCTCGGTGCCGTTGATGATGAACGTGCCGCGATCCGTCATCCAGGGGAAGTCCCCCATGAAGACGGTCTGCTCGCGGATCTCACCCGTCTCGCGGTTCTGGAACGCCACCTTGACGTTCAGTGGGCGCGAATAGGTGATGTCCTTCTCACGGCACTCGGCGATCGAGTGCGTGGGCTCGTCGAATTGGAAGTCCTGGAAGACAATCGCGAGATTGCCCGTGTAGTCCTCGATCGGCGAGATGTCGGCGATCGTCTCCCGCAGCAGTCCGTCCTTGGCGTTGGTGAGACGCTCGAAGGAGAGACGCTGAATATCTATTAGGTGTGGGACTTCAAGCGGGTTCTCAAGACGGGAAAAGGTCCTCCGGGTGACAGGGGCAGCGTTGGATCTGGCCAACTGGGCGACTCCTCAGATGGTCGTGGGACGCGAATCTGCGCGAGTAGATTCGGGGGCAGCAAGGCTCAAGCGGCGCGCGACCCTGCAAAATACCATAGAAATGCACGCCTAGGCAAGCCTAGCAGGCCCATGCTCCAGTACCTGTTCGATTAGGGCGGATCGGGCTACTTCAGCTCGACTTCGCCGCCGGCTTCCTCCAGGTCGGCCTTCAGCTTGTCGGCCTCCTCGCGCTCCAGGCCCTCCTTGATGGCCTTCGGCGCGGAGTCGACCAGAGCCTTGGCCTCCTTGAGGCCCAGCCCGGTCGCCGAGCGAACGGCCTTGATGACCTGGATCTTCTTGTCGCCGGGAGCGGTGAGGACCACGTCGACCGTGGACGACTCCTCCTCGGCGCCATCGGCGCCATCGGCGCCGGCTGCCGCCGGGGCCGCAGCGGCAACCGCGGTCGCCGACACTCCGAACTCCTCCTCGAGCGCCTTGATGCGCTCAGAGAGCTCGAGCACAGAGATGTTCTTCAGCTCCTCGATCCACTCCTCGGTGGACATCGCTTTCGTTGCTGTTGCCACTGACTATTCCTCCTTGGCTTCTTCCGAGCCCTCGGAATCGGACCCTTCGGCCTCGGATCCCTCGGGAGCCTCTTCGGTTTCGCTTTCGCTTGAAGTCTCTGGAGCCTCCTCCTCGGCCTTGACCTCGGCCTCGGGCTCCTCCTCGGCGGCCGGCTCCTCGGCCTCAGGCTCCTCAGCCGTCTCCTCGGCCTGGGGCTCCTCAGCCTTCGCCTCCGCGGCCGCCGGCTCGTCTCCCCCGCCGACCAGGCCCTTCTCGGCGATCTGGCCGAGGCCGACCGCGAGGCCGGAGATCATCGCGGCGAGGCCCCGGGTGAGGCCGGTGAGCGGGCTGGCGGTGACCCCGACGAGCTGGCCGTGCAGGACGTCGAGGCCGGGCAGGCGGGCGATGGCACCGAACTTCTCGGGGTCGAGCGGCTCGCCATCCATGATCCCGCCGCGGTACTCGAGCACGTCGTGCTGGCGGGCGAATGTCGCGATCGCCTTGGCGGCAATCACCGCGTCGCCTTTGACGAAGGTCAGCGCGATCGGCCCGTCCAGCAGGTCCTGGAGCTCGTTGGTACCGGCCTGCTCGGCGGCCCGCTTGGCGAGCCGGTTCTTGACGACGCGGAAGGTGGCGTCAGCCTCACGCAGGCTGGAACGAAGTTCGGCCGCCTCGGTCACGCTGATCCCGCGATAGTCGACCGCGAAGATCGCCTCGGCCTCGCCGAGCCGCTGGGCGATCTCCTCGACCGCTGCTGCCTTCTCTTCCTTGTTCACGTTTCGATCCTCAAATTGAAAGAGCCCGCTCGCAGGCGGGCTCGAAGCATCAGCAGCGAACCTCACCTGCGCCGGTCTTCCGGGCCGCTTGGTCGCGGGCCCCGCCGACGGTCTTCGGTAAGTCGAACGGCGATGTTAGCCGATCGCGACTCGAGCGCGCCTGGTCTCCGCGCCTAGCGCGGGCTGATCGCCGGCGGGTCCCAGCCCGAGCCGTCGAGGATGCCGGGGATGGCCGCGGGCTTCGCCGCATAGATCCGCATCAGCAGACGGAAGTCGCCGGTCGGCGCCGGGAGCCAGTTCTGGCGCTCGACCGGCGAGGAGGGCTCCTCGTGCTGGATATAGACGTCGAGCGAGCCGTCCGGGTTGAAGTGGAGGTCCGTCCGGTCGTTGATCAGGTAGCGGTCGATCGGGTTGGGGACGAAGAACCCGTCGAGGTCGTAGAGGCTGACCGACCAGAAGGCGCGAGCCGGGGGCAGCTGTCCGGGATCGAAGTGCATGACGTATCGCTTCGCCCCGGTGAGGTCCTGGCCGGTGTGGTCGACCTGCGCCAGGGGATAGATCGACTCGTCCGAGGTCAGCGCCCCGAGGCCGATCTGGGCCACGCTCGCTCGCAGCTTGTAGTTGGTTCCGTAGCGCCCCGCCCTCGAGACGAGCCAGCCGTTGTGCGCCGCGAAGCCCTCGGCGTAGGCCTGCCGGATGTCGGCGAGGATCGCGTCCGGGCCGTCCGCCACAGCGTCCCGAAGGCCGCGCCGCTCGTCCGCGTTCAGCCTCGGGTCCTCCGAGGGATCCATCCCCGGGCCGATGCCGACGGTCGCCAGCTTGGCGAGGATCGGATCGTCCCGGTCGGGCGGTGGGAAGCGGTCGAGCAGGCTGCCCAGGCGGTCGAAGTACCGCAGGCCGGTCGGCACCGAGTAGTGGGTTGGGTGCTGGCGCTCCGGATGGGCGGGATAGCGCTGGCGCCAACCGGTCCCGTAACGGGACAGCGGGGTCAGCCTGAAGCGCTTCTCGAGCTTGACCACGTTTGGGACATCGTCCTCGCTCCGAACGAGCGCCCGGGCGATCACCCAGACCCGGTCGTAGGGGGCGTTCACCCGATGCACGCCCTTGGGGAGGTTCACCTGCTCGCCGCGGGGGACGACGGCGTAGTCACCCGGCTTGGTGTGGTTGACGGTCCCGAGGTTGCGGAAGTTGGTGGTGTATGGGTCCACCAGCTCGAAGACGTAGTAGCGGTCCTTTACCTTCGGCACGTGGATCACGACGGGCTGGCGCTTGAGGTTGAGCCAGCCGATCGAGTAGAGGGTGTCGTGGTTGGGAGCGACGACCGTCCGCGCATTGGGATTGGCCAGCTTGTGGGCCTGGCTGAAGCGGTTGGGTGGGGCGTAGGCCCGATGTGTCGGCTTCTTGACGCTCGTCGCCGTTCGATACGTCTGCTGGGTGCTCAGCAGCGGTAGCCCGTACTTGTAGGCCCGCAGGCCCAGCTTGTAGGCCTGCTGGTAGTCGGCCTGTGACGCCGAGGCGGCTTGCGCGCCCAACGCGGAGATCGGAGTGAGGGCAACGAGAGCTGCAACGCTCATCCACCTCGGCCACCTTCCCTGGCGCCCGATGCCACTCATGTCACCGGTCGCGCCTACCCTGCCGCGGCCGCTTCGCCAGCCTCGGCGGCGGCCGGCTCGTCAGCGTTCTCGGCGCTCGTCCCGTTGCCGGAGGGAGCGCCGGCCAGGATCTCGGACTCGCGGGTGCGCGACTCGTCGATCCGGACTCCCGGCCCCATGCTCGTCGCCATCGTGATCGACAGCAGGTAGCGGCCCTTGGCGGCGGCCGGCTTCGCGCGGACGATCTCGTCCACGACGGCGGCGTAGTTCTCGAGCAGGGCGCGCTCGTCGAAGCTCGCCTTGCCGATCGTCAGATGAATAACAGCCTGGCGGTCGGTGCGGTACTC
>Ga0070712_100001071_pt1 | contig 16531 bp, 16 predicted proteins | sample LARL81metaG_FD_71396 | JGI IMG/M metagenome (GOLD analysis project Ga0070712, IMG submission 71396) | Corn, switchgrass and miscanthus rhizosphere microbial communities from Kellogg Biological Station, Michigan, USA - LAR L8-1 metaG | ecosystem: Host-associated > Plants > Roots > Rhizosphere ...
GGCGCCTACGTGCTCGAGCGCTCGGTGCTCGACCTGGTCCCGGCCGGGCAGGCGGTCTCGATCGAGCGCCAGGTCTTCCCCCGGCTGGTCGGCGAGGGGCTCTGCGGCCTCCTGCTCGAGGGCTACTGGATGGACATCGGCACCCCCGAGCGCTATCTGCAGGCGAGCTGGGACATCCTCGAGGGCAGGGTCGAGACCCAGGTGCGGCCGACCGCTCCCGGCCTTCTCGTCGGCGCCGACGCGGCCATCGACGAGGAGGCGAGCGTCGGCCCCCGCGCCGTCGTTTCCAGCGGCTGCCGGGTCGGTTCCGGGGCTGAAGTCGAGGACTCGGTCCTGCTCGACGGCTGCACGGTCGGGCGCGACGCGCTCGTCCGCGGTTCGATTCTCGCGCCCGGTGCCGAGGTCGAGCCGGGGGCGCAGCTCGTTGACGCCGTGATCGGCCGAGATGAAAGAGTCCCAAGCCGATGAGCAACCTGCTCGACGACGTCCTCGGCCTTCCCGACCAGCTTCGCGACGCCCTCTGGCGAGTCGAAACCGCGCGCCTGGAGGCGGCGGATTCGGAGGGGCTGATGGTATGCGGGATGGGCGGCTCGGCGATCGGCGGCGATCTCGCCGCTGCGGCCCTCGGCGACCGCCTGACCAAGCCGATGGTCTCGATCCGCGGCTATGAGCTGCCGAGCTGGGCGACGCCGGAGTGGACGGTCCTCTGCTCGAGCTACTCCGGCAACACCGAGGAGACGCTCGCCTGCTTCGAGGCGGCCGAGGTGCTGGGGGCGCGGCGCCTGGTCGCCAGCACCGGCGGGCAGCTCGTCGAGGCGGCGCGCGAGGCGGGGGTGCCGGTGGTCGGGCTGCCAGGGATCTTCCAGCCGCGCTTCGCCGTCGCCTACATGTTCGCGATCGCCTGCGAGGCGGCGGCGCTGGCCGGGGTTGCGCCGCGGATCCGGACCGAGATCGACGCCGCCGCGGCCTTCCTCGAGGCGCAGCTCGACGATCTGCGGGCACGGGCGCGGGCGGTAGCCGGGAGCCTCGACGGCGCTGCGACCGTCGTCTACGGCAGCGACCTGACGGCGCCGGTGGCGCGGCGCTGGAAGACGCAGATCAACGAGAACGCAAAGGCGCCGGCCTTCTACTCGGAGCTGCCCGAGGCCGACCACAACGAGATCTGCGGCTGGTCACCCGATTCCGCACCCGGCCCGATGGCTGCGGTCTTCCTCGAAGACTGCGACCAGCACCCGCGCGAGCGCCAGCGCTTCGAGCTGACCGCTGACCTAATCGCCTCCGAAGGGGTGACCGTGGTGCGGCTGGAGACCGCGGGCACCAACCGGGTCGAGCGTCTGCTCTATGCGACCCTGCTCGGCGATCTCGTCTCGATGGAGATGGCTGGTTTGCGCGGCGTCGACCCGGGGAGCATCGTCGCAATCGACAAGTTGAAGGAAGGCATGGCGGCGTGAGGGCGATGGTTCTGGCGGCGGGGCTGGGCACGCGGCTGCGGCCGATCACCTACGAGATGCCGAAGCCGATGGTGCCGGTGCTGAACAAGCCGGTGATGGAGCACATCCTGCGCTTGCTCGCTCGTCACGGCTTCACCGAGACGATCGCCAACCTGCACTGGTTCCCGGAGCTGATCGAGGGCTACTTCGGCGACGGCGGCAGCTGCGGCGTCTCCCTCAGCTACAGCCGCGAGGAGCAGCTGCTCGGGACCTCCGGCGGCGTCCGCAACGCCGCCGGATTCCTCGGCGACTCCTTCCTGATCATCAGCGGCGACGCGCTCACCGACATCGACCTGACGGCGATGCGGGAGTTCCACGAATCCCACGACGGGATCGCCACCCTGGCGATGAAGCGGGTGGACGACACGAGCCAGTTCGGGGTCGCGATCGTCGGCTCCGACGGCCGGATCCAGGGCTTCCAGGAGAAGCCCGACCCCTCCGAAGCGCTCTCCGACCTCGCCAATTGCGGCATCTACATGTTCCGCAAGGAGATCTTTGACTTCTTTCCCGAGCCGGGGACAAGCAAGGCGGCGGCCGAGGGCGACCCGGCCGGCTTCGCCGACTGGGCGATGGACGTCTTCCCGCGCCTGCTCGAAGGCGACGTCCCCTTCTACTCGCACGAGATCGAGGCCTATTGGAACGACATCGGCAACCTCGAGGAGCTGCGCGAGGGCAACGTCGACGCCCTCACTGGGGCGGTGCAGGTCGAGCAGGAGGGGGAGCTGGTCGACGGCTACCGCAGCGGCGAGCGAGCCGACGGCGAGCCCGACCTCGTCGGCCCGGTCCTCCTCGGCCCCGGCTGCGAAATTGGCGACGACGTCCGCATCGACGGCCCTGCCGTGATCGGCGACAACGTCAAGGTCGGCGACGGCGCTCGGCTCAAAGAGGTGATCGCCCTGCCGAACGCCGAGATCCCCCCGCGCCAGGTGTTGATCGGCGCCATCGCCGGCGCTCGTCCGTAGCGCTGCAGAGGGTGCCGGTGGGGGTCCCTGGGAGCACCTCCGCCGCGTGATTCGTTTTTCTGCTGACGCCTCGAGCGTTGGCGGCGCGGCTCCATGCTGAGTACCCAGGGACCCCCCACCGGCATCCTCTGGGCTGACGCTCTCTCGCGAGGCCGCAAAAACTCGTACACAGCCCGGGTAATTGCGGACTCGCGGAGGCGTGACTGTTTTGGGACAGAGGTGGCGCTGAGAATTTGCTTCTTGCGCGCCACGGGTGCGCTGTTGCTCGGCAGGGTCGGGGCGTGGACCTACTGCCGACGATCGGGGTGGCGCTGGTGCCGCCGTTGTGTGCTTCCTGTGGCCGGAGCTGTCGGGCTGAGGCGGTGGTCTGCACTCGGTGTGGGCGGCGGTTGGCGGATGCCGATCCGTTCTTGGGGACGGGGCCGGCGGGATTGGACAAGGCCTGGTCTTCGGCCTCCTATGAAGGGGTGGCGCGGAACCTGGTCGCGGCTTTGAAGTTCCGGCGGCTGCTGCCGGTCGCGGACCTGATGGCGGAGCGGATCGAGTGGCTGGCGCCGGCGCACATGCTGAGCGGGACGATCGTTCCGGTGCCGCCGGCGCCGGCGCGGCTGCGGCGGCGGGGGTTCGATCCGGCCGGGGAGTTGGCCACCGCCCTGGCGGCGCGGCTGGAATCGCCAGTCTCGCAGTGCCTGGAGCGACGGGGGAGAGGTAGGCAGGTGGGGCGCCGGCGGGCGGAGCGGGTCGGGCATCCGCCGCGGATTCATGTGAAGGGCGCCGCTCCGCGCAGCGCCCTCATCGTCGATGACGTCTTGACCACCGGGGCGACCCTCACGGCCTGCGCTCGCGCGCTGCGGACCGGAGGGGCGTCCCGAGTGGTTGCTGTGACCTTTGCCCGGCGCCTCTAGTTGGCTCTCCGCGGCCCTACGGCCGTGCCTCGGCCGGGCGGCCTCGCATCTGGTCGACGAGACGCCGCGTACGACGGCGCTTGCGACGCAGCTCGCGGTGCTTCTTCACCTGTCGGCTCATGTCCTCGGCCAGCTCGCGGACCGAGTGGGTCATCTCCGGGCTGCACTCACGGGCGTGCAGCGTCACCCCCTTCAAGTAAAACGTCGCCTCCGCCACCTGGCTGTCGGCGACCCGCGGGTTGCGCTCTTCCAGGAGCACCACCTCCAAGGTCGCCAGCGGCGAGACCTGCCGTCCCAACCGCTGGAAGCGTTTCCGCACCGTCTCGCGCAGCTCGTCCGTCATCTCGACGTTCCGGCCTCGAATCTCAATTCGCATGGCGAGTGCCTCCTTGTGGGTTCCGACCCGATGCTACGCCCCTCGGCGGAGGCCGGCAAGGGGCATTCAGGGTCGCACCGCTAACCTTGAGCAATGCCAGCGATGGACCTCGTAACGAAGGCGCTGCGCGCGGGAGAGGGAAGGAGATTCAAGACCTACCAGAAGCGCGCGGAGGCGATCAACCGCTTCGAGCCGGAGATGGAAGCGCTCTCCGACGAGGAGATCCGCAGCGAGGCTGACTCCCTGCGCGAGCGTGCTCGCAACGGCTCCTCGCTCGACGACCTTCTGCCGGAGGCGTTCGCGCTCTGCCGCGAGGCCTCGAAGCGGACGATCGGCCAGCGCCACTATGACGTCCAGCTGATCGGCGGCATGGTCCTCCACGACGGCGGCATCGCCGAGATGAAGACCGGCGAGGGCAAGACCCTGACCGCGACCCTGCCCGTCTTCCTCAACACGCTGGGCGGCGAAAGCGTCCACGTCGTCACCGTCAACGACTACCTGGCCCGCCGCGACGCGGAATGGATGAAGCCGATCTACGACGCGCTCGGGGTCACCGTCGACGCCCTCCAGGACGGCGACGACCATGCCACCCGGCAGCGCAAGTACGCGCTCGACGTCACCTATGGCACCAACTCCGAGTTCGGCTTCGACTACCTGCGCGACAACATGGCCGACGCGCTCGAGCACTGCGTCCAGCGCGACCACAACTTCGCGATCGTGGATGAGGTCGACAACATCCTCATCGACGAGGCGCGGACGCCGTTGATCATCTCCGGCGCCCCCGAACAGGCGGCCCAGACCTACTACACCTTTGCTCGCCTGGTCAAACAGCTGGAGGGCGTGCCGGCGAAACAGAAACTGAAATCGCTGGGTGAGTCCCGCGACACCACCGACGCCGAGTACGACTACGAGTACGACGAGAAGCACAAGACGGTGGCGCCGACCGAGCGCGGGGTGAAAAAAGCCGAGGAATTCATCGGCGTCGACAACCTCTACCTCGGCGAGCACGGCAGCCTCGTCAACCACCTGGTCCAGGCGCTGAAGGCCGAGTCCCTCTACAAGAAGGACGACGACTACGCGGTGATCGACGGCGAGGTGATGATCATCGACGAGTTCACCGGCCGCATCCTCGAGGGCCGGCGCTGGTCGGAGGGCCTGCACCAGGCGGTCGAGGCGAAGGAGGGCGTGGCGATCCGCGAGGAGAACCAGACCCTGGCCACGATCACCCTGCAGAACTACTTCCGCCTCTACGACAAGCTGTCCGGGATGACCGGCACCGCCCTCACCGAGGCGACCGAGTTCATGAAGATCTACGAGATGCCGGTGGTCGAGATCCCGACGAACAAACCGATGGTCCGGCTCGATCAGAACGACCAGATCTTCAAGACCAAGGACGGCAAGTGGAAAGCGGTCCTCGACGAAATCGTCAGTCGCCACGAGAAGGGGCAGCCGGTCCTGGTCGGAACGGTCTCGGTCGAGGTCTCGGAGATGATCTCCGAGGCGCTGAAGCGGCAAGGGATCAAACACGCCGTCCTCAACGCCAAGCCCGAGCACGCCGAACGAGAGGGCGAGCTGATCGCCCAGGCGGGCCGCGAAGGGGCGGTGATGATCGCCACCAACATGGCCGGCCGCGGCGTCGACATCAAGCTCGGCGGCGATCCCGAGCACCTCGCGATCGCCGAGCTGAAAAAGCAGGGGATCACCCACGAGAGCGAGGGCTACGAGGAGGCGCTGGCCGCGAAGACGGTCGAGCTGGAGCCGCAGTGCAAGGCCGCGGCCGAGGAGGTGCGCCAGCTTGGCGGCCTCTTCATCTGCGGCACCGAGCGACATGAGTCGCGCCGCATCGACAACCAGCTGCGCGGTCGCTCCGGCCGCCAGGGCGACCCCGGCGAGTCGCGCTTCTTCCTCTCCGCCGAAGACGACGTGATCCGCCTCTTCGCCGGCGACCGCATCTACAAAATCCTCGACAAACTCGGCCCGGTCGACGACGAGGGCGGCGAAGTGCCGCTGGAAGCCAAGATGCTGACCAAAACCGTCGAGAACGCGCAGAAGAAGGTCGAGGAGCAGAACTTCCTGATCCGCAAACGCGTGCTCGAGTACGACGATGTGATGAACGAGCAGAGGCGGGTGATCTACAAATACCGCCGCGAGATCCTCGAGGGGCGCGACATCTCCGAGAACGCCCGCGACGAACTCGAGGCGGTGGTCGAGCGCCTCGTCGAGGAGTACACCCCCGGCGACGTCCTCGAGGACTGGGACCTGGAGGAGCTGGAGACGCAGCTGCGGCAGATCTGGCCGGTCGGGGTCGAGGTGGCCAGCCTGGCGCCGGAGACCGTCGATCGCGAGCAGCTCAAGGACGCCCTCGACGACGACGTGATGAGCGCCTACGACGAGCGTGAAGAGCAGCTCGGCGAGGAGCTGATGCGCTACCTAGAGCGCTCGATCCTGCTGCAGGTGATCGACAACCGCTGGCGCGAACACCTCTTCGACATGGACTACCTGCGCGAAGGCATCCACCTCCGCGGCTTCGCCCAGATCGACCCCCTCGTCGCCTACAAAAACGAGGGCTTCTCGATGTTCGAAGAGCTGCTGCACGCGATCTGGGACGAGTTCTCGAAACTGGTCTTCCGGGCCGAGATCGAAATCCAGCCGGGTGCCGTCGCGGCCGCCAACGGCGAGGGTGAAGCGACCAGCTTCGCCTACTCGGGCGGTACCGCCGAGAACCAGCCCTCGGCGCTTCAGGAAGTCGTCGCCACCGGCGGCGCCAACCCCTCCGACGTCGCCGCGGCGGGCGCGGGAGCTCCCGGCAACGGCGAGGTGGTCGAGACCGTTGTCAAAAGCGACAAAGAGAACATCGGTCGCAACGACCCCTGTTGGTGTGGATCGGGCAAAAAGTTCAAGAAGTGCCACGGCGCCTGAGGGCGCATGTCCGATCCAGTTCGCGAGTTCATCCGGACGTTCAACGAGCGGGACCTGGATGGGTTCGTCGCGGTGCTCGATCCCGAGGTCGAGCTGCACTCGGGCCGGGGGTTGCGCAAGGGGGTCGAGGCGGCGCGGGTGTGGGCGACGCGAGCGCCTGGCGGGGTGCAGCAGACGATCGAGCTGGAGGAGCTCTACGAGGATGGGACCGAGGGCGGCGGCGGTCGGGCGGTGGCGCTGATCCTGCGGCGCTGGCATTGGGAAGAGGACGAAAGCGTCGCCGGCATCGACGTGATGGCCTGGGCCTTCGAGCTGCGTGATCACAAGATCCTCAGCTGGCGCCCATACGACAATCGCGACGAGGCGCTACGCGACGGCCGGTTTTCGCATCCCTAGTCACCCGGCCCGCGGCGTCTTAGGATGGTCGGATGAGCTCGGTCGCCCCCGACAACGCCGAAGCCACCGAGGCCTGGAGCGGGCCGCTCTTCGAGATCTTCCTCAAGTACCGGGACCTGACCACCGGCGGCCTCGGCGCCCACGGGGAGGTGGCGATGGGGTCGAACCCGCCGCGGCCGGGGGAGCGGGTGATCGACATCGGCTGCGGGTTCGGCGACACCACGCAGCGGCTGGCCGAGCTGGTCGGTCTCGAGGGCTCGGCGCTGGGGGTGGACGTCTCCGCTCCGTTCATCGAGACCGCGCAGAAGGAGGCCGAGGAAGCCGGCCTCGACAACGTCGAGTTCCGGCTCGCCGACGTTCAGACCCTGGAGCTGCCCCAGGAGTTCGATTACGCCTTCTCGCGCATGGGCATCATGTTCTTCGCCAACCCGGTCGCCGCCCTGCGCAATGTCCGCGCGGCGCTGAAGCCGGGAGGACGCTTCACGGCCGTCGTCTGGCGGCGCAAGCTCGACAACGAGTGGGTGCGACGGGCCGAGGAGATCGTCGACGAGTACCTCGACCATCCCGAGGAGACCGAGGAACCGACCTGCGGGCCGGGTCCCTTCTCGATGGCCAACGCCGACACCGTCAGCGAACAGCTGAAGATCGCCGGCTTCGAGGAGATCGGCCTGCGGCGCTGCGACCTGCCGATGAAGGTGGGCGAGAACCTCGACCAGGCGGTCGAGTTCGGGATGGCCCTGGGCCCGGCCGGCGAGATCCTCCGCCTCTGGGGCGACCGGGTCGACGAGATCCGCCCCGAGATCGCTGCCAAGATCCGCGCCGCGATCGCCGAGTTCGAGCAGCCCGATGGCGTTTTCGCCCCGGCCTCGACCTGGATCATCACCGCGCGGGTGCCGGACGCCTAAGAGGAGTGCCGGTGGGGGGAGGGTGCCGGTGCCCCTCCTCCGGAATTGACCTCCCCTCCCTGCGCTCGGGGAGAACATGCTGCGCGGCTTCGCCGCGCCCCAGGTCAGATTGCATGTCGCCGAACATTCCTGCGGAGGGGCACCGGCACCCTCTTTCGACACCCTCCGGCCACCCGACCTGTTTTCCCGGCCGCGAGTCCGCGAGAACCCTTGCTGTAGACGGGTTCTCGCGGACTCGGTGAAAGCAGCTGGTTTTCAGGTGCTGTCGCGGGATGGAGGGGGTGCCCCTGATCGGTACTCAGCATGGAGCCGCGCTGCAAACGCTCACGGACAGCCGTTAACGATCTTCGCGGCGGAGGTGCTCCGAGCAGGGGCACCCCGTCCATCCCACCCCAGGGATCAATAACCTGTGCCCATGGCCGATACCGCGCAGCAGCCCGTCGCGCCTCGCCTGGCCGCCGTCCGGGAGCAGCTGTCCCTGCTCTCGGACTACCTTTGACCCCGCTGCGCTAGAGGCAGAAGCCGCGCGGCTGGAGGAGGAGATGGGGCGGCCCGGGTTCTGGGACGACCAGGAGGCCGCCGCCAGGACCTCGGCCGCCCATGCCCGCGCCCAGAAGCGCCTGGAGCTGTTCCGCGGCCTGGAGTCCGACGTCGCCGATCTCGGCGACCTCGCCGAGATGGCGGCCGAGGACGAGGAGATGGCGGCGGAGCTTGACGCTCAGCTCTCCTCAGCCGAGAAGCGGCTCGCCGAGCTCGAGGAGGCGCGGCTCTTCTCGGGCGAGTACGACACCGGCGACGCGGTCGTCACCGTTCACGCCGGCGCCGGCGGCACCGACTCCCAGGACTGGGCCGAGATTTTGCTGCGGATGTACCTGCGCTGGGCCGAACGGCGGGGCTTCGCGGTCGAGATGGTCGAGGCCTCGCCGGGGGAGGAGGCGGGTCTCAAGTCGGCCACCTTTATCGCCCACGGCGAGAACGCCTACGGCCTCTTCGCCGCCGAGCGCGGCGTCCACCGTCTGGTCCGGATCTCCCCCTTCGACTCCTCCTCCCGCCGCCACACCAGCTTCGCCCAGGTCGACGTCGGCCCGGTGGTCGAGGACGGTGTCGAGGTCGAGATCGACGAGGGCGACCTGCGGATCGACACCTACCGCGCCTCGGGCGCCGGCGGCCAGCACGTCAACAAGACCGACTCGGCGGTACGCATCACCCACGTCCCTACCGGGGTCGTCGTCCAGTGCCAGAACGAGCGCTCGCAGACGCAGAACAAGGCGGTGGCGATGCAGCTGCTGCGCTCGAAGCTGATCGAGCTGGAGGAGCGCAAACGCTCCGAAGAGCTGGCCAAGGCGCGGGGCGAGGTCAAAGACGTCGCCTGGGGCTCGCAGATCCGCAGCTACGTGATGCACCCCTACACGATGGTCAAGGACCACCGCACCGAGCACGAGGTCGGGGACGTGCAGCGGGTGCTGGATGGCGACATCGACGAGTTCGTCCGCGACTACCTGAACAAGACCGCCGCCGCCTCGGCGAGCTAGATGGCGCCGCTCCTCCACCTGGAACGGGCGGCCGGGGGCGAGCCTGAGAGGCTGCTGGTCCTCCACCACGGCCGCGGCACCGACGAGCGCGACCTGCTCGGCCTGGCTGACCTCCTCGATCCGGTCCGGCGCCTGCAGGTGGTGACGCCGCGGGCGCCGCTGGAGCTGCCGGGCTCGCCTGGCTACCACTGGTACCTGGTGCCGCGGGTCGGCTACCCGGACCGCGAGAGCTTTGAAGGGGCGCGGGTGGCTTTGGCCGAGCTGCACGACGGACTCTGGGAAGAGAGTGGGATTGGCCCCGAGCGGACCGTGCTCGGCGGCTTCTCGATGGGGGCGGTGATGAGCTACGCGATGGGGCTGGGGGCCGATCGGCCCCCCGTCGCCGGCATCCTCGCCTTCAGCGGCTTCGTTCCCACCGTCGAGGGGTGGGAACCGTCGCTTGCCGACCGGACCGGCACCCGCGCCTTCGTCAGCCACGGCCGCAACGACCCGGTGATCGGGATCGAGTTCGCCGAACGGGCGCGGGAGCTGCTCAGCGAAGGCAGTCTCGACCTGACCTACCGCGAGTCCGAGCTCGGCCACCAGATCGACCCGGCGCACCTACGGGAGGCCGCTACCTGGCTGGGTGACGTGCTCGGTTAGCTCTGTGGTGTCGCGATCGGTGGTGGTGCCGCCGATGAGCGGACTTGCTCTTGTGGCGATGGTGTTTTGCCCGGTGCCGGGCTCGATGCCGTTCGGCTTCTGCGGATTCGCGTTCTTCTTCGGCGATTTCGGCACGGAGCTGGGCGTCTTCTTCATCTTCGATCGTGCAGCCGGCTTCTTCACTTTCGGCTTCTGCTTCTTCTGCTTCTTCGCCTTCTTCGCCGGCTTCGGTTTCTCCGCCTTCTTCGACAGCCGCGACAGCAAGATTGCCGGGGAGCGCGGGCATGCTCAGCGCCTGCGCTGAGGCGACGGCGGTGAGCAGCGACAGCAGCAGCAGGACCAGCAGGAAGGGGAGGAGCTTGCGCATCGTCCCTTCATCGGAAGGGCGGCGGCACTGCTTTAGGCGGAACCCTTCGCGTCCAGGACGCCCTCCAGCTCCAGCAACGCCTCCTTCATCGGCAGGCCGCCGCCGTAGCCGCCGAGGGCGCCGCCGGTGCGGAGGACCCGGTGGCAGGGGACGACGAGCGGGATCGGGTTGCTGCCGCAGGCCGTGCCGGCGGCGCGGACCGCGCGCTCGTTGCCGGCCTTGCGGGCCATCTCGGTGTAGCTGCGGGTTTGGCCGTAGGGGATGCGGTTGATCGCCCGCAGGACCCGCTGCCGGAAGCCGCTGGAGAGGCGCCAGTCGAGCGGCAGGTCGAAGTGGTCCAGATTGCCGGCGAAGTAGAGGTCGAACTCGCGGCGGACCTCGTCCAGCTCGGCAGGGGCCTCCAGCACCCGCGGTGAGACCCGCTCGGCGAGGTCGGCGAGGAGCTCGTCGGCGTCCTGGTTGGGCAGCCCCACCCGGACCAGGCCGCGCTCGGTCCGCGCCAGCAGCAGCGGCCCGAAGGGCGAGTCGGCGGTGGTGTAGGCGACGTCGAGCAGGCCTTCGGTGGCGGCCCGCATCCTGAAATCGTCGATGGCGGTCAGCTCGGTCGGTCTCTTGGTTGCGGTCGTCATGCCAGCTCCTTTCGCAGTCGCTTCAGGCCCTCGTGCAGGCTGCGCCGGGCCGCCGCGGGCGAGCAGCCCAGGGCGGCGGCTATCTCGGCGTGGGGGAGGTCGCTGCCGTAGCGCAGTGCCACCGCCGCCCGTTGCTTTGGCGGCAGCGCCCCGACCGCGGCCCAGAGGCCGGGGTCGTGCTCGGGGATGCCGTCCTCGGTCGCGACTTCCCGCACTTCGGCCACCGGGACCGGGGCGCGGCCCCGGGCGCGGTGGTGGTCGATCGCCTTGCGGTGGGCGATCGTCAGCAGCCAGCCGCGCAGGTTGCCGGCGTCTTCCAGCTTCGGATAGGCGCGCAGCGCCGCCAGGAAGGTCTCCTGGAAGCAGTCGTCGGCGCCATCGCGGCCGACCGCGCCCCGCAGGATCGCCATCACGGCGGCGGAATGCTCGTCCAGGACGGTTTGAAACGGCGGCAGCGCGGTCACTCTGTGGGATTAAACGTGGCCCAGCGGCAAAACGTGAGATCAAGCGAATCGAACCTGCGATCCGACACCTCGGGGGTGCTCGATCGCAGGCTCGTTAGGCTGCCCCGATGATCGGGCTTGCGGAGGAAATCGAGGAGCTCGTTGGCCGCGCCCTGGCCGAGGATCTCGGCGAAGGCGACATCACCTCCGATGCGACCGTGCCCGAGGATGCCCGAGCGCGGGCGCGGATCGTGCAGAAAGAGCCGGGCGTCGTCTACGGCCTCGCGGTGGTCACCGAGGCGATGCGCCAGTGCGGGATCGAGGACGTCGACAACCTCGTCGTCGAGGGGCAGTGGCGCGAGGACGTGCCGGCCGAGGTGCTGGTCGCGAGCGGCAGCGCCCGCGCCCTGCTCGCCGCCGAGCGCACCTCGATCAACTTCCTCGGTCATCTCTCCGGCGTCGCCACCCTGACCGCCCGCTACGCGGAGGCGGTGGTCGGTACCGGCACCACGATCCTCGACACCCGCAAGACGACGCCGGGGCTGCGCCACCTCGAGAAGGCGGCGGTCGCGGCCGGCGGCGGCATCAACCACCGCATCGGCCTCTACGACGCGATCCTGATCAAGGAGAACCACATCGCCGCCGCCGGGGGGCTGGCGAAGGCGGTCCACGCCGCCAGGACCGCCCACCCCGAGAAGGCGATCGAGGTCGAGGTCCGCAACTTGGACGAAGCCGCCTACGCGATCGGGATGGGCGTTGACCGGCTCCTGCTCGACAACATGAGCGCAAAAGAGATGCGCGAAGCGGTCGCCCTCCGCGACGAGAACGCCGGCGGCCCCGACGGCGTCTCCCTCGAGGCATCCGGTGGGGTGACGCTGGAGAACGTACGCGAGATCGCCGAGACGGGGGTGGAGTTCATCTCGATCGGCGCGCTGACCCACTCGGCGGCGACGCTCGACTTCTCGATGCTGCTTGACCTCGCTTAGCTACTTCAGGAGTTTCGAGAGACGCCGGTCTTTCAAGATGCGGCCGTCCGTCTGCTCTTTGGGGCAGTAGTTGGTCTGGTGTTCTGAGAAGTACACGGCCTCGATGGTGGTACCGCAGCGGGGGCACGGCTCGCCCTCGCGCTTGTGGATCTTCAGCGGCATCGGGACTTTGTCGGGGACCTCGGGGCCGATCGTCTCCTCGTAGTGGTCGATCGCGGCGCCGAGCACGTGCAGGGCCGCGTGCAGTCGCTCGACCTCCTCGGCGTCGAGCTCGGAGCCTTTCTTGAACGGGGAGAGGCGGGCCTCCCAGAGGATCTCGTCGACCCAGGAGCGCCCGATGCCGGCGATGTCTTTCTGGTGGCGCAGCAGCGGGTGCAGGTGGCGGGGCTTGTTTATCGCCGTCGCGAGCTCGTCGAGCGGGGGAGGGGGCCAGGCTTCAGGGCCGAGGCTGGCGACCATCTCGTCCGCGGCAACCGCGTCGGCGGGCAGCAGCTTCGCCCAGGCGCGCTGCTTGGTCCCGAACTCGCGCAGCCGCAGCTCGCGCCCGTCGCTCAGCCGGATCAGCACCCGCGAGGCTTTGTCTTTCGGCGAGGCGCGTTTCTCGAAGACGCGCAGCCGCCCCGCCGACATCAGGTGGATCAGAAGCGCCAGGTCGCCGAACTCGACGATCGGCATCTTGCCGATCCGCCGCACCCCGGTCACCTGCCTGCCGAGCAGTGCTTCCAGCGGCGGGTCGAAGGTCTTCATCACGTTCATCCCCGGCGCCAGCGCCGATTCCACTTCGGCGCCGCGAAGAGCGCTGTCGAGGCGGCGGGCGACGATCTCGACCTCGGGCAGCTCGGGCATGCCGGGAAGGCTAGACGGACGCTTATGTCGTCTAGACTTCAGGGACGTTCATTCGACCGGTCCGGACCCAGTCCCGCCGGCGAACATCAGGAAAGGAAGGGCTCATGCAGGAGCTCCCGACGATCCAACCTACTTTGGCCCCGGAGCTGAGCCCGGACCAGATCGCTGAGATCAGCGATGAGATTCGCGCGCTCGCGGCGCAGCGGAACGCGGTCATCCTCGCTCACAACTACGAGCTTCCCGAGATCCAGGACCTCGCCAACTACCGCGGCGACTCGCTCGGCCTCTCGCGCCAGGCGGCCGAGACGGACGCCGAGGTGATCGCTTTCTGCGGCGTCCACTTCATGGCCGAGACCGCCTCGATCCTCTCGCCCAGTAAGACGGTGCTGATCCCCGACCTCGACGCCGGCTGCTCGCTCGCCGATTCGATCGACGCCGACCAGCTGCGCGCCTGGAAGGCCGACCACCCCCGCGCCCTCGTGGTGATGTACGTCAACACCTCGGCCGAGGTCAAGGCCGAGACCGACTACTGCGTCACCTCCTCCAACGCCGTCGACGTCGTTCGTCACATCTGGGCCGAGCACGGACCCGAGACCGAGATCCTCTTCGGCCCCGACATGTGGCTCGGCGCCTTCGTCGAGCGCGAGACCGGCCTCATCGACGAAGCCGAGCGCCGCGGCCGTTTTCACATCTGGGACGGCGAGTGCCACGTCCACGCCGGGATCAAGCCGCTCGACATCGTCCGCACCCGCGAACAGCACCCCGACGCCGAGTTCCTGATCCACCCCGAGTGCGGCTGCTCGACCCAGGCGATGGAGTACGTCGCCGCCGGCGACATCGACCCCGACGGCGTCCACATGCTTTCGACCTCGGGGATGCAGAGGCACGTCGAAGCGCATCCCGACGGGGAGTTCATCGTCGCCACCGAGAACGGCATGCTCTACCCGCTGCAGCAGGCGGCCCCGCGTGCGCACCTGATCGAGGCCAACCGGATGGCCACCTGCAAATACATGAAGATGATCACCCTGCCGAAGCTGCGCGACTCCCTGCGCGACATGAGCGGCGAGGTCAGCGTCCCGCCGGAGATCGCCGAGCGGGCGCGGATCCCGATCGAGCGCATGGTCGCGATCGGCTAGCGGCTCTGACTCAGCGCCCTCGGGTGTCCGGGCTACGGCTTCCGGGCTCTGCGAATCGGGTGCATAAATCCCTCACCGAAGCGACGTGACGAAGATCCTCCAGCCCGAGTTCAATATTTACCGTCTCCTCGAGGTCGAGGATCAACTCGAGCAGGCGGAGAGAATCGATCGGCAAGGTCCGCAACTCATCGTCGAGTTGAACTGAGGCAACGCCGGTTATCCGCCGCACCTCCGCCAACACCGTTGACTCGATCTCGCTCAGCTGGGATTCATCGCTGGCGTCCTCCGGGACATCCTCGGTCAGTTCTGGCCTGGGCAACCGAGTTCGATCGAGCTTGCCGGTGACACCGACGGGAAGTGCCTCCACCTGGACGATCGTGGCAGGCACCATGAACGATGGGAGCTCTGCCGCCGATAACTCGATCAGCCGGTTGGTATCGAGGTCGGCCGAACTGGGCACCACATATCCAATGAGGACCGGCGTCGACCCGACATCCGTCCTCACCGTCACCGCAGCGTCACGCACGCCATCGAGCCCGGTCAGGGTGCGCTCCACTTCGGACAGCTCGACACGCTGGCCGTGCAACTTCACCTGGTCGTCGACTCGACCGGCGAAGACCAAGGCCCCATCCGGGCGTTCGTAGGCGAGATCGCCGCTCCTGTAGCGACGCTCTCCGCCTATCCCTTGGAGTGGAGCAGAGAATCTGCGGGCCTCCTCTTTTGATGCATTCAGGTAGCCATCTGCAACACCAATCCCGCTGATTAGGATTTCACCAACCTCACCCTGGCTCACCGGCCGACCGGCAGAGTCGACCAGCGAGATCGAGAGATCAGTTGGATGCCCGATTGGAACGACGTCCTCCTCCCAGTCCGGGGGACAGCTCCAGAACGTTGCGGTGAAAGCCTCGGTCGGGCCGTAGATGTTGTAGAGGTTCCCCTCGGGGAACAGTTCGTAGAACTTGTCCTGTAGCTCCTTGCTGAGGGTCTCTCCTCCGCTCAGGACATGCCGCAGCGCCGTGCAAGCATTGACCTCGGGGACACGGAGGATCAAACGCAGTAGCGTTGGCGACACTGCGGCGACCGTGACATCGTGCTCGGCGATCGCCGCCGCCAGTCCGTGTGGGTGGCGGGTCATCCCGCGCTCGACTACAACCAGCGGGCATCCGGCAATCAGCGGCCAGAACAGCTCCCGGATCAGCACGTCGAATGAGATCGTCGTCCGGAATAACATCCGGTCGTTCGGAGAGAGCGGGATGCGCTCCTGCTCGGCCAGCTGCCGCGACATCAGCGCCTGGTGACTGAGGACGACTCCCTTCGATCCGCCCGTCGAGCCGGAGGTGAAGAAGACGAAGGCCGGCTGCTCCGGGCTGCCGCCGATCGGTGCGCTCATCCGCGGGTGGGAAGGGTCGCCGCCAAGAGACAGCGCCGGAACCCCCTGCCTATCCAGTGCTTCGACATGCCGCTCCTCGCGCACGATGCAACGTGCCCCGGCAGCACCGATTATTTGCTCCATCCGCTGTCTCGGAAACTCGGGGTCAAGAGGCACACAGCAACCACCTGCCATGAGAGTGCCGAGCACCGCCGCCGGCAGGTCGAGTGACGGGGCAGCGCAAACAATGACCCTGTCGCCCGACCGGACGCCCTCGGCAGCCAGAGCTCCCGCCATGTGCAGGCTTCGATCCAGCAGCTCAGCAAAGGTCAGACGATCTCGGCCTGAAATTACCGCGACCGCCTGCGGCCGCTCTCGCGCCTGAGTGACGAGCAAGTCCTCGAGCCGCGGCCAGCTCAAGCGGCCTCGATCTCCTCTCCCTCAATCTGAACCTGGTCGGCTACTCCCGCCTCATCGGCAGCCAAGAGCGCTGCTCGCCGCAGCGCCCGAGCCGCGGCACGGGGATGGTCACGGGCGATCTCTTGGCAGCACGACCGCATTTCATTCAGGATTGTCTCGCCGGCGGGGCCGAAATCCTCAAACGCGCCGCACACGGCGCGGACACTAA